>LAZR01000091.1_pt1 | contig 125131 bp, 112 predicted proteins | sample 329461 | NCBI WGS metagenome assembly LAZR01 (sample SAMN03002196, study PRJNA259156) | marine sediment metagenome | biome: sea floor; feature: Hydrothermal impacted sediments; material: marine sediment; isolation source: Loki non-amplified sample from Loki's castle hydrothermal vent sediment ...
AGCGTGAAAGTCTCCCCGGAGACCACCTACCTCACCGGCCCGCTGCGAGAGGATGGGACGGTCGATTACGTCGAAGCGCTTCGCCGGCTCGGGGCCGACCATATCGCCACCGACGAAAACTCCGTCCGGCTATTCGCTCAGGCCTTTGGGCCTGACTGGTGGGTGCCTCACGTCCTGCACGACGCGCTGACGGAGTTGGGCCTGTCGCCTCTGCCGGCTGGCGGCGATTACTTTGTCAGTTTCCGGAAGTTCGTGAAAACCTTGCCGGCCGATCAGCAGAAGCTCGTCGATACCGACGGCAATGAGTTGGATACCTATGAGTTTCTGGCCATGGCGAGGAAAACGCCCTGGTCGGCGGACCAGTATCCGCGCATTGCCCGATGGCTGGCCGACATCGATGGGTCGTTGGCTCTGATTGCTCAGGGCGCCGAGCGCCCGCACTTTTGCCTCCCAATTGTTCCCCGCGACGCTGAAGGCCTGTATGCGGTACTGCTTCCCCACGTGGGCCGCCTTCGCGACGCCACCAAGGCGCTTGGAGCCCGCGCGATGCTGCGGTCGGCCCGGGGCGACATCGACGGCGCCCGGGCCGACCTGCTGGCCTGCCATCGCATGGGGCGGCTTGTCGGGCGACACTGGTCTCTCATCAGTTGTTTGGTCGGCATTGCCAGCGACTCGATAGCCTATGGCGGGGATCTAGCTTTGCTGAAAACCGGCCGTCTCTCGCGCCAACAGACAGCGGCGATCCTGGTCCACCTGCAGGCCTTGCCGCCCGTGAGGCCCGTCGCAGACAGTTTCCAGCAGAGCGAACGTCTCTTTGTCTTGGATGCCATTCAAGAACTGGCCGGGAGCACAGCTTCGGAGCGTGCGGAGTTTGCGGAGTTTACGGAACAGCACGCTATCGATCGCAGAAACATTAACTGGAACATCCCTCTCCGCATGGTCAACGAGTACTTTGGGGGCTTGATCGCGGCGATGAGCAAGGCTGACTACAGCGAGTACCGTTCGGCCTATCAGCAGTGGGAGCATGACACTGAGAAATTGCTCGCCGACAAGGGCATGCCTGATTCGGATGAATCGAGCGGCAATCTCGGCCGTCCCGAGCTGTCACGGATTGCCGGTGTTGCGGTGATACAGTACTTCATACCATCGCTGTATCGCGCTCGCGACTTGGAAGAGCGCTTGCGCATGCGGGATGAGTTGACGAAGCTCGCCCTGGCGTTGTCGTTGTATAAACATGACCACGGCCAATATCCTGACGATCTGGCCGCTCTGGCCGGGGACTATCTCCCGGCCGTGTTCAAGGATCGTTTCACGGGCGACCCGCTGCACTACCAGCGGCAGGGGCAGGGGTACCTGCTCTACAGCGTCGGGCGGAACCAAACCGACGACGGCGGCCTCGACGCCGACGGCGAGCCGGCAGAGGATGACCTTGTCGTTCACATCAAGTAGCGGGGGTGAGCGTGTCGAGATAGAATAGTGGACGCTGGCAGGGCGTTTGGCCGGCGGATTTGTACAACGTGTGTCACGGATGAACGTAATTGGCACGGGCGATTTTCTGGAATCGCTCGGGCCTGATGCTGCGCGCGCTGAACGCGATACAAAAGACCCAATGTTGAGATGACGACAGAGCCGTGTTTGAACGGGTATTGAACAATCCGCAGCTTCGCCAGGCCGTCGAGCGGTTGGCGCCGGGGGGGATGGTGCAGTTGGCCGGCGTGTGGGGGTCGTCGTCGGCGCTGCTGTCGGCGGCGGTGGGGCGGCTGGCCGATGCGCCGGTGTTGTTTGTGGCAAGGCACCTCGATGACGCCGACGAGCTGGCCGACGACGTTGAGATCATCTCGGGCCAGGTGGCGGGTCTCTTCCCGGCCTGGGAGACCGATGTCGCCGCCGACCACATCAGCGACGAGGTCGCCACCGAGCGAGCGGGCATCTGCAACCTGCTGGCTCACCCGCCGGCCGGCCAGGAGCCGTTGCGGTTCGTCGTCGCGCCGGTGATGGCGCTGCTCCAGCCCGTCCCCTCGCCCGACGCCCTGGCCGCCGGGCGGCTGACGGTCGAGATCGGCGGCGAACTGGGTGTGGACGGCCTGGCCGAGTGGCTGGTGACGGCCGGCTACGAACCGGTCGATCAGGTCGACCAGCAGGGCGAGTTCGCCCGCCGCGGCGGGATCGTCGACGTCTTCCCGCCCGGGGCGCAGCAGGCTGTTCGCGTGGAGTTTTTCGGCGATTCCGTCGAGTCGATCCGCCACTTCGACCTGGACACGGCCCGCTCCAGCGACCAGATCGACGCGGTGGACCTGGCCAGCCTGTCGGTCGGCCGCGACGTCACCGGGGCCGGGAGCCTGCTGGATTACCTCCCGCCGGAGACCGTCATCTGCATCCACGAGCCGGCCGATGTCACCGAGCTGGCGATGCAGCTTTACGATCGGGCCGGGCCGACCTCCGAGGCGGCGATCGAGGTGGCGAGCGTGCCGTTGGCCGAGCCGGGCGCGATGTTCGAGGCGCTCAAGCGTTTCCGTTGCGTCACGATGCACAGCTTCCGCCCCAAGAGCGACCCCGGCGCGCTGAACCTGGGCATTCGATCGCTGGAGCGCCTGTCGACCAACATGCCCGAGGCGTTCGCCGAGCTGGACAAGCTGACGACCGTCGCCGACGTGTGGGTCTACTGCGAGAACCCCGCCGAGCAGAAGCGGTTCATCCAACTGCTCGGCGAGTACGGGGTCTCCGGTCACGGCCGAATGCGCACGGCCATCGGCCACCTGCGGAGCGGCTTCCACTGGCCCGACGAAGAGCTGGTCGTCGTCGGCCACCACGAGATCTTCCACCGCTACGCCCACCGGCGCCGCGTTCGGCGCGTCCGCCCGGGCCGGCCGATCGAATCGCTGTCGGACCTGCACCACGGCGACCTGGTGGTGCACGTGGCGCATGGCATCGCGAGGTTTGCGGGGCTGCGGATCCTCGAACGCGAGGGCGGCAAGGAGGAGTTTGTCACGCTGCGGTTCGCCGACAAAGCCCTCCTGCACGTCCCGGCCAGCCAGATCGACCTCGTGCAGAAATACATCGGCGCGCGCGGCCAGAGGCCCTCGCTGAGCACGCTGGGCGGCAAGGGGTGGCAGAAGCAGAAGGACCGCGTCAGCGAGGCCGTCAGGGACCTCGCCGCCGATATGCTCCGCACCCAGGCGATGCGCCAGGGGACCAAGGGCACGAGCTACCCGGTCGCGACCGAGTGGCAGCGGCAGTTCGGCGAGGAGTTCATCTACGCTGAGACCGAAGATCAGATTCGGACGATGGAGGATATCGATGCCGATATGGTCGCCGGGCGGCCCATGGACCGGCTGATCTGTGGCGACGTGGGGTTCGGCAAGACCGAGCTGGCGATGCGGGCGGCGTTCAAGACCGTCGAGGCCGGCCACCAGGCGGCGGTGCTCGTGCCGACGACGGTCCTGGCGGACCAGCACGCCCGCACCTTCACCGAGCGGTTCGCCGACTACCCAGTCGAGGTCGACGTGCTCAGCCGGTTCCGGACGGCCAAGGAGCAGGCCGACATCATCCGGCGAGCGGCCGAGGGGCGCATCGACATCCTGATCGGCACGCATCGGCTGCTCAGCGGCGACGTGCGGTTCGCCAGCCTCGGGCTGGTCGTCATCGACGAGGAGCAACGGTTCGGCGTCGAGCACAAGGAGCATCTCAAGCAGATGCGGGCGACCGTCGACGTGCTGACGATGACGGCGACGCCCATTCCGCGGACGCTGCACATGGCGCTGCTGGGCCTGCGGGATATCAGTTCGCTGGCGACCCCGCCGCTCGACCGCCGGGCGATCCGCACCGAAGTCTGCGCGCACGACGAGGGCCTGATCCGCATGGCCATCCTTCGCGAGCTTAACCGCGACGGGCAGGTGTTTTTCGTGCACAACCGCGTGATGGATATCGAGTCGGTCGCCGACGACATCCGCGCCCTCGTACCCGAGGCCCGCGTGACCGCCGCCCACGGCCAGATGCACGAGCACGAACTGGAGGAGGCCATGCTGGCCTTTGTCCGCCGCGATGTGGACGTGCTGGTCTGCACGACCATCATCGAGTCGGGGTTGGATATCCCCACAGCCAACACGATGATCATCCAGGAGGCCGACCGGTTCGGCCTCAGCCAGCTGCACCAGCTTCGCGGGCGGGTGGGCCGCTATCGACACCGGGCGTTCTGCTACCTGCTGCTGCCGCGGCGGCGGACGCTGTCGTCGGTGGCGGCCAAGCGCCTCAAGGCGATCGAGGAGTTCTCCGACCTGGGGGCGGGGTTCCAGATCGCCATGCGCGACCTGGAGATCCGCGGGGCGGGCAACATTCTCGGCCGCGAGCAGAGCGGCCACATCGCCATCGTCGGCTACGAGTTGTACTGCCAACTTCTGGAGCAGTCGGTCCGCGCCCTGCAGGGCAAGGAGCCCATCGTGCGCTGCGACGTGCACGTGGAGCTCGGCGTGGAGGCCTACATTCCGCGGCCCTACGTGGTATCGGATCGTCAGCGGATGGAGCTCTACCGCCGGCTGGCCCGCTGCGCGGATGTCGACGACGTGGATCAACTGCGAGACGACCTGGCCGATGCATTTGGGGCGCCCCCGCCAGAGGTGCAGACGCTGCTGGATGTGGCCGAGATCCGCGTGCTGGCGGCGGCGGCCGGCATCGAGAGCATCATTCGCCAGGGCCCGGACCTGGTCTTCACCGTTGGCGATTTCAGGACGGCCGAGCCCGTCTTCAGTGGGGCCGTCGGGACGGTTCGCCTGCCCGACGACCACACCGCCCACTGGCGCCTGCCGCCCGCCTGCCTCGAGATGCCCACGCTGCTCAGCGTCCTGCGAAAGCGGTTGAGGCAGGGCGTCCAGACGGTATAATGCCGGCGGTATTTGGCCTGGATCGTATCCCGAATGAATAAAATCTCGACTGGATGTCGGTGTATCTTGCTGGCGCTGCTGGTGTCGATCGGCTGTGACGGGGCCGACCTGACGAGTTCCGAGTGGCAGTGGTTCAAGTCGCGCAAGAAGAGCACCCCCGTGACGCCGCCAACATACGTGGCGCCGTCGAGCGATGTATCCCCCATGCCGCCCGAAGGTGACGGCGATGGGGCGCGCGCCGATGCGGCCGAGGGTATCTCGGATGAGGATCTCTCAGCTGACGCCACCCTTGAAAGCGAAGAGGGCGTGATTGTCCCGTGGGACCAGTTGGCCGCCGCCGAGCGCGCCGCCGCCGCGCCATTGTCGGGGGCCGGCGCGACGGCTGTCGAGGCGCCCCCGACAGATCCGCCTACACCGGCGGAGGCAGGCGAGTTGCTTCGCCGCCGACCCGTTGGGCCCCATGAAGGGTCCCTCGACGCCGGCCTTGACCGTGACGTTGACGCCGACGCCGAAGAGACAGACAAAGACCCGGCAGTCGGCAGCGATGAGGTGGCGACCGACATCGGCCAATTACTGACCGATCTGGCCGACGACGACGAAGGGGCCGCCGATGATGACGCCGGCGAAGACGCCGGGACAGACGAGGCCGACGTTGACGATGCGGCGGCTGAACCATCGTCCCGCCCAGACCCGGATGATGAGGTCGACGATCCGACCACGGGGCCGGGGGAGTTGGTGGCGGCGTCGATGGTCCAGATCAACGATCGGTTCATCACCGTCGATGACGTTCTGCGGCCGCTGCATGGGCGGTTGCTGACGCTGGAGCGTCCGCCGCGCGAGGAAGATTTTCGCCGGCAGGTGCAGGGGCTGATCGTCTCGGAGCTGCGCCGCCAGGCCAGCGAAACGCTGGTCCTGATCGAGGCCGAGCGGACCATGTCCGACGGGCATAAGGAACTGATCGACAAGGAAATGGACCGAACGCTTCGGGAGATGATCGCCCGGTCAGGCGGCAGCAAAAAGGCGCTGGAGCGGCAGTGTCGCCAGCGGCACACCACGCTGGAAGATCTGTTGGCCGATCAGCGGAAGCGACTGATCACGCGGAGCTTTCTGCGGCAGAAGATCGAACCGGCCATTGTCATCAACCGGCGCATGCTGCTGGCGTATTACCGCACGCACCGGAAGGAGTTCACCGAGAAGCGGAAAGTCCAGATGCAGATCATCGCCCTGCCGGTGGAGGGCTTCCTCCCCGACAGCGACGAGCCGCCGACGGAGGTGGATCGCCAACTTGCCCGGGCCCGCGCCCGCAAAGAGATCGAGCGGGCGGCCGCCGAGATCGAGGCCGGTGTGGACTTCGGCCGGGTCGCGCGCAAATATTCTCGCGGCATCAAGCGCGACGAGGGCGGCGTCTGGCCGGTGCTGACGGAGGGCAGTTTTCGCGAGACCGCCGTTCAGCGCAACGCGCTGCGGATCAAGCGGGGTGAGGTGTGCGGCATCATCGAGACGCCCAGTGGCTACTACATCGTCAAGACGCTGCGGATCATTCGAGGCAAGACGATCAGCTTCGAAGACGCCCAAAAAGGGATCGACGAAAAACTCCGCGATCAGCAGTACACACGGCGGAGCGACGAATACTTCAAGAAGCTTCTGGCGGAGGCCACGATCGCCGAATCGCCGCAATTCCTGATCGATGCGGTCGATCAGGCTGTCCGCCTCTACTGGCGCCGGTCGCGCTGAGGGCGGATACGGTCAGGTGGGTGTGCGTCAATTCCGGTCGAGGATGTCCAGTCCCTTTCGGGTGGATTCCTGGCCGTCCCAGGGGTGGTCCTTGACGGCCTGGACGATGTCGGTGGCCAGTTGGACGGCCGCGAAGCCGTCAGCGGCGGAGACGACCGGCGGGGCGCCCTCGATGACGGTCCGGCGAAAGGCCTCGGCCTGGCGGCGCAGGGGCTCGACCGACTCGTCGATCGTCAATTCCTCGATCTTCAACAGCGAGCGGTAGTCGACGGACTCGGCCAGTTCGGCCAGATCGTCGAGGTCCATTGTGCGGGCCATTTGGATCAGGTCGAGGTTGGCCTCCTTGGTGACGACGATGCCGAGTTTCCTGCCATAGTCGACCGAGACATATGCGTTCTCAGAGAAGATCCTCATCTTCCGCTCGGTCTTGATGGCCAGCCGGCTGGCGGTGACGTTGGCGACGCACCCGTCGCCGAACGACAGCCGAGCGTTGCAGATATCCTCGTGGCGGCCGAGGACGTTGACGCCCACCGCGTCGATCCGGTCGACGCCGCCGCTGGCCATCATCAGCACCAGGTCGAGGTCGTGGATCATCATGTCGAATACCACGCCGATGTCGGCCGAGCGGAACGTGAACGGACTGATGCGGTGCGCCTCGATGAACTTTGGGTGGATGTCGTACTTCTGCATGCTCAGGACGGCGGGGTTGAACCGTTCGGTATGGCCGACCTGGACGCTGGCGTTGTGGGTCTGGGCGAGGTCGAGCAGTTCCTTGGCAGCTGCGGCGGTGTCGGCGAGGGGTTTTTCGATCAGGAGGCTCTTGCCGGCCTCGAGGAACGGGCGGGCCGCCTCGAGGTGCTTGACGGTCGGTACGGCGATCACGGCGGCATCGACCATGTCGACGGCCTCGGCGGGGTCGAACAGGGCCTTGCACCCTCGCTGTTTGGCGACCGCCTTGGCGGTGGCCTGATTGATGTCCACGACGCAGACGAGTTCGACGTCTGTCATGTCGTTCAGGACGCGGGCGTGCAGCTTGCCCATGCGTCCGGCGCCGATGACGGCGACGCGGCAGCTCATAGGACGGCCCTCCGGGCGTCAGCTAGTTGTTCAGGGGTGAGAAACTGTTCCGCTTCGGGCGGGAGTTTGCCTCGGAAGCGTTCGCGATTTCGGCCGAACTTGCCCTCGAGGCTGCGCTGGCAGAACTCGCACAACTGTTCCACCTCGCCCTCGACGCCCAGATCGACCAATTGCTCGATCTTGGTTTGCAGGGCGGCTTCATCTTCGAAGAGTTCGGCCATGGCCTGGCGGAGGTCGGTCTGCTCTTCGTCGCTCAGGCCGGCCGCTATCAGGCCGTCTTCATGAATGCCCACGACCGACGGGGCGGCCTGGGGGGACTTGGCTTGAAAAACGGTGAAGGGGGGCACGTCCCGGCGGATGGGGGTCTTGGGCTGGACGCGGGCGAACCGTCCGATGGTCACGAAGTGGTGGGCGCCGCTGTCGGCGCCGACGATGGCGCCCGTTTCGACGCGGACATGGCCGGCGATCAGGGCGTTGACGCCAAGGAAGGTGCGGTCGTCCACGTAGCAGTCGTGGGCGACGTGCGAGTCGGCCTCCAGCGTATTGTCGTCGCCGATGCGCGTCAGGTAGCCGCCGACTTCGGTGCCGATGTGGACCGTGACGCGCTGGCCGAGACGGTTGCGGTGGCCGATGATCAACAGCGTGTCGCCGCCGACGTATTTGAGGTCCTGTGGGATCTCGCCCAGGACGCACCCCTCGCCGATGAGGTTGCCCGAGCCGATGGTGGTGCTGCCCACGACGGTGACGGACTGTTCGAGTACCGTGCCCGGGCCGATGGTGACGGCCGGGCCGATCACGCAGTGCGAACCGATGATCGCATCGGGCGCGATCTGGGCCGACGGGTCGACTTCTCGAATGACGCGCACCTCAGCCACGTTTGTCTCCGTCGGCGATGGCCTTGAGGGCCTGACGCACGTGCAGGTTGGTGTTCGAATCGTCCAACAATCGTTCGATGATGACGGGATCGGGCTGGCGGTTGTCGCCATTGTAGAGATCGCGGTAGGCGCGCTTCAGTGCGCGGATGTCGTCTTCGCCGAACCCGCACCGCTGCAGCAGACGGGTGTTGATGCCGCGGACGCGGAACGGGTCGCCGTCGAGCATGGCGAACGGCGGCGCGTGGCCGTCGACGCGCGTGTAGGAGCTGATAAACGAATATGAGCCGACCCGCGCGCCGGGTTCCACCAGCGACAGGCCGCTGCTACGGGCGTAGTCTTCCAGGACGGCGTTGGCCGAGACGATCGTGCGGTTGGCGAGCACAACGTGGCTGCCGACCGCTGCGCCCGGGCCGATCCGGCAGGCGATCATAATGAGGCAATTGTTGCCGAGGGACGTCGTGCCGGTCTTGCCGGCGGCGATGACGACCTGCTCGCGAAGGTTGTTGGCCTGGCCGATCTTGATCTTCCCGCGCGCGTTGTCGTCATCCGATCGGCCGATTACGGCGCCGGGAAAGATATGATTGTCCCGTCCGATGGTCGTTCGCCCGGCGATGAAGACGTCGTTCTCGACGATCGTCCCGGCGCCGATCCGGACATCCGGCCCGATGTAGGTGAACGGGCCGACGATGACGTTATCGGCGAGCTTGCTGGACTCGACCGTTGCGTGCGGGGAAATGGTGGCCATAGTGGTGACGTGCACGGGACCCTCAGGCCGGTTCGGCGTCGACGAGCATGAACTTGATTTCGGCTTCGGCGGCGACTTCGTTATCCACGAGCGCGCGGCAACGGCAGTGCCCGGTGCGCGGCCTGACGTGAACGGCCTCGGCCTCGAGGATCAACTGGTCGCCGGGGCGCACGGGGCGCCGCATCTTGACACGGTCCATGCTCAGCAGCACCGCCACCTTGCCGGCGTGCTCGAGACGGCGGCTGAGCAGGAGGCCCGACAACTGGGCCATTGCCTCCAGGATCATCACGCCGGGCATGATGGGCTGGGAGGGGTAGTGGCCCTGAAAGTATGGCTCGTTGATCGTGACGTTCTTGATGCCGATGGCGCGAGTGTCGCCCTCCAGCGACAGCAGGCGGTCGACCATCAGGAACGGATACCGGTGCGGCAGCAGGCGCATGATTTTGCGGACGTCGAGCACCGGTTCGCTCATCTGGGTCGAAGCCCGTTCGATGGCGATGGCCTCGGCGAGCTTGTGGATGAGCTTATGGTTCAGTTCGTGCCCGCTCTTATAGGCGACAATCCGCCCGCGAAGCCGTCTGCCCAGCAGGGCCAGATCGCCGATCAGATCGCTGATCTTGTGTCGGACGTGCTCGTCGTCAAACCGCAGAGCGTTATCGATGGGCCCGTTGGGCCCCATGATGAGGACATCGTGAGGCGTCAGGTGGGCGCCGATGCCCTGGGCCTGAAAGACGCGGGCCTCTTCCTCCAGCGAGAACGTCCGGGCGGGGGCGATCTGGGAGGCGAAGTTGTCCTTGTCCAGTCGAAAGCCCAGCACCTGCCGGCCGATACTGGGGACGTCGCCGTAGTCGAGGTCGTAGAGAATATCGAGACAGTCGGTCGGGCCGGGCAGAGCGGCGAGCATGGCGTCGTTTTCAGAGACGGCGATCGGCTCGGTGACCATGAAAACTTTCTGCTCGGCGGATTGCTCCTGGATGCCGGCCTGCTGGAGGGCCTGGACGAACAGCAGGGCCGACCCGTCGGTGGAGGGCGTCTCGGCGGCGGACAGTTCGATGCGGACGTTGTCGATCCCCATGCCGCTGACGGCGGCCAGCACGTGCTCGACGGTTTCCACGACGGCGTGGTCCTGCTCGAGGCTCGTTCGCCGCGGGCGTTTGGGGACGTTGGCGATGTCAGCGACGATCGGCGTGGGCTCGTTGGCGCGGATGAAGACAATGCCCGTATCCGGCTCGGCGGGGGCGAATCGCAAGGTGCAGGGCTGACCGCTGAACAGACTTCGGCCATCGACGGTGACGGGCGTCTTGATGGTCTTTTGGCGGTTCATCCGAGTTCGTCGATCCTGGATTCCAGGGCTTTGATGCGTTTGACCAACGTGGGCAGCTTGGCTTCGGCGGCCAGCATGCGGCGAAACAAGCTCACCGGGCGGGCGGGGATGCCGCCAATCGTCTGGCCGGGCTTGATATCGCTGGCTACGGCGGCGTAGGCCATCACCTGCACATCGTCGCCAATAGTGATGTTGTCGCGTATGCCGGTGCTGCCGCCAACGACGACAAAACGTCCGAGCTTGGCGCTGCCGGCGACGCCGACCTGTGCGGCCAGCAGGCAGCCCTCTCCGATCTGCACGTTGTGGGCGATCTGGACGAGGTTGTCGATCTTCGCGCCGCGACCGATGCGGGTCGAGCCGAACTTGGCGCGATCGACACAAACGCACGCGCCGAGGTCGACGTCGTCCTCGATGACGACATTGCCGGTGTGTTCGAGGCGCTGGTGGGCGCCGTCGACCTGGATATAGCCGAACCCTTCAGCGCCGACGACACTGTTGGGGCCGATGCGGACGCGGTTGCCCAGGACGCTTCGGGCCTCGATGACGGCTCCGGGGAGGATGACGCAATCGTTCCCGAGCGTGACATCACGCCCGATCACGACGTGGGCGGCCAGGACGCAGCGGGGGCCGATGACGGCGCCGGCTACGATCATGACGTTCGCCCCGATGGCGACATCCGGGCCGACTTGGGCCGTCGCGTCGATTGTGGCTGATGGGTGCACGCCCGCGGGCGGCACGTCCGCCGGCGGGGCGAAGCGCCGAAGCAGCTCGGCGACGGCGCGTTCGACGTCGGGGACGCGAATGAGCGTGGCGCCGTTGCCGATCCGGGCGTCGTCGGGGACAATCCCCGCCTCATCGGGGACAATGACGGCAGCGGCCTGACAGTCGGCGAGTCGCTCGAGGCGTTTAGCGTCGGCGGCGAAGGTCAGCGTGTCCGGCTCGGCCGAGTCGAAAGACGCCAAGGTCCGGATCGTGGCCGTTGAGTCGCCTTCCACACGGCCGCCGATCCATTCGGCGACTTGACCAATCGTTGTCCGTTCAGAATTCATCACTGGAACCACCCATCGTAGTGGTCAGGCCGGCGGCGCACAAGGGCCACCTGCGGCTACCTGGAGCGGGCCTTGTATTCGTGATTCAGCCTGGCCAGAACGGCTTGGGAGATATCGACCCCGGCCGTGTGGTAGAGAACCTTGCGGTTCTGAATCTGGGCCATCAGTTGCTCGACATTCTCCGTCTGCGTGTCGCGGCTTTCACGGAACAGGACGATCTTGTAGCCTCGTTCGTCGGCGACGACCTGGACGATCTTGAGGATATCCTCGTACATCTCGGTGGTCACGCGGTGGTGGTCGCGAGCGGCCTTGCCCATCTTGATTTGATACCAGGTCTGGGTCTCGACGGCCTCGCGCTCAATCTTTTCCATCATCGCGTCGTAATCATCGCTGCCAATGGTCAGGGCGTTGAGCTCGCCCCGCATCGCCTCGAGGCGGGCGATTCGGGTCTCACGCTCCTGGACGATGTCGTCACCACGCTGTTTGAACTCCTCGGTCATATCGGCGCGGCGGTCATAGTTCGCAAAGACGTCCAGAAGGTCACAGACGGCAACGCTATCGCCTCCGCGATCCCGCACTTGGGCGGCGCCTGGGGCGGAGAACATCAGGCTCAATCCGACGAAGGCGACGACGATCGTCATCAATGCGCTGAGGAGGTAAGCTCGGTTTTTCATGATTGGCCTTCCTTAGTGTTGACTGTCGCTATGCGACGTTGCCAGCGATACTCGCTGCATCGTGAATGCTTCGGTCGGTCGGCGTAAAGGACTAGAACGCCCAGCCGATGAAGAAGCTGATGACCTGCTCGTCGTCATCGCCGTCCTTGAGGACGGGGACGGCGAAATCGAGACTGATGGGAATCTGTCCAAGCGCCGGGATGATCCATCGCAGGCCTGCGCCGAGGGAGGCGCGGAAGCTGCTGAGGCCGATGGTGGATTCAACCGTTCCGGTGTCGAGGAAAACCACACCGCGAAGCGTCCTGCCGTAGACGGGGAATCCGTATTCGGTGCTGATCAGGAGGATGAAATCGCCGCCGATGCGCTTGTCGGTCCCCTTGCTGCGGGGGGTGATGCCGCGATACTCAAAGCCGCGTATCGATCCGATGCCGCCGGCGTAGAATTTTTCGAAGACCGGCGCGCTACCGAAGATTTGCCCGATCATCGCCCGCCCGGCCAGCACGTGCTTGCGATCCAACGGGTCCATGTGGACGGTCCGATAGATGCGATAGTCGCCCTCGAGGCGGCCGAAGTTAAAGTCGCCCAGCACCTGTTCGTAGCTGGTGCGTATCCGGTCGCCGGTGGTCGGCATCCATCGGCTGTCCGTGCGGTCTTTGATCAGCGTGGCCTTGGCGCCGACGATCACGTGGCTGCCCGCGTCGGATTTGACCTCGGGCGGGGCGGAGGAGCTCAGGTCGTTGATGTCGATCATTTCGACCCGGCCGGCGATCTCGCCATACCACTGGTTCTTGAAGCGGTGGCCGACGCTGACCACCGGGCCGGCGCGGAACTCGTCGTAGGTGTCCCGACCTCGGTCGAACAGGAAGGCCTTGACGCCCATGGAATAGGGCTGGTCTCCCACGGAGGGCTCGAACCATTCGACGTGGAAACGCATCAGTTCCACCCCCGGCTGGGCCACGATGCTGAACCGCTGACCGGCGCCCTTGAAGGCCCGGCCAGGCCTGCCCGAGCCCGGCCAGTTAAGGATATCGAAGTTTTTTTCGGTGAAGGATACCTCGCCGAACAGGCCCGAGTTGGAGCTCACCCCGACGCCGAGGCGGATGTCGCCGGTTTCGGCTTCTTTCACTTGGACCAAGATGTCGCGGACGTTGCCGGGCCCGGGCGCCATCGGTGTGATGGTGACCTCGTCGAATAGTTCGGATTCCAGCAGCCGCCGGCGGGCGCGCTGAATGGCGACCGTATCGAACACCTGCTCGGAGAACAGGTGAAGCAGACGACGCACGACGCGCTCCTGGGTGACGGCGTGGCCGCGGATGTCCACCCGGCCGATGATGTACTTATCCTCTTCCGTGATGCGGAACACAAGAATGACCAGGGCGGGCTTGAGGTCCCCATAGGCCACGATCCACTCGGGAATAGGCTCGTTGGGATCCACGTAAAGGATGTCCGACTCAACAAAGGCCTCGATATAGCCAACCTGTCCGTAGGAGGCCTGGACCCGCTGGACATCCTGCCGCACCTGCGAGGCAACGACGAAATCGCCCGGCTCGAGCTCGATCCGGTTGGTCAGTTGATCGTCGCCGATGGCCGCGTTGCCCTCGAAACGAATCTCTCGAATGCGATATCGCTGGTGGTGCTCAATCACGAAGACGACGACGACCTCGGACTTGTCATCGTTGTATTCCAGTCGCTTTTGGACTTCGGCCCCGAGGAACCCCTCGTCGACGTAAAGCTGCCGCAGGCCCTGCACGTCGCGGTCGAGTTGCTCCAGATCGAGCGCGTTCTTGACGACGGGCCAAAGCGCCGAACTCGTGCCGATGGTCTGGCGCAGCTTGAGCGATTTGAAGTGCGTGTTGCCTTCAAAGCGAACGGACCGCACGGTGACTTTGGGGCCTTCGACGATTTCGAAGATCACCTGGCGATCGCGGATGTCGGCTTTGACTTCGGCGAACTGATAGCCGGCCTTGTGGTACTTCTGCAGCAGAGCCTTTCGGCTGGCCTCGACGGTGAAGGGACTGAGCGGGTCGCCGACGTCGTAAGGCAGGGCCTTCCGGAGGGCTTTGGTCTTGATGGCCTTGTTGTTGACGAACTCGACGCGTTCGATGGTCGCATGTTCGACGACCTCGAAGGTCAGCACGACCCCGCGGTCGCCGGTGGCGGCGTAGGTGCGGACGGACTGGAAACGGCCGGTCTTGAGCAGACGTTGCTCGTCGGCATTGACCACGCGCGCGTCATATCGCTGGCCGACCCGGCTGCGGACATGGTGCAGAACCGCCTGACGCGAGAGGGATCTGTTGCCCTTGACGACGATGTCGGCGATCACGCCCGAGGCGTCATCGCCACCACAGAGGGCGGGCGCGGGCCAGGCAACAATCACAGTGAGAGCGGCAACAAGGTATCTAATCATCGGACCTTCAGTCAGCTCGGATCACTCCAACGATCCAACCCGCCGGCTCCGTCCTGGGGCTGGTTCACAGACGCATCCCGCATCCGCCTGCGTGCCTGAGTGAACCTCCGTATTCCCGCAGGCAAGTTCGGCCAGACTACCGATGCGGGCTGGCCGTGTCAACACCTTTGCATGTGTTTCTTTAATGTCAACAAAGAAAACAAGTTACGCATTTTTCGCCACATCCACGCCCGGGCCCCATCCTCGGCGGCGCGGGCCTAAAACGGTGCGTCGGCCATCGGTTCGCCCAGGGGCTGCTCGACGCCGAAGGTGGCGGATTCGAACTTTGTGTAGTCTTTCAGGAATACCAGCGGAACGCTGCCGGTCGGGCCGTTACGCTGCTTGGCGACGATCAGGTCGGTGACGCCGCGGGGCTGGTAGCCCTCTTCGCCGAGGTGGTAGTAGTCCTCGTTGTGCAGCAGCATCACGACGTCGGCGTCCTGCTCGATCGAGCCGGACTCGCGCAGGTCGCTCATACGGGGCGTATGGGTGGGTCGGTCGGCCGGGCCTCGGTTGAGCTGGGCAGCCACGATTACCGGGATCTCCAAGTCGTGGGCCAGGGCCTTGATGCCGCGCGAGATCTCGGTGATCTGCTCTTGTCGGCTCGTCGCACGTCCGGAATAGAGCATCAACTGCATGTAGTCCACCAGCACACACTGAATGTCGTGCAGCGACTTGAGTCGCCGGGCTCGGGCCATCAGTTGAATCACCGTCAGGCTGGCCGAGTCGTCGATGAAGATCGGCGCCGTTTCCAGCGTGCCGGCGGCGGTCTGCAGGGCGGTCCAGGTTTCCGGAGTGATCACGCCGCGCCGCATCTGGCGCAGGTTGAATCGGGCGTGCGAGGCCAGGAATCGCTCGGCTAACTGGTTGCGCGACATTTCCAGCGAGAAGATCGCGACCGGCGCCTGGTCGATCACGGCCATGTTCTCGGCAATGTTGAGCAGCAGAGAGGTCTTGCCCATCGACGGGCGTGCGGCCAGGACGATCATCTCCCCCTTCTGGAAACCGCTGGTCAGTTCGTCCAGTTGGGTGTACCCACTGGCCAGGCCCGTGATGAGCTGGCCCTCATGCTGCTCGAGCATTTCGAACGTGTGTCGCAAGAGATCCTGCAGCGTAATGACCGAGTCACCGATGTGCTGCTCGGCGATTTCAAAGATGCTCTGCTCGGCGTGGTCGACGACGATGGGGGCCTCGTCCTGGGTCTCGTAGGCATCGCGGACGATCTGCGTGCCGACGCTGATCAACTGGCGCAGCAGCGCCTTGTCCCGAACGATCTGGGCGTAGTACTCGGCGTTGGCCGACGTGGGCACGCCTTCGGCCAGGGCGACCAGATAGTCCTGCCCGCCGATCTTCTCGAGAAGGTCTCGCCGGACCAGGTCCTCCTTGATGGTGACCAGGTCGATGGCTTTGGACTCGTGGCGCATCTGGACCAGGCAACGGAAGATGATCTGGTGGGCGGGGCGGTAGAAGTAGTCGTCGTGGAGGATCTGGACGACTTGGTCGATGGCCATCGCATCGAGGATCATCGAGCCGAGCACACAGGCTTCGGCCTCGATGGATTGCGGCGGGACGCGTCCAAGCGCTCCGTCACCGGAAGAACCGTCGGCTGCAGCGGGTGTTTGCGCCATCCGCATGCCTTCCCTGGCCCGGCCCGGCGGTCACGAGGCCGCCGGGCGGTTATCGTTCAACAATATCAGTCTAGCCGTCGCTGTCGGCGTCGGCGGCGCTATCATCTGCGAGGGCCCCGCTATCGGCCGGGGCGGGTGATTCACTTGCGGCGGGCAGATCGCCGGCGTCCTCGTGGTCCTCGTCATGGGCCGGCACGATCCACACATGGATGGTCGCCGAGACCTCGTCGGAGAATCGGACCTGCACATCATACTTATCAAGCTGGTGGATCGCATCGTCAAGGACAATGTAATTGGCGTCGAGGAAGATGTTCTCCTCGGCCAGAGCGGCCGCGATCTGGGCGGGCCCGACCGATCCGTAGAGATGGCCTTCCTCGTTGGCTCGGGCGGTGATGGTAACCTCTTTTCCGCGGACGGCTTCGGCCTTGGCTACCAGTTCGGCCTTCTCGCGGGTGACCTCTTCGAGATAGCGGGCTTTGGCGGCTTCGACGGCCCGGAGATTGGCCTCGGTGGGCGCAACGGCCAGGCCCTGCGGCAGCAGGTAGTTCCGCGCGTATCCGTTCTTAACCTCGACGATCTCGCCGATGTTGCCGAGCTTGGGGACGTTCTTATTCAACAGCACCTTCATGGGTTGCTCCTGGTGTTGGGCTGGTCGGTCGGTTCAGCCCACGTAGGGCATCAGCGCCAGGAAACGGGCCCGCTTGATCGCTCGCTTGCTGGACCGCTGATGACGGGCGCAATTGCCGCTCCGCTTGCGGGAGAACATCTTGCCTTGCTGAGTCGTCATCTTCGTCAAGCCGGGGACGTCCTTGTAGTCGACCTCGGCGATCTTCTCGCGGCAGAAGCGACACTTGGCCTGCTCGTGAAAACGCGACTTCTTTTTCTTCTTCCGCTTCTTGCCTCGGAAGTTGCCTCTTGGTTTCGGCATAACGTTGTCCTTACTTACTGGCTGTGGTCTGGCCGTGCCTTGGGATCATGGTTGCGGCCCGGACCGGTCAAAACGGAATATCGTCGCCTCCGGCCCCCCCGGGGGCTGAAAAATCGTCTTGCGGCGTGGCCGGTGGGCCGTCGGCATCGCCGCCGCTGGCCGCTCGCGCGCCATCGCCTCCACCAGCGCCACCACCACCGCCGCCGCCGAGGAACTGGAAGTTCTCCACCACGACGCGAAGCTTGCTTCGCTTGTTGCCGCTCTGGTCTTCCCACTGTGACAACTGCAGTCGCCCGTCGACCAGGATCGGTCGGCCTTTGCGCATGTACTGGTTGAGTGTCTCCGCCTGGCGGCCGAACGCCTTGCAGTCCACGAAGCAGGTCTCTTCCCGCTGCTCGCCGTCCTGGCTCTTCCATTTCCGGTTGATCGCCAGGCCGAACTCCACCACCGGCGTCTGGCTGGGCAGATAGCTCAACTGTGGATCGCGGGTAAGGTTGCCCATCAGGATCACTTTGTTGTAGTTCGCCATGATTTGCTTCCTGTCGGTTTAGCCGGCCAAGGGGGTCCCCCAGGTCAGCCTTCGGGTTCCGGGGGGGGCTCAGGTTTCGGGGAGGCCTCTGCTTCCGAGGTAGCCTCGGGTTCGCCTTTGGGTTTGGGTTTAGTATCGGCCTTGGCGTCGGCTGCGGGCGCATCCGGTGCGGGGGCGTCAGCGCTGCTCTCGCTGGCTGGCGACTCGCGCTTGGGCCTGCGCGCGGCGACAAGGGCCGGGGTATCGGCGTTGAGGACCTCGTCGGTGACGCTGTCCCGCCGCAGCAGCAGTGCGCGGAGGATGCCTTCCTTCAGCTTGATGTCGCGTTCCATCTCCGTCACGTGGGCCGGGTCCATGTTGAAGTAGGCCAGCACGTACATTCCTCGCTTGTGGCCGTCGATGTCGTAGGCCAATCGTCGTTCGTCCCACGGCTTGATCGTCAGCAGATCGGCCTTGGCGCGGTCCAGCACGGCGTGAATCGGCTGGCTGAGTGCCTCGAAGTCGCTTTGCCCGGTGGGCATCAGGAACATGCCTTCATACGTTCGCTTCTGTGCCATCGTCTGGTCCCTGGTTTCTGTCACAACCATTTGGTTCCGTCGAGCCATTCGTCGCCGGCTCGACTGGTTTGTTCTCGTTGCTTGCGTTGTAGCGGTCCATCACGGCCACTAGACCGTCAAAGACCCAGTTTTCCACTGCATCGGCCGCTGTCCGAATCGCCGGCTGAATCGCGGCCTCCTCACCGGCGTCAAACCGGCCTAACACATAATCCTCGGCCGCTATCGGCTCGGGCGGCTGCCCGATGCCGATCCGCAGCCGTCCGACCTCGCAGCCGCCCAGGCGGGCCATCACGTCGGCCAGGCCTTTGTGCCCGCCGGCCGACCCGCCTGTCCGGGCCCGAAGCTGCGCCAACGGCAGGGCGATATCGTCCATGACGATCAGCACGTCGCCCATCGCGACGTCGTAATACCGCATCACGCCTGCAACGGCCCGGCCGCTCTCGTTCATGAACGTGTGCGGCTTAAGCATCAACACACGTTGTGGCATCTGTGCAGGCCTTGCGGGGCGCGCGTCATAAATCATTCCGTCGTGCGCCGGCCGGCCGGTCGCTTGCCATCGCCGGGCCAACTCCTCCACAACGCGGAAACCCACGTTGTGGCGCGTTTTCTCATAGCGTCGGCCGGGATTGCCCAGTCCGACGACCAGTTTGGTTGTCTGTTCCGACAGGTCGGACACCGGCGGTCAGGGCCTCCCTGGCTCGGCGTCAGGACGCCTCACCTTCGGCCGTTTCGGCGTCGCCGGCTTCTTCGGGCTTCTCGCCGATGACTTCCGGCTCGACGCCCACTTCGGCCTCTTCGCCTTCGGCCGGGACTTCCTCTTCCGCCACCACCGTTACCGAGCACAGCAACTGCTGCGGGTCGGTCACCAGTGTGGCGCCTTCGGACAGCTCGAGATCACCGACGCGCAGTGAATCGCCGATGTTCAGAGCGTTCACCTGAGCGCGAATTTCGTCCGGGATCGCCGTGACGAGACACTCGACGGTGACCTCGTTGGTCTGCTGCTGCAGGACGCCGCCTTCGTCGACGCCGGCCGGCGTGCCGCGGAGCACGACCGCCACGGTCACCTCGACGCGATCGTGCAGGTCGACCCGCGTCAGGTCTACGTGGATGATCATCTGGCCGAACGTATCGTACTGCACGTCCTTGACGAACACGTTCTCCTTGACCTCGCCCAGGTCGATCTCCAGCAGGCGTTCGCCGTGGGCGATGGCGACATCCAGATCGTGCTGGTTCAGCGCGATCGAAACGTTCTCCTGCCCGCGGCCGTATATGATGCCGGGCGTCAGGCCCTGGGCCCGCAAAGCGCGGGTCGGACGGGCGCCCATCTTGGTGCGTCGTGTTGCCTTCAATGCTTCCATCTACTTCTCCAAGAACCGCGTCGACCTAGCGGCCGTTATCCATACTGAACAGACTGCTGACGGATTCATCGTTGTGAATGCGGTGAATGGCTTCACCCATCAGCATGGCCACCGACAGGACCTTGAGCTTGCCGATGGCATCGATCTTATCTTGCGGCACGGGGACCGTGTCGGTGACCACCACCTCGTCGATCGGGGCCGTCGAGAAGTTTTCGATGGCGTTGCCCACCAGGATCGCGTGGGTCGCGCCGACATAGACCGCCTTGGCGCCGGACTGGCGGCAGACCTTGGCGGCGCCGCAGATCGTCGCGCCGGTGGTGATCATGTCATCCACCATCAGGACGGTTTTGCCCTTCACCTCGCCAATGAGATATCCGTGCTCGACGGAGTCGCCGCTGACGCGGCGCTTGTCGACGATCGCCAAATCTGCGCCCAATCGCTCAGCATAGACGCCGGCCCGGCGGGTGCTGCCGGGGTCCGGGCTGACGACCACTAAATCGGTCCAGTTGCGGGATCGGAACTCCCGGCTGAGGACCGGTTCGGCGTAGAGGTTATCGACGGGCACGTCGAAGAAGCCCTGAATCTGCCCGGCGTGCAGGTCCATCGTCAACACGCGGTCGGCCCCGGCGGTCACGATCAAATTGGCCACCAGCTTGGCCGTGATGGGCGTTCGGCCTTCGTCTTTGCGGTCCTGGCGGGCGTAGCCGTAGTAAGGGATCACGGCCGTGATCCGCTCGGCCGAGGCCCGACGGGCGCAATCGATGAAAATCAGAAGCTGCATCAACGTTTCGTTCGTCGGTGCGCAGGTTGATTGAATGATGAACACGTCGCGGCCTCGGACGTCTTCTTCGAGCTTGACCAGTTGCTCGCCGTCGGGGAAGGGTATGATATTGACCCGCCCAAGCGGAATGCCCAAGTATTCACCGATGGCCTGCGCCAACGGCGGGTTCGACGTTCCAGCGAAGATGGCCAAGTTGTCCATACAGCCCTGTCCTTACAAGCTGCCTCTGCCGGTCTTGTCCAGCATTACCCGGCCAGGACTTGAACCTGGAATGGAAGGTCCAAAACCTTCTGTGTTACCAATTACACCACCGGGTAAGGTGTTTGGCAAATCTGCCGATCGGCCGAAGGCATGGGTGTCGATCGACGGACAAACGTGTCGCGGCTGGGGATTCGTCCGGAAGCCTGAATCAGCGGCCGCAACCTCGCTGACCCACCGCCCGCCATGCGGGCACGCTCCATACGAACGAACACGCCTTCTGAAGGAGAAACTTATACGCGCTGGTAGGGGTCCTGTCAAATGCCATTTACGATTTTCACCCCCACAGCAGGGCGTTTGACATGTGCAGCAATGGCGTGTTATCTAGGTGGCCATGGATGGTTTATGGGAGATGATTGAGCCGGTCAGTGCGTTGGCGTCGATGTTGGGGGGTTTCGGGCTGATTCTGCTGCTGACGCGGGTGAAGGTGCCCATCATGGTGTCGATCCTGGCCGGGGCGGCGGCGGTGTCGCTGCTATTCGGCAGGGGGATCGGCGAGACCGGCTCGATGATGGTGGCCGGCCTGCTGCGGATCGACATGCTGGCGCTGTCAGCGATCATTATCAGTGTGATCGTCCTGACGCAGGTGATGCGCAAGACAGGCCGGCTGGAGGAGATCGTCTTGTCGCTGCGGCTGCTGCTGCGGAGGCCGGCCGTATCCATGGCGGCCGTGCCGGCGATGATCGGCCTGTTGCCCATGCCGGGCGGCGCGCTGTTCTCGGCCCCGCTGGTCGCTGCCGCTGCCGGCAAGACGAACGTCTCCGGCGTGCGGCTGTCGGCGATCAACTTCTGGTTTCGCCACGTCTGGGAGTATTGGTGGCCGCTATATCCCGGGGTGATCCTGGCGATGCAACTGGTGTGGGACAAGACCGGCACGTCGGAAGGGCGGTTCCTGCTGTTCAATATGCCGCTATCGATCCCGATGATCCTGGGCGGGTTGGTGCTGTTTGTCGGGTCCCATCCGGATTTGCACATCTCCGGCCCGCCGCCCCCGCGCGGCACGAAACGCCGGCTGCTGCGGGCGACGTCGCCGATCTGGATCATCATACTGATCTACGCCGCCGGGAAGGTCGCCCTCGTGCTGATCGGGCGATGGACCGGCCAGCAGCTCGATAACGGCGCGCTGGGCAAGACGCCGATCCTCGTAGGCTTGGCGACAGGGCTGATCTGGACTATCGCGACTTCCGGCCTGAGCCGACGCGAGATCGCCGTCACCTTCGCCGCCAAGACGATCTACAAGATGCTGCTGATCGTCCTGATGACGATGATCTACAAGCACGTGATCGAGACCGTCCAGGCCGGCCGGCTGATGGGCGAAGAACTGGCCGCCCTGCATGTTCCGACCGCCGTGGTGGTGGCCGTGTTGCCGCTGATCGCCGGGCTCGTGCTGGGCGTGGCGGTGGGCTTTGTGGGCACGGCCTTTCCCATCATCCTGCCGCTGGTGGCGGATAAGCCCGAGGTGTCGGCCTACATCGCGCTGGCCTACGCGTTCGGCCACATGGGCCAGATGCTCAGCCCCATCCATATCTGCCACATCGTGACCATCGAATACTTCAAGACCAACTACCGCGCGATGTACCCCCGCATCCTTCCCCCAGCCATCCTCACCGCCGCCGGGGCCGTGGCCTACTTCCTCCTCCTGCGCTGGCTGTTGGGGTAGGACGCACTCCGCGCGAACATAGTTAACGAGTCAACGAGTTAACCAGTTAACGAGTGAATCGATTAACAAGTTAACCGGCCAGCCGGAACGACGCGTGCGGCGCGGTGGAGTTTGGCAAAGGGGCCTCAGCCCCTCGGGGTCTCGGCCAGGATCTTCTGAATGATGTCATCCGGGTCGGCGCCGTCGGCTTGGCCTTCGAAGGACAAGATCAGCCGGTGTCGCAGGGCGGCTTGGGCGACGGCGGCAATATCTTCGAACGCCACGTTCGCTCGCCCCTCGCGCAGGGCGCGGACCTTGGCGGCCAGCACCATCGCCTGCCCGGCGCGAGGCGACGCGCCGTAGCGGACGTATTTGTGGGCGATGGCCGGCGCGTCGTCGGTGGGGTGGGTGGCCAGCACGACGCGCGACACGTAATCGGTGACGGGCGCGGCGATCGGCACCTGGCGAACGACCTGCCGCATTTCCAGCAGACGCTCAGCGGAGGCCACCGTTTGTGGCGCCGACGGCTCGCCCGTGGTCGTGCGGGTCAATATCTCCGACAGCTCACCGACATCCGGCGAGCGGAGCAGGACCTTGAGCATGAAGCGGTCGAGCTGGGCCTCGGGCAGGGGGTACGTGCCCTCCATCTCCAGCGGGTTCTGGGTGGCCAGCACCATGAAGGGGGCGGGCAACTCGTGGGTGGTGCGGGCGACCGAGACGGTCTGTTCCTGCATGGCCTCCAGCACGGCCGACTGCGTCTTGGGCGTGGCGCGGTTGATCTCGTCGGCCAACACCAGGTTCGCGAAGATAGGCCCCTCCTGGAAGCGGAACCGCTTGCCGCCCTCGGCGTCGGCTTCGAGGATGGTCGTGCCGGTGATATCGGCCGGCATGAGGTCGGGGGTGAACTGGATGCGGCTGAAGCTTAAATCCACCGCCCCCGCCAGCGTGCGAACCAACAGCGTCTTGCCCAGCCCGGGCACACCCTCCAACAGCGCATGGCCGCCGGTGAGCAGACACGTCAGCGTCTGATCGACCGCCTCCACGTGGCCGACGATAACGCCGGAGACCTGCTCGACAATACGATCGGTGTCGCGCTGAAAGGCTTCAATCTGCTGCTGGAAGTCGGTCTGACCCATGGCTTGTCTCCACCCCCGCCAAGCGTAGACCGCTTACACGGACAAGTCCAGCCCAAAGAGGCGGCGGGCGTTGGCGGTGGTCTGTTCGGCGAAGGCATCGGGGCTGATGTTGCGCACTTGGGCCAGGCGCATGGCGACGTGGGCGACGTTGGCCGGCTCGTTGGTTTTCATCTTCCGGACAGGCTCGGGCGATAAATACGGCGCGTCGGTCTCGACCATGATGCGATCGGCCGGCGTCAGGGCGACGGCCTGGCGGATGTCGTCGGCCCGGTTGAAGGTGGCGATGCCGCTGAAACCGATCGTCGCGCCGATGTCCAGCACGCGCCGGGCTCCGTCGGCCCCGCCGGTGAAGGAATGGAAGACCACAGGCAGGTCGCCGACATCGGCCTCGGCCAGAATCGCCAGCGTGTCCTCCAGCGCCTCGCGCGTGTGGATGACGATGGGTTTGGCGATGTCCCGCGCCAGCGCCAACTGGGCGGCGAAAGCCTGTCGCTGGGCCTCGCGCGGCGAGAAATCGTAGTGGTAGTCCAGCCCGATCTCTCCGACCGCTGCGCAGCGATCGCGACCGGCGAGTTGGCCGATCTGTCGTAGCGCGTCATCGTTGACACTTGTGGCGTCATGGGGGTGAACGCCGGCGGTGAACCAGACCGTGTCGTATTGGCCCGCCAGGGAAAGAGCGGCTTTGGTCTCGGCTACGGTCCCGGCCGCGCAGATGCAGCTGATCACGCCGGCCTCGGCTGCGCGGGCCAGGACGTCGGGGGTGTCTTGGCGAAGTCGCCCGTGGGCAAGGTGGCAGTGGGTGTCGATCAGTTTCATTGCGCGTGTCAAAAAGCGTTCGGTGTGTAGCGGACGGTGGGCCGGTCGCCGTCGAAGACGACGGCTACGATGTCGAAGCGGATGTTGTATCCCTCCACCCGTCGCCGCTGCAGATAATACCCGGCCACCTTTCGGATGCGCCGCTGTTTGTCGGCGCGGACGGCGGATTCGGGGTCGGTGTAATGGTCGCTGGAGCGGCTCTTGACCTCGACGAACGCGATGGTTTCGGCCCCCAGATGCTTGTTGGTGGGATCGAGCGCAATCAGGTCCACTTCGCCGGCGGGGCAGCGGTAATTGCGGGCCAGGATCTTCAGGCCTCGGCGCTTGAGATGGCGGGCGGCCAGTTTTTCACCGCGCCGGCCCAACGACGTTTCAGCTCGTCGGAAGGGCCACATCGCGGGTTACTCGTCGGCGGGCTTGGCTTTGGGGCGGGCGGGGCGCTTGACCTCTCGCAGCCGCGTCGCCTTGCCGGTTCGGTCGCGCAGGTAATAGAGCTTCGCTCGCCGCACCTTGCCGCCGCGAACGACCTCGACGCTGGCCACTCGGGGGCTGTGCAGGGGGAAGACGCGCTCGACGCCTTCGTTGTTGACGATGCGGCGGACCGTGAAGGTCTCGCTGATGCCCGAGCCCTTGCGGGCGATCACCACGCCCGTGAACACCTGCAGGCGTTCACGGTCGCCTTCGATGATCCGGACCGACACGTTGACGGTGTCGCCGATCTGAAAGGCGGGAACGTCTTTCTTCATGCTGGCCGCGACGGCCTTGTCTAACAGTTCCTTACTCACGGTCCTGCTCCTGCGGCGGCGTGTCGCCCTCGTCGGGCGCGACGTCGCGCTGGTTCGAATGTTGCTGTTTATACTGCTGCCACAAATCCGGACGGCGCTGCTGCGTTCGCAGCTTCGCCTGCTCCAGCCGCCACGCGGCGATCCGTGCATGGTCGCCGCTGAGCAGCACGTCCGGCACGCTCATGCCGGCAATCTCGCGCGGGCGCGTGTAGTGCGGATACTCCAGCAGGCCCGCACTGAACGACTCCTCGTGCGTCGATTCGTCCTTGCCCAGGGCTCCGGGCTGCAGCCGAATCACCGCGTCGGCCAGGGCCATCGCCGCGATCTCGCCGCCGGACATCACAAAATCGCCGATGCTGATCTCCCGGTCGGCGAGGGTCCGAATCCGCTCATCGAACCCTTCATAGTGTCCGGCAATCAGGATCAGCCGATCCTTGCCGGCCAGTTCCTCGACCGTCGCCTGCTTCAGCGGGGCGCCCTGGGGGCTCAGCAAAATCACCTCGCCCGGCGTCGGGTGCCGGCTCTGCACATGCGCGACGGCGTCGCAAACCGGCTGGTACATCATCACCATGCCGACACCGCCGCCAAACGGGGCGTCGTCGACCGTGCCATAGCTGTCCGTCGCGAAATCCCGGATGTTCGTCCGCTGGACGTCCACCAGGTCGCGCTCGACAGACCGCCCGACGATACTGGTCGAGCAGAAGGCATCGAACATCTCGACGAACAAAGTCAGAATATCGATGCGCAATGCCATCACCGCATCCGCCCGCAGGGGCATCCGCACGGACGGGCCGATGCCGCCCGCCCTCACGTCTTGCGAACGGAGATGCCCTGACGCTTGAGCAGATCGCTGACGGTATCGCTGGGCTGGGCGCCTACGCTCAGCCAGTACTCGATGCGCTCGCGATGCAGCGATAGCTGCTTGTCGGCGTCTTTGCTGTTCGGGTCATACCAGCCGAGCTCTTCGATCGCGCGGCCATCGCGCGGAGATCGGCTGTCCATTGCGCAGACGCGGAAAAAGCTCCGATGCGTCCGGCCCAAGCGTTTTAGCCTTAGCTTGACTGCCAAAACACGCTCCAAACTGGCCCCCACACCAAGGCACGCCTCGGCGCGGTGGGTCTATAGGTCATCTGTCTTATCTCAGAAGAATGCGAACCGCAGATTGTAGCACTCGCTGCAGGTCTTGCAAGGGCTTTTCGCGGGCTTTATGGCCCCGCTCGCCCGACCCGTCGGCCGCTACGGCCGGATCGTGCAGCGGGAGGTGTCCGACTCCCATACCGTAATGGCGCTGAGGGTGGGCAGTTCAGGCGTGATTCGGTCCCAGAGGTACTTGGCCAGCACCTCGCTGGTGGCGTTCTCCAGGCCCGCCACGTCGTTGAGGTTGCGGTGGTCCAGATCGTTGTCGAGGATGTCGCCGACGATGCGTTTGATCTCGCCGAAGTCCACCACCCAGCCGGTGTGCGGATCGGGCTGGCCGGTCACGTGGATATCGATGCGGTAGCCGTGGCCGTGCAGACGGCGGCACTTATGGTCCGGCGGCACGTTGGGCAGCGAGTGGGCGGCTTCGAAGCGAAACGTCTTGATCAGTTCGTATTCCATGGGTCAGACTCCCCGGTCCCGGTCGGGCCAGATGATCTTGTGTAACTGAACGCCCAGCCGCACGTCCAGGCCGTCGGTGAGGATCCACTCGGCCAACTCGGCCGGTTTGAGGCGATCGAGTACGGGCGAGAAAAGCACCTCGCAGCGCCCGATCAGTTTGTGTTCGCATGCGACACGGCGGGCGAAGTCGAAATCGTCGCGGTCGGCGATGACGAATTTTACTTCGTCGCCCGCCCGCAGATGCTCGAGATTGGCCCAACAGGTTTCTTCGGCGGCTCGGCTGGAAGGGCACTTGATATCCAGGACGCGGCGAACGCGCGGGTCCACGCCCGAGACATCCAGCGTCCCGTTGGTCTCCAGCATCACGTCGTAGCCGGCATCGCAGAGGCGCTGCAGCAGCTGCGGCGCGGCCGGCTGGGTCAACGGCTCGCCGCCGGTGACCAGCACGCGCGGGCATGACGGCGCGGCGATGCGGTCGAGGATGGCGTCGATCGTCATCGGTTCGCCCTCGTCCAGCGCCTGGGGCGTGTCGCACCAGTGGCAGCGGAGGTTGCAGCCGGTCAGGCGAATCAGCACGCACGGCAGGCCCGCCTGCGACGATTCGCCCGCGATGCTGCGGTAGATTTCGTTGACGATCAGGTGTTCGCTCACGGGGTCATTGTAACGCTGCGGGGGGGGCTTTAGGATACGCCGGAGATGAAAAACCGCGCGCTGTGGATCATTCTGGCCGTTGCGCTCGTGCTGCGGGGTGGGCTGTTCGTCGCCGCCGCCTGTAACCGCGAGGGCGTTCTTACGCCCGATTCGCACGGGTACTGGCAGCTGGCGACATCGATGGCCGAGCAGGGGCGGTTCACCCGCGACGGGAAGGCGGAGATTTTTCGCACGCCCGGCTATCCGGTGTTTCTGGCGGCGTTGCGGCCGGTGGCCGGATGGCGGGCGGTTCTGGCGGCGCAGGTGCTGCTGGATGTGGCGTTGGTGGCGCTGACGTTCGTGTTGGGGCGGATGCTGGCTGGGCCGGCCGTGGGGCTGGTGGCGGCCGGGCTGCAGGCGGTCTCGCCGCTGGCGATAGCGGGCAGCTGTCGCATTCTCTCCGACGGCCTGTATGCGCTGCTGCTGACGGCGGCGGTGGTATTGCTGATTGGGGGCTTTCGCAGCAGGCGATGGGGCCCGTTGGTCATCGCGGCGCTGGTGGCTGCGGCGGCCTGCTACGTTCGCCCGGCCGGGCTGGCGGTTGTCATAATCATGACGGGCGTTGTGCTGTTTCGAGGCGGCGGGTTGGCCCGCGCGGGCGTTTTTGCCGCCATCGCGGCCGCCTGCCTGGTGCCGTGGGTCGTGCGCAATGCACGGGTGGCCGACTACCTGGGATTCTCGAGTTTCGCCACCGACAGCCTCGACCGCTTCGCTGCCGCCGAGATCATCGCCCGCCGGTCCGGGCGCTCGGTCGATCAGGTCCGCTGGCAACTGGACAATGAGCTCGATGGCCAGGCCCTGGCGACCCCCGGGGAGGCCGCGCGGTATCGCAGCCGCCGGGCGATTGAGACGCTCGTGAGCAATCGAGCCCTGTATCTGCGCGTCCATCTGACGGGATCGTTGGTGGCGATGCTGCCCGGGGCGACCGATGTGCTCGAGGTCGCCGGCGTGACCTCCGGCCAGCAGGGCACGCTGGCGGTGCTGCATCGGCGGGGGTTGTGGCCGGCCGTTGCGCATTACTTTGGGGGCAGTCCCTGGGCGGCGGTGGTGGCGGCTCCACTGGTGGCGGTCTGGCTGATCCGGCTTCTCGGTGGGCTGATCTGCGCGGCCCTGAAAGCGCGGTGGCGGATGTCAGCGTCGGCGTGGCTGATTCTACTGGTGGTGTGCGGGGCGATCCTGATCGGCGGGCCGGCGTCGACGCCGCGTTTTCGTCTGCCGATCGAGCCGCTGATCAGCGTAGCGGCGGCGCTGGGGCTGGCGTTAGCGGCGAGGGGCATCCGGCCAGATCAGCGCGACGGCTAGGTCCGCACGTGCCACTTGGTCAGCGCTGCCCAGCGCGTGATGCCGAATGCGCGAGGCCGCCACAGACGGTCGATGGTCAGCGAGAAGGTGTTCATGACCAGCACGGCCATGTAGCAGGGCAGGGGGAACCGTGTGTAAAGGCGAAGCAGCATGGCCAGCACACCGATCCCGGCGCCATAGAGGACTTGGCCCTTCATCGTGATCGGGCGGGTCGTCATCTCGGTCGCCAGGAAGAACGCCGACAGGACCAACCCCCCGCTGGCCAGGTGGTGGATCACGTAGAGCATCCCCACGTCCACCCCTTCGTAGGTGATCGGGTACCAGACGGTGAACTCCCTGTCGGTGATCAGGTGAATGGGCGCGATCGCCACGACGGCGGCCGCCGCCACGAGAATGCTCACCGGCAGCTGCCACCTGGTGAAGTTGCGGTAGATCAGATACAGCCCGGCGATGATGATCAGCACCGTGGACGTTTCGCCGATGCCCCCGGGGACGGCGCCCAGCAGGAGGTCCTTGGGCGAAGGCGTCGTCAGCAGCGCTGCCGGCATGAGGCGGTCGAGCCCCAGCGGTGCGCGGGCCAGAGCGCTGAAGGCGGGCTTGCCGCGCGTCAGCGGCGCCAGATGCGCCTCGGGGCGCGTCACCAGCATCGCATCGGTCCGAGGCGGCGATCGCCGGTCCTCCCATTGCCGATAATCTTTCGTCGCTCGGTAGTTGTTGATGTCGCCGACGACGACTTTGTTGCGGGGCAAGATGGGCCACTGGCCCGGGAAGGCCGACGACGGCCCCACCGCCAGGGCCGGGAACATCAGCGCCACCACCAACCGGCCCACCAGCGCGGGCTGCCAGACGAAATGCCCTACGCCGCCGAAGACGCCCTTGCCGACGATGATGGCGAACGCTGCGCCGATCACGGCGACGTGCCACGGGGCGAACGGCGGGAGCGTCAGGGCCAGGAGGATCCCCGTCAGGGCGGCGTGGGACCGCCCCAGCAGCGACGGCGTCCGCGTGACGCGAAAGTACAGCCACTCGATGGTCACACAACTGATCATGGCCACCAACGCCAGGTGGACGGCGCGCCAGCCGAAAAAGAACAGCCCGCCCAGCAGCGGCCCGCATGCCGCCGTCGCCGTCACCAGGAAGATCGTCCGCGCCGCTTCGGGGGCGTGCATGAAGGGTGCTTGCGAGATGGGCAGCCGACGGTAACCGTCGACCTGCTCAAGGGCGCCAACTTGGTGGGGTGTTAGTGTCATGCGTGTCGTCGAAACAATCGGCCGAAAACGCCGCGCGAGGGCGGCGACATATTGGCGTGATCGTGCGGGGGGTCGTCGGGGGCCAGTTCGGTCAGCGCCCGGCGCAGCGCCTGGGCGCGTTCGGTCAGGGGCAGGCGCGCCGGGCATACGTAGCTGCAAATGCCGCAGCCCATGCACGCCAAGGCGTCAGCGCGATGAGCCGCGGGCAGGTCGACCAGCTCGAAGGCATCGTTCAGCTCTGCAACGTTCAGCCTCGCCGGACAATGGTCGCTGCACCAGCCGCACCGGATACAGGGCGTGGGGCGCGCCGGTTCGGCGACAGCGAGTGCGAGCACGGCGTCGGTGGCCGGCGTGACCACGGTATTGGGCGTGCACGGCAGAGCCACCATCGGACCGTTGTGGATCAGCGAGCGCGCCGTCAGGCCGGCGAGATGTTCGCATGGCGTGCCGAAGGGGACCAGATAATTGGCCGGCTTGACGATTTGCTCGCCGGCGACCGTTACCACGCGCTGGCCCGCTCGGTAGCCGCCATGGATCCACCGGCAAACGGCCAGGCATGTGGCGGCGTCGATCATGGAGGCGCCGACGGCGGTGGGGCCTCGCCCGACCGGCGCCTCGATGCCGGTGAGCACTTTCAGCAGGACCTCCTCGACGCCGATGGGGTACTTGTGCGGCAGGGCGACGAGTTGCACGTTGTAGCGCCTGGCCAGGGGCACGACATGGCGATAGTCGTCCGTACGTCGCTGATCGACGGCCAGCACGACCTTGTCGGCTTCGATGGCGCGGGCCAGAAGGGCCAACCCCCTCAGGACGTCCTGTCCGTTCTCGGTCAGGATCCGGTGGTCGGCCGTGACGTAGGGCTGGTTCTCCATGACGTTGGCGATCAGCAGGGCCCGCCCACCCTCCTGCGCGTGCAATAGCCACTGCGCAACCGGCTGCATAGGCCGGCGAAAACATGTCAACTGCCCGGCGGCAATCTGCCGGCGCAGGTCGGCCGGTTCGCCGGACAGCGCGTCGTCATCGGCGCTGCGGGGCGGCGGCGACGGCGGCTGGAGGTCGCTCAGTTCGATCGCGGGCACGGTGATCAGGCCCCAGGCCCCGGCGACGTCGGCCGAGGCGTCCGCCGACGAGACCACGCCCGCCACCGGGGCGAACACATCGACATTGTCGTCACCGCCGCGGGCCAACACGGCCCCGGCTTCGACGCTCTGGCCGGTGGTGACGACCACCTCGGCCGGGGCGGCCGAGGTCAGTGTCAGGGGGATGCGCAGAGACTCGGGCAGTGTGCAGGACCGAACGGGTTCGGCCAGCGTCTCGCGCTTTTCATCCGGCAGGTCGACCCCGCCGATGAAGTCACCGTGTCGCCGAAGGAGCATGGCGAAATGATATCCCGGCCCCGTTGCTTGTTCCACGTTCGCCTGCAATTGGGCCTGTTATTGCGCCCCGGCCGGGTCGACCTGGCGGCGCAGGATCGGATCGACGATTTCGATCTTGGCGTTGCGCTTCAAGTCCGCCAGGATCATCTTGGCGATAGTTCGAATCTGAAACTCGCGCGCCGCGCGGCGCAGGTCGTTCTTGACGACATTGAAATCCGCCTCCTCCGGCTCGTAGGCCTTGACGAGCTGCAGCAGGTGATAGTGCTTGCCGACGCGGATCGGCTGGCTGGTCTCGCCGACGGTTTCGAGGGCGACGGCCGCTTCGCGGATGGCCGGTGGAACGTCGACGGTCTTGAGGTTCAGCGGCGGCAGCAGGCCGTCGTTCATGCGAGACGAGTTCAGCGAGTATTCCCGCACCAACTCCACGAACGCCCGCCCGTCCTGCGTGTTCTGGAGGATCTGTTGGGCGGCTGCGAGAGATTCCACCTCTATGTGGCGGACCTGGACCCGCCGGCCGAACTGACGCTCATACTCGTCATGCAGATCCGCCTCGGTGATCTGGACCTGCTTGATCGCCAGCTTCCGCAGCGTTGCGCCGCGCCGCATCGCGGCCCGCCATCGCTCGCGCGTGATTCCCTTCTGCTTAAGCAACTGCTTCAGGACGGCTTCGCGCTGGGCGGGGTCGGTGATTCGCTCGGGGGCGACGGTCGCCAGGGCGCGATCGTTCTCGTTCTCAACGTCCTTGCGGGTCACCTCGATGCCTTCGCGCTTGGCCTGCTGGGCCAGCAGCTCGTCGGTAATCAACTGCTGTGCGATCGGCAGGCCGAAGTTCGTAACCAGGACCCGGTTGATCTCGCGCATGTAGATGGCCTTTCCGTTGACGTAGGCCATCACCGGCTCGGCCTGGGTGACTGTCGGGGCGGGCTCGGGGGGTGTCGGTTGCTGGGCGCCATTGTTGGGCCAGAGGGGCTCGTTCGGCTCGCAGGCGATCGCCGAGATACACACAGCCGCCGCCAGAAACATCATCGCCAGGATCTTCATGGGGTTGGTCCTTTTACGGTCTGCCGCGTCGTTCGTTCCGTCGACAACGTAATCGCCCGGTCAGGGGGCGTCAACTGCGGGGTCGGCGCGGGGAGGTCACTTAAGCTTCAATCGCACACCCTTGTCCTTCCATTGCGCAACGAGTCCCCGCAGTTCGCCCATCAACTTGGACATCTGGTCGGCCGTGTCGATGAACTCGCGGTAGAGGCGGTCATCGTTGATAAATCGCCCGGCCGTGCCTTCCCCCTCGTCGATCTTCGTGGCGATCTGGTTCAGTGTCGTCATCAGTTGCGAGAGCTTGTCGGCCGAGTGCACCAACCGTCCGGCGAGTTGTTCGACGCGCTCGCCCGTGTCGGTGACCGTGTCGGTGACACGGGCCACCGAGGTGCGTGCATCGACTGCAAACGCGTGAAACTCGTCCAGCGTGCGGTTCAACCGGACGACGACGCCCCGAATGCCGGCCTGTTCGGCGGGGGCATCGGGGGCGTCACGTGGGCCCATCAGATCCACCAGGCCGTCGGCGACGTCGGTCAGCGATTTCAGGGCCGGTTTGAGTTCCGCCAGCGGGCCTATTTGTTCGATCTTGCCCAGGATCGTGTCGCCGGGAAGGGAGGGGCGGTCGCGGAGGTCGCCCGGCCGGCCTCGTCTCAGCTCGATCCATGGTGTGCCAAGGACGTTGCGGGTAATGTAGCAGATCGTATCTCGCGAGACCTTGACATCGTGGTCGATCTGAGCGGTCATCTTGATGCCCTTGTCGGGATCGTCCTCGTCGGCGAACCGGATCCGGTTGATATGCCCGACCCGCAGGCCCCGCATGTAGACCGTGTCGCCTTCTTTCACACCGCCGGTATTGTCGATGACAATGTCCAGCTCGTAGCCGCCCTTGAAGCCGCCAGGCAGCTTGGCGAACAGAAAGATCATCCCGGCCAGGACGACCAGTGAGCCCAGGACCGTTAGGCCCACGATGATATTCCGTGTCTGTTCCTTCATGATCCGCTCTCCTGCATCGCTGTCAGCGCCCGTTGGACCAGGCGGAAAACTGCCCGTGCTGCAGTTCGGCCAGTTCCTGGGGACTGGCCCGGCCCTCGACGAACCGCGAAACGACCTCGTTATCCGCCCGGTCGAGTTCGTCGGGCGTCGCGTCGATGATGAACTTCCCTTCGTGCAGCATGACGATCCGGTCGCCCACCTTCCGGGCCGAGGCCATGTCGTGGGTGACCACCAACGCCGTCGTGCCCAGCGTCTGCTGGAGCTTAAGGATCAACTCGTTAATCAGGTCGGCCCGAATGGGGTCCAGCCCGGTGGTGGGCTCATCGTAAAGAATCAGTTCGGGGGCCATGGCGATCGCGCGGGCCAGGGCGACTCGTTTCTTCTGCCCGCCGGACAGCTCTTCGGGGAAGCGGCCCTGCAGCCCGTCCAGGCCCACCAGGGACAGCACCTCGCGGCAGCGCTGCACTTGCTGGTCGCCGCTGCCGATACGATGCTCGGCCAACGGGAAGATGATGTTCTGCTCGACCGTCATCGAGTCGAACAGCGCTCCGCCTTGAAAGAGAAACCCCATTCGCCTCCGGACCTTCACCAGCGCGTTTTCGGACAGGGCGGAGATCCGGTGATGGCGAAAATACACGTCTCCGCGGTCGGGCCTCAGCAGGCCGACGATGTGCTTGAGCAGCACGCTCTTACCGCAGCCGGATGGGCCGATCACGACGGTTGTCTGTCCGCGGCGAATCTCCAGGTTCACACCGCGCAGCACCTGGAGACCTTCGAAGGCCTTGTACACATCGACCAGCCGGATGATGACATCGTCTCTCGTCACAGAGATGTCCTTGTCGGCGCGCGGTGGTGCGCCACGTAGAGATGCATTGTACTCATGGCGGGCCCGCCCACAACCATCACTGTCGCGCCGAAGCCGATAAGTTCTGGCCCTCGGCCTGTGGGCGTACTAGAATGATTTGCGAGTCCTGTGAGACTTCGCGGATTGTTGGGAGTCACACCCGATGTCCCGAATGTATGCCACATCGCTAACCGCAGCCGGAGTCGACTTGACGCCGGCCCCGCCGTGCGTGTTCGTGCTGTTCGGCGCCACCGGTGATCTCGCCGCCCGTAAGATTGCTCCGGCCCTGTACAATCTCATGCGGCGAGGGCTGTTAAGCGAGCGAACCGCGGTGCTGGGGGTGGCCCGTCGCCCGCGCAGCGACGAGCAGTTCCGCAACGAAATGCTCGCCGCCATCGGCGCCCACTCCGCCCACCCCGTCGACGGGGGTTTGTGGAACACGTTCGCGCGCTGCTGGCACTATCACATCACCCACGCCGATGCCTCCGATGAATATCGCTCGCTGGCCAAACGGCTGGGCGAGCTCGACAAGCTTTACGATACCGACGGCAGCCGCCTGCACTACCTGGCGATGACGCCCGACCGCTTTGGCGCTCTGGCGGAGAATCTCGCCGGGGCCGGTCTGAATCGCTCGGCCGGCCCGGCCGGGTTTGCGCGCGTTGTTGTCGAAAAGCCTTTCGGCCACGATCTGTCCAGCGCCCGCCGCCTCAACGACATCTTCAGCGACACCTTCGGCGAATCGCGCGTCTTTCGTATCGATCACTACCTGGGCAAGGAGACGGTGCAGAACATCCTGGTGTGTCGGTTCGCCAACGCGATTTTCGATCCGCTGATGAATCGACAATATGTCGATCACATCCAGATCACCGCCGCCGAAAGCAGTGGCATGGAAGGGCGGCGGGGCCCGTACTACGAGTCGGCCGGCGCCCTGCGGGACATGGTTCAAAACCACATGCTGCAACTGCTGGCGCTGGTGGCGATGGAGCCGCCCAGCCACATCGACGGCGAGTCGGTCCGCGACGAGAAGGTCAAGGTGCTCCGGGCGATCGCGCCGCTGATGCCCGAGCAGGTCGCCCAGCGCACCGTGCGGGGCCAGTACGCCGGCGGGCCCGATACCGTCGCCTATCGGCGCGAAGAGGGCGTCGCGGGCGATTCGACCACCGAGACGTTCGCCGCAGTGCGGCTGTTCGTGGATACGTGGCGATGGGCGGGCGTGCCGTTCGTGTTGCGAACGGGCAAGCGACTGGCTGAGAAGGTTACGCAGATCACTGTGGTCTTCAAACGCGAGCCGCTGCAGCTGTTCGAAGACCCGGGCTGTCCCGTTCGAGGGGCCAATCGGCTGGTGATTCGCATTGCGCCGGATGAAGGAATCTCTCTGATCACCGACGCGAAGGTGCCCGGCACGCGGATGCTGTTTCGCCCGGTGAAGATGAACTTCAGCTACGGCTCGACGTTCGAGTCGGCCTCGCCGGAGGCCTATGAGAACCTGCTGCTGGACGCCATGACCGGTGACCCGACGCTGTTTATTCGCAGCGACGAGGTCGAGGCGGCATGGCGCCTGGTCGACAGCATCCGCGGCGGGTGGGATGTGTCGGGCCGGCCGGAGTTGGAGACCTACGAGCCCGGCACGTGGGGACCCAAAGCCGCTGAATCGCTGCTGGGCGATCCATACGCTAATTGGTTTGATATGCCGAAGATGGTATAAGGGGCACCGCATGACATCGACAAAATCGACACCAGATGTTCGCGTCCTGGCCACGGCCGCCCAGGCCACCACCACGGTCGCCAGGCTGTTCAAGAAGATCGTCAACGAGGCGGTCCGAATGCGGGGCGAGTGCACGGTGGCGCTGGCGGGCGGAACGACGCCCCACGCGCTGTATCAGGAACTCGCCGCCCACGTGTTCGACGCCGACGTGCCCTGGCAGCACGTGGAGGTGTTTTTTGGCGACGAGCGCAACGTGCCGCACGACCACGTCGAGAGCAACTATCACATGGCCCAGCGGTCGCTGCTCGATTATGTGCCGATCTCGCCGGATCGCGTTCATCCCATGTCCGCCGACGCCGACGATCTGCAGGTCGCTGCGAACGAGTACGAACAGATCGTTCGCCGCATCGTCCCGGCCGGGGAGAGCGGCATTCCGCAGTTCGACCTGATCCTGCTGGGGATGGGCGGCGACGGCCACACCGCCAGCCTGTTCCCGCACACCGAAGCGCTGGGCGAAGCCGAGCGCCTCGTCGTCAGCCAGCACGTGCCCGTGCTGGGGCGTTCTCGCATGACGGTCACGTTCCCGTTGATCAATGCGGCGCGGCACGTGATCCTGTTGGTCACCGGCGACGACAAAGCCGAGGTGGCCGCGGGGCTGCTCAGCGACGACCCCACCCAGCGCGAAGAGATCCCGGCGGCCAGTGTTGCCCCGACCGACGGCAAGCTGACGATCGTTCTGGACAGCCCAGCGGCCCGGCAGACCGATCTGAAGGCGACCGAACTGTAGCCGTTCCGCATGGGTGCTAGTGGGGATGCTCGATTCCGGCGCTGCTTGCCTTCATGTCCTGGCGCAGCAGACAGGCGTGGCTGTGGTGGGGATTGTCCGAGACAGGCTCCAGATGCGGCGTGTCGGCGATGCAGCGATGGGCGATCACAGTCGATGCGCGTTCGGTGACGAGAATGTGCTGCTGTTTGGCTGGCAAGACGGCGGCTGCGCGGCGGGTCAGTGGGCAACGCGGATGAAACGCACACCCGCTGGGTGGGGCCAGGGGCGAGGGCATTTCGCCGGACAACGGTTCGCACGATCGCCGACGGGACGGATCGGGCTTCGGAATGGCCGCCAACAGCGATTCGGTGTAAGGGTGGCGGGCCCCGCCGCCGGAGAGCAGCTCGGCTGCGGGGGCGGTTTCGACGATTCGGCCGAGGTACAGGATGGCGACCTCGTCGGCCATGTGCTGGACCACCGCCAGATTGTGCGCGATCAGCAGGTAGCTCAGCCCCAGTTCGGCCTGGAGGTCCTTCAACAGATTGAGGATCTGGGCCTGGATCGATACGTCCAATGCGCTGACGGGCTCGTCGCAGACGATGAAGTCCGGCTCGCCGGCCAGGGCGCGGGCGATGCCGATTCGCTGCCGCTGCCCGCCGGAAAACTCGTGCGGGTACCGCCCGCCGCAGCCGGGCGACAGGCCCACGCGCTCCAGCAACTGGCCCACCCGGTAGGCGCGTCGGCGGCGGGGCACGACGGAATGGACCATCAAGGGCTCGGCCACGATGTGTTGGACCGTCATCCGCGGGTTCAGCGAGCCGACGGGGTCCTGGAAGATGATCTGCATTCGCCGCCGCAGCCTGCGCAGCGCCCGATCGCCGGCGGCGAAGACATCGTGCCCGTCGAATGTGACGGCGCCGGAGACCTGCGCCGTCGGCGCCAGGCGCAGCAGCGCGCGGGCGATGGTGGTTTTGCCCGATCCGCTCTCGCCGACCAGCCCCAGCGTTCGGCCGCGGGCGAGCGTGAAATCCACGCCGTCAACCGCTCGAACACGTCCGCGCGTCCGGCCGAACATCCCTCGCCGAACAGGGAAGTGCGCCCGCAACTGGCGGACGGTCAAGATCACGTTGTTGGGGCTATTTGTCATCGGTCGCGAGAATTTGTTCTCAAGTTCTCATTTCCCAGCACATGCTGGCTGGGGTCGGTCGGTTTGGCTTGTTCGTAGTTGTCGCAGTGCCAGCACGCGCACCAATGGCTGGGGGCGATCTCGCGTAGGTCGGGCGATTGTTGTTGGCAGCGGGGGTCGTCGCGACCGATGGGGCAGCGGGGGTGGAAGGTGCAGCCGGTGGGCAGGGCGAGTGGGTCGGGCACGCTGCCGGGGATTGTTTCCAGCCGGGCGATGCATTGGCCCAGGCGGGGAAGCGACCGGAACAGCCCCTGCGTGTAGGGGTGCAGCGGGCGAGCGAAGAGTGTGTGGACGTCGGCGAGTTCGACGAGTTTGCCGGCATACATGACGGCGACGGCGTCGGCGAGCTGAGCGACGACGGCCAAGTCGTGGGTGATCAGCAGGATGCTCAGGCCGGCGTCAGCCTGGATGGAGGCCAGCAGGTCGAGGATCTGCGCCTGGATCGTTACGTCCAGTGCGGTGGTGGGCTCGTCGGCGATCAGCAGTTGTGGCTGGCAGGACAAGGCCATGGCGATCATGACGCGCTGCCGCATGCCGCCGGATAGTTGATGCGGGTAGTCGTCGAACCGATCTGCGGGCGAAGGGATGCCGACCTTCTCGAGCAGTCCGACGGCGATGTCGCGGGCCTTGGCGGGCCCGACGCGCCGGTGCAGGCGGATGGCCTCGACGATCTGACGGCCGACCGTGAAGACCGGATTGAGCGCGCTGGCGGGCTCCTGGAAGATCATGCTGATTTTGGCCCCGCGGACGGCCCGCATCCGACGCTGCGATAGCGGCAGCAGGTCTTGGCCGGCCAGCTCGACCGAGCCGCCGTCGACGCGTCCAGCTGCCGGCAGCAGTCGAAGGATCGAATAGGCTGTTACGCTCTTGCCGCAGCCGCTCTCGCCGACCAGGGCGAACGTCTGCTGCGGGCCGACGGCGAAGCTGACGCCGTCGACCGCCCGGACGAGGCCATCCTCGGTCCGAAACGCGGTCCGAAGATCGCGAACACGCAGCAGGGGTGTCGGGCCGGCCGTCATGCGTTCCTCAATTTCGGGTCCAGCGCATCGCGCAGGCGGTCGCCGAGGATGTTCATCGCCAACACGAGGACGAACATGGCTGTGACGGCGGCGGTCAGTTCCCACCACCGCCCGACGATCAGATCGGTCCGAGCGGCGTTGATCATGCCTCCCCAACTGGGCTGGCCGACCTGCACGCCCAGGCCCAGATAGCTGAGGATCACCTCGGCGGTGACCGCCCCGACGAAGCCCAGCGAGAAGTTGATCACGCCGATGTGCGCGACGTTGGGCAGGATATGCCGCAGCAAGATCGACAGTCGCCCCCGCCCGGCGGCGCGGGCGGCGAGCACGTAGTCCAGCTCGCGGAGCTTGAGCGTCTCGGCCCGGACGAGCCGGCAGGTGCCGATCCAGTAGGTCATCGCCAGCGCCACGCAGACCCCCCCCATGCCGGCCAGGTCGAGCTCCCACGCCGTGCCCGCAAACAGCACCTTGCCCTGGAAGGCGAACTTCAGGGCGATCACGCGGATGATGCCGGGCACGGCCGCCAGCGTGGTGTAAAACCAAACGATTACGTCATCGATCCATCGCCCGTAGGAGCCCGCCACCGCCCCCAGAAACATACCCAGCGGGATGGCGATCAGGTTGGTCACTAGTCCGACGGTCATGGCGACCTTCGTCGCCAGCAGCGTTTTGGCCAACACCGATCGGCCGAACGTGTCGGTCCCCAACAGATGGTCGGCCGAGGGTGGCTGGTTGGCTTGGGCGTAGTTCGTATCCCCCTGCCAGTCGGCGTAAGCCAACGGCGCGACGACAGCCACCAGCGCGTACAGCGCGATCACGCCCAGGCAGATCATGGCCGTCGGCGATCGCGCCAGCCGGCGGCGCGCATCCGACCAGAAGCTCCGCCCCGAATCCACAGGCAGACCGCCGGCGGCGGCTGAGGCGAGATCGGATGTCGGTTGATGGTCCATGGTCTTGTCGGCTATTGCAGGCGGACGCGGGGGTCGAACACGGCGTATAGGATGTCGGTGACCAGGTAGCCCAGGACGTAGATGACGGCGGTCAGGAACGTCAGCCCGGCGATGATGGGCACGTCGCGGCTGGTGATCGAGCTGATCATCTGCTCGCCCAGACCCGGGATGCCGAAGAACGTCTCCAGCAGCAGGCTGCCGAGGATCAGGAATGGCACGGCCGTCACGAGATTCGTCAGGATTGGCAGCATGCAGTTTTTCAGCACGTGGCCGAACAGTATGTTCGACAGGGGCGCACCTTTGGCGCGGGCGGTGCGGACGTAATCGCGGCGGACCTCGTCGAGGATGATCGTCCGATAGAAGCGGACATTATGGCCCAGCGAGGCGATCACGGCGATGGTGACGGGCACATAGATGTTGGTGGTGTGGCCCAAGCCCCATGCCGCCGACGGCAGGATCTTCAGCACCAGCCACTGGCCGAGAATCATGTAGGCCAGGAACGGCACGCACATCCCCAGCACCGACAGGAACACGCCCGTTCGGTCCAGCCACGTGTCGCGGTAGTAGGCGACGACCAGGGCGATCACCAGGGCCGCGACCCAGCCGGCCGCCAGGGCGGGCACGGAAATCGCCAGGCTATAACGCCCGCGCTTGGCGATGATGTCCCTCAGCCGCTCGTGCGTACGAAAGCTCCGCCCGCCGAATGTGACACTGTCGACCAGATGGTTGACGAACTGGGAATCCCAAAACGCCTTCGACCACGGCGCGTGGTGGGTGTCGACGAAGAGGGGCTTGGTCAGACCGTGCTGGGCGAGCCACCGCTGGCGGTCCTGCTCGGTCGCGCGGGGGCCAAGGTACTGGGCCGACACGTCGCCGGCGATTACGCGGAACAGCACGAACGTCAGCAGCATCACGCCCAAGACGGTCAGGGCCGCCTGGAGCAGTCGTCGCCGGACGTAGGCGCCCATGGGCCTCAGTCCTCCCGCCCGCCCAGCCGGCGGCGCTGGTCGACGTCGATGCGGATGTATTTGGCGAACCCATATCCGACGGGGTGGGGTTTGAAGTTCTTCACCCACTCGTAGTGGACGACGAAGGCCTCCGGCTCGGTCGTCATCATCACCGGGCAGTCCTCGCTAATGATCCGGGCCATCCGGGCGTAGAGCTTCGTCCGCTTGGGGTTGTCGGCCATCACGCGGGCACGCTCATAAAGGCGGTCGTACTCGGCGTTGCGGTATCCTGAGTTGTTCGTGCTGCCGATGTTGCCGCTGTAGAAGTTCTGCAGGAAGTTCTCCGCGTCGGGATAGTCGGCGTGCCACCCCATGGCGAATATCTGGCAGCGCCCGGCGTGGGCCTTTTCCTGCAGTGTGGGCCAGTCGTTCAGCGTGACCTGCAGCGTCAGCCCCACGCGCTGAAACTGTTGCTTGTAGAAATCGCCCCTCTTCATATCGAAGTTTCCCCGCCCGCCGAGGTCCAACTTCAGGGGCGGTATCCGCCCGCCAACCAGCAGGCCGGCGGCGGCCAGCTCGTCGCGCGCCTGGGCGAGCATCTCGCGAGCGGCCAATGGGTCGTAGCGATAGAACGGTCCCTGGCCGGCCAGTTGATGGGCCTCGTAGCTGGAGGACGTCAGGTTGCGGAGGCTGGCCGGGATGCAGTTGACGGCGCGGCGGCCTCGCCCGTTGCGGAGCACGGCGATGAAGCCCTCGACGTCGATGCTCAGGCAGATCGCCTTGCGGAGTGAGGGGCTGGCCGAAAGGACAGGGTCATTGGCGTTGAATACCAGCCAGTAGGTGATCGGCGACTCGTAGATCTCCAGGGCGATGTGGCGGCGACGCCAACTGTCGGCCAGTTGGCGATCGGGCGTGACGACCGATTCGAACAGATCGGGCGGGATCGCGGCGGCGTCCACGTCGCGGTTGAGCAGCCGTATCCACCGGGCGTATTCCTCGGCGACGTAGTCCATCCGAATCACGTCGACGAAGGGGACGACCTCGCCGGCGTCATCGAGCAGGCCGGCCTCGGCGTCGCCGGGGGCGCCCTGGGCGGGGTAGGTCTGGCGGCGAAAGTCCGGGTTTCGGACCAGGACGATGCGGTGCTTGCGCAGGAAGGTCTCCAGGCGATAGGGCCCGGTGCCGACGATCCAGCGGTGGTCGGTGATCTTCGCGGTCGCCTCGCCGTTGCGGGCGAGCCAGTGGTCGACCATTTCATGCGGGATGGGGGCGACGTTGTGCATCGCCAGCACCTGCAGGAATTGTGGGAAGGGCTCGACCAGGCGAATCTGCAGCGTGTGATCGTCCAGCGCGCGGATGCCGTCGATGTTCAGATCGTATCGGCTGAAGTCGCCGGGTTCGTATGTGCGGGTCCGCTCGTAATAGGCCTCCAACCCGGCCACGCGGCCCCGCAGCAGCGCCCAGGCCAGGTCCGCCCCGACGTGGTGATCGGCGATGCGCTTAAAGGCCAGGACGAAGTCGTCGGCCCTGACGGTGCGCGTGTTGGGCCGGCCGTCGGGGCCGAGCCCGAAGCATTCGTTGCGGGCGTACCGAACGTCGGGCTTGAGCTTGATCGTGTAGGTGCGCCGGTCGCGGGAGATGACCGGAAGCTCGGCGGCCAGCAGGGGGATGATCTCCAGGGGGCGCTTGAGGTAGTGGTAGGCGTAAAGCCCTTCGTAGAAGTGGGCCTGCAGGTGGGCCGACGACGTATCCCCGCAGGTGGCCGGGTCGATCGACCGGATGGCCGAGCGGTAGCTGGCAAAGCGGACGATCGGCGCGGATTTGATGATCGGCGAACCGTCGTCGCGATAGCCGACTGTGACGGGGGGCGTGTGGCCGCCGGCATCAGAGGGCAACAGCAGGTAGGGCGATGCGATCATCGCTGCGGCGACGGCGAGCGAGATGATGTAGAACCATTTCATCTCCACCCCTGTCGGCCGTGGCGCCGGCGGCGGCGATCAGTCGTCATCGGGCGCCGGTTCAGGGGCGGCGTCGGCTGGGGTCTCGTCCCCGTTGTCCACCAACTTGATGTCGGGCTTCTTGACCTCGTAGTCCTTCAGCAGCTTTACCCACGCCGCGACGGCCAGCCCGGCCTGATCTCGTTTCTGCTCGGCCGTGTTCCCGCGTTTCGTCAAGGCGGCTTTGATCGCGCTGTCGGTGATCCCGGTAAACGACCGCAGCGCCGATTCGCACGCCAGCAGCAGGGCCGAGGTCGTGCTGTTTACATCGTCGCCGGGCTCGGACCGGTCGTAGGCCCGAAAGGCCGCATACATCAGATTGACGATCAACTGCAGCGGCTCCTTGACGGCGTCGGGCTCATCGCTATGCGGGCGTGCGAGGAGTTTGAGCGTCGGCAAGGCGCGTCCGGCGGCATCGATCCAAGGGAGACGGCCTTCACTGACGTGGGTCGTGCAGCGCGACCAACTGGCCGAGAGGATTTGGAGGAACGTCTTCGATGCTGCAGCCCAGACGTCTTCAGGTACGGTCTCGGGCGCCACCGGCGGCAGGGCCATCACGTCGAATATCACCCCGCAGACCAGCCCCGACGGCTCGGCCTTACTGCGCTGGCGAAGCGCTTCGAACAGCGCATTCGCCGGTCCCTCTCCCTGGGCCAGCGACAATTGCCGGATGGCTGCAAAGCCCCTCCAGCCCCAGAGGCGGACGGCGGGGTTGCGGTGAACGATCATCTGCTCCAAAGCCGGCTGGACACTGACCTGATCCATTCGTGCAACGGCTATCGCGGCGTTGAGCTCACGGACCTGGCGAAGCTCGCCGTCGTTCAACTGGCCGAACATCTTCAGCACGCTGGTGGCGGTCAGGCTGGCGTAGTCGTAGCGAAACTGCGGATCATCGAAGTGCAGGTAGTCGCTGATCAAACGACGGCGCGCTTCGGTGATCTTGCGGATATCTTCATCGCCGGCTAGAGCATCAAGCCAGTAGGTAATGCGCTGCTGAATCGCCAGCCGGTCGGGCAGGCCGCCATCGGGTCCGGCAAGTTTGGGGGGCTGGTCCGCCCAGGCCGTCACGGCCACGAAGACAACAAGGACCGCCGCAGCAAATCGGGTCGAGTGCGCTCTGGCCATAGCATTCAGTTCCTTGAGCATTCAAAGCTTCCGTCTGTAGCGTGTGATGGTAGGCTGGCCGCACCGAGTGTGTCAAGCGGCCTGTGAGAGCGACAGGCCAGGCAGTTGTGGCAGCATGTGCGGGTCGCCGGCCGGCTCGCGCAGACCTCGTCGATCGCCGCGCTGCCAGTGGCCGCTATGGCAGATCAAGCAGCCCGATGATCCAGCTCTGCCGACGCCGACGTCCTGACAGGCTGGGTCGAGCTCCCACAATGGCCGGGAGGCAAAAAAAAACTCGCCTCTTGGCGAATTGTGCGCATAACATATTGTGTAAGAGCTAGTTATCTCGGCATGTTCCTTATGCACTACTTGCGGCCCGGCAAGAGGGGCATGGAAGCATCTCCGGAATGGCCCGCTGGTAACATCCTTCTGCGGCAAAGGATAAATATGGTCGATCGATAGGCGATCTCTCTTGGAAAAATCGCAATAAGAGCAGGCAAGGCTCTAGGGGTTTCTCATCTAATGGATTTTTGTTGCATCGCAAATTGGCAGACCTACACTTTTGGTCAAGATACGGGCAGTTAGCGCGGCGTATCCGGCGGGGCGACCCTGCGAGGGGTCTGTCAATGGCGACGGTAACATTTGACGATAACAGCCTTTTGATTGACGATCAGCGCGTGTGGCTGGTTAGTGGTTCGATCCACTACTTTCGCGTGCCGTCTGAACTGTGGCGCGATCGCCTGCTCAAGGCCAAGCGTGCGGGGCTGAACTGCATCTCGACTTACGTCGCATGGAACTTCCACGAGCCGATCGAAGGCCAGTGGGATATGTCCGGCGACCGGGATGTAGCCGAGTTCGTGCGACTGGCCGGGGAGTTGGGGTTGTATGTAATCGTCCGCCCCGGGCCCTACATTTGCGGGGAGTGGGACTTCGGCGGACTGCCCGGCTGGCTGACGGCCAAGACCGGCATGACCTACCGCACGAACAACGCGGCGTTCATGCATTACTTCGACAAGTATTTCCGCCAGCTATTGCCGAAGCTGGCCGAACTGCAGGTCACGCGGGGCGGGAATATCATTCTGATCCAGAACGAGAATGAATACATGGTCGGCGATACGCCGGACGGACGGGCGTACGTGGAGTTTATCAGCCAACTGTTCCGCCGGGCGGGGTTCGAGATCCCGATTCTCACCTGCAACATGTTCTCAGGCCCCGAGCTGCCCGAGCGGATCGAATGCATGAACGCCTGGGAGGGCGCGGACCGGGCGATGAAACGAGCCCACTACCTCCAACCCGGCGCGCCGCTGATCATGCCGGAGTTCTGGCCGGGCTGGTTCGATTCGTGGGGCGCCGCCGACCACGAGACCCGCGATGACGAGGAGGTCGCCCGCCGGGCAATGGAGATCGTCGGCTGCGGCGCCCAGTTCAATTACTACATGTTCCACGGGGGGACGAACTTCGCCTTCTGGGGCTCGCACTTGGTCAGCGCGCCGGATGCATATCAGACCACCAGCTACGACTACGACGCCCCGCTGGCCGAGGGCGGCGGGTTGACGGACAAGTACTACCTCACCCGGCTGGTCAACATGCTGGCCAATCACATGGGCCCGTACCTGGCGCCGGCCTTTATGGAGGACCCGGGCGCGTGGATCCACGACGGGACGGACAGCCGCAACCTCATCGGCGCGCTGGGGCGGTGGGTGTTCGTGACCAACAACGGCCAGGAGGACGTCATGGATGTGACGATCTCCCTGCCGGACGGTGAGAAACTGCTGCGCATTTCGCTCGAGCCGTTCGGCGCCGCCGCAATCCCGATCGACATGGCCCTGACGCCGACGGTGACGCTGGACTACGCCAACTGCACGCCGCTGGGATTCTTCGGGCGCAAGGTGCTGGTGCTGCACGGGCCGGAGGGCTGGCCGGCGGAGGTCAGCATCGAAGGGAAGGTGCTTACCGGCGAGATCCCCGAGGCCGACGACGAGCCGCTGATCTTCGAGTGCGAGGAGCTGCGCGTCGTGCTGATCAGCAGCGAGTTGGCCATGCGAACGTGGTGGGTCAATGAGACGCTCGTATTCGGGCCGACGTTCGTCGGCGAGACGCTGGCCGACGTGGTCTGCAAGAAATCGGCGAAGCTATACTACCTTCTGGATGCCGAGGGGTTGCTGACGACCAAGAAGCTCAAACCGTCGACGACCAGTCCCCGCAAGACTGCGCCCCGCCTCAGCGCGTGGCGGCGCGTCAGCGTCTGCAGCGAGCCCATCGACGAGGCGGACTGGAAAAAGCTCGACCGTCCCCGCGACGTCGACCGGCTGGGGCTGCACTATGGCTATGTGTGGTATCGCGTCCAGGTCGATCAGCCTCGCCAGGTCCGAAAGAATCTGTTCCTGCCCGATTGTGCCGACCGAGCGACGATCTTCCTCAACGGCGCGCGCGTGGGCGTGTGGGGCGCCGGCGCCGACGCCAAACGCCGGCCGATGGCGGCCACCTTCAAACGAGGCACGAATACGCTGACCATTCTGACCGACAATCTTGGCCGGCTGAACTTCAGCGCCGATATCGGTGAACGGAAAGGCCTTTACGGCCACATCCACGACGCCAGCCCGTTGCCGGCGCGGAAGTTCCGCATCAACGCCGAGGAGTCCTTCTCCCGGCGAATCGTGCCGCGACACAAGGCCCACCTGATCTCCCGCCTGGAGAAGAGCCCCGTCGCCTCGGCCCAGTGCGATATTTCCATGCGGAAGGTCACACCCGTCCATCTGTCCTTTTCGGGCCTGGGCTTTCCGGTGGCCGTCCTCTGCAACGACAGGCCCGTGGGGCTGTTCGAGCGCGGGCACGGCCAGATCACGCTGCAGAGCGAACTGAAGACCGGCCGAAACGTCGTGAAACTGCTGCTGTGGACCAGCGAGGTTTCGGCCAAGCTGCTGACCAACTTCCATTTCCATCAGCTCAATGAATCCGTCACGCAGGGAGGACGCTGGAGCTTTCGGCCTTGGATGCTGCCGAAAGAGGGTGGGCGAGTCGTCGGCAAGAACCTGCCGGCCTGGTACGCCAGCAAGTTCCGATACAACCCAACGGGCGTGCCGCTGTTCCTGCATATTCTTGCCGCCAAAAAGGGGCAAGTTTTCCTGAACGGCCGAAACGTCGGCCGGTTCTGGACCATCGGCCCGCAGCACTACTATTATCTGCCCGAGTGTTGGTTGCAGCAGCAGAACGAGTTACTGCTGTTCACCGAAGGCGGCGAGAACCCTTCGGGATCCCGTCTGGAATACCGCCCGCTGGGCCCGTTCAAGCAGCCCTAGCCCCAAGCGTCAGTTGCGCCGCCGAGGATATTGAGCGGTGCGGAATCGCAGCAGTTGTCCGTCACAACGTGATATATATCCCCCCGCCGATGGCCTCTTCGCCGGCCAATTGCGGCGGATAAAGGGTTACAAAAAGAGATAAAAAGCCCTTGCTTGCAAGAAGTTGTTAAGCTACGATGACTTGTGATCGTAGTAGGCATTTCCGACAATAACAACACAGGTGCATGCGTGTTTCTGTGGCAACGTTTCGGAAGGACGATTCATGGAAACTATTACGAAGAAAGAACTCGTTGATCGCATTGCCGATCAGACCGGCAGCAAGCGAGTGGTGGTCAAGGACATCCTTCAGCGATTCCTCAACGAGATCATCAGCGAGTTGGGCCGAGGTAACAGGCTCGAGTTCAGAGACTTCGGTGTCTTCGAAAGCAAGCAGCGCGCTGCCCGCATCGCCCAGAACCCAAAGACGCTTCAGCGCGTTCACGTTCCCGCCAAGCGAACGGTCAAGTTCAAGGTGGGGCGCTTGATGAAACTCAAGCTTGCCGAAGGCATGGAAGGCGCGTCAGGCCAAGCACAGGCCGGCGGTGATGTTGCGCCAGTTAAGCCGACCCCTCCCCCGCCCGCTGAGTAGTGTGACCAGCTCGCGTAGCTCGGCCGCGGCGGGGTGGGCAGCGGGTGCGCGGCCGGCGCAGGCAGACCTAGGGGCAGCGTTGTCGGTGTCTAGCTCGCGATTCGCCGCGACTCCATCGAGTGGGCCTTCACAGACGGTGGCTCTTGCGCGCGGAGAATTGCCCATCGTTTTAAGTTCCTCCCCCCGTATACTCTAGATCGTTATGAGCGATGTTTCCGTCGAACAAGTGGCCCGCGCTGGTGTGGTGGGGGCCGGTGGGGCGGGCTTTCCCACCCACGTCAAGCTCCTCGCGTCGGCCGACACGGTGCTGATCAACGCCGCCGAGTGCGAACCCCTGCTGCACAAGGACAAGGAAGTTCTCAAGAACTTCATCGAGCCGGTCCTGGCCGGTCTGGGGGCGTCCATGCAGTTGGTCGGCGCTTCGCGCGGCATCATCGGCATCAAGGAGAAGTACGGCGACGTTATCGATCTGCTTCGGCCGAAGCTGTCGGCCGGCATGTCGATCGCGCCGCTGCGCGACGCCTACCCGGCCGGCGATGAGTTCATCCTCGTCTACGATATCCTGGGCCGAGTCGTGCCGCCCGGCGGCATCCCGCTGAATGTCAACGTGGTCGTCATGAACGTGGAGACGGCCATGAACATCGCCATCGCGCCGACGAGGCCCGTCACCGACAAATATCTCACCATCGCCGGCGCCGTCGCCAACCCGATCACGCTGTGCGTGCCGATCGGCGTGACGCTGGCCGACTGCGTTGCTGTCGCCGAGCCCACCGTCGGCGACGCCAACTACATCGTCGGCGGCGTGATGATGGGCACGCTGGAAGATGACCACGACGCCCTTGTCGACAAGACCACCGGTGGCGTTATCGTCCTGCCGTCCGACCACGTCGTCGTCCGCCGCCGCCGGCAGAACTGGCGGCAGATCGTCCGCATCGGCCGAAGCGCCTGCGATCAGTGCAGCTTCTGCACCGAGCTGTGCCCGCGCTGGCTGCTGGGGCATCCCATCGAGCCGCACCGGGCTATGCGGTCGCTGGAGTTCAACCTTGTCGGCGAGTCCAACGTCCGCGGCACGAGCTACTGCTGCGAGTGCAACCTCTGCAGCCTGTATTCTTGCCCGGAAGACCTGGATCCCAAGAACGTCTGCAGTCAGAACAAGCGCCGCCTCGCCGAATCGAAAAGCACCTGGGCCGACCCGCCCTTTAATGCCAACCGTCCCGACCTGCACATGGCCAACCGCAAGGCGCCGATGAAACGTCTGATGAGCAAGCTCGGCCTGACGCAGTTCAACAACGTTGGCCCGCTGACAGATCGGCCGCTAGCGGCAGGGAAGGTGGGCATCAAGCTCAAACAGCACGTCGGCGTCCCGTGCGAGCCGGTCGTCTCGACCGGCCAGGCCGTCCGCGTCGGCGATGTCGTCGCCACGCCGCCCAGCGATAACGGCAAGGCCGCCCTGGGCGCGCCCGTGCACGCGTCGATCGATGGAACCGTCACCGCCGTCGCAGACGGTGTGGTCTGGATTGAAGGATAACGGAACATGGCTGAACCCAGAGCCATCGGAGCGATCGAACTATCGAGCATCTCGTTGGGCTACAAGGTCCAGGACGACATGCTCAAGGCCGCCTCCGTCGATCTGCTGATCGCGCGGACGATCTGCTCGGGCAAGTATTTTATCGTGATCGGCGGGTCCGTCAGCGACGTGACCAGTTCCATCGAGACCGCCCTGCGCGTCACCGACGACGCGATCATCGATCACGTCGTCATTCCCAACGTGCACGAGGACGTCTTCCCCGCGCTGGGCCAATCGGTCGTCGTCGATGACGACAACATCGGCGCGCTGGGCGTTGTCGAGACCTTCAGCGGCGTCAGCATCGTCGCCGCCGCCGATGCCGCCGCCAAGGCCGCCAAGGTCACGCTCTTTCGCATTCAGGTGGCGATGGCCCTGGGCGGCAAGGGGTACTGCCTGATGACGGGCGATATCTCCGACGTTCAAGCCGCCGTCGCCGCCGCCGCCGCCGTCGCTCGCGAGCGGGGCCTGCTTGTCGGCGAAGTCGTCATCCCCCGCCCAAGCGTCGAACTGCTGGCCGAATACCTCTAAGCGGTCTTACGTAAGTTTGTAGCGGTTGTGGTGGGAGGGGGGCAAGTCGTGGCCTTACCGGTCGCCCCCCCCGAGTTCGGCATATCAGAGCCCGACCGTCGCCGCCGGCCGATACCTCATGTGCCGAGGTATCGTTCCGTTCGACCGAGATGCCGCTTGCCCAAGACCGGAAAGCACGCCCCCACCTGCAGAGCGGTCGCATTGGACATTCGACATTCAGCATTCGACATTCGGCATTGGGAGGCCCCCCAGCGGGCCATTGCCGGGAAACGGACTTACGCAAGGCCGCTTAGCCTTGGCTGGGGCGATGTCTTTGCATCGCCCCGGTCGATTTTCGTAGAATCGATGTGGAGGAATGCTGTCGACGGACGGTGCGGTCGTCGACGGCCCGCAGGCCCCTCGCCGCAGGGCCCGCACACAACGAGGTAGATGTTGACACAGCCTGCCGGAGAGGCCAAAATCCGCGACCCGCTTGAGTGTCGAGGCATGGCCGCCGACCCGGCGGGGCGAAGTGGTTCGGAGAGGCGTCATGCGTGATCGTGATCTTACGTCTGCGGATGTGGCCGAGTTCGCCAGCCCGCGCGAATTGATGGAGGCCGAGTGGGCGCCGTGTCGCTATCACTGCCCAGTCCATGCCGATGTGCGGGGCTATATCGAGTTGGCCGCCCGCGGGCAGTTCGAGGCCGCCGCCAACCTCGTCCGCGACTGTCTGCCGTTCGCCTCGGTCTGCGGGCGGATTTGTCACCATCCCTGCGAGGCCAACTGCCGCCGCTGCGAGGTCGACCAGGCCGTCGCCGTCCGCGAGGTCAAACGCTTCGTCTGTGAACTCACCGGCGTCAGGGCGGCGGTTCACAAGGCGGATAAGCAGGACCTGGCCAAGGTCGCCATCGTCGGGGCCGGGCCGGCCGGGATGGCCGCAGCGCTGGAGTTGGCCCGCATCGGCTATCGCCCGACCGTCTTCGAGAAATTCCCCGTCGCCGGCGGCATCCCTGCGACGGCCATTCCCTCCTACCGCCTGCCGCGCGACGTGATCCGCCAGGACACCGATTGGATCTTCGCCCACGGCGTGGACTTCGTGCCCAACTGCGACATCGGCAAGGACAAGACCATCGCAGACCTCGAGGCCGAGGGGTTTGAAGCCGTGCTCATCGCCACCGGCCTGGCCGATAGCCGCATGCTGCCCCTGCCCGGGGCTGACCACAAACGCGTGCTGCCCGTGCTGACGTTTCTCACCGACGTGTCCTTCGACCGCACCCCTGACGTCGGGGCCAATGTGTTGGTCATCGGCGGCGGCAACGTGGCCATGGACGCCGCTCGAACGGCCCGGCGGCTGGGCGCGCAGGTCACGGCTATGTGCCTGGAAAACGAAGAGGAAATGCCCGCCTGGGACTGGGAGCGCGACGAGGCCGACGAAGAGGGCGTGACGTTCCTCTTCCGCCGCGGGCCCGTCGAAGTCCTGCTCGACGGCGACAAGATCGTCGGCATGAAAACGCGGAAGGTCACGCGCGTCTTCGACGGGGAGGGCAAGTTCAGCCCCGAATACGACGACAACGACCTGCAGAACATCCCCTGCGATACCGTCATCATGGCTATCGGGCAGACGGCGAATCTGAATTTCATCGAAGGCAGCGACCTGACGGCCGACGACCGCGGGCGGCTGACCTATGATTCGGCGACGCATCAAACGTCCTTGCCGGAGGTGTTCGCCTGCGGCGAAATCGTCACCGCGCCCGGATCGGCCGTCGAGGCCTGTGCATCGGGCCAGCGGGCGGCCAAGGCCATCGACCTGTATCTGTCAGGTCGGACGATCCAGATCGACGACGCGCTGCCGCCGACCATCGACAAGATTGCGCCCGCCACGGCGGAGAAGGTCCTGAAGGTCGAGCGATACGGCGTTGATACCGAGCAGCCTGAGATGCGCATCACCACGTTCGACGAGATCGATCACAATTACGATCCCGAAATCGCCGTCCGCGAGGCGCGGCGCTGCATGAGTTGCGGCGGTGGGGCCGAGGTGCTGGTCGACAAGTGTGCGGCCTGCCTGACGTGCCTGCGGGTGTGCCCGTTCGATATTCCGGTCGTCACCGACGTGGCCCGGATCGAGTCGTCGCTGTGTCAGGCCTGCGGCATGTGCATCGCCGATTGCCCGGCCAACGCGATCATCGCCCGAAGTTGGTCGCCCGAAGAGGATCTGCGGCAGGTCGCCGCCAAGATCAATGCTCTAACAGGCGAGCGCAAGATCGTCGCCTACGTCTGCGGGCATCACTCGCCCGCGACGGCTTGGGGCGGCACGCTGGAAGATACGATCCCCGGTGTCGTCGAGGAGTATCTGCCCAGTATGTCCCGTCTGTCGGCGGCCGAGATCCTTCACACGCTGGAGGCCGGCGCCACCGGCGTGATCGTCGTGGCCTGTAACGAAGGCGCCGACCGCTACCCGACGGCCCCGCTGCGGGCGGCCAAACGCGTCGAGCAGGTCCGGGAGCTTCTGGACGAGATTGGTCTGGGTGCCGAACGTGTGCAATACGTGGCGGTCGCCGATCGTGGGCGGGCGGCGACGCGGGAGGCGATGGCCGAGGCTGCCGACCGTATCGAAGGCAAGGTCCAGGAATCAGTGGAAAGCGAATAGGCCGTGACGGGGCGCCGCGGCGCTCAGGAATCCGGCAGGAGATAGGACGATGATTGTTGCCGAACGCAAACCGATGGATGAGATCTTCCAGATGCTCGCCGGCTGCAAGAAGGTGCTCGTGCTGGGCTGCGGCGGGTGCGTGACCGTCTGCCTGACCGGCGGCGAGCGCCAGGCCGAGATGCTGGCCAGCCAGTTGAACCTGGCCGCCAAGGCCAAGGGCGAGGCGATGCAGGTGGACTTCGACTCGATCACCCGCCAGTGCGAGAAGGAGTTCTTCGATAACCTTTCGGAGGCCCCGGCCGACTACGACGCGGTGCTCTCGATCGCCTGCGGAGCGGGCGTGGGATACATGTCCGAGCAGTTCCCGAAGGTGACGGTCCTGCCGGGCATGAACACCACGCATCTGGCCGCCAACGTCGCCCTGGGCATCTGGGAAGAATACTGCCGCGGCTGCGGCGACTGCATGCTGGCCTGGACCGGCGGCGTCTGCCCGATCGCCAAGTGCTCCAAGAGCCTCGTCAACGGCACGTGCGGCGGCACGGACAAGGGCAAATGTGAAGTCAACCCGGAGATGAACTGCGGGTGGCTGATGATCTACGAGCGGCTGAAAGAATTGGACCGGCTGGACGAATACCGCACGATGAGGCCGTTGCGCGACCATCGGACCGATCGCGGCAACGGCGTGCGACGGCTCGTGCTGGCTGAAATGACTGAAGAGGAGGCCGGCGATGAGTAACGAGCCTGTCAGCAATCTGCAGCGTGATCTGGACTCCGGCGAGTTTGTCGTCACCGCCGAGATCGGCCCGCCCAAGGGCACGAACATCGCCCCGGTCATCCACGAAGCCGAGGAGTTTCTCAAGGGCAAGGTCTCAGCGGTCAACGTCACCGACATTCAGACGGCCGTTATGCGCGGGTCCAGCATGGTCGGGGCGAAGCTGCTGTTCGATGCCGGCATCGAGCCGGTCCTGCAGATGGTCACGCGCGACCGCAACCGCCTGGCCCTGCAGAGCGATCTGCTGGCGGCCCATATTTTCGGCATCCGCAATGTGCTGTGTTTGACCGGCGACCACGTGACGATGGGCGACCACCCCCAGGCCATGCCCGTCTACGATCTGGATTCGGTCTCGCTGCTGGATGCCATGTGCAAGCTGGAGGCCGGCACGGACCTCGGCGCTGACATGAAGGGCAAGGCCAACGAACTGGACGGCGTGCCGACGTTCTTCAAGGGCTGCTGCGTCACGCCCTGTGCCGATGAGGTCGACCCGCAGGTTATCAAGCTGGAAAAGAAAGTCGAAGCCGGCGCCCAGTTCGTCCAGACGCAGGCCGTCTATGAGCCCAAAGTGTTCGAGACCTTCATGAAGAAGGTCGAGCACATCAAGGTGCCGATCCTGGTCGGCATCGTGATGCTCAAGACTGCCGGCATGGCCAAGTACATGAACCGCGGCGTTCCCGGCGTGGTTGTCCCCGATGCCATCATCCAGCGGATGACCGATTGCGAGAAGCCCGACCGCGAGAAAGTGTCCATCGAGATCTGCGGCGAGCTGGTCTCGACCATGAAGGATATGTGCCAGGGCGCCCACCTGATGACGCTCGGCTGGGACCACTGCGTCCCCGGCATCATCCAAGCCGCCGGCCTGGCGTAAGGCTGACAGCCCCCGATTTGGTGAAAACAAGAGCGCGGCGAGACGGATGTCTCGCCGCGCTTCTCTATTAGACTGACGTCGAGCTACGCCATCGCTTTGGCGCAGGCGATGGTGTTCTTCAGGAGCATGGCGACCGTCACCGGGCCGACGCCGCCGGGGACGGGGGTGATGGCGGCGGCCTTTTCCTTGGCCGCCTCGAAGTCCACGTCGCCGACGGTCTTCATGGCGTTCTTGCCCTTGTCGTTCTTGAGTGGGGCGCCGCCAGAGTCGAAGCCCTTGGGGATGCGGTTGATGGCCACGTCGATCACGATGGCGCCTTCTTTGACCATCTCCCCGGTGATCAGCGGCGTCAGGTCCGGCAGGGAGACATCTTCGCCGGCCTTTTTCTTGCGGTTGTAGCCGCGCCATTTGGCCTGGCTGACGCCGGCGGCTACGAAAAGAATGTCCGCGTTCTTCGTGTGGGAGGCCAGGTCCTTGGTGGCGATGTGGCAGACTGTGACCGTGGGCGATTCCGTCAGCGACTGCAGCAGCATCGCGGCGATGGGCTTGCCGACGATCTCACTGTGGCCGACCACGACCGCTTCCTTGCCGGCCAGGTTGCTTTCGGTCTGCTTGAGCAGTTCGACCGCCGCGGCCGCCGTGCACGCCGAGACGATCCCGCCGCCGTAAAACAATTGCCCCATGTTCTCGGGGTGCATGCCCTCGACATCCTTGGCCGGTGAGATGGCCACCTGGACCTGGCGGGCGTCGATCTGAGAGGGCAGCGGCATCTGGAGGATCAGCCCGGTGACCTTCGGGTCATTATTGAGTTCATCGATCTTCGCCAGCAAGTCGTTCTGCGAGATGCCCTCGTCCAGCTCGAGCAGTTCGTATTCCAGCCCGGCGGCCTCGCAGTTCTTCCGCTGCATGTTGGTGTAGATCTTGCTGGCGGGGTTCTCGCCAACCTGCACCGCCACCAGATGCGGCGGTCGCCCGGCGGCCGTCAATTCGGTGGCGTCGGCGATGATCTGGTCGGTGAGGGTCTTCGCTACAGCTTCTCCGTCAATAATCTTGGCAGCCATCGGTCACTCCCGTTCGTCATGGTATTCAAGCGTTTCCCGCAACTCGCGTGCGGTGTGGTGATCTATCGTGCCCTTTCGCAGGGCCAGGTCTACGGTCCGCAGGCCAGCGACGCAATACAAATGCGTCACATCCGCCGGGCAATCGGCCATCGCCGCCAGGTGTCGCCGGACGGTCCCCACGTCGCCGCGGGCGATCGGGCCGGTCAGCGAAGCGGCCAGGTCCATCGTGCGGGCGTTGTCGGCGGTGGCTGCGGCCAGGACGCTGAGTGCGGCCTGGGCGGCCTGGGGGTCGATATCGGCTTGGCGACACATCTCGACGGCGGCGTCGAGTAGGGCGGTCGTGTAGTTGCCGGCCATCACGGCTGCGGCGTGGTACAGCGCCTTACCGGCCGAGGACACCCTCACCGGCCGGCCGCCGATCGCCTCAGCCAGCGCCGTCAGCGCGGCGACGGCGACGTTGTCGCCTTCGCAGAAGCAGTAGACGCCGGCGAATCGCCCCACGGCTGCGTCGGCCGTCGGGAACGTCTGCAGCGGATGCATCGAGCCGACCGAACAGCCCAGCTCTCGCGCCGCCGACAGCGCGTCGCTGCTCAGCGCGCCGGAGCAATGGGCCACGATCACGCCGTCGCCGAAGGCTTTGGCATCGGCCAACTGGGCGCAGACAGCCTCGATGGCATCATCGCTGACGCACAGCAGCACCAGGTCGCCCGCGCCGGCGGCGGCCTCGATCGTCATCGGCGCTATGTTGCCGCCGATCCGCTCGGCCGCCCGGGCGGCTGCGGCGAGCTGCCGGCCGCCAATGGCCGTCACCGGCAGGCCGGCGCGGCGGGCCAGAACGCCCAGCGCCGTGCCCACGATGCCGGGGCCGATGATCGCAATGGAAGGAGCGTCGGTCATGATTGTTCGGCGAGCGGCCTTTGGGCAAGCATCGGCCGCAGCAGAGGGGCAGGATACGCCGCCGCCGGCGGAATCGTCAAGCGTTGGCGGGCGACGAGGGGCTGTCCGTCAGGACGTCGGTCAGGAGGTACTGATGCTTGTACTGCTCGCTTCGGCCGAGGCGGCTGCGAATGGTCTCGATCTCGATCCGCTCGAGCGTGCCCGTCGGCAAGATGACAGCCTGGATCGGGCCCAGCCGGCCGCTGGAGCGTTTGGCGGCGTATTCGATGTTCAGGCGGCCCAGCGCCTGGTCCACGGCGCCGACCAGGGATAATAGTTCACCGTCCACGGCTTCAGCGCGAAGTTCGTAATAGGGCGGACTGTCGAAGTGTCCCTGCATAATGAAGCGATCCACGCGGTGCCCGGTGGCGGCTGAGGCCGATTTCATCGCTTCGACGACCTGGTGTTCGGTGATTTTCTCGCCGGTGATGTTGGCTGTGTGCAGGCCGCGACAGAGGAACTCGAAGACCGGACTTTGGCCGAGGCGGTCGACCACACGGATGCGGTCGTCGAGGTTGTATCGCCAGAGGCCGGCATGGTTGGTGACGACCAGGAAGTACTCGCCGCCGATGTCCACCTCGTCGGGTCGAAGCGCGGTGGGGTCGGGCTTGTCGTGCTGGTCGGCGGGGATGAACTCCAGGACGTTGGCGGTAATTTCGGCGACGCCGGCCGGCGTGCCGTCGGCCAGCGGGATGGAAAACCGTCCTTCGCTGGCGACCAGGCCGATGTCTCGGATGGGAATGTTGTCGAACAGCTCGCGCAACCTGGGCAGGTAGAGCTTTAGCGTCCCGCCGGTCCAGTTGGCCAGGAAGGCGACGTTCCAGAAGTGCCTCGGCAGGAGCTGCCCGTCGCGGCGGAGGCCCTCTTCCAGCCGGCGGGCGAGCTTGCGGTTCGGCCGAAACCGCAGCGATGCAGCGGTGGCGGGGTCGATGGGCTCGGGGGGGGTGAGCGTTCCATCGGCGATGTCGCGGATGAGACGCTCGACGTGTTGCTGGCCGGTCTCGATGAGCTGGATGGTGCTGGAGGGGTTGGCGGTGGTGATAAAGCTGACGTCGCGGGGGATGCTGCACCGCAGGGCGGCATAGTACTTGGCGACCGGATGGCCGATGGTCTTCACCTGCGACGGGACGGTGTATAGCCGCCGCACGAGGCGAATTTGCTTGTCGTTCAGCAGGCCGCTGATGGCCCCGCACGGCAGGCCGGTGGGGCTATCGACCTCTCGTGTGGGCGAGGTGATCGTCAGGATCGGGCGCAGCCACACCTCCTTGTGGTCGGAGAGGGCCTTGTAGCCGAAGACGCTGAAGGTGCGTTTCAGATGGGCGGCGAAGGCGGGGGTGACGGGGATGTGCTTGGGCTCGCCGGTGGTCCCGCTGGTTCTGGAGAACATCAGCACGGGCTGATCGGCGGGCAGCAGGGCGGTGGTTTCGCCGGCGAGGACTCGCTGCATATAAGGCTCAAGCGTGTCGTAGTTGCCCAGGGGCACGGCCTTGACGAACTCGTCGTAGGTCCGCACGGCGGCGAGGCCGTGGTCTCGGCCGAAGGCCGTCTCACGCGCGCGGGCGATCAGGCTGGCCAGCAAACGGTCCTGGACCTCTCGCGTGCGCCGGTGGGAGTTGACAAACGCCCGCAAGGTCAGGTAAGCGTGCGTGGCCGCCAGCCGGGCTGCCGGTCGCAGCAGTAGCCGCTTGAGATTCATTGGCGTTCCCTGTGGACGACGCCTCGACGGATGGCGATCGGCCGCTCAGGCGACCTCCTCTATACTATCGGCCGGGGAGATAATGGCATTCTCGTTAATATCCTCATTGGCCAGGTGACGACGGAAGAATGCGATCGTCCGGTCGGCGTACTGCGTCGGCTGGACGATCACGGACTGGTTGTGTTTGGCTTCGGGGACGACCCATAGGTATTTCGGGGACGGCGCCTGCTGATAGAGCAGGCGCGTCTGGTCGACGCGAATGTAGCTGTCCTTCTGTCCGTGGATAAAGAAGATCGGCCGGGGCTGCATCTCCTTCAGCGCCCGCGAGACCGAAGGGTACTTGCAGCCAAGCTTGGGTCGGGCGAAGCGCAGCAACACCCACAGCAGAATCTTCCAGAATCCTTCGGAGTGGTGCTCGTAGACCAGCTTGACGCGGGCGAAAATATGGGCCCATCGCTTCATCAGGGCGATGAGCGTCGTATCCGTGCAGAAGGCTCCGTCACAGACGATGGCCTTGATGTTCGGGTCGCTGGAGGCGGCCAGTAGCCCGGCCCCCGCGCCGCGCGAGATTCCGAACAGGCCGATGTCTGTGGGCTTTCCCTCGGCGGCCAGGGCGGATTCGACGTGTGCGGCGGCTCCAAGGACGTCTTCCAGTTCCTTATCGGAAGGCCACTGCAGCGGGCGGTAGCGGCTGCGATTGGAGCTTTCGCCGTGCCCGCGAAAATCGAACGCGAAGATGTCGAACCCGCTGTCGAGCAGAGGACGGGCGTAGCGGGCGCAGCTGTGCCTGTCCGAGCCGTATTCGTGGCAGAAGATGATTGTGCCCCGATAGTCCTGGCGATTGGGGCAGCGAAGGTGCATGCCCTGAAGGCTTGTGCCGTCGAAGCTGCGGAATCGCTTTTCCTCGCCCCCAAGGCGCTGGAAGTCCAGCGGGCCCATCGACAGCGGCGGAGGGGTGTCGATGAAGATGTTCAGGGCGATGCGAACGTACCTGGCCATCAGCAGGATGAAAAAAACGAGCAGGGACACCAGCGTGAGGGCGATGGCCGTCGCCGCCCAATGGCGGGAGAGAAAATTACTCGCCGCCAGCATCACCGTTGTTTGTGCGATTGCGTTCACAGGACTCCTATGAACCTAGTTCCCCCCACCGACGAAATCAAGTGGCACCTGCTCTGGGATCGATCAGGGGTCCCGGAAATGATCAAGGCCTTGTTGGACCTATCGCGTGCGCTCGCTCGCAACAGACGCCGATGGCGGCCGGGGCCGTCTATGTGGCTCCGGTTATGATAAGCGTATTGTTCTGGCCGCCAAAACCCATGCTGTTGGACATGGCAACGCGGATATCGGCTTTGCGGGATTCGTTGGGGATATAGTCGAGGTCGCAGTCCGGGTCGGGCGTGTGGAGGTTGATGGTGGGGGGCATGACCTGGTCGCGAAGGGCCAGAATGCACGTGATCAGCTCGGTCGCCCCGGCGGCGGCGATCAGGTGGCCCAGCATGCTCTTGACGGATGAGGTGGGCGGCGCCTTGGCCGGATCGCTGCCGAACACCCTTTTGATGGCGAGCGTTTCGACCTGGTCGTTCTGCTGGGTGCCGGTCCCGTGGGCCGAGACGTAATCGATATCCGCCGGCGAGAGACCGGCATCGGCCAGGGCGGCGTGCATAGCCTGGGCGGCGCCGAGGCCCTCGGGGTCCTGATCGGTGATCCGGAAGGCATCGGCGCTGGCGCCGTAGCCGACGATCTCGGCCAGGATCGCCGCGCCGCGGGCGGTGGCGCGCTCGTAGGTCTCGAGGATCAGGACGCTCGAGCCCTCGCCGAGCACGAACCCGTCGCGGGTCATGTCGAACGGGCGGGAGGCGCTTGTGGGATCGTCGTTGCGCGTCGACAGAGCGGTCAGGCGATTGAAGCCCGTCAGCCCCGAGGCGTGGATCATGCTGTGGGCGCCGCCGGTGACGGCGACGTCCACTTCGCCGCGGCGGATCTGCCCGGCCGCCTCGCCGATGGCCTGGGTCGAGGCTGCACAGGCCGTCAGCACGTTGAAGACCGGTCCGCACAGATTGAACTCGGCGGCGATGTGCGCAGCGACCATGTTCGATTCCTGCTCGGTCTCCTCGAACACATCCATCGTTTCCCAGGAGATGTCGTACCAGCGTGAGGCGTCCAGTTGGCCGTCGACCCATGCCCGCACGACCAGGTCGGAGAGCTTCTCAAACAACAGCCGACCCTCGCCGCAGCCCATGTAGATCGCCACACGTGAGCGGTCCAGGTCCGTGTCGGCGTCGAGGTTGGCCTGTTGCCATGCCTGGCGCGCCGCCCCGAGGGCGAACTTGGCGTGTCGCCCTGCGGCAGCGTGCGGTTCGGCGTTGGGAAGGTGGTCGGCGAGGTCATAATCTTTGACCTGCGCTGCAAAGGTGGTGGGGAACGTGGCGGCCTCGAAGATCTCAATCGGCGAGATGCCGCTGCGTCCGGCCAGCAGCGCAGCCCACGTGCTCTCGACGTCGTGGCCGAGCGGATTAACCGTCCCCATGCCCGTGATGACAACGCGTCTTCGGCTCATTGTTCTGGGTCGTATCGTTTCAGCGCGCAGGCGGCGCTTTGTCCGCCGATGGTGAAGGCCCCGCTGAGGGCGTAGGTCAGGTTACCCGGACGGGATTGGCCGGCGAGGTTCAGATCGCAGCCATCGGCCAGGGCCTTGAAGTTAGCCGTTGCCGGGATGGTTTGCGTGTGCAGGGCCATGGCTGCGGCGGCCAATTCCGCCCCGCCCGCTCCGGCCGACATGAGCCCGATTGCGCCGGTGATGGCGGCCGCCGGTGGCCGGTGGTCGCCGAGGACCTGTTTCCATGCGTCGGATTCCAGTTCGTCCTCGGCGGCGACGCCCGTGCCGTGGGCGATCAGCAGATCGACCTGATCGGGCGACATCCCCGCGTCGGCCAGCGCCTTGGCAGCGGCCAGGTGCAGCGACCCGACGTTCGCTTCGGTAACCTTGATGCCGGCAGGATCGCAGGCGGCGCCAAAGCCCACCACCTCGGCATAGATCGTGGCGCCTCGTCGGCGTGCGTGGGCAAGATCTTCCAGGATCAACAATCCGCCGCCTTCGCCCAGGGCGGTCCCTTCGTGTGCGACGTCGAAGGGACGGCAGTGCCCGCCCAATCCGTCGTCGCCGGTCAGGGACAGACGCTTCAGCAGCGCCTGGCGCAGAAGGCTGAGGGGGTGGAGCTTGCTTTCGGCTCCGCCGGCGATGACGGCGTCGACAATGCCGTCGGTGACGTATCGAGACGCCTCGCCCACAGCCAGGTGGGCCGACACATCGCCGCAGGTAATGCAGTTACTTGGTCCCATCGCGCTGTGAATGATGGTCACATGGCACGAAAGCATATTGGGCAAATATTTCAGCAGCCACAGGGGATTGAGGTTATTGATCCCTTCGGCCCCCCACTTGGCGATGTCGAAGATCCCGTTGGCGTCGACGGACGTGATGGCCGCGGCGGCCAGTTCATCCAGTTCGCAGCAGATCAGCCCCGCGCCGATATTGCATCCGAGGCGTTTCGGATCGACGGTCATCTCGGCCGATTCGTCCGTGCCTTTGGTGACCAGGCCGCTGTGGCGAAAGGCCTGATCGGCGGTCGCTACGGCCAGTTGGATGTCGCGGGCCATCACCTTGACGGACTTGCGATAGCTCTTGGGCACATGGGAGCGGGCGGAGAAATCGGGCACTTCGCCGCCTACGCGGGTGGGGTACCGGGACGTATCGAACAGGTCGATGGGGCCGACGGCAGAGGCCCCTGAACACAGCAACTGCCAAAACGGCTCGATGCCGATGCCAGCCGCCGTGACCACGCCGATGCCGGTGATGGCCACGCGGCGGTCAGCCATTGCTTTCCCCGCGGAGAAACGGTTCGACCAGCCTCTGGAAGAACGAGCCGGTGAAGATGAAGTTCTCTTCGGGGAACTCCGTGCCGGCCATGTTCTGATCCAGGTGCGAGAACATCAGGTCCACCTGGCCGATGACGTCCCCGTTCTTGCGGACGATTCCACTAGTAGCGGCGGCCTCGGGGGCGATGGAATCCAACGCGACCTCGTAGGTCAACTGATCGCCCGGCAGGGCGACGTCGGAGAACTCGGCCTTGGTGATCTTGGCCAGGGCCACCTTCTCCTTGAAGTCGCTCACTTGCCCGACAAGGATGCCGCCGGTCTGGGCGACGCCTTCGATCATCAGCGAGGGCGGATGGTTGGGAAACTGCTCCCAGTGGTCGTGCAGGTGCTCCTCGGCCAGAGAAACATTCTTAATGGCCACGGCGCGCTTGCCCGGCTCAAGCTCGACAAGCCGGTCAATCCAAAACCAACGCATGTGCCGCTCCGTGTGATAGGCCGCTGTGACGAAGCCGCCCTGAGATTCGGGGCGGGGTCGGCAGCGGCTTGGCCGATGCCGCTCGTGCTAGGCGACCTTGGTGACCACGTAGTTGACGATCGTCTGGACCTTGAACAGTTCGGCCATCTTGTTGATGTCCGGGTCCTTCTCGAAATCGCTAAAGTCCGCGTGAGGCATGCGCTCTTTCAGTTGGGCCAGACCCGTATCGGTCAGCTTGCCGTCCTGAACGAACTCCGGATTGTTGAGGATATTGTCCGGGAACAGTTCGCCGCGCGGGATCTTGATGTCAAAGGTCTTTTCCAGGCGGAAGACAATGTCCAGAAAATCAATGGACTCGGCCCCCAAGTCGCCTGTCAGCGTGGCCTCGGGCGTGACTTCGTCGTCGTCCAGGCCAAGCGCGTCGACCAGTGTCTCTCTTACCTTTTCGAAAACGTCTGTTTCAGTCATCGGCATTGGTCGATGTCTCCTGTTTTGCCGGTGGCTTACCTGTCAATCCGTCCCGTTCCATCGGGCTCGGTCCGTTGGCGGGCGTGATAAGGTGTCCATGTATAGATATTCCAACAAGGAAAGTCAATGGCCTAATCATCTCAGCCGGCCGGTTGCTCCGAGGCCGCCAAGGCCGCCGGGCCGTGAATCAAACGGAACCTGTGCTTCATCTCTTCGATGATAGCCTCGTCGATCTCGGGCGCAAGTCCTTTTCGCTCCGAGAGGCTGAAGCACGTCAACTCCAGCTTGCCGGTGACGGCTTTCTTGTCATTGACTAGGCCGGTGCCCTTGAACTTGGCCACCTCGTCGTCTATCGAGATGAGTTCAAGCTCACAACGCAAGATGTTGCCCGGCGCGACAAAGGTCGCATACCGCACATTCTGGGCCTTTTTCAGCAAGATTACACTCTTGGAGAAATCCTGCGCCACGCGGACCAGCCATGCGGCCGATTGCGTCAGCGCCTCGAGCATCAGCACGCCCGGCATGACCGGAAATGCCGGGAAATGGTCGCCCAGATACTCTTCCGCCAACGTCAGCGCCTTGATCGTGACGATTCGCCTTCCCGGCTCGATCGATTCTATGCGGTCAACCAGTTGAAATCTCATATCCCGTTCCTGCCTCGCCAACGGCCCAGGCCGAGGTTAAAAGATGGAGGATTTAAGCCGGTTTTCCAACCCCATGCAAGTGTTTTTTCCTCTTTGGTCCTTTGCCGATTGCCTTTAGGCCCATTGCTCGACGATCTCGTCGGCGGCCGCCGGCATGATCCCCGTCAAGATCGCCAGGTCAAGGATCGTGAATCGTGAGCGAATGGCGTGGGCGTGGACCATCGCCGCCCGCAGCCGATCGCGCTCGCAGCCGAGATGTTCCGCCCGCCAGGCGCCGCCGGCGCGGTGAAGACACTCGCGAATCTGCTCGGGCGGGCGCAACAACGGGGCCAGGGACGTTCGCAGCGTCTCCCACGTGCGGCCTGCGGCCAGCTTGCACCCGGCCTGGGCAAGTCTGGGGCGCTTGTCGGCGTACTGTTGGGCGACAGCGCCGGCCAACGGGCCCCAGAAGGTCCGGTCGATCTGATCGGGTGGATCGACGAGGCGGGGCGATTCGATCGCCAGCACGCGCCGGTAGAGCTCAGCCGTCAGGATCGCCGCGACGCCGACCTGCCGGCCGTGCAGATCGTGAGCGCGACCGTCGATTCCGGCCATCATGTCCAGCGCGTGGCTGATGAGATGCTCCCCCCCGGACGCCGGCGCCGACGTGCCGGCCAACGTCATGGCGATGCCCGTCAGCAGCAGGGCGTCGAAGACGGCATTGACGGCAGACGGTTGGCGGTCGGCCAGGGCCTGCGGGGCGTCGAGATACAGCGGCTCGACGTTCGCGATCAGGCCGACCGTCTCATCGCAATAGTCATCGCCGAACAGCAGATTGTTCATCCGCCAATCGGCCGAGGAGATGCTCTTGGCCAGCACGTCGCCCAGCCCGGCAGCCGTCATCTCGAACGGCGCGTCGCGGATGATTCGCGGGTCGGCGAAGACCGCCTTGGGCGCCGCCGCCCGGATCAACGTCTTAACCCCATCCACGGTCGCGGCCACGTTGGCCGACGTATAGCCGTTCATGCTGGTCGCCGTCGCAAACGTCACAAACGGCAACTGCCGATCGAACGCGATCCACTTGCCCAAATCGTTCACCACGCCGCTGCCGACCGACACGACCAAATCGACTTCGAACATCTCATCCATCAGCGTGTCGTGCGTGGCCGTATCGCACACAGGCGATTGGCCATCGGGCGTGTCGGCGATCCGAAGTTCCTGGACCGCCAGCCCATACTCCCGCAAGGCGCAAGCGACCTCCGCGCCGGCGACATCGTATGTGCGCGTGTCAAACAGGACGGCTGCGCTGTAGCCAGTGGGGCAGGCAGCGTTTCCGCCGTCAGGGTCGGCTTTCTGTTGGGCCACTTGCAGAACTGTGATGATGCTGGAGCAGAGCCTTGGCGCGCGGTCCAAGATGTCGTCGCTGTAATAGACGATGGCCGGCTTGGCGGAGGCTGTGGGCGGGTCGGACAATGTCTCCGGCGAGACGTGACCGTGGGTCTGCAGTCGGACGTTTCGATCAGAACTCATCGGCGAGCTTGACCATGATCTCCAGGCCCTGCTGGAGCTTGGCGTCGTCGCAGGCGAAGGAGATTCGGAAATGGGTGTCCTTGGCGGAAAAGACGCTGCCGGGGATGATCAGCACGTTGTTGGCGATGGCGCGTTTGACGAACTCGGTGGCGTCGCCGCCGGGGGCGGGCACGAAGGCGTAGAACGCCCCGCCTTGCTTGACCCAGCCCAGCCGATCGCAAAGGGCGTCGGCGACCATGTCGCGTTTGACCTTGTAGGCGGCGATGGTCTCGCTCATGTCGGTCGTCATCGCGATCACGCCGGCGGCCTGGGCCATGCTCGGCGCGCACACGAACGTCCATTGCTGCAGCGTCTTCATCCGGTCGATGATGGCTTCGGGGCCCGCGCACCAGCCCATCCGCCAGCCCGGCATGCCGAACGACTTGGAAAACCCCCGCATCAGGACCGTGTTCTCGCAGATGCTGGCCATCGACGGATAGGGCTCGTCATAGCAGAACAGGTCGTAAATCTCGTCCGACAGGACAAGCAGGCCGTGGCGCTCGGCGATTTCGGCGATGCCGCGCAGCTCAGCCTCGCTATAGACGCAGCCGGTCGGGTTGCAGGGCGAGTTGATCACGATCAGCCGGGTCTTGTCGGTCACGGCGTCGGCGATCCGCTGCACGTCCGGGCGGAAATCATCGTAGGTGTCGACGGCGACCGGCACGCCGCCGGCCATGCGGGTGATGTACGAATACATCACGAAGTGCGGATCGGTGACGATCACCTCGTCGCCGGGGTCGACGGTGGCGAAGATCGCCAGCGTCAGCGCCCCGGCTACGCCGGAGGTGATCATGATCGACCGCTCGTCGGTCCAGCCGAACTCGCGGCGGCAGGCCTGGCTGACGGCCTGGCGCAGCGGGTCGATGCCCTGGGTGGGGGTGTATCGGTTCTGACCGCGCTGGATGGCGGCGATTGCCTCGTCCTTGATCGGCTGAGGGACGTCGAAGTGCGGCATCCCGATCGACAGATCGATGGGATCCTTGAGATGGGCGCCGAGGTCAAAGACTTTGCGAATGCCGGAGGCCGTGATGTGGTCCATCCGGGCGGCGATTCTCTGGGGGTCGCGCATCGTGAGTCTGGATTGCCCTGCGTCGGCCGGCGACGACTGCGGGCGCCGGCCGGTCGCTGGGGGCTATTTCTTCTTGTTTTCGGTCGCTTCGGTCGCTTCGGCGGCGGGGGCCTCGGTGCCTTCGGCGGCCTCAGCCTCGGCCTCGGCGTCGGGGGCGGCTTCCTTCTTGCTCTTCGTGCCGACCTTGGAGTGGCGAATGCGGACCTTCGGCAGCCCGAACGGGTTATCGGCCTCGGGGTCGAACTTGCCTTCCTCAATCAGGAGAGTGATCCGTTCGGCCCGGGTCAGCACGCTGCGCGAGCCCTTCAGGGCGCCGTGAAATTTCAATGTACGATCTATACTCATGGGGTGTGCTCCGACGTCCTCTAGGAGGACGGTTCTGGGTGGTGGGTCAAGAACAGCGGCTGAAACTCGCCGCCGGGGTGTGTTCGCTGCTGAAACCGGTACGTCCGGTGCAGTTTGAAGTACTTCTGACCCAGTTCCTCAATGGCTTTGGCATAGGCTCGCGCGCGCGAGCTGTTGGGGTTGTCGAACGGCTTGAGCGACCAGATGCCCCAGCATCGCCCGCCGTCGGTCAACTCGAATTCAGTGACCTCGGCCGGGTGGCCATGATGGTCACAGAAATCAACAATCTGCTCGGCCTCTCTGTAATCCGCGTCGGAGTGGCCCCGGAGACTTTCGATGACCAGGTAGTGCTTGCCGGGAATTCGGGCGATCGGCCCACTGATGGATGTATTGGTAGGGGGGGCGGCTTGATGGATGTTCTGGTTCGGCTGGTTGGCGGTCGGCTTGGGGGTCCCCGGGCCGACGCTGACTGTCGATCGCCCGATGAAGAACGCCAACATCACCACCAAAATGCCCCCGGCGACCTTGAACGCGAACGGGATTCCCTGCTGGTCGCTAAGCGCCGCCGCGGGCTCATCAACGTCCGTGAACTCCCGGTGGGCGGGCCGGGTCGCGGGGATGTGTGTGGGGGCCGGCTTGGGCAGGTCGGCCTTCGACGGCTCGGGCGATTCGTCGGGCGATTCGTCGGCCTCGGCCGTCTCGGGCGCCGATGGGGTCTGCGGTCCGGCCGCCTTGTCGCGCGCGTCTTCAGATACGCCGCGACGGGCCGTCTCATCTCCGTCCATCCATCCGGGGACGACGAACTTGTCCGGGTCCTTGGGCTTGTCCAGCTTGTCCCGCTGGCGAGTGATCAACTCGAACAGGGTCGTGATGTCTTTCTTCTTACCCATGACGATGGAGCAATCGCTTTCGGCCGACCACAGGCCGGCTACACGCCGAGCGCCCTCTGTAGAATCAGCAAATGATACCGCCTGCCACGACATTCTGTCAAGGTCCACCGGCCGGCCAATGCCGGGCTGGGCGGCACTTGCACGGTCTGTTCGGCGCGGTACAATGCCGCCCACATCCCCTCCGGGCAGCTGCGCCCCCCGGGGTGACCGACAGACGTCTGTCTTCCATCCTTATATATAGAGACAAGGAGACTAGTCATGGCAGAAGCATTCGCCGGAATCCCCAAGATCGAATACGAGGGCCCCAAGTCCAAGAACCCCCTGGCCTTTAAGCACTACAATGCCGAAGAGCTCGTCGAAGGCAAGACGATGGCCGACCACTTGCGGTTCAGCGTGGCGTTCTGGCACTGCTTCCGCAACCGCTGTCAGGACCCCTTCGGCGCGCCGACCCGCCTGATGCCCTGGGACGACGGAACCGAGAGCCTCGACAACTCCAAGAACCGCATCCCCGCCCTCTTTGAGTTCTGCGAAAAACTGGGCGTCAAGTACTTCTGCTTCCACGACCGCGACATCGCCCCCGAAGGCGACAGCCTCAAGGAGACCAACAAGAATCTCGACGAGGTCGTCAAGGTCGTCAAGGATCACTCCGAGAAGACCGGCACGACGCTGCTGTGGGGCACGGCCTGCCTGTTCGCCAACCCGCGCTTCATGCACGGGGCGGCCACCAGCCCCAACGCCGATGTCTTCGCCTACGCCGCCGCGCAGGTCGCCAAGGCCATGGAAGTCACCCAGACTCTCGGCGGCCAGGGCTTCACCTTCTGGGGCGGGCGCGAGGGCTACAAGAGTCTGCTGAATACCGATATGGGCCGCGAGCTCGACCACCTCGGCGCGTTCCTGAACATGGCCGTCGATTTCAAGAAGGACATCAGCTTTGACGGGCCGTTCTATATCGAGCCCAAGCCCAAGGAACCCACCAAGCACCAGTACGACTTCGACGTTGAGGCGTGCTTCGCCTTCCTGCAGAAGTACGGCCTGACCGAGCACTTCCGGTTCAACATCGAAGCCAACCACGCCACGCTGGCCGGGCACGATTTCGTCCACGAGCTTCGCTTCGCCCGTGAGGTGGGTCTGTTCGGCTCGGTGGACGCCAACCGCGGCGATCTGATGCTGGGCTGGGACACCGACCAGTTTCCCAACGACGTCAGCGAATGCACGCTGGCGATGTTGGAGGTCCTCGAAGCCGGCGGGTTCACCACCGGCGGGCTGAACTTCGATTGTCACGTCCACCGCGAGAGCTTCGAGCCCGTCGACCTGTTCCACGCCCACATCGGCGGCATGGACACCTTCGCCAAGGCCCTGAAGATCGCCGCCGACATCCGCGCCGACGGCGACCTGGCGAATTTCGTCAAGGCCCGATACGCCAGCTACGATGGCGGCATCGGCGCCGACATCGAATCCGGCAAGGCCGATTTCAAGTCGCTCCGCAAGTACGCCGAGGACAAAGGCGAGCCCGCCGCCAACGAATCCGGCCGAGTAGAAATGCTCGAAAACCTACTGAACTCGTACTTGTAGCTCTTTTGCCACAGAGGCACAGAGACACAGAGAGAAGATAATATATGCAGAGCAGCGCGGCGGGACCCCTGTCCCGCCGCGCTTATTCGTTGCGGTAGCCGGGCGAGTGTCGTAGCGTATTAGCAGTTTCTTGTGGATTTCCATCATAGCCGAATGTGTCGGGGATCGACCTGGTGAGATGATCGGAATGAGCAGATGGGTCTTCCTGGTGCCGGTGTTGGTCTTGGCGGGCGCGGCATGCCTTGTCTACTGGCTGTTGTCCCAACGCGATTCGGCCCCTCGTGAGCAGTGTCAAGGGATGTTGGACATTCCGACGTACCTCCTCCTTGATCGTGAGTACCTGGTTTTCATCGGCGTCCCCCCATCGCATCCTTCGCGATGGACGCGGGTGATTCGCCTCGACGGCGACGATCTCGTTGACGTGCACGATCATCGTTACGTTCTGGGGGACGTCAGTGCAGCTATCGTCGCTTACCCCAACGGGGAGATCCTCGAAGAAGTGAGAGCTTTTCGCCCATTTCCAGACGGCATCGATTACATCCAGGACGCCCTAGAGACCATTCGCGATGTCCTCGATGTAGATCAGCTGTCAACCGGCAGGGATTACGTGAAGGTCGAGCATACAGACTATCGCTCGGCCGAGGATGGGCGTCTGGTCTACCTTACGACAGTGACCAACATAGGTAGTGAGCGGATACGTGTGCTCAAGCTTGGTGGATATCTTCTCATCGATGGCGAATGGACCCTTCACACAATTACTGGCGGCTACTTCACGGCTGAGCAGTTTCGCAGTTGGTATGCCGTCGAGGGCGACGGTTGGATATCGCCGGGCGAGACCGTCAGTGACCCCGACAACTTCGGCAACAGGGGGGCTCTGTGGGCCTATTTCTGTGAGACGGAATCAGGGGTCAGATTCGTAGCGGGCGCGAAGGTTAACTAGATGGCCAGCCGGTCCGTTTCTACTGCGGTTCCATTTGCTCCGAGTCGTTCGGGAACATTTTAGACCGGTACTCCTGGCCCCGCGCTGCACAATTAAATCAATCCCTTGCATCCCCTGAAGCCCTGCTTTTCCTTTCCTCTGTGTTCTCAGTGCCTCTGTGGCTAATTCGTCTTTTCTTGCTCAGCCAGGAAACGTTCCGCGGCGGGGAGGATGTCTTTGAGCAGGTCGGGGATGGGTAGGTCGTAGGGGCATTTTTCTATGCAGTCGCCGCAGTCGGTGCAGTCGGGGATCTTTTCGATCAGGCCCTTGGCCATGCCGACGACGTTTTCGGGCGGCATGCGGTTGGTGAAGCCTTCGAAGATCAGGGCTGAGGTGATCGGGATCCCCTCCGGGCATGGCTGGCAGTAGCCGCAGCGGCGACAGAACACCTTGCCCAGCCGTTGGACGATCTCGTCGGCGCGGGTCTTGTCGTCGCCGGTGAGTGTGGCGCCCGATTCGACCACAGCGGCGATCTGCTCGATCTCCTGAGACGTTTGGATGCCGGGAATGGCCACCAGGTCCGGATAGCTGTTGAGGAACTTGAAGGCCAATTCGGCGTCGTCGAACTGCCCGCCGCACATGGGTTTCATCACGATAAAGCCCAGGCCGTTCTCGGCCGCGGCCGGGATAAGCCGTTCGCCCGGCTCGCAGGCGACGAGGTTGAAGGGGAACTGCACCGTCTCCATCGCCTCATGTTCGACCAGTTGCAGCGAGATATCCACACCGTGCGACGTAAAGCCGATGTGGCGAATGTGGCCCTTTTCTTTCGCCTCCAACAGCCCCTCCAGCGCGCCGTCGGGGCCGGCGAGCGTCTGCCACTGCTCGTCGCTGCCGACGCCGTGGAACTGGTACAGGTCGATCACGTCGGTTCGCAATTCCTGCCGCGACCGCTCGACGTCCTTGAGCATGGCCTCCTTGGTCGTCGCGCCGCTTTTGGTGGCGATCACCAGCCCGTCGCGGCGGTCGTGAATCGCGGCGCCGATTTTCTGTTGGCTGTCGCCGTAGCCGGCGGCGGTGTCGATGAAGGTTACGCCCAGATCGAGCGCGCGATGGATCACGTCGACCGCTTCGGCCTGCGAGATTCGCATGATCGGGATGCCGCCAACCCCAACGGCCGAAACCGCCAGGCCGCTCTTGCCGAGAATACGTGTCTGCATGATGGTCTCCTCTGTGTCGTTGGCGACATCATAAGGGATCATCAGCACAAAGAAAACGCAGCGGGACAGAGCCTCGTCGCGCCAGGTCTTTGTGACCTTTGTGTTCTTTGTGGTGAGTTGTGGTCACTCGACCTCGAAGAACTTGCCCTTCTTGGCCCCGCAGACCGGGCAGGTGTCGGGCGCATCGCCGTAGACGGTGTTGCCGCAGATGCCGCAGACGAAGACCTTCTGGGTCGGCAGATCGGCGCTGTCTTGGAGGCCCTTCAACGCTTCGCTGTAGAGGCGATGGTGGATTTCTTCGACAGCCAGGGCGTTCTTGAACGAAGCGATGGCGCCCTGGTCGCCTTCGGACTCGGCCTGGGCGAGGAACTTCGGGTACATTTCCTTGAACTCGGCCCCTTCGCCGTCGATAGCGGCCTGGAGGTTGTCGGCCGTTGAACCCACGCCCTTCAACACGCGGAAGTGCGCGTGGGCATGGACGGTCTCAGCAGCAGCCGCCGCCCGAAACAGCTTGGCGATCTGCGGGTGGCCATCGGCGTCAGCTTTCTTCGAGAAGGCGAGATACTTGCGGTTGGCTTGGCTTTCGCCGGCAAAAGCTTCCTTGAGATTGTCAACTGTAGCCATCGGGTTGCTCCTTTGGGCTTGGTGTTCCAATGGAATTCTCTTCGGCCCCATTGTAGACAGGCCAACTTGTGCAATGGGTCAAAAACTGTCCAACATTATCAAGAAAAGCTCGGCAGAAACTCGCTCTGCAGCTTCAGCATCTCGTCGAGCATCTTTTCGGCGCGGCCGATGCTGTCGACCACCGGGTCCAGCACCAGCGCCTGCAGGAGCGGCTTTCGGCAGCTCGTGCGATAGGCTTCGGTCACCAGCCGAATGATCTCGAACTGCGGGCGCAGGAACGTTTCGATGGCTCGGGGAATCGAGCCGACCTCGACAGGATGAATCCCGCCTGAGTCCGTCCTGCAGGGCACCTCGACCACGCCGTCGCGAGGGAGGTTGTCAATGAGGCCGGCGTCGTTGAGGACATTGACGGCCGGGTGATTGCGGCCGCGGTCGAGCTCGATATCGCAGATGATGGGGACCACACTTTCGCCACTGGGCGAGAGCACGTCGGCGTCGTCCGCCGGGCGCTCGCCGTCAACGTATTCCTGAAGCGGATCGGGCCCGGGCGTGTCGGTGGGATTGAGCTTTTGTTTCTCCAGGCCGTAGGGCCACTGCGTGCCGCAGAACTCGTGTGCGAAGGAGACGTATTCGCCGATGTGGTCGTCGGAGGGGAACACAAACGTATCGTACACGCGGGCGAAATGGGCGAACAGTTGCAGGTGCGGGCTGGTTTCCCGGGCCGCCAGTTCGATGGCCCGCGGCAGCAGATCTTCGTTGGTCTGGCGGTCGAGGCACTGGAGGATGCAGTAGAAGTGGTTCATCCCGGCAGAGACGATATCGAGCTGCTCAGCCGGTCGGTCCAGATATCTGGCGAGTGTCTCGATTGCGGTGAAGACCCCGTGGCAAAAGCCGTATCCGTCCACGGTCGTCAGTGTGCGGATGGCGTGGAGAATGCGGGCCTCGGGGTTGGTGAAGTTCAGCAGCCGCGCTTTGGGGCAGAGCGCCTCGACGTCGCGACAGATTGGGATGACCAGTTCGAGGTTCCGCAGGGCGTGGAAGACGGCGCCCGGGCCGCCGTTTTCGCCGAGGACGTGCCGAAAGCCGTAGCTCAAGGGCACGCGGAAGTCCTGCTCCCACAACTCCCATCGGCGGACGGTGACGGCGACGACGACGTAGTCGGCCCCCGGCAGGGCTTCGCGCCGGTCGGTTGTCGCCTCGATGGCGATATCCGAGCCGGTGTAGGACCGCATCCGCTCGGCGACGCGGGTCATTTTCGTCAGGGCCGCTTCGTTGGTGTCCACCAGCGACAGCGTTATGCCCCGGCCGACCAAGTCCTTGCACTGCAACATGTCGGCGATCTGCCCGCGGCCAAAGCTGCCGCTTCCGGCGCCGATCAACACCATCTTCATGACCGTCTCCTCAGTCTCCAGGCCCTTCGGCCGGGGCGCCGCGATCATAGGCCCGCCGCCGCCCCGTTGCCAGCATGCCCAGCGGGATGATCAGACCCAGAACCACAATGGGCAGAAATCGCCACCATTCGGTCATGGTGTTCGACCCCTTGACGATCGGCGTCATCGTGTCGACGGCCCAACCCGTCAGCGGTGCGAAGATGGCGATGAACAAGCTCTTCGCCTGTGACTCGATGGACAGGATGGTGGCCGTCTGATCGGGATCGGCCTGGGACGCACACTGGCTGATCAGGATCGGCCGCCAGAAGTTCTGTGCGATCGCCAGCAGCACGAAGGCGACGATCATCAGGATCGGCCAGCTCAGGAGAATTCCGATCGCCAGCAGGGCGAAGCAGCCGAAGTCGACTGTCCACAACCATCGGCTGGCGGCCCGCTCGCCGCCGAGGCGGCGTGTCAGTGCGCCGGCGTTGCGCGAGGCGAGGGAACTGAGCAGATTAACGGCCACGGCGGCTGCGGCGATCAGGATAGCCGTGCGCCGCCGGCCGGACAGGAATGTCGCCACGGGCAGGGCCACCACGGCCGCCTGGAGAACGGGCTGGATGTAACCCTTGGTCGTCCTGAACAGCCCCTCGAACCCCATCGACTCGACCAACAGTCGGCGCAGGGGCCGGCGTCGCCAACTGGCCGAGACCGCCGCCAGAAGCGTCCGAAGGATCTGGCCGATGCCGGCGCCGCTGCGGCGCGGGCCGTCGAGGTAGGCCGGGTAGGTCGCCAGGTTGATGACGTTCAGGCCGTAAGGAATCAGGCAGCCCCAGAAGACGACATCATAGTTCTCGAACCCAAAGACCAGCACGCCGGCGATTACCGCGCTGAGGGCCGAGCCGAGCTTCGACCACGAGCGCGTCAGGCCGTACACCGTCGTCCGCTCGTCGGTGCGGCCCTGGCGGGCGAGCCAGTCGAAGATGATGGCCTTGTGCGTGCCCGTGCGAAGCGCCTCGCCGACGGCGAACAACCCCGTCGCCGCAAATAGCGCCCACAGCGTTTGTGTGCTGCCGAAGACGGCGAACGACCCGATGTAGGCCAGCATCGAGATGACCATCGATCGTCGCCGGCCCAGCACGTCGGCGGCGGCTCCGGTGGGCACCTCGAGCACGTTGACGCAGATCGCGCGAAAGCCCATCAGCAGGCCCACTTCGGTGAGCGACAACCCCTTGGCCAGCAGCGCCAGCCACAAGAACGGGTCATAGTACTGCTGGTTCTTCAGAAAGCCGTAAAGGCAGAAGCGTCGCAGCATTCAGTTCTCAGCCCCCACCTTGGCGTAGGCGATGACAATGACCCGCCCGGTGAGGAAAAGCCGGCGGGCCTCGGGGTGTTGGGCCAGGTCCTGCTCGGCCGGGGCCGATAGGATCAGTGTCGACAGCGAGCGCCGTTTCGCGCCGGCGGCGTGGCGGAGAATCAGCGGCCTGGAAAAGACACGCCTCGCGGCGGCGGCGAGGGAGGCCTGTTTGTTTCGCTCACCGGGCTTGGACTCCTGCAAGACCCGGGCCGATACGTACGTGACCATCGTCTGTCGATCGCGCCGGTCGACGGGCCCGAACACGCGCCGGCCGTCGATGGTGAGGATGATGGGCAGCAGGGCCGGGGCCAATTCCACGCCCCGCGCATCGATGACGATCCCGTTGACGGCGGTGTCTTCATCGACGTCGACATTGTCGGGCCAGTCCCACGCCCGGGCCGATTCGCTCGCAGCGACGCCGGTCAGGCTGACCACCCCGCGGGCGCCCAGCAGCGATGCCTGCAGCCGAACGGTCGCCTGACGCGTCTGCTCGTCGTAGCTGCGGTCGAGCTCGGTGAAGTCTTTCAGGACGGCGTCGACGGAGATTCGCCCGCTCCTAAGCGCGCGGATTCTGCCGGGGGCGCCCGTCCGCAGTTCGGCCAGCAGGAGAATCGCATTGCGAGCGGCGACCAAGCGGGCGGCGCCTATCGCCGAGGCGCGGGCCTGGCCGCCGCTACCCCTGCCCGTGGCCGTGCCGGTAGCGATCACGGTTCCGGCCGTCCAGTCGATCTGGCCGTGGCCGAGCGTCTCGACGAGCGGGGCGAAGCCCTCGCCCATCCTCTCGGCGACGGCCGCAATGGCGGGCTGGGTGGTGGCTGCGGCTGTGGTCGGGGCTGTAGCCGGCTGGGTGGTCGGTTCGGAGGCCAACAGAATGGCCGACAGGACAGCAAAAGCGAGCATCATGGCTGGATATTTCATGATCTGTTTTTCCGTATTTTGCCGTAGCCTTGCTAACAACCATAATAGCGTTTCCATATAATGCTTGCCATGGAAGACCCCCACGAGCAGTTCATGATGTTGGCGCTGCAGTATGCCCAAGAGGGCCGGGGCGCCGTCGAGCCCAACCCGATGGCCGGCGTCGTGATCGTCCGCGGCGACAACGTCATCGCGTCGGGATACCATCAGAAGTTCGGCGGCCCGCATGCCGAACGTATGGCGCTGGCCGATGCCGACCGCAAGGGCGTCAGCGTGCGCGGCGCGACGATGTATGTCACGCTCGAGCCGTGCTGTCACTACGGCAAGACGCCGCCATGCACGGCCGCCATCATCTCTGCCGGCATCCGCCGCGTCGTGATCGCCATGGAAGACCCTGACGAACGCGTCGCCGGGCGGGGCATCCAGCAGCTTCTGTCGGCGAGGGTGAAGGTGACGCTGGGCTTTTGCGAGGACGAGGCCCGCGCCCTGATGGCGCCGTACGTCAAGTTTAAGACCAAACGCCAGCCCTGGGTTATCTGCAAGTGGGCCCAGACCTCCGACGGGTACCTGGCCCTGCCTAGCGAGCAGGATCGCTGGATCACCAGCGAGGAGGCCCGCGAGCATGTTCATCTGCTTCGGGGTCGATGCGACGGCATTCTGGTCGGCGTGGAAACCATCGTCGCCGACGATCCGCTGTTGACCAACCGCGCCAAGTGGACGGCCACGACCGAGGCCCGCCAACCCAGCCGAATTGTGCTGGATTCCAACCTATCGATTCGCGTGGACTGTCGACTGGTTGGGTCTTCGGACGTCTCGCCTGTCATCATTGCCACGACCCTCGCAGCGACGCGCCGCCACCGGGCGCACATGGGCACGCTGTCGCAGTTGGATGTTGAGGTGTTGGGGCTGCCCGCAGATCGCGGCGGGCGGGTGGACCTGTCGGCGCTGCTGAACGATCTGGGCCGGCGCCAATGGACCTATCTGCTGGTTGAAGGCGGAGCGCAGGTGCTGCGGAGCTTCATCGAGGGTGGGTTCGCCGACGAGTTGGAGGTGTATATCTCGCCCAAGACGGTCGACGAGGCCGACGATGAGTCGCTGCCGCACCTGGATGTCGCCGCGATGGAGGAGGTGGCTTCGCTGACGCCGACGGAGGAGACGATCGGGCCGGACCGGCTGCTGCACTATCGGCTGTCGGACTGAAGGGGACGATTTCGACGCAATTGCCCACACGCCGCCGCCACGTCGCGCCCGCGAGGGCGCCGCACGTGGACGTTGACGCCGCGCTTACCCAGCCGCTGGGCAAACGCCTTGACTGTCGCGATCGTGGGCGGAACGAGTGTTGACGGGTCGACGGGGTTGAAGCGGATCAGGTTGACGTTGCACCGGATCGTGCGGGCGAGCTTGGCCAGGGCATCGGCGCAGACCATCGAATCGTTGACCCCGCCAAGCAGGACGTATTCAATCGTGATCTCGCGTTTGTGCGCCTCGAAGAATTCTTGCGCCGCGGCCAGGATGTCGGCGATGGGCGTTCCCCCGGCCGTCGGCAGCAGCTGCTTCCGCAGCGCGTCGTTCGGTGCGTGCAGCGAGATCGCCAGGGTGATCGGTAGGCCCTCGCGGGCGAGGCGGCGAATCTTCTTGGGCAGGCCCACGGTCGAGACCGTCACGTGACGGGCGGAGATATTGAACCGCTGGGGGTCCACCAGGGCGCGCACGGCGGCAATGGTGGCGTCGTAGTTGGCCAGCGGCTCACCGACGCCCATGAAGACCGCGTTGGTGATCCTTCGCTTGCAGGCCTGACTGAGGTGGAGGATCTGCTCGAGGATTTCACCCGCCGACAGGTTCCGCCGCAGGCCCTCCATGCCCGACGCACAAAACACGCACGCCATCGAACAGCCCACCTGGGTGGACAGGCACGCGGTGACCCGTTTGGGCGAGGGCATCATCACGCACTCGATTCGCTCGCCGTCGGCCAGTTCGATCAGCAGCTTGATCGTACCGTCGCGGCCATCGGCGCGGGCGACCACGCGGGAGGTGAGAATGTCGAATCCCTGGGCCAGGGCCTTGGGGAGATTGGTCATGGCGGCTGGGTCGGTGACGGCCTTGGCGTAGACCCAATCGGCCAGCTGCCGTGCGCGATAGGCGGGGTGACCGAGCTGTTGGACGGCGTCGGTCAACTCCTCGACGGTCATGGCCAGCAGGGCGGGGGTCACAGGTTTCTCTTGGCGGCGATCAGGGCGGTCAGCTCGCCGCTGGCGGCGAAGGCCTCGAATGCGGCGACATCGGGCAGGATGCGGTCGCTATAGGCCCGAAGGACCCAGTTGGCCGTCAGAGGGCTGATCGTGACGATCACGGCGCCGCGGGCGTAGGCCTCGTGCATCTCGATGGCCGTTCCCATCGACGCCGACGGCACGTAGGCGATCAGCACGTCGCTTTCGGCGGCGCAGCGATTGCCTGTGGCCAGCGTCTCGCGGATCTCGGGCAACTCGTAGGTGATGCTGTCGGGGTGCCGGCTGTAGTGGCAGTAGACCTCCGCCTGTGGCAGGTGGGCAGCGAGAGCGGCCTTGATCGGCTCGCGCCAATCTTGGTCGTGAATGACGGGCTCGGCGAGGGAGCCCTGGATGATGCCGGCCAGGAAAACCTTCATGGTGCAGCGCCTTGTTGGTGTTAACCCTTGGCTTTTGGCGGGGCGTCGGCCGCTCGGCGCCAGTTTACCAGTCCATGAAGAATAATGATAGCGACGCCCACGACCAGCAGGGCGTCGGCGATGTTGAACACCCACGGATAATGCCACGCGCTGAAGTCGAGGAAGTCGCGCACCTGGCGGCGGATCGGCTCGATGCCGGGCAGCGTCACGGCCGCGAACAGCCGGTCATACAGATTGCCCAGCGCTCCGGCCAGCACCAACCCCAGCGCCGCATGCAGCCATCGCTGCCGAGCGGAAGACGTCGCAAAGAAGAACCCCACGATCGCGACGGTGACCAGCGTGGCGACCACGACGGCGGCCCGTTGCATCGGCATGCCGAACACCACGCCGGGATTCGTCGACAGCGTCAGCTCGACGCCCAGGGCCAGGGGCCTGCGGACGTTGAGATGCCGCAGGACCTCTCGGCTGGCGGGTGGGGGTCCGAGGGGGGCGCTGAGTCTTTGGCTGACGGTCCGGACGTCCTCGGCCAGGTCGGCCCGCTCGCCCAGCAGGGAATCGAAGACGTATTCCTTGGAGATCAGATCGCCCGCCAGACCGGCGACGGCCGTCAGTAGGAAAACGATCACGGCCCATCGGCTGCGGAAGGCTTTTGGATGATCGGTGGCGTCGGCGGGGGGGCTCGGGCGGGATTCTTGGGCAGGGCGCAAGGCCGGAAGCTCCGATCAGTTCTCGTCGCCCGACGGTCCGTTGTCGTCGCCGTTGCTGACGTCGTTCTGGAGAGAGGCCGAGACGAGGCCCTGCTCGATCTGTCGGGCGTATTCGATGCTGTACTTCGCCCAGGCGCGGGCGCGAAGGCGCGCCAAGCGGATCGGCTGGCCCGTGCCGAGACAGATGCCGAAGATGCCCTTGTCGACTCGCTCCAGGGCCTCCTCGATCTCCAACAGCAGGCTGCGCTCGCTTTCCAGCAGGCCGAGCGTGAACTCGTGCTCATAGTTATCCGTGCCGATGTCGGCCGGGTGAGTGGGCATGTTGGACAGGTCGCCGCTGGATCCCTCTCGGCCGGACCGGAAGGCCTCGGCCTCGATGCCGTTCATGTCGCCCATGAGGTCGCGGCGTTTGGCCATGAGCATCTTACGGAACTCTTTGAGTTCCGCCCTGGTCAGAGGGCTTTTCTTGAGGGGCTGTTTGGCCTTGACGGCGCGCGGCGCCTTCTTGGTCGGGGCGGCTTTCTTGGCGGATTTGCGACGGGGTGCGGCTGTGCGGGATTTCGTCTTTGCGGCGGCCTTGACGGTCTTCTTGGCTTTCTTAGCCTTCTTGACCTTCTTGGCTTTCTTGGCCTTTTTGGCCGGCGCCTTACGGATCGCTTTTTTCGCCACGACGATGTCCTTAAAGAAAACTCCCCGGGGCGATGCGGCTGACTCCACACCGCACCCAGGCCACGTGTAACGAGCCGCGGAGTATAGGGGTCACTCCGAGGCGTGTCAAGCGTTGAAAACGCCTCTTGCGGGCTAAGACCGGACGGGGGTCAAAGGGCGAAAACACGCTTGTCACGCCCGTCCGGGGCCGATAGACTCTTCCATTCGACTTTGTGAGAATTTCTGAAAGGACATCGAATCGCGATGGCTAAGAAGACCGCCAAGCGCCCGTCCGCCAAGAAGCCGACTGCTCCCAACGGCCGGGCAAAGCACTTTTTCACAAGTGAATCCGTCACCAAGGGCCATCCCGACAAGGTCGCCGACCAGATTTCCGACGCCATTCTGGACAGTCTGATCCGCGCCGACGCCAACGCCCGCGTCGCCTGCGAGACGCTCGTGACCACCGGTCTGGTGGTCCTGGCCGGCGAGGTGACCGTCCACAACGAAAAGGCCGAAATCGCCTTGCTCAATGCCGAGCAGACCGTGCGGGATACGATCCACGGTATCGGCTATGACGATCCGACCATCGGCTTCGACTACCAGTCCTGTGCCGTCGTCACCAGTATCCACAAGCAGTCGCCCGACATCTCCCAGGGCGTGACGGTCGGCAAGGGCGAGGACCGCCACCAGGGCGCCGGCGACCAGGGGCTGATGTTCGGCTTCGCCTGCGACGAGACCAGTCAACTGATGCCGCTGCCGATCTTCCTGGCCCATCGCCTGACCGAAAAGCTCAGCGAGGTCCGCGAAACCGGGAAGGTCAAATGGATCCGCCCGGACGGCAAGAGCCAGGTCACCATCCAGTACGCCAACAACCAGCCCCAGCGGCTGGACATTGTCGTGCTGTCGACCCAGCACACCGAGGCCATCATCAGTCCGCGGACGGGCAACATGATGCCCAAGGCCCGCGAGGAACTGATCCGCAAGGTCATCAAGCCTGTCGTCATGGCCGAGTGCCCCAAGCTGTGGAACAACCGTATCAAGTTCCATATCAACCCGACGGGCCGGTTCATCATTGGCGGGCCGGCCGGTGATACGGGCCTGACCGGGCGGAAGATCATCGTCGACACCTACGGCGGACGCGGGGCCCACGGCGGCGGTGCGTTCAGCGGCAAGGACCCCTCCAAGGTCGACCGGTCGGCCAGCTACATGGCCCGCTACATCGCCAAGAACATCGTGGCAGCCAAGATCGCGAAGGTCTGCGAGGTGCAGTTGTCTTACGCCATCGGCGTTCCCAGGCCCACCAGCATTCTGATCGATCTGCAAGGCACGGGCATTGTGCCCGAGAACAAGCTGGAGAAGGTCGTGATAGACCTGTTCCCGCTGGCCCCTCGTGAAATCATTCGCTATCTCAAGCTCCTGCGGCCCATCTATCTGGAAACCGCCCATGACGGGCACTTCGGCCGAAGGGGCCGAGGCTTCACGTGGGAAAAGACCGACATGGTCAAGCCCCTGCGAAAGGCACTGAAGCTGTAACCCCGTCCCCGCGGTTTCATTTCAACCATTGCCGCAACAAGCGCAATACCAAAGCCCAGCCATAGCCATGGCTGGGCTTTTTCTTGATTGATCCAGGCGCCGAGACCCCACGACAAGGCCCCGTTAAACCGCTTGCACCTGTCGGCCTTTGCGGCGTTTGCGGTTGATAAGCTTCCGCCCGCCGGGCGTGCGCATCCGGGCGCGGAAACCGATCTTGCGGGCCCGCTTGCGTTTTGAAATTCTGTGTTGGTAGTGCATTCGACACCTCGCGGTGGTTATCTGTCAATCTCGTTCCGTCGAAGACCGCGTACTATAGTGGCCCGCCGCCGATCTGACAAGACAAAAGTCGGCCCTAGCCGCCCCTGAAGCGGCGCTCTACAATGCGGCCATGGCCGACGAAATCGAGGTCAAGTTCAAGGTCGTCTCTCACGCGTCGCTTCGGCGCAAGCTCAGCGCCCTGGGGGCGGAGTTTTGCAGCACCGTTATCCAGGAGGACGCCTACTTCGACACCCCTGGCCGGTCGCTGCTGGCCGATCAGATCGGCCTGCGCGTGCGCGAGGTGAAGGTGCTCCGGGCTGCGGCGGGCGCCCGGCCCGACGGCCAGCCTACGCTGACCTACAAAGGCCCGATCCACGCCAATCGAAAGGCCAAGGTCCGCCGCGAGATCGAGACGCACTTCGAGACCCCTGGCGCCATCGAACAGGTGCTGATGGCGATCGGCCACGAGTTGGTGATGAGCTTCCAGAAACGCCGGACCACCTACCGCCTGGGGCGATGCCTGATCGAGCTGGACGAGCTGCCGCTGCTGGGGCTGTTCGTGGAGGTGGAAGGGCCGAGCGAACGGCTTGTTCTTTCGATCGCGCGCAAACTGGGCCTGGCGGGCGAGTCCATCAAGGTCAGTTACGCCCACCTGATAGCGGATGCCTGCACCGCAGCCGGCCGAAAGCCCATCGGCATCAAGATCCGAACCTGACGGTTCGGAAGCTCCAAGCTCCAAGAAAAGAACAAGCTCCAAGGATCTGCCGGAGGCGCCCTTGGAACTTGTGGGTTGGAACTTGAAACTTGCTGTTTCTTAGTCGTCCAGTTCGCCTGGGGCCAGGCCTGCCGGGAGAGGCGCGGGTTGCCGGCACGTGGTTGTCAGCTCGATGTGCTTGCCCGTGTCGGAGGCGTCGTGGAAGGCCCACATGATGTCCAGCACGTGGTTGCCCAGTTCGCCGCTGGCGCGGTGCGCTCGGCCGGTCCGCAGGGCGTAGGCCATGTCGGCCGGGCCCATGCCGCGGCCGTTGGGGTCGGCGGTGTGGGTCAAGGCGATCTCGTCCTGCTTTTCCCAGTCCTTGCCGATCCGGACCGGCCCGCCGAACCCGTTGGGGTCGGGCGCCCACATCGTTCCTTCGGTGCCGTAAATCTCGATGATGGGCAGCCGATGCGTCCAGACGTCGAAGCTGGTGACGATCGTGGCGATGGCGCCGTTGTCAAAATCCATCACGCCGGCGACGTGCGTGGGCACCTCGACGGGGATGACCTTGCCGTTCTTCTTCTCGCTGGTGATGGTTCGCTCGTCGAACCCCTTGCCCGTCGAGCCGGTAACGCGCTTGACCGGCCCCATCAGGGAGACCAGCGCGGTGATGTAGTAGGGGCCCATGTCGAACATCGGCCCGCCGCCGGGGGCGTAGTAGAACTCCGGATCGGGGTGCCAACTCTCGTGGCCGTGACAGGCCATGAACGCCGTCGCCGCGATCGGCCGACCGATGGCGCCTTCGTCGATCAGCTTGCGGCAGGTCTGCAGCCCGGCCCCGAGGAACGTATCCGGGGCCGCCCCGGTCAGCACGCCCTTGGCCTTGGCGGCGTCGAGGACCTTGCGGGCCTCGTCGCGCGTGACGGCGAAGGGCTTTTCCACGTGGACATTCTTGCCGGCGTCGATGGCGGCAAGGTTGACCTCTGCATGGACTTTGGGGATCGTCAGGTTGATCACAATCTCCAGGTCGTCGTCGGCCAGCATCTGATCGACCGTGCAGGCCATCAGGCCGTGCTGCTGGGCCTTGGCTTCGGCGCGCTCCATCACGATGTCGGCGCAACTGGCGAGGTCGAGAATCTTGAACTTCTTACACATCGTGAAATACGCATCGGAGATGCTGCCGCATCCGATGATGCCTGCTTTGACGGGCTTGTGTGCCATGGTCTGCTCCTGCTGGTAATGAGTGGCCGGCGTCAGTCGGCCTTCCAGATCATCTCGAATCGCGGGGTCTGAAGTCTGTCCAGTAGCTCCGGCCCCAGGTGCAGCACGCTGGACGATTTGCCTTCCACCAACAACTCGAGGGGCGATCGCCTGGTCAGGAACTGCAGAACGCGGGGTTCGTCCAGGTCCGCCAGTTCGGCGGCGCGGGCGATGGCGTCGGCGCGGTAGCCGATCCCGTCGATCAGGCCCAGCGCCAGCGCGTCGGCCGCCAGGTACACCTTGCCGTTGAACGGCGCGGTCTCCGTGACCTTGACCACGCGGGCGTCGTCGCCCTCGCCGACGGTCTTGCTGTGCATGGTCGTTATCGTCTTTAGCCGCTTCCCCCGCCCGTCGCGCACGACCTGCTCAAACTGTTTCTGGTAGGTGTCCAGGATCGCCAGCAGATACTTCCGCTCGCGCGGCGTGATCTTTCGCAGCGGGCTGGCGGCGTCTTTCCACAGGTCGGCGTGGGTGGACTTGATCACCACCGGCTCGATGCCGATCTCCTCCAGCGTGCCTTCCAGCACGAAGTAGGTCATCAGCACGCCGATGCTGCCGGTGAGGGTCGTCGGCTCGGCGAGGATCTCGTCGGCCGGCGCCGAGATGTAGTAGCCGCCGCTGGCCGCCACGCCGCCCATCGACACGACCACCTTCTTGTCCGCCTCTTTGAGCTCGCGGACCATCCGGCGAATCTGATCGCTGCTGGTGACCGACCCGCCGGGGGAAACCACACGAACCACAACCGCCTTGACGTTGTCGTCCGTGATGACCTCGTCGAAGAACTTCTGGAATGCTTCGACCGCTTCCGGTTGGATCACGCCCTGGAGGTGATAGACAGCCACGGTCTGATCGCTCTGGCCGGCGTGGATGACCTTGATCGCCATCCCCCGCCTGTAACGGGCCACTACCTCGTTGGCGATAACGCTGATCAGCGTGACGTTCAGCGAGATAGAACTGAACACCACCAGAAGCCCCAGCGCGCTGAGCAGCCGGCCGAATAGGCTGCGCTTGCGCGGCGCCATCACGAGGGTCGCGTCCGGCGGAAGCGGCGGGGTTGGTTGCAGGTTGTCGTTCATGATCGTTCTCCTTGGCTAACGTAAGAGACGCTTATAGCTCCCCCGGCCGCCCCCCGCAAGCGCCGCAGCGACGGGGCTGGGCCCCGCGGGGCTTCAGGTCAGATCGGGCGAGTAGAACAGGTGGCCCCGGCAGCGGCAGTCGGATGCGCCAAAGCCGGGCGCAGCCAGCTTGAACTGCTCGGCCAACTCGGCCGCCAGCTCGCACTCGAGTTGCTTGCCGCCGGCGACCGCGACCGCCCCCAGCATCCAGGCCTTGGCCGACAGGTAGTCGACGTGCCAACGAAGCGGTTTGTCCGGGCGTCCGTGGCGATCGATGCGGGCCGACAGGTCCTTCTGCGCGCTGCCGACGTAGAAGTACATCCCCTCAGGGAAGTGGATTTCGCCGAGCTGCCCGACCGCGATCGTCTGGCCGACCGACAGTTGAAACACCGCGATGTAGCACCCGCCGTCCATCGCGACTAGCCCCGCGCACCTGCCAGCATGATGATGGGCTCGGGCCCCCGCCAGATCTGCCGCCAACTCACGCCGCCGTCGCCGCTGACATAGACGGCGTCGCCGACGACCGCCCAAGCCAACTCGTCCGTCTCGAACGCGACGTGGTAGGTGTTGATGTTGTCGGGCGTCGAGGTGGGGAAACCGTCCGTTACGTGTCGCCAGGTGCGCCCGGCGTCGTCGGTCCGCCAAAGCTCGCCGTGGACGTTGTCACCATGGGGGCCGTCGCTGACGGTCGCCAGGATCACGTCGGGGTTTCCCGGTGCGCCCGTGATGCCCCGGCCGTAGCGGTTGTCCAGATCGTCCGCGCGGTGCCGCCAGCTATCGCCGCGGTCGTCGCTGATCCAGACTCCGTCGGCGGCGTTGGCATAGACCCGCTTGGGCCCGGCCGGGCAGGTGGCCACCTGGTGAACGTCCTCGTGCAGCTCGGGCGTCACCGGCTGCCACGATCGGCCGCGATCGGGCGACCGCATGATGCTGCCGACGTGGATGTCGGCGTAGACGAAGCCGTCCGGTGCAGCCGCCAGCGACCGCACCGCCGCCGGCCCACCCCAGGGCGTGTGGAACCCCTCGCGGCAGGGCAGTTGGGCAAACGATTCGACCCGGCCGACCGATGCGCCCTCCAGCAAGTACACATGCGGCGCTTCCGTGCCGATCAGCACCTCCGGCCCCTCTGCATCCAGGATCAACAGCGACTCAATCGGCTCGTCGATGCCGGTAGCGATCCGCTCGTCCCCCGCATCGCTCACAAGCACAACCGTCCCATCGCCCATCGCCGTCACAACCAACCCCGCCCCCTCAGCCGCTCGCACGACACCGTCACCTCGGAACACCTCTGGCGGCCCCGAGCCGTCCAGCAACTCAGCCAACGAATAAACCGTCGTTTTCGTCGTCGCTAACATGTCACTTCATTCTAGGCGAGGAAACGCCCACGATCTCTCCCACCCCATCCCGAAAAGGCCAACGCCCCGTTGTTCAGTCCCCGGCGGGACGCTTCTGAGGGCCGCATGTCGACGCTGGCCCTGAGATCAATTTGACTTGGCGTTCCAGTACTTAGCTTCCATCAGCCGCAGCGGGTAGAAGACCCTCTCGGCAACCTTGCCCAACAATCCCGGTGGGTTGCCCGCAGAGACGGCATGAGACTGACCCGTCATACCGAGAAGGAGCACGTTTGTGTGGTGGACCAGAATCCTGCTGGCCCTGGTGAGCTGGCCACGGGCGAATGGGGATGGTCTGATGGCAAATTGAGGGGACCTACGTGTCGCCTCAGATTCCTGTTGCGTGTCAGATACTCTCATCCACTTTGGGCCTGGACGGGTCCCCGGCCTTGTCCCACCGCTGAGCGTATGTCTCAAGGCATACATAAAGCCTCGGGTTGTTTCGGATATCGCGTTTGCTCTCAATGTATTGGCGGAAGAACCTGAAATACTCGATCACGATGCCGCGGAGCATGTCTTTGCACGTTCGCTCGTCCACAATGCCGTTCTTGATGGCCACACACATGCTCTCAAGTCGGCCGAGGATAAACTGTATGTCGGTCATGACCTCCGGGTACTGCTGCGTTGCGAGAGCTTCAATCTCTTCCAAGTGTATCTCGCGCGTCTTCTGATTGGGGATATTCAGGTGCTGGTCGAGTCTGGTCCTGATCTCTCGGATGTGCGGGTCGGAACTAAAGGAATACTGGAGAGACGTCAACCGACGGTTCCAGTCATGCTGCGCCTTGATTTGCTTCCGAAGAAGACGCAGTTGTGCCCATCCAACAACCACGCCCAACCCGATCACGATGAGAGTCAGAGCCTGAATGATCGGCATAGAGTCCATCGCATTCCTTTCTGTCTGGCGTGTAGCATGCTACGGATACTGTTCATTGTGCTATTCCTCCTCGGCAGGCATCTGGCTCTCCCTTTCATCCATCGAACACGTGTTCTGGCTGAGCTGTAAACTGGCCACCGTCCAGATCGCTTCGCATAAGCCGCCGTCTGGGTCGACGCTAACATTACGCACCGTTCCAGTCAAGGAAGCAGGTCTCAATGGGCACGCACCCAATCCCATCTTGGTTGGCCGTCTTCTCCTATCTGAAGGACTTGATATGTCTGCCCGCTTGCCGGCAGTAGGAATCTTGGCTCGATGGTCTTTAAGAACTGGTTGTCCAGTCGACCAGGGCTTGCCTCATATGAGTCAAATACCTTGCGGAGGCTGTCTGCAAGCATCTTAAGCCCTGTCGGTGTGTTCTCATACTGGATGTGCCTAAGGACAGACACGTCGAATGGAGGGTCTGAGGCATCTCGCCGACGGATCAGAATCGTGCCAGGTCGTGTCGCGTGTCGAAGCCCCAATTCGTAGAAGACATTGGGATTTGGATATGTCAGATCTGCGATAACGTAGTCTGAGTCGGCGATTCTTTCGAAAATGTCTGCCGTTATGTCCCCTGGGGTGGCAATCTCATCTGCGCGCAATACTTTCAAATGCGGTCGGGCCTTGAGAATAGCTTCCCGGATCAGGTCATCATACAGTTGTCGCAGTTCTTGTTCCGTCGCCTTCTTTCCATTGAAGGACTGCTCGCCGATCGGCATGATGACAAAGCATGTTTTGGCTCTGATTTCCTGTTGGGCATCCTCTGATGTGTTCTCTTCAGTCAAGTTACTCTCCTCCCGAAGCTCCGAACGGAGATCCCTGATCGGACTTCATACAACGGTCTCCCCGGCGTATTCGCCGAGTCCAGAATCGGGGCGACTGGATTCGAACCAGCGGCCTCCTGCTCCCAAAGCAGGCGCTCTGCCAAGCTGAGCTACGCCCCGGATTGCCGAGATTGTCGCAGGAGGAGGTGGTGCGGTCAACCGTGGTGATATCTCTGTTGCTTCTGCTGAGGCCAGGAGGTCCGGAAGGATCAGCGGCCTTCCCTAGGGGACGCTCTGCCAAGCCGAGGCCCTCCGGGCCGAGGGCCCCTTGGGCCTGAGCTACGCCCCGGCTAGGTGGGCATTGTCGCAGGAGAAGGTGGTGCGGTCAACCGTGGTGATATCTCTGTTGCTTCTGCTGAGCCCAGGAGGTCCGGAAGGATCAGCGGCCTTCCCTAGGGGACGCTCTGCCAAGCCGAGGCCCTGCGGGCCGGGGGCCCCTTGGGCCTGAGCTACGCCCCGGATTGCCGGGATTGTCGCAGGAGGAGGTGGTGGGGTCAACCGTGCTTGCTTGACAGGGTTTGGGCGATCTGGGCTAATGCCGTTGCGCGGCGGTGGGGGATCGTGCGGCGCGCCTGTCAACGATGAGTGAAACACCCGGCCAATACGAGCGTGTCATAGGGCCTCCGCGGGGGTTGGGCCTGGATATCGGCGAGCTGTGGGCGTGCCGCGAGCTGCTGGCCGCGTTGGCGAAACGGTCGATCCTGGCCCGATACAAGCAGACCGTCATGGGCATGCTGTGGGCGGTCGTGCGGCCGGTGGCGATGATGGGGCTCGGCACGTTGGTGTTCGGGCGGCTGTTCGGCCTCTCGGGCGACAGCGAGCGATACTCCCTGGCGGTGCTGGCGGGCGTGCTGGTGTGGCTGCTGTTCAGCCAGTGCCTCACCGGCTGCGTCAATTCGCTGGTCACCGGGGCCGAGATGGTCCGCAAGGTCTACTTCCCGCGGCTGATCCTGCCGGCCTCGGCGTGCGCGACGGCGCTGGTGGACTTTCTGGTCGGCGTGGGCGTGCTGGCGGTGGTGATGGCCGCCCAGCAGCACGGGCCCTCCCTGCGGGCGTTGACACTGCCGCTGTGGGCGATGTTGGCCGTGATCGCCGCGCTGGGGCCGGGGCTTTGGCTGGCGGCGCTGAACGCCCGCTACCGCGACGTGATGCACGTCGTGCCGTTTCTGATCAACATCGGCCTGTTCGTCTCGCCGGTGTTCTATGTCACCAGTGCGCGGGTGGCGTCGTCGTGGCGGCCGCTGTATGCGCTCAACCCGATGGTGGCTGTGATCGACGGCTTCCGCTGGGCGATCTTGCCGGATGCCGTCCTGTCGCCGCTTCCGCTGGCGATCTCGCTGGCCGTGGCGGCGGTGCTGTTTGTCAGTGGCGTGATGTTCTTCCAATACATGCAGCGCGTCTTTGCCGACGTGATCTGACCGCGGAGCCGCCCTCGAATGAGCCAGCCGATGATTCGCGTCGAAGGCCTGGGTAAGCGATACCGCATCGGCCACAAGCGGCCGACGGCCGACGGCCTGCGCCACGTGATCGCCGACGCCGTCACCCGGCCGTTTCGCCGCCGGATCGAGTTGGAAGACCTCTGGGCCCTGCGCGATGTGACGTTCGACGTGGCCGAGGGCGAGGTGCTGGGCGTCATCGGGCGAAACGGCGCCGGCAAGAGCACGCTGCTGAAAGTCCTCAGCCGCATCACCCCGCCGACCGAGGGCGTGGCGCGCCTGCGCGGGCGCGTGGGCAGTCTGCTGGAAGTCGGCACGGGCTTTCACCCCGAACTGACCGGGCGCGAGAACGTCTACCTCAACGGCGCCATCCTCGGCATGCGGCGGCGCGAGATCGCCGTGCGGTTCGACGAGATCGTCGCCTTCGCCGAGATCGAGAAGTTCCTCGATATGCCCGTGAAGCGATACTCATCCGGCATGTACGTTCGGCTGGCGTTCGCGATCGCGGCGCACCTTCAGCCGGAGATATTGCTCGTCGACGAGGTGCTGGCCGTCGGCGACGTCCGCTTTCAGAAAAAGTGTCTGGGCAAGATGGGCGAGGTCGCCCGCGGCGGCCGGACCGTGCTGTTCGTCAGCCACAACATGTCGGCCGTCCGTTTGCTGTGCGACCGCGCCGTCTGGCTGGAGGGCGGCCGGGCGGCGCATCTGGGCGAGGCCGGCGCGACGGTTGATGCGTATCTTCGGACCGCCGAACAAGAGGCCCAGGAAGGCCCGGTGCGTTGGCCCGTGTTCGATAAGTCAGAGCAGATCGGCATCACCAATCTGCGAGCGTCTGTCGCCGCAGGTGAGGGCGGCTCGTCTCGTCTGGAGATCGATGTCGCCGTTCGGTCGCGTCGGCCGATGACGAATATCGGTGTCGGTGTGCTGCTGACGAATCGTTGCGGCATCGTTGTCGCCGAACTGGGACCGGCGGTGACGAACTTCGTGATCGAGCGGATCGACGGCCAGGCCCATTGTGCGTTTCGCTGCGAGGGCATCGACCGCTACCTGATCGGCGGCGAGTATATTGTCGGAATCTGGCTCGCCCGCCCGCGCGTCGAGTACCTGGTGAGGATCGACCACGCGGCGGTCGTGACCGTTCCATTGCGCGATGTGTACGGAAGCGGCGTCAACCTCGATCAGCAGCACGGCGTCGTGCCGCTGCCGGTGACGTTCGCGATTCGAGAACCCTAGTCAGTCATCTCGCCGGGCGGCGCGCCGGCGACAGGAGCAACCGTCATGCTGGTCTGGATAGCGTCCTTTCCACGATCGGGCAACACGCTGTTCCGCATGGCGCTGACGAGACTGTACGGCGTCAAGAGCTACAGCGTCCACGGCGACGCCGACCTGGAGCGTCTGGGCATTGCCGAGGCCGTCGGCCACCAGGGCCTGCCCGAGGGCGGCATTGAACGGCTGAGAGACTCCGACGGCGTCCACTTCGTCAAGACGCACGATCTCCGGCCGCCCGATGAGAGCCCGGCCATTTACATCGTTCGTGACGGCCGGGACGCGCTGGTGTCCTATGCCCACTACCAATGCGATGTCGAGCAGCAGGGCGAGGGCTTCGAGCAGCGCCTGGCCAAGCTCATTCTTGGGGATAGCCCGCGCGGCCGATGGGGCGATCACGTTCTGGCGTGGCGGGACCGGCCTTCGTCGACGGCTATCGTGACCTACGAAGACCTCGTGGCCGATCCATTCCCGCGGGTCCGCGGCGCGTTGAGCGAATTGGGGATCATCCTGCCGGAAGAGGACGCCCCGGCCAACCTGCCATCTTTCGCGCAATTGCAGGCCGACTCGCCCGCGTTCTTCCGCAAGGGGTCCCCGGGCCAGTGGCGAGAGGAGATGACCCCGGTGATGGAGCACCATTTCTGGCGATGGAACGCCGCGGGGATGTCCCGGGCCGGCTACCCGGTCCGAGAGCGCCCCTCGACAGGCAAGCCCGGGCCGCCGTGGTACGATATGGAATCGCTCTACACGTGGCTGCTGAAGGAAACGCAGGGCGCACTGGAGCAGAAGCAGGACCAGTTAACGCGGCGCAGCGCGGAGATTCAGGCGGCCCGCGACTCGCTCAGTTGGACACTCACGGCGCCGCTGCGATGGCTGAAGGACAAGCTCCTGAGGCGCGGCAGGGCGCCGAAGGACTCAAATGACCGTCCACATACTCATTCCGGTCCACAATCAGGCTGACCTGACGCTCACCTGCCTTCGGGCGGTCGGCCGCCAGAGCTATCGCGACGTTCGGACGGTCGTCATCGACGACGGTTCGACCGACGGGACGGGCGAGCGGATTCGGCGGGAGTTTCCGGATGTGACCGTCCTGGCCGGCGACGGGAACTTGTGGTGGACGGGCGCGATGGCGATGGGCGCTCGGCACGTGCTGTGGCAGGGCGGGTGCGACGATTTCATTCTGTCGGTCAATCACGACATCGCTTTCGGCGACGACTACGTCGCGACGCTGGTCCAAACGAGTGTCGACAACGGCCGGGCGATCGTCGGATCGTTCTGCCGCAAGCACGGCGACCGCCGCGTTATCATCGACCAGGGATGCCGAATGGTCTGGAAGACCGCCCGCCGCACCACAAGCATCGAACTGCTCGGCGACCAACTGCGGCAGCACGGCCTGCCCGCCGATCGCCTGGACGAGGTGAGCGACGACGATCTGGATACCGTTGGCGTTCTGCGCGGGCTGGATTGGCTGTACGGGCGGGGGACGCTGATTCCCGTGGAGGTCCTTGAGCGCGTGGGCAATTTCGATGTGGAGCGCTTTCCGCATTATGGCGGCGACACGGAGTTCTTCTACCGGGCCGGCCGGGCGGGATTCGAGCTGATGGTCTCGCTTCGGGCCCGGATTACGAACGTCGAAAGCGAGGAGACCACCGGCGTTCACCACCGGGAGGCGGCGACGCTGTCGCCCGGCCAGGCGTGGCGTGTGCTGGTCTCGCGGCGGTCGTCGTATCAACTGGCCATGGGCCTTCGCTTCGTCGATGTGTGTTGCCCGCGGCCGTACCGTTGGCGCAACAAGCTGGTGTTCATCCGCACGGCCCTGGCGCTGAGCGTGGGACGGACGCGCATCGGCCGGCTGATCGGCTGGCCCATTCGAATGGTGCTGCGCGCGGCGAGGAAGGTCGGATGCCGACAGACCTGAAGATAACGTTCGGCCTGATCGTTCTGAACGGCCTGCCGTTCGTGCGATATTGCCTGCGGTCGCTGTATCCGTTCGCTCATGAGATCATCGTGGTCGAGGGGGCCACGACCAGCGCGATGTCGGTCGCCAGCGATGACGGTCATTCGACCGACGGGACGCTGGCGGAGCTGGAGCGATTCAAGGCCGAGGAGGACCCGCGCGGGATCGTTCAGATCGTCACCAGCGACCGGCCGTGGGAGACCCTCACCCAGCAATCGCAGGCCTACGCCGAGCGCGCTACGGGCGAGTACCTGTGGCAAGTGGATGTCGACGAGTTCTATCGCCCCGACGACATGCAGCGCGTGATCGCGATCCTGCGCGACGATCCGACGATTACGGCGATGTCGTTCGAGCAGATGACGTTCTGGGCCGGCCTGGACTATGTTGTCGACGGGTGGTATCTCCGCCGCGGGGCGAACGTTTACCATCGGCTGTTCAAATGGGGTCCCGGCGCGAGGTATATCGAGCACGAGCCGCCCACCGTTGTCGATGCCGCCGGCGTCGACTGCCGAGCGGGCAACTGGATTGGCGGGCGGGCGTTGGCGCGGCGGGGCGTGCGCCTCTATCACTACTCGCTGATGTTCCCTCGGCAGGTCCGCAACAAGTGCGCTCACTACGCCAACCGCGATTGGGGCGACTACGCCGCCGGAGTGATGGCCTGGGCCGAGCGGAACTTTCTGTCGCCGGTGACCTGGCCGTTCCGCGCGCACAACGTTCACGTCCATCCGAGCTGGTTCGAGCGTTTCGACGGCCAGCACCCGCCGGCGGCGAAGCAGATGATGGACGACGCCCACGCCGGTGTGCTGGACGTCGACTGCCGCGACAACAGCGACGTCGAGGCCTTGCTGTCGCTCAAGAGCTATCGGCGGCTGCGATGGCTGCTGAAGGCGATGTCGGAGTGTCACCTTCCGGGCCGTCTGTACCGCTGGATGATGCATTTGCGATATGATCGCAGCGCTAACCGCTTGCGGTGGCGATAGGATAAGGACACCAACGCGGTGAACATTGTCCACGTTTCAACACACGACACGCTCGGCGGCGCCGCCATGGCCGCCCATCGTTTACATTCGGCCCTGAAGCGCAAGGGGGTTGGGTCGCGGATGCAGGTCGCGTGGCGTCGCAGCGATGATGATGCCGTCAGCGAGATGGCCACGCTCACAGGCCCCGCGCAATGGTGGCGCGTCCTGCGCCGCATGCGGGCGCACGGGCCGTTGAAGCTCACCAGGCGCGTTCGTCCGCCGGATGCGGACCTGTTCAGCGCTGCCCGCACCCAGTTCGGTCGCGACCTGCTGCGGGCCATGCCGCCCTGCGACGTGATCCATTTGCACTGGGTGGCCGAGCTGGTCGATTACGGCGCGTTCCTGCCACCGGCGGCGGCCGCAGCGCCGCTGGTGTGGACGCTGCATGACATGAACCCCTTCACGGGCGGCTGTCATTACTCGGGCGGGTGCGAGCGCTTCACCGAACGCTGCGGGGCGTGCCCGCAACTGGCTAGCCGCCGCGAGGGCGATTTGTCGCGGCGAATCTGGCGTCGAAAGTTCGATGCGCTCAGCCGCGTCCGTGCCGGGCGCCTCCGCATCGTCGCGCCCAGCCAATGGATGGCCGATCTCGCCCGGCGCAGCAGCCTGCTGGGCGGCTTCGAGGTGACCGTCATCCCCAACGGCGTGGATACGGGCCTCTTTACGCCCCTTGACCGCAGCGCCGCTCGCCGCCGGCTTGCTATCGCCGACGATGTGCGGGTCGTGCTGTTCGTGGCGCACCATCTAAACGATCGGCGCAAGGGGGCGGCGCTGCTGATGGACGCTCTTGGCCGCTTGTCGCAAGCGGGCGGGCCGACACTGCTGACCGTTGGCCAAGGCGAGTGCTACCCGCCGCGCGGCGTCGCCCATTGCCACGTCGCGCCCGTGACGGATGAGGCTGAGATGGCGGGCCTGTATGCGGCTGCCGATGTGCTGGCGGCCCCGTCCGTGCAGGACAACCTGCCGAATACGATCATCGAGGCGATGGCGTGCGGGCTGCCGTCGGTGGCGTTTTCCGTTGGCGGCGTCGCCGACGCCGTCGAGTGCGGACAGACGGGCCTGTTGGTTGAAGGCTGTGATGCAGGCCGCCTCGCCGAGGCGCTGGAGCGACTGCTGGGCGATGACGGCCTGCGCGGCCAGATGTCCGAGGCCTGTCGCCGACAGGCGATGGAGGCGTTCTCGCTGGATGCGGTCTCAGGGCGATACCTGGATCTGTACGAGGGACTGATTCGTTAGATGCGGATCGCGCTGTCGCGGCTGGGTGGGCCTATTCAGCAGCGGAGTCGGGGGATGGGGACTCGTCGGCGTCGAATTCCGCTTTGATGAGTGCACCTTTTGGGGGGCGAGGGCCGGTCAGGAACACCCACAGGCCCGGCAGGCCGCACAGGATCGGCATGAGGCGCGCCAGCAGCGCCAGGGCCAGCCCTTGGCTGGGATCGACCAGGAAGAAAACCAGGTACAACTGTTCGACCAGCCCAATGCCGCCGGGCGTGATCGGCACAGCCCCGATGACATAGATCAGCGGGATAAACAGGAAGTAGTTGTGCCACGGGACGTTCAACGACAGGCTTTCGCCCAGCAGGACGACGCCGCCGACGAAGAAAATGTGCGCGATGACCGAAATACCCACGGCCTCGACGAGTTTGCCCGGTTGGCGCCGGTATTGACTTGTCGCCTCGCCGGCGGCGGCGAGGTGGTGGGCGATGGACAGGCGGCCATAGATATTCTGGAGCCGCAGCGCGCGGCGCAATCGCCGGCTGAGCAGGAACGCCAATCCGCCGATCAGCACGGCAAAGATAATCGCCAGGCAAATGGCCGGCCAGACGAGTTGCTCCAAGGGGGCCAGGTCGAACACCCGCACCATCGCCAGCATCACGGCCGCCATCAGGGCCAGTTCCGTAAAGCCCATGGCCCGGTCGATGAGCACACTGACCATTGCCGCGGCCTTGTGCGGTGTGTGCTTGGAGGCGTAGTAGCCCCTGAACAAGTCTCCGCCGACCGTGCCGGGGACGGCGTTGTTGAAGAACGTGCCCAGGAACGTCAGGCGAATCGCCTCCCACAGCGACAGGCGGATGTCGAGCACCTTCATCAACAGCCGCCAGCGAACCGCTACGGTCATCGTCGACAGCACGAAGCCCGCCAGCCCGCACGCCGCCAGGCGGACGTCCAGGCCCAGCAGGCTGTGGCGCAGGCCCGCCTGGGTCTGTTCGACGCCGTCGTCGCCGACGGTGGTGTAGTCGTTCCAGTGGACTTTCGAGATTACGAACGCCACCAGGGCCGCGGCGATGGCGACCTTGACGATACCCATGAGGACTTTTCGTGTGCGTTTGGTCATCGATCTCGAAAGGTATGGGGGCCGGGAGTATAGCATCTGTTGATCTGTCAGGGCAAATCCAGTCTCCGGCGCCAGGGGCATTGCAATTTGGCGGAAGCGATCTGTTGCGGCCGTGTCGCTGGCAGGTAAGAATACGTCTGCTCCCTGCAGCCTGGGGCAGTGGGAAACAAGACATGGCCCAACGTGTCCGATCACGAATGCGCTGTTCGATGGGATCGCTCGCGTGAGCATGAAACGTAAACTTGGTTTCTGGGGCGTTTTCTGCATTGCGGCCGGCGCCATGATCAGCAGCGGCCTGTTTGTGCTGCCGGGCCTGGTTTTCGCCGGAGCCGGCCCGGCGATGGTGCTGGCCTACGGGCTCGCGGCGATGATGGCGATCCCCGCCGCGCTGTCCAAGGCCGAACTGGCGACGGCCATGCCGCGCAGCGGGGGAAGTTATTTCTTCATCGAACGGAGTATGGGGGCGCTGCCGGGAACACTGGCGGGCCTGGCCGGCTGGCTGTCGATCTCACTGAAGAGCGCCTTTGCGCTCGTCGGCATCGGGGCCTTTGCGCGACTACTTTGGCCGAGCATGGAGCCGTGGGGCATCAAGGCCGTCGCAATCGGATGTTGCATCGTCTTTGCGGCGCTCAATTGCCTCAGCGTCAAACAGACCGGACGATTCCAGGTTGTAATGGTGGTGATCTTGCTGGGGATCCTGGCGCTGTTCGTCGGTCGGGGGCTGCCGGAGGTCCGTCATGAGTCTCTGGCCGGGTTTATGGACAAAGGAATGCTGGCGGTCTTTGCCGCCGCTGGGCTGGTGTTCGTATCCTTTGGCGGGTTGACGAAGGTTGCGTCGATCGCCGAGGAGGTGCACCGTCCCGGGCGCAATCTTCCGGCCGGCATGTTTGCCGCCTTGTTCGTCGTCTCATTGCTGTATGTGGGGGCCGTGTTTGTTACTCAGGGGGTCCTCGCTCCCGAGAAGCTTGAGAATAACCTCACCCCGCTGAGCGATGCGGCTGGCGTGTTTCTGGGCCGGGGCGGCATGGTGGTCCTGGCCGTCGGCGCCATCCTGGCCTTTGTCACCACGGCCAACGGCGGGATCCTCACGGCCTCGCGTTTTCCGCTGGCGATGAGCCGCGACGGCCTTCTGCCGAAGGTCTTCAAGGCCACGGCCCGACGGTTCCAAACCCCCTATGTCAGCGTCCTGGCGACGGCTGCCCTCATGATCGCGGTGATCGCCTCATTGAGAATCATCGATCTGGTCAAGTTCGCCAGCACGATGATGCTGGTCTTGTTCCTATTGGCCAACGTGGCGGTGATCATCATGCGCAGCAGCAAGATTCAGAACTACCGCCCGTTGTTTAGAAGCCCACTGTACCCGTGGATGCAATTAGCCGGCATTGGGACCTATGCGTTCCTGATCATCGAGATGAGCCGACAAATGCACTGGATTCCACTGATGACATCCAGTGGATTCGTCGTGGCGGGGGTCCTGTGGTACCTGGTTTACGTCCGCCCGCACACGACTCGGGAGAGTGCATTTGTATTTATGATTCGCAACGTCATCAGCAAACAGATACGCCGAAGCACTCTTGAGGACGAGCTTCGAGAGATTGCGCTGGAGCGCGACGAGATCATCCACGACCGCTTCGACCGCCTGATCCAGCAGTGTCCGATCCTCGACCTGCCTTCGGCGACAACGGCCGACGAGATGTTTCAACAGGTGGCCGACGCGTTGGCGCCGCGGCTGGGCATCGACAACGAGAAGCTCTTCGGGCTTTTTCAGGCGCGCGAGGACGAATCCAGCACCGTGATCCGACCGGGGTTGGCGATCCCGCACGTCGTTGTGGATGGGGAAGGCCTGTTCGAAATATTGCTGGTCCGCTGTCGGGAGGGCATTCATTTTCACGGCCACGAGGAGCCGGTGCGGGCCGGCTTTGTGCTGATCGGCAGCCGCGATGAACGCAACTACCACCTCCGTGCGCTGATGGCCATCGCTCAGATCGTCGAGGAACGCGGTTTCATGGAGCGTTGGCTGGCGGCCCCCCGGATCGAACACCTGCGTGATCTGGTGCTTCTGTCCACGCGCAAACGCCAGTCCTAACCGGCGCGCGCCTGGCGTTCGATGACGTCGACGATTCGTCCGACGCTGCGGTCGCGCCCAAGGTGGGATTCGTAATACTCCCGGCCTCGGCGGCCCATGTCGACTCGCCGGTCGGCATCACCGATCAGCGCCCGCAGGGCGTCGGCGACGGCAGGCGCGTCGCCGGGGGGGGCGATCAGGCCGCAGTCGGCTCGGCGGATCGTCTCGGCGACCTCTGTATCGTCGGGCCCGACATACAGCACAGCCCGGCCGGCCGCCATGATGCCGTAGAGCTTGCTGGGGACGATCAACCCCTGCGTGCCCGGGCGCTGGGCGACCAGGTGCACGTCGCCGGCGGCCAGTGTGTCGGCCAGCTTGGCCAGCGGCTGGGGCGGATGGAACTCGACGTTCTCCAGATTCAGTTCGCCCGCCAGGCGCTGCAGCCGCTCGCGCATCGCTCCCCGGCCGACCAGGAGCACGCGCAGATCGGAACGATTGTCCAGCTGCGCGACGGCCTCGAGGGCGGTGTCCAGCTCGTGGCCCATCCCGAGATTGCCCGAGTACATCACCGTCGTCCGCCGGTCAGGCGACCACAGTTGTCGCGCGGCGCTGGCGCGCGGGGCGATCGGAAAGACGCCCTCGCCGGGGACCCAATTGGCAGCGGTGACGATCCGGCTCGCCTCGGCCCCGGCGGAGATGAGCCGTTGGGTCATCACATCGCCCAGGGAGACGATCGCATCGGCGGCCCCATACAGCCGCCGAGCTGCAGCGGCCAGGAATCGGTGCATCGTCGAGCCGGCCGACAGAACGCCCAGGGCGACCGCCACTTCCGGGTACACATCCATCGACCAGAGGACCAGTCGGGTCTTTCGCCGGCGTTTGAGGGCGGCTGCGACCATGCCGATAAAGGGCGGCGTCGTCAGCGACACGCACACATCCATGGGCGGCAGGGCCAGGACATCGCGCAGGGCGAGCATATAGAAGGATGCGTAATCGATCCCGCGTCCCAGCAGGTTCCCCCGGCCAAAGCCGGTCGCCGCCACGCGGCGAACGCAAACGCTGCTGGGTGTGAGGGCGTCGGTGACGTTTCCACCGTCGTAGGCCCGTTGGCTGCAGATGACGTGGACGTGGTGGCCTCGTGAGGCCAGGGCCTCGGCGACGTCGGCCAGCAGCTGTCCGGTCGCCGCGGTATCGGGCGGATAGAACTGGTTCAGCAGGCAGATGCGCAAGGTGATTGGCTCCGGGGGTCGGCCCCCTCAGATCGGCAGGTTCTTCCGGCGGCGTTGCAGCTCGGCGATCTTCACGTCGATCAGGCGTTCGTACATCGCCCGCAGGCGGCAGTAGGTCAGCCCGGCCCGGCCGTCCAGAAAGCCCATTCGAAACAGGTACAGGTACCAAAACACCAGCGCCGGGCGGCCGGGCAGGCGATAGGCCAGTTGCTTCAGCGCCCGTCGTCGACGGGTTGCATCGCCGGCGAGCAGGCCCGCCCAGTCCTGCCGGCCTTGGGTTTCGGCCAGCCACTGCTGGGCTTCCATGTCGCTGTAGTTGTTATGGCGCGCGACCCAGTGGGCCAGGCCGTGGCTGAAGGGATAATGGATCAGATGGCCGCGGAGTTGGCCGCTCGGGCCGTCCACGACGGCCACCGGATTGACCAGACGTTCGTATCGGATTCGATCGGGGCGGAACACGCGCGTCAGCCAGGTCGGATAAAACTGCGCCCGCCTGAGCCATCGTCCCATGAAGTAGTCCTTGCGGCGCACCTGAAACGCTGCGCAGGTGTCGGCCAGGGCGTCCGGGGAGGTCAGCTCGCCGGCGAGGACGTCGTCGCATCGCTCGTCGGCGTCGAGGTAGAAGACCCAGGGGTGTTTGAAGTCGATGTTGCGAACGGCCCAGTTCTGGTGGGAGGCCCAGTTGTCGAACGGGCGGCGGATGATGCGAGCGCCGGTTGTCTCGGCGATCTCGGCTGTGCTGTCGGTGCTGAAGGAGTCCAGAACGACGACGTCATCGGACCATGCAACGGATGCGAGGCAGTCGGGCAGGTTGCTCTGCTCGTTGAGTGTCAGGATAAGGACCGAGGGGGCCATCGGATCAGCCCTTCAGGATGCGCTCTTTGATGAACTTGGCGGGATTGCCGGCGACGATGGTCCACGGGCGAACGTGCTGGGTGGCCGTCGATCGCGCGCCAACGACGGCGCCCTGGGCGATACGAATGCCCGGCGCGACAAACACGTCCGCGCAGACCCACACCTGGTCCTCGATGACAATCGGCTTGAGCACAAGTGGCATGGTGGTCTGGCGGTGATCGTGCGTGGCCGTGCACAGATAGCTGTACTGCGAGATGGTGCTGTGCTCGCCGATGGAGATCGGCGCGACGCAGTAGCAGTCGACGTGGTCGGCCAGGCAGGCATAGTCGCCCATCGTCAGGTTCCACGGCGCCCAGATGCGGCAGGACGGATAGACGTGGACGCGCCGGCCCACCTTGGCGCCGAACGCGCGCAGCAGCATTCGCCGCCAGGCGTGGCAAGGCCGTAGCGACCAGCGGAACAACAGCCACCAGACGATCTCCCAGCAGACTCGGCCGATCCGGTTGCCCAATGGGTGGGGGCTGGGGCAGTGACTGGTATCTACACGAAGTCTGGCCATACGGTTCATATCCGTCCTATGGGGCCCAATAGTTTACTCGATCCGGACGCACGGCGGCGCTTCGGCGTGGCCTGCCAGCCACAAATAGGTCTGAATGGATTGACGGGCAATGGCGGGCCAGGCGAACTCCTCATTGACCCACGCTCGGCCGCGGCCGCCCATGGCCGATCGCTGATCGTCCGACAGGGACATGGCCTGGCGGAGCGCGTGGGCAAGCGGGTCGGCGCCGATCTCGATCCACCAGCCGCACTGGTGAGAGGCCAGCCCTTCCCAGGGAGCGCCGGTGGTCGTGATCACGGGGCGCCCGGCGGCAAGGGCTTCGGCGACGACGATGCCGAAGTTCTCGCTGTGCGTGGGCAGGACGAACAGGTCAGAGGCGGCGAGCAGTTGGCTCTTGGCCTGGCCGTAGACCGGTCCCAGGAAGGTGATCCGCTGGCCGATCCCCAGGGATTTGGCCTCGCGCTCGATTTGCGCCTGGTGGTCGACCTCGTCCGGGCCGGCGATGACCAGTTGCCAGTCGGCAAAGGTTTGGCACAGATCGGCCCAGACGCGGACAAGGGTGGGCAGACCTTTCGCGGGATGAACGCGGCTGAGGAAGACCAACAGTTTCTTGCCGGCCAGGGCGGGACAGCGCGCCGCGACGGCCTCTTTGTCCGGGGGCACGTCGTATTCGTGAGCATAGACGCCGTTTGGGTAGACGGTGATGGGCTTGGTCCATCCCCAGGTTCGGGCATTGTCGGCCTCCTTCGCTGCCGCGGCGTGAAGGCAGACGGCCGCTCGCAGGGCGCGCCGCTGGAACAGCACGTTGACCAGTCGCTTTTTCCAGACGGATCGCTGCAACGCCCATGGCTCGAGCATCCCGTCGGGAGAAATCACCAGCGCCGCATTGTGACGCCGGGCCAGCCATCGCGCCGTTTCGTTGTGCCACATCCATAGGCCATGGCAGTGGACGATGTCGATGCGCCCGTCAATAGAGCCGAGGTGGCGCTTCAGTTGCGGCGAGTACCCCAGCGCCTTTGGCCCAACGACCCGGCCGAGCGCGAGGGGGATATCAGCGAACTCGGCCGTATCGCTGTCGGTGTGTTCGTCCACGATCCCCGCCACGGACACCCGGTGACCGGCTCGGGCCTGCTCGGTGGCGATGGCCCGCACCGTCGCCGAAATGCCGCCGCCGATTCGCGACAGCGAAGCACTCACATGAACGATGGTCAGAGTTTTCACGGGTCTATGGTACGTGCGGGTCGCCGTCTCCGTCCAGAGGGGCTGTGGCGACGCCGTCATGGCGGCCCCTGGTTAAAGCAGGCGTGTCGGGATGCGGTCCTATGTGTCGCCGGGCTGGCGGGTCGGCGGGCCGAAGCTCTGTTCGCTGAAACGGATCCGGCGGGCGAGCCATCGCACTCCCAGCAGGGAGATTCGGTCCGACAGAGACCGTCGGCGGCGCTGGCGGCTGTGTCGCAGCCCGGCGTCGACAGCTTGCAGCAGGCCTTGTCCGAACCGATCGGCAGGCCATTCGGCGATGATCCGCCGACTGGCCTGCGCCTGCCGGCGGCGCTGCGATTCGCTCAGCCGATGATACCGCACCATGGCCCCGGCGATCTCATCCGTCGAGGTCGGATCGAACAGGAACCCGTTCTCCCCGTCCTCGACGAGGTCATAGCGACAGCCGACCGTTCGGGACACGAGCACCGGCAGGCCCGACGCCATCGCCTCGTTGACCACCAGCCCCCACTGTTCGTTCAGGGCCGGGTGGATGAACGCCTCCGCCAGCCCGTAGTAGTTGGGTAACTGGTCGATGGGCCTGTACCCCGGCAGCCAGACGCCGTCAATCTTCTCCTGATGGATCTTGGCATCGAGCAGCGGGCGTTGCTCGCCATCGCCCAGCAGCGCCAGGGCCCAGGCATCGGCCCCGACGGCCTGTCGGTAGTGCGCGTAAGCGTCCAGAAGGGCGGGCAGGTTCTTTCGAGGGATGAACCGGTTCGAGCTCAGCCAGAAGGGCCCGTCAGGCAGGCCCATCGCGCGGCGGTTCATGGCGCCCGGGTTGGCGCGGACGGCGTCGGTGGCGGCTCGGAAGTAGTCGTTATCCACCACGTCACAGCCCAGGAAGACCCGGTCGGGCGACATTCCCAGTTCAATGGCATAGTCCCGGTGCGGCTGGCCGCCGACCAGCATGCTGTCGGCTAGAGCGATGATGCGGCGTTTAATGGTCTCCGACAGCCGGTGTCGTGGACTGTCGTCGGCCTTGCTCTCGGAGACGATGACGGCGGCGCGGTTGTTCAGGCGGCACCATCGCAGCGCCTCCAGCGATTCGGGGAACGCCCATCCCAGCACCACCACCGCGCCGGGCTGGAACTCTTCGAGCGCCTCGACCGTGCGCCGGCAGATGTGCACGTTGGTCAGTTGCGAGTAGCTCGTCTCCTGGAACAGCGACCGGCGGATCAGGCCGTCACACCGGCCCGATGGCGGCCACCACGCGTCGTTGCTTCGGGTCGTCTCCAGGGCCAACACCTGCCGGCCTGTTGCCGCCAGGGCTCGGGCCGCCGCCTGCGCCCGGGCGACATGGCAGACATAGACCTTCCCGAACAGGATAGCCACGGGCGAGCGGTCCGGCTCGTGCGGTTGGGTGGCGGGGGAGGTCACGGGGTGGGCGCTTTCTTGATTGCCTGCCTGAGCTTGTCCGCAGCGAATCGCAGATCCCCAAATCGCAGATGCACCATCTCGGCGAACGAGGCGTTGTCCAACTCTCGCACCAGATTCAGGATCAGCCATAACAGGTAGATTGCCTGGGCGATAATGAAGGCGATTACAAAGCCCATCAGGCCCATTGTGTAGAGCAGCGGCAGCCCCGCCGCCAGCATGACGGCTATGTAGATGGCCCGGCCGATCGTTGAGACCATCGGCCGGCCGTGGCCTTGGAGGCACTGGTCGACGAAGTCCGCCAGTCCGGCCAGGACCATGCCCCCCACCAACGCAGCGGCTATCGGCGCGGCGGCGGCGTACTTTGGCACGACCAGGGGGATCGCCACCGGAAGCAGCGCCGCCAGGAGTGCGCCGCCGAAGATGGCCGCCCACGCGATGATCCGAAATGCCTGGGCGATCTGGTGAAATCCCTGGCGAAACGGGCTCTGGGCCGACCGGGTGAAGGCGATCATGCCCGCCGATTGGGTAATGGCGTTGAGCACGCCCGCCGCCGACAAGGCCAGCGCGTAGAGCCCCAACTTTTCGCGCACCAGCATCCACATGATCAGGATCTTGTCCAGGTGGAAGTACATCTCTGTCACGACGCGCATGACGGCAAAACCCATCCCCTCCTTCAGCAGCGCCGCGGCGTGTCGCAGGCTCACTCGCCCTCGCAGCCATCCGGCGGTCCACACCAGACGCACGACGAAGGGCACGCTCTGCGCGACCAGGTAGGTCCCCACAACCCACGGGACGGTTACGCGTCCCAGTACTGCCCCCAGCAGAACGCCGACAATCATGCCCGGGTTGACGATGGACCGGACGATGTTGAATCGCCTGAAATTGCCCTGGCCCTGGTCGATCCGCCTAAGCGCGGCTGCGCCCTGGTTTATGGGTACGAAGATCAGATACACCCGCGCCAGCCACGTGTAGGCCCTGTACTCCGGCGGCAGCAGCCGCGGCAGCAGCGCCCATCCGATCAGAACGCCCAAGATCGACAGAATCACCATCAGCATGAGTGTCGTGCGGACATTCAGGCCGATGTCGTCGCCTTTGGCGACGCGCCGGCTGGCCGAGACGTCGACGCCCAGCAGCAGCAGGTTGCTGATCAGTATGGGCCAGAGAATGACGGCCGCCAACTCGCCTCGCTGCTCGGGCGGGAGAAAATTCGCCACCAGCAGCGCCTGGATGATCGTGCACCCGCGGATCATCAGTTCCACGCCGAAGGTGCCCACATAGGCCGACAGACCGGGCTGTCGAACGCCCAATACGTCGCCGTTGGCGCCGCCGATCGCCCGTAGGGCGTCTTGTGGGACGTCCTGGGGATGCGAGGGGTCCGAGGATTTCGGCGGTGTCTGAGTCATGGTGTTTCGGTCGTGGCGGGTCCGATCGGCCGGACGGGCTCAGGCCTTACCGGGCCAGCGCGTCGGCCGATTCGGCGCCCGCTTCATCCAGGAACTGTTGCACACGGTCCTCATCCAGTAATCGACCGAACCACGTGACGGGCCGGCTGGCCGTTTCCAGTGCGTTGTCGGCGGGGACATCGACTTCGATGGTCATCATCTGGCCGGCGCCGTGGCGAAAGCGCGGAAACACCACGTGTAGCACTTGTACGACCTGCAGTTCCTTTGCGACCGATCGCCACCGATGCTGCTGGACGGCGCCCGATCCGTCGTCGACGGTCACGATCATGCGGACGAACCCCAGCCGCCGGGCCGCCCGACGAAGCGCCCGCCACCACTGGTCGAAGCTCTTGGCGTCTTGCAGTTGCAGGCGCATTTCCTCGAAGCCTTTTTGCTGGCGGCGGTCCTGTCGCGCCATTGCACGGTTGCGCTGCAGGGCGGTGATCGCTTCGCGGAATCGGATGGCGCCCACCATGCGAAAGACGATCAGCACCGGCAGCAGCGCCGCTACCAGAACCAGCACCGTACCCAGGTTGCGCGTGAACGTCATCATCAGCCCCAAGCCGGCGGCCAGGGCGGTGACGATGTACATCACGATCACGGCATGGCGATGCTGCAGGCCCATGTCCATCAGGCGGTGATGGATATGCCCGCGGTCGGGCGCGAACACAGACCGCCGGTCCAACGTGCGGCGGAACATAGTGAACAGTGTGTCGAAGACCGGCACACCCAGCGCCAGAAGCGGCATGGCCAGGGCGATGACGGCGTAGGTCTTCGTTACCGACAGCACGCTCGCCGAGGCCAGCACGAACCCCAGGAACATGCTGCCGCTGTCGCCGAGAAAGATCTTGGCGGGGTTGAAATTGAACACCAAAAACCCCGTCAGGCTGCCCAGCAGTCCCAGCATCAGCACGATCATGACCACTTGGCCCGTCATGAGCGAAAAGACCGTGATCACGCCGCAGGTGATCGCCGATATCCCCGCGGCCAGCCCGTCCAGCCCGTCGATGAGATTCACGGCATTGGTGATGGCGACGATCCACAGAATGGTGATGGGCCACGACCACACCCCGAACTCCACGGTCCCCCAGCCGGCCAGACCAATCCGTTCGATACGGATGCCGACATAGCACACCAGCACCGCCGCGGCGATTTGGCCGACGAGCTTGATCGGAGCCGACAGCGAGCGGATGTCGTCGATCAGGCCGACCAGACAGATGAAGGCGCTGGCCGCCAGCAGGATCAGCACGCGCCACTGCAGGTCAGCCCAGGCCAACGGTTCGGCCGGCGCTGCTGCCGTGGTGGTCGTCTCTTCGATTGCCGGTGCGGCCGCGGCGGCTACCCGATCGGCCAGGCGCTGATCCAGCATCAGCACCGGCAGTGTCGTCGCCAGCATCGCCAGCAGGATCACCACGCCCCCCACCCGCGGTATGGGGGTGGTGTGCACCTTGCGCGCCCCGGGCCGATCCACCATCCGCAAGGCGCGCGCCAGCCGGGCGACGACGGGCGTTGCCGCCAACGCCACCAGCACGGATCCGATGTAGATGATTGCGTACGTAAGAGTCATGGTCCGGATATCCCTGCACCGCCCGCCGGGGCTCTCGCGGGGCGCGGCGACCAGTGGGATGTGCGATTATCTTACGCAAATCGTCGGTATCTGGCCAGCCTCACGAGGGGATCACTCCCCGCGGATTCTGGCGATCTACGGCTGGCTGCTCGCCCGGCGAGGGACCCGTCCCTGCCTTCGAATCGACTAGACGGCGTTGCCCGCGCCCGGGGGGTGGCCTATACTCTTGGCTCTGTCGCCCTGCTGACTTGGGAGGATCGTGACGCGGCCCGACACCGAACGATGGACGCCTTCTGGTACAACTTGGCTCGTGCGTACGGCTTCGTCTACGGCATGGTCCTGGCCGTGACCGGTTGGCGGATCCGCGGCCTGCTGCCATTCCTTCGGCGCATTCGTAAGCCGCACGTGTTCCGCGTCAAGGGCCGCACGATGTTCCTGTCCCCCTCGGTGGCCGCCAGCTACGCCTGCCTGCCGGGCGGGTGGTATGTTGAGCCGGAAACACACGGCTTTCTGGACCGCGTGCTGGCGGGCCTGGCCGTCCCTGTGCGGTTCGTCGACGTCGGCGCCAACGTCGGGGCGATGGTCATCCACATGGCCGGAGCGCCCAACGTCGACTCGTGCGTCGCCTTCGAGCCGATTGCCGATTGCGCCGAGGCCATTCGGCAGTCGCTCCTGCTGAACGACTTCGGGCCCGTCGAGGTTCGCCCCATCGCCCTGGGGGCCCACCCCGGGCGGGGCCACCTGCACATCGATCCGCGCTGTCAGACATCGTCGTGGGTCACCGTCGACGATCCCTCGCTGCCGGCCAACGTGACCGTCTCCACCCTGGACCGCGAACTGGCGGCCTGTGCGAACCCCAGCATCTGCTTGATCGACGTGGAAGGGAGCGAACTTGACGTGCTTCGCGGGGGGAGCGAGTTCATCCGGCGCGAGCGGCCGTTGCTGATTTTCGAGTACAACGAAATCGGGCGGGCGCGGTACACGCTGAACGACGTCCGCGACGCCCTGCCGGAAGACTACACCGTCCACCGCCTGCGCAGCGATGGAAGACTGGACGATGACTTCGACCGCACCTGGAACTGTTGCGCCGTGCCGAGTGGCACGGTCTTTGACGAGCCTTGCCGGCGCCTGATGCGCCCCCGCGCGTGACCCCGGACCCGCTCCACATCGTACATCTCAACGCGGATGCTTGACCTACGGGCGGCAGTGACTACGGTATAGGCACTGTGACTGACGGGCCAAAGCCTGCATTGCTGCCCGGCGCCCTCGGATCGCCTCCCGGCCGACGCCACGTTCTTCAGATCGTGTTGGTGCTGGCCGTCTGTGCGCTGGTGAGAATCTCGGTGGTTCATCAGACGGAGATGATCGCCCGCGACGGCGTGTTCTACGTGCGCATGGCCCGCGACTGGTCGGACCACGGCACGCGGTGGATGCTGGACAATTATTCTCGCGAGCCGGGCTATGGCGTTGCCTTGGGGGCCGTCCGCGGCTGGCTCGTCGACTGTGGCGGGTCGGAGGGCCTGGGGGGCTGGGAATTGGCCGGTCAACTGATCTCGGTGGCCGGCACGCTCGCGTCGATCGCGGCGGTGTGGTGGCTCGCCGGGGTGTTCTTCAACTGGCGGGCGGCGTGGGCTGCGGCCCTGCTGCTGGGGATCGGCCGAAACTGGGTGGCCGTCGGTTCGGATGTTTTGTCCGAAGGCCTGGCCCTGGCCTTGCAGACCTGGGCGATTGTCTTTGCGCTGCTGGCGTTTCGGCGGCTGCAGCGGCTGGGGCGATCGGCCCTGTTGTGGTCAGCGATATCGGGGGCCGCCATCGGCGCGGCATGTCTGGTCGCGCGGGAAAGTATGCTCATCGCCGCCCTTGTTGCGGCGTTATGGCTGGCCTTTGCCGTCCGCGCGGGCAAGGGGGCATCGATGCCGGTGCGGGTGTGGCCTTTGAGCCTCATGTGCATTGCAGCGATGGCGGCGGGTATTGCCCTAACGGCCGGGCCGTACTTCCTGGCCGTCGGGGGCCTCAGTCACCAACTTGCCGACTCGGGCCATGCGCCGCCGGCGCTTGGGGCGGCGGGGGGGCTGTTGGCGACCGTCTACGTGCTGGAGCACGGCATCTTCTATGAGATGTTCAAGAAGCTCGTCGAAGCCATGCACGGTGTGATGGCCGTCGCGGTCGGGATCTGGCTGACGGTGCGGGTGGCGGGGCGAGCGGCCCGGGGAAAACTACCCGAATCCATCCAGCCGAAGCTGCACTGGCCGGGCGGGCTGTTGATCGTCGGGTGGCTGGCGCTGTTCACGCCCCTGATGGTCTTTTTCGGAATGCGTTACTCGAACGTATCGTTTCGATACATGATGCTGATGGCGGCGATGCTGGCCCCACTGGGCGGGGCGGGCGTGATTGTCGTGGGCGAGTTGATCGCGCATCTGGCCGAGCGGGCGGGCCGGCGTTTGCCGGCAACGGTCGCCGTCGGGGTGTTTGCGGGTGCGCTGGCGGTAGGGACGGGCCTGCACGCGATGCGGCCCTTGCACGCTGACAAGGGCTACTTTCGCCAGGCGGGGGAGTTCCTGGGCCGGGCCGCCTCGGCCGACGAGACCATCCTGACGGATAACGCGTGGATGCTCCACTACAGCGACCATCGCGGCGAGGTGGTGAAGGTCCACAATATGTGGATCGATCCGAGGGACCTTCTGGCGTCGCTCCACGAGAGCAAAGCGGGTCTGCTGGCCCTGAGCGATCGCCACGTCGACGGCTATAAGAAGAATGTCCCGCCCAATCCGGCGCTCAGACGTTTCCTTGACAGCGGCGTGTTTGAGGAAATCGACTCCTTCACGCAGGACAAGCCTCGCACCCCGGAGATTGTTCGCGTCTACCGGGTTGATCGACAGAAGCTGCCCACCGACATTCCCAGCGCGCCCGAGCCGCCGCTGGACGGCCGATGATATCCACCGGGCCTGCAAGCGGCCAATCGGGATCCGAACCTGTTTGATGAGAACCGCGGGATGAACAGCATGCAACGAAACCGGGGCCGGTCCATCCTCGTTCTTGCGGCCCTGGTGATCGCGCTGGCGACCGGGTCGGCCGGGTGCGCCGGATCGGCCCAAACACCTGATGATCCCCGCCGTAGCGGCGTGGACGAACAGGTCCGCCGGAAGTGGGGCAAGGGCCTCGCCGATCTGCCGACGCTGAAGCTGTTGGCGATCAGCCCCCACAACAAGAACATCACCGACGAATATGAATGGGCGTTCTCGCTCTACCACGCCGTCACGTTCGGCCAGACGGTGGACATCGAGTGGCACGACGTGGGCGGCGGCGGCAGCGCGATCCTGAGCTATCTCCGCAACGTCTATGCCGGCGGGCAGGACAGCAGCGGCATCGACATTGTCTGGGGCGGCGGCGAGCACATGTTCCAGCGGATGGCCGGCGAGGGGGTTCTCGAGCCGATGGACCTCTCGCCCGAGGTCCTGGCCGCCATCCCGGAGATGTTTGGCGGCGTAACGATGCGAGATCCGGGCCGTCTGTGGTGCGGGTCGGCCGTCAGCGGGTTCGGGTTCCTCTACAACAGGCCCGTGCTGGCGGCGCTGGGCGTTGCCGAACCGACTTCGTGGGACGATCTGACCGCTGACAAGATGTTCGGCCAGATATGCCTGGCCGATCCGACGCAGTCAGGCTCGGCGGCCGCCGCTTATGAGATGATCGTCCAATCCGCCCCCGACTGGCCGACCGGCTGGGCCAAGCTGCTCGGCGTGTTGAGCAATGCGTGGCGGTTCGAGGGCAGCGCGGGGGCCGCCGCCAAGGCGCCGGCCCTGGGCACGGCGCCGGTGGCGACGTGTATTGATTTCTACGGCGCCAACGTCGCCGCCGAAGCCCCGGACATGCTCGTCTACGTGAGCCCGAAGGGGCAAACCGCCTTCACGCCCGATCCGATCGGTATCCTGAAGGGCGCGCCCAATCGCCAGCTTGCCCAGCGTTTCGTGGACTTTGTGCTTTCGGCCAAGGGGCAGGCGCTGCTGGCCCTGAAAATCGGCGAGAGGGACGGCCCCGTGCGAACGCCGCTGGGTCGTCAGCCGATTCGGCGTGATGTGTACGGCCTCTATGCCGAGGGGATGTCGCCGTGGGTGGTCAACCCCTACGAGGCGGGCAATGAAATGACGCTCGATATCGACGTGCGGCGCATTCGCTATGCCGTGCTCAAGCAGCTCGTCCGGGCCGCGGCGGTCGACAACCTCGCCGACATGAAGGCCGCCCGCCGCGTATTGATCCGGACGGCCGACCCGGCCCGGCTGGCGGAGTTCAACCGGCTGCCGGACGACGTCGACACCGTGGCCGACATTGCTGAGATCGCCCGCAGGCTCAAGGATCCCACCGAGGCCGAGCGGATCGTTTCCACCTGGCGCCGGTTCTTCCGCGACAAGTACAGGGGGATCGCTGAGTGACCGTCTTGCCCAAAGACAGGCTGCCTCTGACCACCTCGCCTGGCGAGCGCGCCGCCCGTCGAAGGGCCACCGCAGTCGTGGTCGTGATGATCGCACTGTTGGCGCTGCTGCTGCTGATGCCTCTGATTCGCGCGGTCAGCCGGGGGTTCACCCATGACGGCAAGGCGAGCGTGTACTGGTTCGGCCGAATCCTGACGAACCAGATCCTGCTGTCGGAGATGCTCAATAGCGTTCTGCTGGCGTGCACCACCACAGCGATCGCGCTGCTTCTGGCCGTGCCGTTGGCGATGATTCGCTCCAGCGTACGGTTCCGCGGGCAAGGGGTGCTGAGCGTGCTGATCCTGCTGCCGCTGATCCTGCCGCCGTTCGTCGGGGCGATGTCGATGAGCCGTCTGTTGGCCCACTACGGCGTGCTGAACCAAATACTGGCGCGCGTGGGGATTCTTTCCAACGCAGCGGCGGGCCCGGACTGGTTGGGTGGTGGGTTCGCGGGTGTGGCGGCCCTTCAGGCGCTGCACCTGTTTCCGATCCTGTATTTGAACGCCTCGGCGGCGCTGGCGAACATCGATCCGGCCTACGCCCAGGCCGCCCGCAACCTGGGGGCGGGGCGATGGCGGACATTTCGGTCGGTCACGCTGCCGCTGATGCGGCCGGGGCTGTTCGCCGGCGGCACGATCGTATTCATCTGGGCGCTGACCGATATCGGCACGCCGCTGATCCTTGGCTATGAGCGGCTGACGGCGGTGACGTTGTTCAAGGAACTGGCCCGGGCGGAGATCAATCCGCGCACCTACAGTCTCGTGTTCGTGATGCTGACGGGGGCCGTGACGCTGTACGTGCTGGGCAAGTTCGTTTTCGGGCGAAGTGTTCGCCTCGATAGCTCCAAGGCGACGGTGGCGGTCGAGGCGCCGCGGCTGGGCGTGGTTGGCACGGCATGGGCGTGGCTGGCGTTCGGCGGGGTGATCGGCCTGGCCATTCTCCCACACATCGGCGTGGTCCTGACGGCCATCTCGGCGCGGTGGGTCAACACGATCTTGCCGTCGCAGATTACGTTCGATCACCTGCGGTTCGTGCTGGTCCGCCCGGAGACGAGAGTGTGCATCATGAACAGCCTGCGATACGCCGGGGCGTCGACGGCGGTGGACGTGGTGATCGGATCGATCATCGCATGGCTGCTCGTTCGCACCCGGGCCCGGGGGCGAACGCTGCTGGATTCGACGGCCATGCTTCCGCTGGCCGTGCCGGGGCTGATCTTGGCGGCCGGCTATGTGGCCATAACCGCGCGCGGGTCCTGGCTGGAGAGCATCGGCCCGATGAATAACCCGTTCGTGATCCTGGTGATCGCCTATTCCGTGCGCCGCCTGCCGTTCATTGTGCGGGGCGTGTCGGCGGGCCTCGAGCAGATTCCGATTGCGCTGGAGGAGGCCTCTCGCAATCTCGGCGCCTCCAGACCCGCGACGGTGCTTCGCATCACACTGCCGCTGATCGCCGCCAGCGTCCTTGCGGCGACCGTGCTGACGTTTTCCTTCGCCATGCTGGAGGTCAGCGACTCGCTGATCCTCGCTCAGACCGAAAGTCACTACCCGATCACCAAGGAAATCTACCGGCAGGCCACCTCGGGCAATCGCGATGCCGCCAGCGTCGCCGCGGCCCTGGGCGTGTACGGCATGGTGCTGCTGGGTGGGTCGATGGCGCTGGCCGGGGCGCTGCTGGGCAGGCGCCTGGGAGCGATCTTCCGCGCGTAAGGATGGTACGAAAGGCAACCGCCATGAAGAGCATACGGATCGAGAACATCACGAAGGTCTACGACCTCGCCCGGCCCGACGAGCGGGCCGTCGACGACGTGTCGCTGACGGTCGCCGAGGGCGAGCTGTTCTTCCTGCTGGGGCCCAGCGGGTGCGGCAAGACCACGCTGCTGCGGATGATTGCGGGGCTGACTTGGCCGACCGCGGGGCGAATCCATCTGGGCGATCGCGACGTCACCGACGTGTCGGTCGACAAGCGCAACACGGCCCTGGTGTTCCAGAACTACGCGCTGTGGCCTCACATGACGGTCGCCCAAAACGTGGAGTTCGGGCCGAAGATGAAGGGCGTCGCCGCCGCCCAGCGGCGCGAGACGGCCGGGCGGGTCCTGTCGATCGTGCAGATGGAGGGGTACGTTCGCCGCAAGCCGGTGCAGCTGTCCGGCGGGCAGCAGCAGCGGGTGGCGCTGGCGCGGGCCCTGGCGGCCGAGCCGGATTGTTTGTTGCTGGACGAACCGCTCAGCAACCTCGACGCCAAGCTTCGCCTGCAGATGCGGAGCGAACTGCGACGGCTCATCAAGAGCACCGGCGCGACGGCCGTCTATGTGACGCACGATCAGAAAGAAGCGATGTCGATGGCCGATCGGATTGCGGTGATGAACGACGGTCGGATCCAGCAGATCGGCACGCCGCGCGACGTGTACGATCACCCGGGCGACCGATTCGTGGCGGATTTTCTGGGCGAGGGCAATTTTATCGAAGGGCGGGTGGCCAAGACGGGCGCAACGACCGTGATCGAGACGCCGGCGGGGCAACTGTTGGCGCGCATCGACGACGGCCCGGCCGCCGGCGCGACGGTGACGTGCTGCATCCGGCCGGAGCGTGTGACGTTGCAGATGGGCGCCGTAGCGGCACGGCCGGAGGCCGCGGCGCTGCCGGCGACGGTGGTAGGGGGTGTGTTCCTCGGCGAGATGGCCCAGCTTACCTGCCGGCTGGCCAACGACGACGTGTGGAAAGTCACGGTGTTGGGGGAATCCGCTTCAGCCGCTCCCCCCGAGGGCGCCGCGGTGACACTGATGGTGGCCGGTGAGCACGTGGTGCTCGTCTGAGAACTACGGCCCGTCGATCCGGTCAATTGCTGGGCGCGGCTGTGCGCAACCGGTCGGCCAGAATCTCCACCATCAATTCATTACCATCGTGCAGGAAGTGGTCCGTGTCGTCGAAGAACCGCCGGGGGTCTGCGGTGAACAACGGCGCGACGTCGATCATGTCGATGCTGTTTCGTTCGGCAAACTCGCGAAGCTTCTGATGGATATCGGCCAGTGTGTATTGGCCTTCGACGTACGCGCAGCCGGCCGGTAGAAGCACGACGGTGAGGGCGATTCCGTTGGCGTCGCAGTAGGCTTTCATTTCGCGAAGTTGGCTGCAGCCGTGCGCGCCGTTGCCGTCGAACAGCCAGCGGTACCACCCTATGGTCGTCGCCGTCGACTGGCGCAGCGAGCCCTTCCGCAGCCGATAGACGAGTTTCCTGAATATCCAGAGGCTGGCGATTCGAGGCCGGCGGTACATGCGGTACAAGCCGTTAGCGGCGCCCTCGTACATGCTGTCGCGGCGCGAAAAATCGTTGAGGTTGAGAATGTAGATCGCGCGGTCGACGGCATACACGGCGTTCTTGACTTTTAGGTGCTCGAGGACCTCGTCGAGCCCGTAGCCCGGAACGCCGAAGTTCAGGACCTTGACGGCCGGTCCGGCGGCATCCAGCCTGGCCTGCAGCTTCGCGGCGATGGTCTGGTCCTGCGAGTGGCCGATGCCGAACGTCACCGAGTCGCCCAGCAGAGCGATCTTGCGCTGGTCGGCGTGCAGGGCGTCGTCATCGTCGCGGATGCCATGGCGGTTGATGTGCAGCGTTCGGCCCTCCGTGATCAGCGAGACGCTCGGCGCCAGGCCGTAGGCCAGGAGGCGATTGTCGACCGGCGCGTAGTAGTGGTCGTCCTGCGTTTTCATCGCCTCCCATTGACCGGTCAGGCGCCAGACGAGAAGTTGACCCGCCACTTCCAGCCCCACGAGCGTGGAGACGATCACCAGCACCAGCTTTCTGATCCATCGCCTGCGCCGGCGAGGAGACGGACGTTGTGCGCTGCTGGCGGCGTGAGTATCGCTATTATCTCGAGGGGAATTCACGGGCGACCGGGCAGCGTGTCGGCACACCTACTTCATCTGACGCCAGAACTCTCGAAGTTCTCGGGTGGCTTGCTGGGCGGCCAGGCGAGCGGCGGAGGTGTATCCTTTGTTGCTGAAGCCGTTGCCGGCGCCGGTGTAGAGGATGGCGGCGTCGTCGGCGGCGACGACGCGCAGGCTCAGGCCGACATAGTGGTCGGTCTTGGTCTTGGTGGATGTGACGAACGGCGCCGAGGAGCTGTCCGTTTCCTGGCGGGTGCTCCACTGGGTGATTTCGCCGCAGGCGACGGCGTCGGCTTTGAGATGGCGGGCGATTGCAGCGGCCACGTGCGGGTCGTAACAGTCGAGCACGTCGTAGCCGGTCGCCGCTGCGGCCTCCTCGACTTCCTTGCGCGGAATGTTGATGATCTTGTAGCGTCCCAGGCGGTACATCTCCTGCAGGACGGCGCCGCGGGCGACCCATGACGACCCCTCGGCCGTCCACTCCGGGCCGTCGGTCAGCGGCAGGACGACAACGAACTCGATGTCCTTGAGGGCCTGCTGGTCCTCGGTCGACAGATTGACCGCCTCGCAGCCCTGCAGCATCAGCGCCACTGCGACCAGACACAGACTCCATCGGTCCACTCGACGCATCATTTCGTCTCTGCCTCGGCTCGTGCCTTTTCTGCCTCGGCTTTGGCTATTTCCGCCTCAGCTCGCGCCTTTTCTGCTTTGGCTTTCGCTATTTCCGCTTCGGCTCGCGCTCGTTCGGCGTTGGCTCGTGCTTGTTCCGCCTTGGCTTGTTTTTCTGCTTCTACTTTGGCTCGGTGCCTGAAGGTCGCCACCCACGGGCCGAACGCCTGCTTGGCGGCCACGCCGGCGGCCCCGGTATATCCGTCTGGGCTGACGCCTTCGCCGCTGTGGGCATAGATCACCCGCCCGTCGCGGATTCGCACAGCCCGGACAAACATGCCGACGCGGTGAATGTATTTGGTGCGCGAACTTGCGAACATCCCCACGGAACCGGCATGAGCTTCGGCTTGGGCTTCATATTGGGTCACTTCGCCCAGGATGACGGCGTCAACGCCCGTCAGTTGGCCGATCTTGGCGGCGACCTCCTGATCGGACCCCATCGCCTTCAGCAGATCGTGCTCGTCAATCAGGGCTTTCAGTTGCGCCCGCTCGTAGACCCGCAGGTCCGGGCACGTGTACAGATGCTCCATAGCTGCCGTGACGACTAACTCGCCCGAACCGGCCGCATTGTGTGCATCGACGAAGGGAACCACCGCGATCGACTTGACACCCTCCAGCGCTTTGGCGGTTTCGGGGTCGACCTGCAACTGCTCTTCACAGCCGCCCAGCCACATCGCGGCCGCCAGCAGGCCAATCGCCGCCCATCCAACCATCGCTTTGCGCATGCCGTCTTTCATCGTAACGTTCTCCTCAGCGGTTCTTTCGCGTTTCTCGCCAGTATCTTTCCAGCGGCTCGAGGGCGACTTTGATCGCCTTGGCGAACGCCGCCGGGATGTCCTTGTCCTTACCCTGGCCTGTGTGTTCGTAGATCACCTCAGACGTCTGCGACCAGAGAATCTGCACGGTGACGGCTGTCTGGGCCTCGGCGCCCTCCAGCGGCGGCAGGACGTATTGGGCGGCGCCGGTGACCACGGCGTCGACGCCGATCTCTCGGCCGGCCTGCCCGGCTATGCCGGGCGTCAGTTTCTCAGGCTCGCGCCGCAGCCGCCGCAGCGCCGGCGCTGCGGCGACGGATAGCTGGGGCAGCTTGGCGTCGACGAGATACGTGAACGTCATCCCCGAGGCCACCGGGCCGACGCCGGGCGTGCTCGACCGCATCGGCAGAACCGCCACGCTGTAGACCTCCGCCAGCGCGGGCTTGTCGAACTGTGCCGGCTGCGGCGGCTCGCACCCGGCGGCGGCGCAGATCGCGACGGCCAGGCATACGCCGGCAATGATCCGTGCGGGCCCGGTCATGGCGCGGCCTCCTGGGCGGGGGGTGTCTTCCTGACCGGGTTATTGGCGACGAACTGACGGAGGCCTTCCAGGGCCAGGTCGGTCGCCTGCGTCATGGCTTGGCCATATCCCGTCTCGGACTTGGCCGATCCGTTGCCGCGGTAGATCAACTGTCCCCGGACGGGATCGACGATTCGCACGGTCACCCCCACAATGAAGCTCGATTCCGTCCAGTTGCGCTCGCTAATCCAATAGTCGCTGTGTCGGTGCACAACCAGCGGGCGAAAGTCGAACACCTCGGCGATGACCAGGAGGTCCGCGTCGAACTGGCCGGTCAGGTCGCTCTGGGCGTTCGGGCTCCATTCGGCGGGTCCGGTGTCGAGCGACTTGAAGGCGGCGCGCATTCGGCCGGGGCCTTCCACGTCGAATCGGCCCAGTTGATCGATCGCCGTGATCAGGAGTCCCGTTTCGACCGGCCCGGCGTTGGGCCCATGGGGGCCCGGTGCACCGGTGGCGGGCATGACCAGCAGTTTGTCGGCTTCGGCCAGGGCGTCGGGATCGTAGAGCTCCCACGGCTTCTGGCAACCGGCCAATGCGAACACTGTCGTCAGCACACACAGAAGCCACACAGGTTGATATGGTCGGCGCACAGTTGGCATAGTCTGTTTCCCGCTGGCAGAACCGGTCCAAAAACTACCACGGGCCGGGCGGACAATCAATAATCTTCCGCGGAATCGGCTGCGGCGATGGCTTCGGGCGGCGGCGGGGCCTTCCAAAGCTCCTTGCCGCCGGCGTCGTAGATCGTCAGGCTCGCCGAGCCGCCGGCATCGAGCGACAGGTCGGCGCGGACGGCGCCGCTCTTATCGGTCAGGGCGATGCGGGGGGCGCCCTCGACGGACAGTTGGACCGCCGATCGACCGGACTCACCCAGCAGGTGCATGACGGGCCTCCCGTCCGAAAGCGTCACGAGCTTGGCCCGTGTCCGGCCGTTGGCGTCCAGCAGCTTTAGCTCGGGATGGCCGCTGGCGCGGTTGGATTCGAGCGTGAACCGCGATCGGCCGTTCTTGTCCCGCACGGTAAAGCTCATCGTGCCGTCGTCGCTGACGTTGATGACGGACCGGACGGTCTCGGTGTTCTTGTCGACGATGTAGAGGTCGGTGGCCCGGACGTACTTGGGGTGACCCGCCTCCTGGGCCCGCGCTTCGCCGGCCGACAGCAGCCAATGCGACAAGCCCCCGCCGGCAAACGACGCTGCCAGGATGCAGACGGCTGCGAGCATACGCCTGGTGTTATTCATAAGAATGCCCTTTCGAACGGATGCGTGATGGCTGGAACGACCCGATCAGTATGGCCGAAACAGCCGTGCGTTTCCATCCCTTCGGACAACGCACATCGCGCAGATGCCCCCGGCGCGCTTGACCAAAGCGCGGTCGGGGGCATACAATCAAGGCCAGCCACCCAAGCGCCCGTAGCTCAATGGATAGAGCATCGGTCTTCGGAACCGAGGGTTGGAGGTTCGAATCCTCTCGGGCGTGTCTTTTGGCGCAAGCCAAAGCCGGTCGCTACCGAACGTTGCGGCCGGCCTTTTTGTGGGCCGAGAGCCCAAGACCGCGGGCCGGGCCTCTCAGGGATGGAGGGCAGGTGAAGGGGGATTCTGCAATGGCAAGCGGCGCGCGAATGGGGTAAACAGATGCACACAGATTACCCGGAGACATGATGAGACTTGCAAGAATTAGGATGGATGACACCGCCGCCTACGCCGTAGCGGACCAAGACGGCTATCACCTGGTGGAAGGCGACATCTTCGGCGACTGGAAGAAGACCGATCGTGTGCTGCCGGCTGATTCGGCAACGCTGCTGGCCCCGGTCGAGCCGCCGCAGATCATAGCCATTGGGCTGAACTATCGCAGGCACGCCAAAGAAAGCGGGATGGAGCTGCCGGACCATCCGCTGATCTTCGTCAAGACGCTCAACACCATCACCGGCCCCGGCATGCCGATTGTCCTGCCGAAGATGGCCCCGGCGGAGGTGGACTTCGAGGCTGAGCTGGCCCTGGTGATCGGCAAGCGGACCAGGAATGTTTCCGAAGACGACGCGCTCGACTGCCTGCTGGGCTATACCTGCGCCCAGGACGTCAGCGCGCGGGATTGTCAGCTCCGTTTCGACAAGCAGTGGGCTCGCGGCAAGTGCTTCGACACGTTCGCCCCGATCGGCCCGTGGATCGAAACGGACCTCGACGGCGACAACGCCGGCATCCGCCTGACGGTCAACGGCCAGACCATGCAGAACTCCAACACCGCGGACATGATCTTCGGCTGCAGGCAGCTGGTCAGCTACGTCTCCCAGTGCATGACGCTCCTGCCGGGCAGCATTATCCTGACGGGCACCCCCGAGGGTGTGGGCTTCTCGCGCAAGCCGCCGATCTTCCTCAAGGCCGGCGACACCACGATCGTTGAGATCGAAGGCATCGGCGCGCTGACCAACACCGTCGAGATGGAAGACTAGCGCCGCCTTACGTAAGTCCGTAGCGATCGAGCCGTCACCTCAGGCCCGGAGGGCCGTCTTGCATAGCCCAGGGGGAAGCCGTGAGCGTGAGCGCAGCGAGCAGTTGAACGGCGAGCCCTGGGGAATGGACCGGCCAAAGGGGAAAGCCCCAACGGGGCGCCTTGACGGGCCCGATCTCGCCGGCAGCTGCGATGCGATGGCCTCAACGAGGGTCTCAATCGCATGGTCGACAAAGCCAAGACGCCCCTTACGGGGCTTGCCGCAATGCCGACGATAACCCAGGGCTTGGCCTGACGGCCTACGCCCTGGGCTAAGCAAGGGACCCCGTTGGGGCCCAACGATCAACAAGCCCAAGCAAGAACTGGCCGGATCCGCCAGGGAGCCCCGCCAGCCGACACCTCGAACGCCAATTACGCCCCGCCAGCCGAGTTATCTCCCCGCTTCGGCGCGTTGGATGAGGGCCTTCATGTAGCCGATGGTGTAGGCGGTGCCGATGCGGGGGTCGCCGCCCATTAGGGGGACGTGATCGGGGATCAGGACGCCGTCGAAGTTCACGTCGGCCAGGGCCTTGACGACGTTGAACATGTCCATGTAGCCGTCGTCGAGGAAGGTCTCGACGAACTGCGTCCCGGGCCGATCGACGTTGCGGAAGTGGACCTTGAACAGCTTGTTCTGTTGGCTGAAGTATCGGATGGTCTCGAACACGTCGCAGCCCATCGCCTCGCCGCCTTCCAGCCAGCAGCCCACGCACAGGCACATGCCGAAATTCGGGCTGTCGGCAATCTCGAGGGCGCGCCGGTAATTCTCGAAGTTGTTGAAACACCGCGGCACGCCGGCGAGGGTTGCCACGGGTGGATCGTCGGGGTGGACGCCGATCTTGACGCCGGCTTCTTCGGCCACCGGGACGATCTGCCGGACGAAGTACTCATAGTTTTGCCAGATCTCGTCTTCGCTGTACTGGCGGCCGTGGGAGAGCGGCCGGTGGAACGTGCCGTGCGGCGAGCCGCCGAATGCCTCGCCATCCAGGTCCAGCGCGCGCGTCTCTGCGCCGCCGCGTGTTGTCCCGGCGGGCGAGGACCACACGCCGTTGCCGATATGGGCGTGGGTGGTATAGGGAATACCGGCAGCGCCGAGGTCGCGGAGGTGCTGCTTGTAGAGCTCGATGATCTCGTCGCGGTTGGGCAAGTTCAGCACGATCGCGTCCTGACAATGGATCGCACTATTGCCCAGCGCATAGATGCCGATGCCGGCCGCCCCGAACGCCTCCCGCTGAGCGACGTAGTAATCGTAGCAGGCTTTCTCGCCCTTGACCCACAGCACGACCTGGTCCACGCCCATCTGTTGGATCAGGGCGAGGGCTTCGTCGGTGGGGTCCGGCTCGGCCTGGGTGGCGATTCGCAGAGGTGTCTTGTGTTCGGTCGTCATGAGAACCCTCAGCTATCCAGGCCCAGCACTGCGAGCGTGTCGCGGTGGATGATCTGGTCGGGCAGATCGTCGGGCAGTTCGGGCAGGTTCATCTCGCGGCTGAGTTGGACCACGCTGCGCAGACCGGCGACGCTTTCGTCGAAGGTCGTGAACGGATAATCGGTCCCGAACAGCAGCTTGTGCGTGACGCCGTACTCGACCGCCAGCCGCAGCGAGTTGTAGAACTGCCACGGCCGATAGAACAGCGCCGAGATATCGGCGAAGACATTGGGCTGCTTGCGGATCATGACGATGGTTTCGGCCTCCCACGGATGGCCGAGGTGGGCGACCACCATCTTCAGGTCCGGGAACCGTATCGCGACATCGTCCAGCAGAATCGGATTGGCCAGCGCGAGCGACGCTTTGCGGGGGAACGTCGTCGCCTGGTGGAAGATAATCGGCATGCCGAGCTTTTCCGCCCGGGCGAAGACCGCGGAGGCCCGCTGGTCGTGCGGATGCCAGTTGCCGTAGATGGGACTCATCTTCAGCCCGCGCAGGCCCAGCTCGCGCGAGGCGCGCTCGACCTCATCGGCGGCCCCGTCCTCGGTCGGGCAGACCGATCCGAAACCGATCAGCTTGCCGGGGTCGGTCCGAACATACTCGGCCACCGTCTCGTTCTCGCACAGAAAGCCCGTATAGGGCGCTCGCAGGCCGAACACGATGGCGCGGTCGACCTCGCTGACGGCCTGGCGATGCTGGTCGGCGGTGACGTTCGGATCGAACTCCCTCATGCGGGCGATGGCCATTTCCGCAACGAGTTCATCCGTCAGCTCGCCGGGGTATCGCCAGAGATGGGTATGACAATCGACGATCATCGTTCGCTCATAGCTCCCCCACGACGCGGGCTGCGATCTCCAGCGTGCGGTCGATGTCTTGGTCGCTATGGGCTGCGCTGACCGATCCCTGCTTGCAGGGCTGTGGGAACTGATAGATGCCCCGCTCGATCAACGCGCGCCGGTACCTGCGGTCCAGCTCGAAATCGTGATTCGCCGCGATATCATGCCAGTCCACCGGCGCGTGGTCGCAGAAATACGTGCAGTAGGCCGAGCCGTTGCGCGGCGTGGTCGAGGCGATGCCACGATCGCTGAAGATTTCCGTCAGCCCCGCGACCAGTCTCGCCGTGAGCCGGTCGAGCCTGGCGTATATTTCGTCGCCGTGATCGCGAAGCCGCTCGATGGTCGCTATCGCCGCCGCGCTCGTGAATGGATGCGCGTTGTAGGTCCCGGCGATCAGCGTCTTGCGGGCGGGATCGGGGTCATGGAACAATCGCATGATCCGCTCACGGCCGCCGATGACGCCCATCGGGTAGCCGTTGGCGACGGCCTTGCCGAACAGGCTCAGATCGGGCGTGACGTTGCAGACCTGCTGGTACCCGCCGAGGCAGGTCCGAAAACCCGTCTTGACCTCATCGAACACGAGCAGCGCCCCATGCCGGTCGCACAGCTCGCGGAGGCGGGCCAAGTAGCTGGGCCGAGGCAACACGACGCCGATGTTCTGCAGGACCGGCTCGACCAGTACACACGCGATCGGCCGCTCGCCCATCACGTACTCGACGGAGTCCGAGTCGTTGAAATTGACCACGTGCAGGTGTCGCAGAGCATCTTGGGGGATCCCGGCCGAGAACGGCAAGACAGGATATTCGCCGGGGCTGACGCGCGGGCCGATCTGCTCGATGGTGGGCATGACGGTCCGGGCGACGTCATTGTGCCACCCGTTGTAGCCGCCCAGCATCAGGATGATGTCATCGCGGCCGGTATAGGCCCGGGCCAGACGGATGGCGTGGGCGGTGGCTTCGCTGCCGGTGTTGGTGATCTGCACCCGCTCCAGCGACGGCACCGATTCGCACAGCAGCCGCGCCAGCGTCACCTCCCACGGCGTCGTCCCCGTGCCCATCAACGATTCCTGCCGGTCGATGGCCTCGACCACGGCGGCGTTGACCCCCGGATCGTTGTGCCCCAGCAGATGCGGCGAGAACGCGGCGTGGTAATCGATGTACTCGGTCCCGTCGATATCGGTGAGCTTGCTGCCGGCGGCGCGGACGAACGTAATGTCCGGCTCGACCTTGCGGTTCAGCGAGACCACGCCGCCTGCAATGTAGCTGGCGGCCGAGCGGATCAACCGGTCAATCGATGCGGCATCATCGCGGTCAGCGCTCACGTTCATTCCTTTTCGCTGGACAATTGGCGTCATGTGCTGCGGGTACTCTACGATCATCGCACAATGTGAGGCAAGGCTCGAAATGAGCCGCTATCCGGATGACAGCGTCGCACATGGCGTGTCGTGGAAATGCTGAGAGGCAGATCGGTACTTGTTATACGGCATGCCGGTGGCGTCGACTTCGCTGAGGGCGCCCGCCGCCCTGACAGCAGCACGGTCCCAACTGCTCGTAGTATATTGATCTGACGGCATTGCTAACTCGTAAAGCAACACATCAATACCAATTGAATTAAAGTGGTATTAGAGTGAGGATTGCGTGGAGGTCTCATTATAGAGACGGGGGAGTTTGGGGGATTCCTGATGCCGGGAAATGCGAGTCACCGCGGCTGTCGCCGGGAGGTGGGCGTGGGTGCATCGCTTGCGGATCGACAGGGGAAGGCTGGACGTTCTGGCCACTACGGACGTTGCATCGGCGGCGAGGCGCGGTCTGGCACGGTGATTGCTGAAAGCCTTGTGGAGCACTGTGGATTCTCTGTAGCCGCAGAGAATCAGGACATGCACGGATGAAGAAAAGACTGTCAGCTTTTCCAGCAAACATACTTCAAAATCTGGGTCTGTTGCTGGCGTTCGTTCTCCTGATGGCGGCGAACGGCTTTACGGGTGATCGGCCGGTCCTGACGACCGTTCTCGTATTCGTGTTCTCGTTATCGTATCTGGTCGCTTCGGCAGTGACCCGGCGAGCAAGCTTCCTCTACGGCACGATGCTGCTGGGGGCGGTGTCGTACTTTCTGGCGTGCAATGCGCTTGGCGCGCCGGGGACATCGTTTCCGCTGCTGTCAGTGCCTCTGGTCGGGGCTTTGCTGGCCGTCGGCCACTATCTGAGGGCGCGGCTGCCGGCGGAGCTTTCGGATTATCCGCGCACGATCTTTCGGGCGATGAACATAACGGCCGGCGTTTTCGGGCTGTGGGCGTTGGCCCAGGCCCCCCAGGTGATGGGCCGCCCGGACGTGCTGCGATACGTTGCGGCACTTACGTTGATGGGCTATGCGGGCCTGTATTTCGTGCACGCCGCGGCCATGAAAAAGGCCGTCCACGTCTACGTCTTCTCGGGGGCGTTGGTCCTCGGGTCGGTTCTTGCGGTCTCGCTGGTGTGGGCAGTCGCATTCGCGTGGATACCGGCGATGGCGTCGGCGGGCGCGATCCTGCTGGCGGGAACGAGATTCCATCGCGATGGGCCGCCCGGCTGGTCGCGAAACTTCTACTTCACTGCCGCCGGGGCGATCTGCGTGTCGCTGGTGCTGTCGCTGTTGCGGTGGCCGCTGGTCATTGTGGATATGGCCCTGGGGTCGCTGCTGCTGTGGGCGGCTTACGGTTGGCTGTCCCGGGCGGTTCCCGACGTGCTGGGGGCGAGGATGGGCGAGCGAGTCACGGCCAAGTGCTTCTTCTTTGGCTCGATGGCGATGGCCCTGCCGGTTGCGGTGGTGATTTTCATCATGCCGTCGAACGCCTACGTTGCAGGGGCGGCGCTGGTCTGCGGGGTGACGTTCTGCTGGCTTTTCTGGCGGCGTCGCGACAACGTTGTCCCGCGGAATAACATTCGCTACGTGTTGGCGGCCTCGATGTTCGTCTCTGCAGGATTGCTGGGGATGGCGCGGCATCTACCGGGGCCGATCGCTGCGGGATGGGCCGTCGCGGTTCCGATAATGCTGCTGGCGGGTCTGGTTGCGGCGCGACGGCTGTTCGATGGGGCCAGGCACCAGGTAGTCCTGGCAGCGCTGGGCGGGGCGGCGGTCTTTCCGGCCTTTTTCGCCTGGTACGCGCCGCTGCTGCAGGGAGAGTGGCTGGTGGCCCTGATCGCGGCCGCTGCGGCGCTGGCGGTGGTTGTTGTCATCGGCCTGCGGCGGAGTATGAGGTCCTGTCACTATGCAATCGGCCCGGCGCTGGGTGGGGCGGTTGTTTGCGGGATGCTGCTGGTGCATCGTGGGCCGAGTTTTTCGGCCTGGGCCGGCTGTGCGGCTGCGGCAACGCTGGCGGGCGTGGCGTTCATATGGGCGGGCCTGCGCGATCGGGCCGTGATCCGGGGCGCGACGAATCTGGCGTGGCTGATCCTGTCGGTGGCGGCGGCGATCATTGCCGGCGCCATGGGCCTGACGCCGCTGCTGTATGCGGCGACGGCCGTGGGGGCGGTATCGGTGCTCATGGCGGCCCGAGCGGCGCGAGCCGGGAGAGCGGACCTCTTCGATCGGCTTGTGCAGGTCGTTGCGGTATCGGCGACGGTTGCGGTGGTGGTGGTCGGATCGGCCGGGCAGGCGGGCGCGACGAACATGGGCCTGTGCCTGTTGGTCCTTTCGGCGGCCTATTGGCTGGCGTGGGCGTTGGGGCGCGGCGTGCCGTCTGCGCGGCTGGCCGTTGGGATGCTGGCCCTGGCGGGCGTGCTGGTGATCTACGGCAGCTTCCCCGGCGTTGAGGCGCGTTTGGCCTTGGGGGCCGGCCTGGTGGCGGCGCTGTTTATTCTGGCGGCGCTGACCAGGCGTCGATTCTCCGCTGTCGGCGAGACGGCCGTCGCCGTCGGACATTTGACGAGCGTCGTGCTGGCGCTGGCGGCGCTGGTGCCGATCGAGCGAGTCATCGAAGCACGATCCCGGCCCGAGTCGGGCGGTGCCGAATGACCCCCTTTTGTGAGTCGCACTCCGGGATCTTCGCCCCCGAGAACACATGTCTCCGAATGGGTCATTGACGCATGGAACATATCATCAAGGCAGCTATCAAACGCGGCGCTTCCGATCTCCATATCAAGGCTGGTGATGTCTTTCGGGCTCGCATTGACGGTGTGTTCAAGCCCCTCACTAAGCAGCGTCTCACCCCAGAGCAAACAAAGGCGATTGCGCTGCAATTGATACCCAACGAGGCGGATCGCGAAAGGATCGATTCGATCCGCGATTACGATTTTTCGTGGGGTGCTCCCGGTATTGGCCGCTTCAGAGTCAACCTCCTGCGCCAGCGTTCGTCGTTCATGATTGTGATGCGGGTTATTCCGTTCAATGTCCCCACGATAGAGATGCTCGCGCTCCCCCAGGTCATCGAGGAAATCGCTAAGGC
>LAZR01000092.1_pt1 | contig 123962 bp, 97 predicted proteins | sample 329461 | NCBI WGS metagenome assembly LAZR01 (sample SAMN03002196, study PRJNA259156) | marine sediment metagenome | biome: sea floor; feature: Hydrothermal impacted sediments; material: marine sediment; isolation source: Loki non-amplified sample from Loki's castle hydrothermal vent sediment ...
GATCTGGGATATCCGCTGCCGGTTCATGTCCGAGTTCGGACACCTGTCCCTGCCATCGGTCGAGCAGATCCGCGAGTACTTCCCCCCCGGAACGGAGTGGCCGCTGACCTCGCCGATGTGGCGCTTCCACGGCACCGACACGGTCCACGTCACGCGCTTCCGCGGGGCGGAGAGGATATTGCAGGCGCTTTCCGCCGCCGGCCTTCCCGAGCCGACCTGCATCGAGGAGGCGGTGGCGATGTCTCAGCAGCTCCAGGCCGACGCCGTCTGCGCCTGGATCGAAAGATGGTGCGAGGACCCCGAGTTCGGCGGCTTTCTGCTGTGGAACGTCAGCGACTGCTGGCCGCAGCAGTCCGACGCGGTCACCGAATACGGCGGCAAGCCCAAGGCCATCTTCGCCCGACTGGGCGAACTGTTCGACCGCGTCCGCACCCAGCACGCCCAGCGGCAACAGGACGCGTAGGGCAGCCGACGTGCCGTCGACCGTCACCCGTCACCCAAAGCCCACGGATCGCATCCGTGGGACAAGCAAGAATATCGGGGGACAGGATATCAAGGGACACACAACTCATTTCCGCCCAGCAGGGCCAGCTGCGCCCGGTAATCCCCGTCGGGATCCCCGTCGCCGAAGAACGTCTGCATCCGCCGATTGCCGCGCTGCGTCACGCTCGGCACGCCGTCTTGTCCGTCGCAGCGCGTAGGGTGGGCTACCTGCCTGCCGGCAGGCGGGTGGCATGGTCAGCGGCGAAGCCGATGGCCATGATCCCTCCTGCAGAGCATCCAGAAACCGGCCGCATGCGCGCTCGGAGCGCAGAAGCTGTCGCCCTCGAAAGCTCGCCCTGAGCGGAGGGCCGAAGGCCCGGAGCCGAAGCCCGAAGGCTGGGTTGTTCACGAAGACGTCAGGTCTTAGTGAATAACCCGGGCAGGAGAACATCAGGAAGCGCACATGGCCGTCGATCTTATATCGCTTGCGGTGCACGTTTCAAACGTAGGCCCTGCGGTGGTGCGGGTCAATAGGCCATGGCCATCGGCTGCGCCGCTGACCATGCCACCCGTCGGCGTCGTTTCGGCCGACGGATATCCGGATATCTTCCACAGGCCCAACACGTCAGTCATACCGGTGTTTGCCGACCACGTGGCCGCCTTCATCCAAGGCAATCTCGAACGTAATCGGCAAGAAGAAGGTTTCAACCCGGTATCGAAGCGTCTTGGCAATTCGGGCAGTCTCATCGTCGCTGAGGCGCTCATCGTCCCAGTAGGCTTGAGCCGATGGGGTGCCGGGCCCGGCCGTGCCCGCGGATCCCATGATGCCGATGGTCTCACTCTCGCTCATACCCCGGCGGATCTGCTTGTAGCTCGCGTCGAGGGCGCGGACTTCCCGGCGTGGCAGTTCGATCCACAGGACACACCCCAGGATGGCCACCAGCCCAACGGCGACGATGACGAGGACCTTCGTGCGTTTCTTCGCGGTCATCTGCCAGTCTCCCTGTATCCACCCATCGGGTCCTCCGGTTCATCCCTTCAGCCACGCCTCCACCCGTTTGGCTCCGGCCGGGATCGCCTCGGGAATGATCGGGCCTTTGCGGATATCGGCCAGGGGGGCGGGCAGGACGCATGGCACGAGCCCGTCTACGACGTCTGGGACGACATCGAGGACGCCGGCACAGGCAACGGTAACATGACCTTCATCCCCAAGCCCGGCGGCGAGTGGATCGGCCTCGGGTCCGGCCTGCATCGTGTGGTCCAGTATCTTGCGCGAATCCGATCGGCCCCGGACCCAGCAGGATTCCTGCCAGTAGGACCCCGTGAATAAGCCAGGTACCCCTGAACATGGTCGTTCTATCCTTGAACGTCAGTAGGCATCCTTGCCGTATCTGTTCTGCCACAGATCTCTAGCAGATGACGGGCACAACTGCAAGTCAAGAATTTATTCTTTTAAAGATGGTTATGTCGGCATCGTTGGGACTCTTTTCGTTAGCCGTGTTGGCGACCGGCCTTGTCGAACGGGCAAGGCGATTCACTGAGAGCTCTTTGAGGCCGGGGCCAGAAAAAAACAAGGCGATGGCCGGATTTTGCTTGACGGGATTTATCCGAGCGCCGTAAGAGCTATTCCACTGAAGCCCAATTCCTCCGGGCGGGGGAATTAGGGGCCAAGCCGCCTGAACAAGGCAAGCAGTGGGGCCAGGGCGGCATGCAAAGGGTCAAGGATGATCCCAAGGGCCGGGAAGATAGAAGCTCATGCACGCGCGCCGTCGCAAGCCCGGCGCGGATGTGAGCATTCCACAGCAGCGGGGCCATCAAGAGGTGGGATGTATGAAAGCGCGGAGTCGCGTCCTGCTCTGCATTTGGCCTTTCGCCCCTCACCCGTGGCTGGGCGTCACGTCTCTCTCGGCCGGGCCTGCACGGTGCGCATAGCCATTTCGAGAGGCCTTCATCGGCCCCTCATTGCATAGATCTTGATTCGACTAACTTGGCTGGTTGGTTCTGTGAAAGGAACAGAGTCATGGCGACGATCATTCAACTTGCGCGTCAGTTAGGTATTGCGACTTTCGTTTGCCTGTTTCTGGTTGGTGTAGCCGAGGGAAGTATCGGCACGAGCTACGTGGATGCTTGGTCGGTCAATCAGCCGTACGTGTCGGGCGAGCCGTTGGGCGACCCGGACGGACAGGGAATGTCGACCATCACGCCCTCGCGGGTCAACACGCGCACGCTAACGGTTCACTATGCGCTGGAGGCCTTCCCGCACGAAACGGGCCTCCTGAAGATCCCGATTGCGCGCACGGACGCGAGTTATACCAGCCTCCTCGGCTACGGCTGGGGTGAGCCGCTGCCGCACTTGGGCAAGAGCGCCGACTCGATTTACTTCATCGTGGTGGGCGTCGGCAACAACGCCGAATGGTTCAAGCAGAGCGACTATTCCTCGCGTCGCGGGGCCGTCAACGCCAAGCTGGCCTACGATGGCGGAACGAGCACCTACACCTACACGTGGAACAGTAAGGACGGCAAGGTCGAGCGGTACGTCTTTAACACCGACGGCGAATTGACCAAGCACATTGACGCGTTGGGGGTGGCGACGGATCCGGTCTACACCGGTCCCTGGCTGGCAACTCTGACGCGCAAGCTGGACAGTGACAATTGGAGCAAGCTGACGTTCGCCTACGTGATGTCGCAACCGCCTGGCCCTATTGACGGGCGGATCAACCACATCACGCTGGCCCGGACGACCAATGCTAGTGCCGGCACGCCGACGTGGACGGACGTGCGGCGAGTGAACTTTGAGTACTACGCTTCGACCAGCAGTGGCAAGGGGCAGGTCAACGACCTCAAGCGGGTCGAGATTCAAAAGCCCACTTGGACGACCACTCAGCTCACGTACTTCCGTTATCACACCGCAACGGATCTGGAGAATGGGACGCTGGATCGTCGGCTGAAGATGGTTCTAGAACCGGCGTGGTACACGCGGATCGTCAACGACGACAACAGTCTGGGGGTCACCGGCCCTGGCGATCTGGACACGGTGACGGACCCGAATCTGCTGGACTGGGACACAGGCACATCCGGTAAGCAGTCGTACGTTAGCTATTACTGGACGTACTTTGACAGCACGTATCCTTATACGGAGTTCGACAAGATTGTGGCGCGGTCGAAGGCTTTGGCCGGGGGCGGAACGTTCGATTGTACGGAAGAGACGGTCGTGAGTGTCAACGGCAGTGATCCGGCGGACATGAAATATCTCTACAACGCCTGGAAGTACAAGGCGGTTGTTGAGGTTATTGACGCCTCCTCGAACGACCTGTTCCGCACTACGGGTTGGATGAACCACTTTGGTCAGGCGATGCTGGTGGTCACGGAGGGCCCGGACGATGCGAGTCTCAACCGGCGGCGGTCGGCGTTTTACTACTACGACGATGCCGACGGCAATGATCCGGCGTTGATCGAGTGGGTCGCCGAGCGGTCGGCGATTGACCTGCCGTCGACGCTGAGCAGTCTGGACAGTCGCTTGGCGCTTCTGGCCGCCAACAGCAGCGGCAATCCTGGCACGACGTTCGATAAGATCTTCGACGGCGCCGGGATTATTCGGACCTTTGACTACGGGAACTCGACGTCGGCGACGACGACGTCTCTGAATGACGTGAAGGGGTATCTCAAGGCGACGGCCCTGGCCAAAGGGGAAACTGACATATCGTCCCCGACGAAGCTGATGGACATCAGCTACTATTCGAACGCTGACAACGATACGGGCAGTTATCCGCGGGTGTTCGTGATGGGCAAGACCATCGCGTACGCCGACGACAGCTCGCAGATCGAGGCCAACTCGCTGGTGACCACGTATGCCTATACTTGGCAGGATGATGGCGGCGGCCCGCCGGAGAACCTTCAGTTCATCGAACAGCAGACCGTCAACGCGCCGGCGGAGGAGGGTTTATCGCCCACCACGTTGGTAGCGCTCAATCGCTTCGACGCATATGGGCGTCTGGAGTGGGTCAACGATTCGGTTGGCCTGATTACGCACTACGAGTATAGCCCGGCCACCGGCTGGTTGTCGAAGGTCATTGACGACGTTGACACCGCGGCGGTCGGTGACGAGCCGGGCGGCTGGAGCACGGAGTTCTACGGCGGGCTGCACCTGGAGACGGACTACTCTTACGACAGCATCGGGCGTGGGACAGAGATTCTCGGCCCGAGGCACCGGATTGACGATCCCGACAGTCCGCAGACGGCCATGGCGGCGCGGACGGCCACGTGGATGGTCTTCAAGGAGAACGACGCCGACGAGCTCGACGAGCGGTGGACGGCGACGGGCTGGCAGGATCAGGCCGGGCCAACTTGGGAGAGCGTGGTCGGGGCGATCACGGTGGAGAAGCTCAGCAAACTGGACAGGGCGATGCAGACCATCGTGGTCACGCAGGACGCCTGGGACGACAACAGTTCCGGCAGCGCCGATCCGAACAGCAAGCTCGACGAATACGACACGATCGACACGACTACCGACAACGCCGACTATCGCAATTGGCAGGTTGTCTCTATCAACTACGACGGGCTGGTGGAGTCGACGCTGAGCTACCACACGATTCCCAACAGCGGATCGGGTTCGCTGGGGACGAATTATTACAAGACGGAATATGAATACGAGGAGCTGGGGCGGATCAGTCGAATCGGCGATCTGGTTCCGACCGGCGGCGGTGGCAGCGTGGCGCGCAACCGGTGGTACTTCTACAAGGTTCACCATCCCTCGGGTACGAGCGACTACTATGCGGAGACGCTCGCTTACCCCGCGGTCTATTATGAGTCAATGAGTTGGAAGCTCGGCGGTGCGATCCGGGTGACGTGGCTGGACGAGGACAACCTGACGGTTCGCCGTTCTCTGGCGACGGCGACGGTGAGCGGCGCCACGCCGACCGGCAACGAGACGCTGACGGAGTTGACGCGGATGGCGTACCTTTACAATCAGGGCTCGGAGTGGCGGAATCGGCTCAGTTACAAGCGGGCGTATCACGATCTTAACGGGCTGAGCTGGGACAGCGCCGGGACGTTGAACGACGATTATTATCAGGCCAAGGTACTGGCCTATGACAACCTGGATCGCAGGTTGCGCGTCGAGGATTCGCTGGGGACGATCACGGCGCGGGTGTACCCGTACAATGCCGTTGACCGAGAGGTCAAGTCGGTCACCTACGTTGGCACGAACGCCACGGGGGCCACGCGCAAGGATCCCAGCGCCGGTGGTGGCGGCAACAACATGAAAGCGCACAGCGAGTGCGTCTGCGAGGACGAACTCGCAGAGAACGGCCCGGCGCCGCTGGGCGGCGACTCCACGGCGGTGCCCTATGTCGGCGAGCGCCGGACGGTGAAGCCGCTGGACACGCTGGCCGGCACGTCCGCGGACTTCACCGAGATTGAGTTCCACCCCTACGGGACCGGGATCAGCCCCGAGACGTATTCGAGCATCGTCTTTAAGTACCGGGGGACCTGGGAGATAGAGCGGCCGGCCGGTCTGGGCGCGTCGGTGTTGAAGTTCGTTGACGGCGTGATTGAGGATCGACTAGTGTGGTCCATCGCTGCGGGAAGTCCGGAGATCACGGGTTACGAGAAGTTCTACGGGCCTGCCGATCGGTTGGTGGCGTACGCCAAGACGCGGGGGGGGGTGCTCGGCGGTTCTGATCCGCGAAGCGGCTTCTACGGCCCGATCACGTCGGAGACGACGTACGCCTACGACAAGGCCGGCCGGATGTACAAAGAGACCTTGCCGGCCGGGGCGGTCCGAAAGATCGAATACGATGATTTCGGCCGCGTTATGAGCGAAATCATCTGCAGCGACCTGGGCGATGACGAGGCCGACGGCACCTTCGCTGGGGACGTCGGCGACGACATCGTGATCCAGGAGGTGGTCTACGAGTTCGACCAGTTGGGTCGGCCATCCAAGAAGATCACCTATCGTCGTGACGACAATGACACGACCACCGAGGGCCTGCTGTCGGATCACACCAGCATCGCCCAGATTTCGTACGTCTATTTCTGGCACGACTACGATGATCGGCCCAGCGGCATGATAGATTACGGTGTTCTGACAACGGGCGCCCCGATGTATCTGATTGCCTCAATGCCCCTGCCGAACACCAGCGACAATTACATTGTCACTAAGTATGAATACGACGATGCGGGGCGGCGGAACAAGGTGACCGACAACCTCGGCAAGGTCAACAAGACGATCTATGACGATCTCAGTCGGAAGTTGTATCTGATCGAGAATTATAGCGACTTTGTCTATACCTCCGGGCCTAGCTACAGCGGCGTCGGCGGCGGGTCCAACAACGATCAGGACCGTGTGACGCGATTGGCTTACAACAGCCAGTCGCAGGTGACCGAGCGGGCGCTGATGCTGAGTAACAGCGTCGGTGACGAGCAGGAGACCACGTATACCTATGGTGAGGACACCACAACCAGTCCGATCGCTCGCAACGATCTGCTGCTGAAGATCACGTACCCCGACAGTCAGGGCACCGACGATTGGGTGACCTTCACGTATTGGGCCGACGGGTCGGTGGAAACGCGCACCGACCAGCGGAAAGTGAAGATCACCTATGCCTACGACAACATCGGTCGTCTGACCTCGGAAGAGGCCGATCTGACCGCCGCCAACGAGACGGTGGACAATTACGTGCTCCGGCTGGAATACACCTATGACGGGTTCGGTCGCCCGAAGATGTTCACCTCCGAAGACGGGTCCGACAATGTCAAGAATCGGGTGACCCTCACGCACGACCACAACTGGTGGGACCGGCTGGTCAGTTCGTACCAGGCCCACGCGGGTCCGACCGGCGGGCTGACGGTCGAATACGGCGTGAAGATGACGATGGCAGGCCAATTGGTGCCCGATCCCGAGGACGACTTCCGTCTGACGGACATCACCTATACCGACGACCGGGTGGTCAATTACGATTACGGCGCCGCCGACGGGATCTCCGACGTGCTGTCGCGGGTCTACGAGTTGGACGGCGACATCGGCGGCTCGAACACCGTTTTCGCCCGCTACACCTATCTGGGCGCCGGCACGATCGTGAAGATCGCCCATCCGGGCGTCAGCGGGGGCCTGAACCTGACCTACGGCGCCGTCGGCAGTAACTACCCCGGGTTCGATCGGTTCGGCCGGATCATGGATCAGCTTTGGGAAAACGATTCGTCCACGGCCAAGGACCACTTCGAGTACGGTTACGACCGGGCGTCCAATCGACTGTGGCGACTGATTGGCTCGAGCCTCAAGACCGGCAAGGATCACGTCTACGACTACGACGGTCTGTACCGGCTGGAGGAGTACCACTACGGGACCTCCGCCGGCAGTCCGCCGGTAATCGCCACCGGCGGCAACCGCACGCAGGGCAGGGGCTGGGAGCTGTCGCTGCCAAGTAACTGGGACGGCTTCAACATCGACGGTAACGGCGACGGCGACTATATCGACGCCGGGACCGATCTCCAGCAGACCCGAACGCATAACGAGGTCAACGAGATCGACAACGATGACAATGACGCCAACACCCAGACGGGCGGCGCCATCACCGAAAGCCCGGGCAACGCCTGGATCACGCCGGCCTACGATCGGGCCGGCAACATGGACCTGGCGCCCGCGCCCGGCAACGAGCACACGGCTACGGCCGGGATGCTGTGCGTCTACGACGCCTGGAACCGCCTGCGGAAGGTCTATCAGGACGCCAACGGCGACGGCGATTACGACAACCCGGGCGATGAGTTAATCGTCGAATACCGCTACGATGCGCGGCATCGGCGGATCGTCAAGCTGGTCCGTGAAGACCAAGGCGAGGAATCCGACACCTGGGCCCGAACCGACTACTATTATAGCAAGGACTGGCAGGTGCTCGATGAGTACCACGACACCGGCATCGCCGAAGCCAACAAGAACAACGTGGTCACGGACCTGAAGTACCAGTACGTCTGGGGCATCCGCTACGTCGACGCGCTGGTCTGCCGGGACGAGGATGCGGACAACGATGATGATTGCACGGAGGCCTGGCCGACCGATGAGCATCTGTACTACACCCAGGACGCTAACTTCAACGTCACCTCGCTGGTCCGCTCCGACACCGGCCGCGTGGCCGAGCGATATGAGTATACCCCCTACGGTTACGTGACCGTTCTGGACGGCGATCCGGGGACGGTGCCGTCGCCCGGCGATGCCGACGGCACCGGCGTCACCGAATGGAACGCCGACTCAGCCGGCGTCAGCGATTGGGATAACGAGGTCCTGTTTGGCGGCTACCGGTACGATCCGGAGACTGGCCTGTACCACGTTCGTCACCGCTACTATCACCCCACGCTCGGGCGATGGGTTACTCGTGACCCGCTGGATCAGGATGATCCGGCCAGACACTATCAGGATGGTATGAATCTGTACGAGTACGTCAGCGGTTCCCCGACAGACATGCTGGACCCCGAAGGAACACAGCCGTGGTCCTGGTCCGATCCACAGACGTTCTGTGTCGCAAGATACGTCAACTGGGCTTGGGCCAAATTCCGGGCCAGGATCAACTATAGCTTCGCGAGGTTCCGGGCCTGGTCCGACTATAGCTTTGGGAAGTTCCGGGCTTGGTCCGACTATAGCTTCGGGAGGTTCCGGGCTTGGTCCGACTATAGCTTCGGGAGGTTCCGGGCCAGGATCAACTATAGCTTCGGGAGGTTCCGGGCCAGGATCAACTATAGCTTCGCGAGGTTTGGCGCCAGGATAAACGCCGGGTTCGAGAGATTCTACGCCATGACTGGCATGAGGCCGTTCGAGATGGACGGCCCCATCATCCCGGTTTGCATGCCGGCCAGCGGCGTGACAGGCGGTTGGCGTCGGGCCAGTTGGGCAGAGTTTCTCGACGTAATTAGCAAGTACAAGATTAACCTTAGGATCTATTTTCGTGGGGAGGAGGTAGCCCGTGTTTGGTCAGATGGAAGTGGCTAGTCGGCGGTTGGGCGTGCAGATCCCTAAGACAGGATCGTACTTCTTTTCGAAGTTCCGCGGGCGGCTCATAGCGTGGACGGAGCAAAGGTAAGAGCATCTACCGCCTGGTTTGCCTGGGTCCTGGCGCCAACTCCTTCGCGCCGGGGCCCAGGTCCGTTTGGCGGTTCAATGACGCTTGGGACTGGCGCAGCTTGGCCCTGTCTTGTCTGAAGTATTGGCGGGCCTTGTGACGAGGGAAGGTCAACGTGCAGGCTCAAGCTGTGCCCCAGCCGCTCGGCATCGTGGCCCCGATTGGTGACCATGCTCCGGTTTGCGCCGACGTTGCCTCCGGCTGGCCAGTGGACCCGTCGCAGCCTTGACGGCGGGAGAGAGGTAGGTTTTCAACAGAGCATGACTGTCCATACTTGTCTAGTTGTTCCTCCATGGCCTTGCAGATTAGCCCGTTGGCGGCCACAATAGCTGAGTCGGCGATATGCCCTATCACATGGACAGCTCTTGAAGGTCCAACAAATCGCGATATCATCCTATCCGCGTGCTTACCCACGACGAGGAGCGTTTTGAATGGCCCGGAGAGCATCGGATGGCACATCCTGCCGACCCAGCCCGTTGAGGCCGAAGTTGCCTTTCCTGCTTAATCGTTCCTGGGTCGTCGTGGGGCTGCTCATATGCTGTGCCGTGCTGCCTTACGTCAACAGTCTCAACGGCTCGTTTCATTTTGACGATGAATGGACAATCGTTCGTAATAACAGCATTCGCAGTTGGGCAGGCATGGCGGGGCATTCATTGAGGCGGTGGTTGACATACTTTACCTACTACGTGAACTACAGTGTTCACGGCACGGACTTCATGCCGGGCTGGCACGTGGTCAACATAGCACTGCATGCGGCATGCGTGCTTGGATTGTACGGGACGGTGCGTCTGGTCCTGGCGTCGGCGGGGAGAGGCGATAGCCTAGCTCCGTTCATTGCCGCGCTGCTGTTTGCGGTGCATCCGCTCGCCTCGGAGCCCGTCAACTACATAAGGGCGCGAGGCCCGATTATTTATACCATTTTCACGTTGCTGGCGCTGTGCGGGACGATTATAGCGCATCGGGCGGGGTCGTGGCCTCGGCGGCTGGGGGGGATGGCCCTGTCGGCCATCGCAATCGTTCTGGCGGCCATCACAAAGGAGGTGGCTGGCTTTTTCGCCCTGGCTCTGCCCGCCCTCTATGTCGCAACTTTTGTCGGCCCGGCTGTCGTTGGCAAGAAGCGATTCTGGTTTGTCATTGGGCCTGTCGGTGCCCTGGCGGCCCTTGGGGGGTGGGCCTGGCTGCGCTTTAGCGGGTCGCTGCCGGTGGTAAACACGTTGACATCCCATCCACTGGCGGGCCACCATTTCTGGGCCATGATGACCGTCTTCTGGCGCTATGTGTCGCTCGCAGTGTGGCCCGCGCCTGGCAGGTTGAGCGTTGATCATTATGTTCCGTATCATCCTTCGCGAGTCTATTCGTTCGGCGATGCGGACGTTTTGCTGGCGATCGTAGGAATACTGGTGCTGCTGGGGGTGGCAATCTGGCTGGCGCGCAGGCGGCCGGCCGTGAGTGTGTTTCTGACGGTGCCTCTGATCGGCATTCTGCCGTACTTCGTGGTAACGACCATTGACATCCTCGTCGAGTACAAGTTCTATCTTCCGCTGACGGGGGTGTGTGCTTTGGCGGGGTTGGGCCTGGCGAGATTATGGCGGGCCTGGCCTGTCGCAGGGCCGGTCATGGTCCTGGGCCTCTGCCTGGCGATGGGTCTGGCCACAGCCAGCCGGAACGTGGCGTGGCGAACGGAGCTTTCCCTTTGGGAGGATGCCGCCAAGAAGGGCCCTCGCAAGGCCCGGACCATCAATGTCCTGGCGTGGATCCTGGCGACGGACGAGCAGGTGAAGGACCCGCCCAGAGCGCTCGAGTTCGCCCGGCGCTCGTTCGACACCAACTACGTTGACCCGTGGTGGGGCTATGACGCACACTTGGTCGACACCCTTGCCGAGGCCTACTACGCCAACGGCTTGTACGACCAGGCTGTTCGGATCGAACAGGAGATTGTCCAGCGCGGCGTCGGGCCGGTCTGGTTCTTCCGGCAACAATTGGACAAGTTTGAAGATGCGCAACGGCAGGGCCGTCCAGCCGATTAATAGATAGAATAACTGGGGACAGTGATGCTCTGTTGAAAGCATGGTATCGCATGCAAGACGATCATCAAGTTGATCGTCAGCACGCGCAGAATGCTCTCTCGGTTGATGGCGTAGGGCTTGCAACTGGTCAGGCAACCCGGCCAGGTAAATCGGTTGGCGTCAACGTGGGAGGCCGGTATAATCCCGTCATGGACGCGCCCAACTCGTTAACTACTTTACGGCCAGGGGATACGACGGCGGGGATGCCGCTGCAGGTGCGGCTGTCTGTGTGCGCGGCTCTTGCGGCGGCGATGACGTTCGCGGGGCTGCTGGGAATTCGCACGCTGACGAGCACGGACCTGGGTTATCACCTGGCTTACGGTGAGCAGTTGCTGCGGACAGGGAAGATAGTCGACCATGATAGTTCTCTTTACACCTTGCCGGATAAGGACCTGCCGGCGGAGCGTCGGCCCGAGCCCGGCCCAGGGAACTGGTACGACAGCGAAGGTCGGTACCGATTCCCCAACGCCAACTGGCTGAGCCAGTTCGTCATGTTCATCGCTTACGCAAAGGGGGGCCTCATGGGGCTTTGTATTCTGTCGGCGACGATCTCGGCGGCGATGTTCGCGGTGCTGCTGGCGGCGATGCGGCGGCTGGACGCGTCTTGGTTGGCAACGGCGGCCGCTTTGTTGCTTGTTGCCTGTGTTTTGTACCCGCGACTGAATCTTCGGCCGGAACTGTTTGGGTACCTTATGCTTGGGATCCAGTTATGCTTGTTAGCTCCCTCGATTCGCGGTGGGCCGCGAGCTCAGCCGTTGACAAAACGAGTGATAATCCCGTTGGTCGTTCTGCAGTTATTGTTCGTGAATCTTCATAGCTACTTTTTGCTCGGCCTAGCGCTGACCGGGGCTGTTTTCGTTGAGCAGATGGCCTGTTGGGCTTGGTGGCGGTTCAGACGGCGAACTAAAGGGATGAAACTCGCTAAAGGCCTTCGGCGTATAGGCTTTCTCTTGGGTTGCCAATTCGCGATCTGCTTTGTCAATCCATGGACGTGGCGGCTTGTCTTACTTCCTGTTGAAACGGCCGTTTACTTGCGAAGGCACCGAATTGCCGCTGGGAGCGGCGATCACCCGTGGTCAACAATCATCGAACTCCTCAGCCCATTGAGCTATAATCATTTCCCGACATTAGTGCGTGATTACGCAATGTGTGTTGTCCTGGCAATGGTGGCGATGGCTTTGGTTGTGGCCATCATTCGTGGACGCGTCGGGCTGGCAGGCCTACTCGGGATGATGACTTGGGTAGGCTTGTCGATGTCTCGAAACATGGCAGTTGCGGCATGTGTTCTCGTGCCCGTTTCATTGACGTGTCTCTGGCCATCAGTAGCCCGATTCGGAAAGAGACTATCAGGCCGCACACATAGGGCATTGCGCATGGTTCTGGGGGCGGCTTTGATGGGAGTCAGCATTTTTGGCGTCAGCGAGGTGGTGACCAACCGTTCGTACTTCCGGGAGAACTTCGGTATGCGGTTTGGGCTGGGCATATCGCGCGTTAACTTGCCCGTCGGGGCAGTGGCGTGGCTAGATGTCAACCTGCCCGGTGAACGGGTATGGTGTGACTTCTCGACGTCATCGTACGTACATTTCTTCAGCAGCCCTCATCGAGCCGTCTCCATTGTGACGAACACGTGGGCATACCCACCAGACGTAATGAGGCACGTTCAGACGTATGGCCTGGCCGAACGCCCAATGAATGAACTGTCAGATCAATACGAGTTCGCGGCGATCGTCCTTCGTTCCGATTGGACGACGCCGTTATTTCATCAATTAACGGTGAGCCCGCAATGGCGTCTTGTCCATTTGGAGGGCAAGCATGTAGTGTTTCTTCGGGCCAGAGGGCGATACAGAGAACGGGCGCTCTCTGCAGAGCGGCGTCTGCGAGATGCGATTGAATCGGACTATGTTGAGCATGTCCGCCGTCTTGATCCGGTCAGTGCGTTCGCCCTGTTGTCTGAGGCGCGGGTGTTCAGCCGATTAGGCTGGCACGATCAGGCGGTCGTGTTGGCGGGCGCCGCCGCGGAGGACCGACCGAAGTGTCCAGCAACGTGGAATGGGCTTGGTAGTGCATACTTCGCTCGCAGCATGACTGGGCAAGTGGTAGGCGATGTAAATTGGCGGGAGGACCTAGTTACGGCTGAAAAGTGTTTCCGTATGGCTCTGCAATTGAGATCCAGTCATCGGCCTGCGCGCAGGAATCTTCAACGTGTGACGGGCATGTGGGAAGGCTTCTAGGGAAATTGTTGCAAAGGGCAGATGATTTCCATGTAGCCTTGTCTAGAAGGAGAGGGATTAGAGGGCCAGGTGACCTGCCCCTAGATCTGATCCAGGTTGAATGAGAATCTCAGTTGGCCAGGATGGTCTGGCTGAGAAGGAGATTCTCATGAAGCGGCACAGCCCAGAGGAGAGTGTAGTGAAGTTGTCTCTGGTGGATGTGGAGTTGGGCAAGGGGCTTGGCGTCCGACCCCGAGTGGGCGATCGTACACGTCGAAGGCAAGCACGTTGTGTTCGTTCGAGCGATTGGTAGACAGGTGGACATCGCTATGAAATGGCAAGTCACTGCTGATAGCTTGCGGAAGGCCGGCTACATAGACGGAGCGGCAGAACTGGACGCGGTCCCGGCGTTTCCGCTTCTTGTCGGTGCGAGGATATTCAGCAAGCTCGGATGGCACGACTTAGCTGTTGAGGCTGCCATGGCAGCCGTGGAGGACCGCCCCGAAGCTGCTTCCACCTGGAACGGCCTGGGCGCTGCCAGAGTCATGCGAGGTCGGAGGCGACGAACATTGGAAGATCCCAGGTACCAAGAAGATTTGGATCAGGCAGCGCAGTGCTTCCGCAAGGCCCTGGCCGTCAATCGGCGATACCATGCGGCAAGAGCGAATCTTAGCCGTCTGGACCCGCAGTAAGATTGGTATGACCTTGGAAGAATCACGCTCTCGGTGGCCGACCCGTGAGCAACGAGAGTGTTTCGACTACAGCCACACTTGCTCCAGTGAGTGTGACGTGACGAAATGCCCTTGGCCAATACGCTTATGGGCGCGACGGGGAGGACCAGTTGGGTACTCAGATCGGAAGATGACTAGGCATTGCCTGATGGCGAGACCGGGACGGCGTCGGCGGGCAGTATCTGAATGTGGCGTATGTACTATTTCTTCCCGGCAGCGGGGCCGGAAGCGAGTCGCTGATTTCCAAAAGCGCATTGAAGAGAGCCGGGACGAACGAGGCCGGCCCTGTTCACAATCGGAGGACAGGTGGTCGACAGTTATTGGCCGTTCTTTGGGTCGGGGATGCTGGGAGGGTCGCTATTGGCCCTAGCTCTGAGCAGGGCTCGAGGATTCCAATTCCGGGCCACATGGTGGCTATGCTTGCTGACCTTGCTTTTAGGCCTTGCATCCGCCTGTATGGCGTACTTCCTGGCGATGCCAACGGATGGTGCGCCGGCGGCGCCACGCGCTGGGACTCGCTGATGAAGGGGCTAGACGCCTTGTTCTCGCCGAAGTCCTCGGTCGCCGATACCATCGAGTTCCTCGGCCCGAGCTTCCTCTTCTGCAGCTGCGATCTGTAGTTTCCTGAGGCGCTCCTCGAACGTCACTTCGACGGCGCCCTGGATCTGCTGCTTGGACCGGGGCGTGTAGCCCTTGTCGAACCGCTCCAGCGTCAGCTTGATTGCTTGGGGGTTGGCGTCCTTGTTGTGGCCTAGCGCCGACTCCATCATGGCATGATAGATACGGGGCAACTGCATCGCCAAGTGCCGCTCGTAGCGATCTTTCCACCAGGCCACAAAGTCCGGGGCATCGAACCAATTGTAGTAGGTGCGACGAGCCACCCCGGCGGTGGCACAGGCAGCGGTCACGCTCATGCCGTAACCTGAGTCCTGCACGACCTCTAACAGCTTCTTTTGGTCCTCAGAAGGCTCGAAATCTGTGCCATTCGTCATCTTTAGGTCCTCTCAGAAAAGTGCCACCAGCAGGGCCACGCCAGCCATCATTGCCGTGGGCAAGGCGGCCAGCGCAGCCAGCAGGGCCGGCAGTGCCTGCCCGCGTCCTTGCTTGGTCATGCTCTGCATCTCCATTGAGATCAGTTCTTATCCACATCGCTGGCCTTCACCATCGCCAGGATACCCGCTCTGACGGCATTGGGAAGGTTGGGCCAGGCGTCGATTACGGCCCGGAAGTCGGCGTCGAAATGCTCGAAATCAGGCCCAACTGCATCGGATTCTGCACCACCCGAATCGGTGTGATTCCTTAACTCCCTTGTTGGATCATCGCTTACCGAACCCCGTTCGAGTCCTACAGGGCGTATCCCCGACAGCTCCGTGTTCTCCCGCGGGGCTGTCTTGGTGTGCGGAGGGGCGGAAGAGGCAGAGATCGAGTCGTCACGAGGCTTTCCTTTCGCCAGAGCGGCCGACTATTGCGATTCCCACGTTGACGGGCTGGCCCCGGTGTTATCGAAAACGGGTGACGGCCCTTGCATCCGGGGTCGCCACCCGTGTCAGTCAGATTGGGCAATCAGGTAATGGGGTTACAGCCGGCTGTTTCTTCGACGCAGCATCGCCAGCCCGCCCAGGACCAGCAAGCCCATTGTGGCCGGCTCGGGAATGGGAACGGTGAAGCTGGTATCGATGACTTCACCACCCCCCGTGCCGTTCATGAAGAACAAGAGCGTCACAGTCTCGCCGAACGGCACGACGATGTTCGCCAGATCCAACGTCTCAACAGCATCGACCGCGAAAGTACCTGTCAGGAACGTGCCGAAATCCGTATCGGCAAATCCATCGAACGGGAAAGCGGCGTCAGAGGCTTCGGCGCTGGCCAGGGTGACATCTTCGCTGGGGGCCTCGACAATCAGCAGATCGCCGATGACAACCATGAAGTGCGTGTCGATCGCCGAGTCGGTCGTGTAAGCCGCACTCTCCTGTGTCGGGGTCGACGGGACCAACCCGGCGGAGTAGTGCTGGTGCAGCTTACCGGTGATGCCGGTATAGCCGAACTCGGGCGTTACGCCGTCAAAAGACATGACATCGAAGCCCGGGAGACCCGTCTTGTTTTCAACCCTCAACACGACCGACAACAGGCTTTCCGAGCCATCACCAACGCTTACGGGGTCGGTGATGAAGACATCATACACCGCGCCGTCGAACACTTTGAAGTCCGCTTCGGCCGCGCCCACCATAAGGCCCAAGGCCAACAACAGAGTAGCAAACTTTTTCATGTTCCGCTCCTTTATCCAAACGTATTGTTGAGAACTCCGGGAACCGCTCCTCGGAGCTCTGCCGCGCGACCCAATTACGACCAGGAATTCGCCCCTACAGGCCCCTTGTGGGGCTCTCTTTGCCGTCCCTACGTTCTGCCCTCCGCCCCCCCCGGGGGACGATCAATAGGTCGGTATGTAGTGCGCTGTGTCCGTAATTGTCTGGTCACTAGAACAGTATGCATGCTCTGGGGCCAAATCAAATGCGCCTCGACACGCTCGAAGTGTGTTACCCTTGGCGCCTTCATAACCGCTGTCCCAGAACTAGGTAAGATTCTGGGATACTATGAAGATATTCTGGCCAAAACCCCAATCGCCCGGTGTTTTTTTGCTCTTGGGGAGATGTGGTTCTCGTGGGGCTTGTCAACGGGCCGAAGCAGAGAACGATCGAGCATTTCACGCTCACCACCCAAGCGTTCCCCCAAGCTCACGAAAGCGGGCGGCAGCCCTTTGTGCAAGAGACCGCCGCCCGCTTTCGTTGGTGTTTGGGGTAATTTTGTTGACGTTTTCGAGCTGCGACGCAGCGGATCAGGCTCGATGGCGGCGCCGGGAAGGGATCTTCGATCGGCGGCGAAGGAGGGCCAGGCCCCCCATGGCCAGCAGGCCGGCCGTTGCTGGTTCGGGAACGTCTCCCGCATCCGGGATGGACTGGCCGAAGGTGGTGGCCAGGATCGCCAGATCGGTTCCGTCGACGAGGCCGTCGGAATTGAGATTGCCGTTGGCCCACCCGCCGGCGACGCCGAACCCGGCTCTCATGGCCGCTAGGTCGTCTTCGTTCACCAGGCCGTCGAGGTTCAAATCGCCCATGATCGTTGCGATCCGGCCGGAGGCATCCTGCAGTTCGACAAGGTACTCAACGACATAAACCAGGTCATCCCGGTCCGCGTCGCCGTCACCGTCGAAGTCATACGCCGCGTCCCCGGCCGGTGTGCCCGGGCCGGTCAGGTTGGCCAACATCAGGTCAAGGTCGTCCGCATCGACGTCATTATCCCCATCGAAGTCTGCCGACGCCAAGACGACCTCGACGACCAGGACCGAGTCAAACCATTGCCCCGCGCCGTCTGTCGTGCGGATCGTCAGCTCGGCGGATCCCTCTGCATCGCCTGCGATAGCCAGCGCCAGCGAGCCGTCGGTGAACTGTCCCGTAACCAGGCCCGGGTTGGAACTGGCCAAAACGGCATAGGTCTGGCCCGTCACGCGAGAGATCGAACTGAAGATAACCAGGTCACTCTCTTGGAGAGAGCGGGTATCGTCGAAGTCTGGGCTCATCGGCAGGTCGGTGAAAGCGGGATGCCAGACTGAACGCTCCCATACGGGCAGATTGGCGATGCCCCCGACGCCCCCGTCGAGGCCGACGACCGTCATCCCGTCGTAGAGCACCTCTCCAAATGCCGTATACCCGCCATTGTTCGCCGCCGAGTCCAGAGACGGGTTATCCGTCGTATTGAAATACCACTGGTTCGTGCCCGAATCCGGGCCGGCGTCCGTTTTGGCTAGAGCGATCGTGCCCTGGCTGTTGAGGATACCCGGTTCGTTGACCACGGGGTCGCCGGACGGAACAAACCCCCCGAGGCCGTCGCTGAAGGTGAACCCTCCTCCCTGGACGATGCCGATGCCCGCTCCGGCCGTGTCGACCGACCGGTGAATGAACGTCTGGGTGTAGTCGCCGCGATCGGCATAGCCGCGGAAGTTCGCCACCGTTGCCGGCGTGCGATCATCGAACAGAGCGACGTCGAACGCGCCGAACATGGGCGTATCGAACCGGTAGACGGACAAGAAATCCTCAATATCCAGCGACGGCTGCGCCACGCTCGTGCGGAAACTGGTGGACCCAATTTGATTCGTGAGGCTGCCGTCTGCTTGCGCCTGGTCGACCGCCGCAGAGAGCACGACCACGGCCATCAGAAAAACGACGCTGGTGTTCAAAGTGCGACAGATCATGTAGATCCTTTCAATGAATTGCCCCCCCTCCAACACCAAACACGCACGTCACGTCACGTCTGATCGGAATCGCCTGAATGCACATTCTCCATGTCGCTTGATCTGCGCCTCCATGCAGACGATCCACAAATTATAGCGGAGGACGGCCAGAATGTCAAACGGATATTTTGCAGCCCCCTAATGCCGGGCCATGCATCAATTAACCGTTGCAGATCCAGGCGATGCAGCGCAGAATTGGGCGTAACTCCTGCAGACAGACATTGGAAGTGTGATGGAAAGCTTCGTTAGCCCTGTTCACTGCGGCTTATCGCGAACAGGTCTCATTAGGACGGACCAGGTCGATGGATAGGGACGCCAAGCACATGCTTTTCGTTCCCGGGCGGCTATGCCTGTTCGGGGAGCACAGCGACTGGGCGGCCGAATATGGCACGCACCGGGGTTTCTGCCTGGTGATCGGCACGGACCAGGGGCTATCGGCCGAGGCGACGGCTTGTGAGGACTTTGTCGTCAAATCGCTTGTCGCCGATAAGCTCGGCCGCCCGACGGGGCGCACGCGCCAGATGAGTTGCACGTTCAAGGCCCAGCGACTGGCCGAAGCCGCCAAAGACAAGGACGAATTCTTCCGCTACTGCGCGGGGGTGGCCCATGAGATGGTCGCCCGTCCCGGCGTTGTCGGCGGGCTGCACCTTGAGATCGCGGCGATGGACTTGCCGCTGAAGAAGGGCGTTTCCAGTTCGGCGGCCGTGTGTATTCTCGTGGCCAAGGCATTTGACGCCGTCTACCGGCTCAACCTGTTCCCGCACGAATTGATGGAACTGGCGTATGTCGGCGAGAAGCTCACGGGCAGTCAGTGCGGGCGGATGGACCAGGCGTGCATCTACGGCAAGACGCCCGTCCTGTTGACGTTCGAGCGCGAGGCCCAGTGTCGTGTTGAGCCGATCTTCCCCGCCCGGCCCATCTACATGTTCTTTGTGGACCTGGCCGGCAAGAAGGACACGATCAAGATCCTTGGCGACCTGCAAAAGGCGCATCCTGACAGCCCCGCTCTGCAGAAGGCGCTGGGCCAAGAGAACGAACGAATCGTTCGCCAGGCCTATCGAGCGTTGACCGAAGGCGACGCCGAAACTCTCGGCGCCTTGATGACCGAAGCGCAGGCGAACTTCGATCAACTCGTTGCCCCCCATAGCGCAGAGCAGTTGGCCAGCCCCTTGCTGCATCAGGCGCTGGCCCTGGACACGCTGGCGCCGCACATCTACGGCGGCAAGGGCGTCGGCAGCCAGGGCGACGGCACGGCCCAGTTCGTCGCCCGCAGCGAAGATGACCGCCAGGCAGCCATGGACGCGATTACCCAGATGTTTCCGGAAATGCAGTGTCTCCCGTTGACGATCAACTGCGTGACGGTCCGACAGGCGGTTCGACAATAGCCCGAACACCCCCGCCATGAACTCAATGCCCAATTCAATCGGTACGGACCGCGTGAAGACCTTGACGGTGGTCATTCCGGTCTACAATGAGTTCGACACCTGGCGGGATCTGTTGTCCCGGGTCGAGAGCGTCGACGTGCCCGGCGTCGCCAAGCAGATCATTCTGGTGGACGACGGATCGAGTGACGGCACGCGAGAACAACTCCGCGCCTTTGCCGATAGCCTGGACCCCTCATCCGGCAACGGCCGGGGGCAGGCCTATAAGGTCCTGTTCCACGAGGTCAACCAGGGCAAGGGCGCCGCGCTGCGAACGGGATTCGCCGCCGCCGACGGCGACTTTGTCATCATTCAGGACGCCGACCTGGAATACGACCCCAACGATTACGGGCATCTGCTCGAGCCGCTACTGGCCGATGCGACCGACGTGGTCTATGGCAGCCGCTTTCTGGCCAAAGAGAACCGAACCGGCTACCTCAAGAATTATCTGGCCAACCGCTTTCTGACGGGGCTGTCCAATCTCTTCACCAAGCTCAAGCTGACGGATATGGAGACCTGCTACAAGGTCTTCAAGCGCGACATCCTTCAGCGGATCGAGCTGGAGCAGAACCGTTTCGGTTTCGAACCGGAGATCACAGCCAAGCTCGCCCGCCATGGCGTGCGCATCTGCGAACGGCCGATCAGTTACGACCCTCGCAGCCACGACGCCGGCAAGAAGATCGGGTGGAAAGACGGCATGCAGGCCGTCTGGTGCATCTTCAAGTACGGGTTGTCACGACGCTGAGATCGAACGCTCCCCGCCGGCGCAGCAACCCAGCCATAGCGGCAGGGGCGCGCTGTTGGCGGCAGGTAGCGACCCTCGGTGTTGATTGGCGGGGGTCGGTGACCATACAATCGCCGCCGGCCGTCCGCTCGGCGGGCGTCCGGGAGCCGAATCGTGAAGCCAACCATCAAGACAATCGCTTCTCAACCGTCGTGGGTCGTTCGCAACAAGAACATCGAGCTGGCCGTCACCAAGGCCGGCGGGCAGATGGCCCCGGTCACGTTCTTCCGCAACACGGCCAAACCGGTCCGCCCGTACTACATCAGCCCGTGGCAGGGCGAGGGCCTCAAGATCGGTGACCCCGTGCTCGTGCCGCTGCGGGGCGACTTCTTCTGCGCGCCGTTCGGCGCGAACGTGGACGCCTATCGCGGCGAGCAGTACTGCTGTCACGGCGAGCCGGCCACGCGGAAATGGACGTTCGGCACGCTGGAGCAGGTGGACAAGTTCACCTGTCTGGCGCTGTCGATGAAGACCAAGACGCGCCCGGGCAGGATCGGCAAGGGCATCATGTTGGTCGAGGGCCAGAACGTTATTTACACGATTCACAGCCTGTCGGGCTTTTCCGGGTCCATGCCGGTCGGCCACCACGCCACGCTGGCCCTGCCGGAGGCCGAAGGCGCCATGCTCGTCTCGACCAGCGAGTTCAAGCTCGGCCTGACCAACCCGACCCCCACGGAGAACCCCGCCGGCGGCGTGTACCAGTCGTTCGCGCTGGGCGGCAAGTTCACCGATCTGTCGCGCATGCCGCTGCGATGGAAGGACCAGAGTTTCGGCGATTGCACCGCCTTCCCGATTCGAAAGGGGTACGACGACCTGCTGGCGGTGTTCAAGAAACCCTCCAAGACGCCCGCCTGGACCGTAGCGGTCAACACGGTCGAGGGCTATCTGTGGTATTCCTTCAAGGACCCCGCCGTCCTGCCGGCGACGGCGTTCTGGATTTCCAATCTCGGCAACCACGCGTCGCCGTTTTCCGGGCGAAACCGCTGCCTGGGGTTGGAGGATGTCTGCGCCTATTTCGCCGAGGGCCTGGCCGACTCGGTCCGGGCCAACCGCGTGAGCCGCGCCGGTTTCCCCACCGCCTTGAAGCTGTCGCCGAAAACTCCCACCGCGATTCATTACATCCAGGGCGTCGCCAAAGTGCCGCGCACCTTCGGCCGCGTTGTGAAGGTCAATTTCGCTCCCGGCAAGGCGACCTTCGTTTCCTCCAAACGCAAGAAGGTGACGGTCAACGTCTGCCACGAGTTCATCTTCGATAGCGACCTGGCGGCGGACTAGGCCTGCCGGGCGGGCCTTGCATTGGCCGCGGCGGCGGTCTCTAATGGACTCTTTGTCGAAAAGGAACTGAGCATGAGTGGACAGTCGATTCGTATGGGCCGCTTCCTGGGCCACAACCGCAACGTCGCCCTGGTGGCCGTCGATCACGGGGCCGAGTTCGGCCCGCTGCTGGGCCTGACCAGCGTGCCGGAGACGCTGGGCAAGCTCGCCGGCGCCGATGGCGTCCTGCTGAACCCCGGCATGATGGGCGCGTGCGGCGATTTCTTCGCCACACCCGACGCCCCGGCGATGATCGTCCGCCTGACGTGGACGAGCAGCTACTGCTTCCCGTGGAACTACACCGAGGCCCATACCTGTCGCGTCGCCGGCGCGGGTGCGGCCATGATCGATGGGGCCGATGTCGTGATGGCGTGCTGCAATCTGCAGTCGGGCGACGAGTCGCTGGATACCGCCAACGTCGCGCTGTTCGCCGAGTTGGCGTCTGAGGCCGGCAGCGTGGGCGTGCCCATGGTCGGCGAGGTCTACCCGCTTGGGGCCGAGCAACTGCCCGAAGAGGAGCTGCACATGCGCGTCCTGCGCGGCGCGCGGATCGTGGCTGAGCTTGGGGCCAATGCGGTCAAGACGTTCTACACCGGCAAGCGTTTCGCCGAGGTGGTCGAGGGCGCGGGCATACCCGTGTTCGTTCTGGGCGCCTCCAAGACCGACGAGATGGGCGCGCTGAAAAAGGCCCACGAGGCGATCTCCGCCGGGGCTCGCGGCGTCGTGTTCGGGCGCAATGTGTTCCAGGCCGACGATCCCGTGAAGTTCCTGGCCGCTCTGGCGAAGGTCGTCCACCAGGAAGCGACCCCCGAGGATGCGCTGGCATGAGCGGCAGTGAAAACCACTCGGCGCTGACATCGGGGCAAATGGAGCAGGTCCATCAGGCGGCGCTGGCGATCCTGGCCGATCCCGGCATGAAGATCATGGAGCCCCGGCTGCTCAAGGCCCTCGACAAGGCCGGCGCCAGCGTTGATTTCGACACCCAGCGGGTGCGTTTCCCCGCCGAGCTGGTCGATGAGACGCTCGCCTCGATTCAACGCGATCTGAAATCCGGCGTGACCATGCCGGTGCTCAACGGCGTGATCGCCTCGCGGACCGACGGCAAGCTGGCCGCCAAGTTCGGCGGCGCCTGCTGCAGCTATTACGACTGGGCCTCCCGTTCGTCGCGCGAGCCGAACAACACCGATGTCGTCACCATGCTGCGCCTGGGAGACGCCATCCCCGACGTCGCTCACGTTGGCAACCCGGTCATCTACATGCGGACCGACGACGGGGTGCAGATTCCACCGCACCTCAAGCCGATCAAGACCGCCGCCCTGGTCGCCAAGCACACGTCCCGGCCTTACTCGTGCGAGGTCTGGTCGCTGGAGGGGCTGGAGTTCCAGATCGAGATCGGCTGCGTCGTCCGCGGCTCACTGGAAGCCTACCAGGCCGACCCGATCTTCATCACCGCCAAGGAGACGATCTCGCCGCTGCAACTGCCGCGCGAGGACGCCGAGGTGCTGATGGCCCTGGCCGAGAAGCAACTGCCCTGCACGATCGTCCCCATGCCGATATCGGGCGCTTCCAGCCCCGTCACCCCGATCGCCAACGTGGCCATGGCAACCGCTGAGATCCTGGGCGTCTTTACGGCCCTGCGCAGTTTCGCCCCCGCCGCCCGCGTGGCCGCCGGCGTGATCACGGGCGTGATGGATATGACCAACGGCGATGCGGTGTTCGCCGACCCCAACGCGATTCTGCAGGACCGCCTGATCGCCGGCCATTTCGCCGAGCGTTACGGGCTGGACCTGGGCATCGGCACGGGCTACATCGATGCGGTCGTCCCCGGCATGCAGTCGCTGGTCGAGAAGACCTGGAAGATGCTGGCCAGCTTCAGCCTCGGCAGGACAAACTATCCGGTCGGCATCATCGAGGGCGGCAAGACATTCTGCCCCGCCCAGGCGATACTCGACCTGGAAGTCGCCCGTGCGATTCACAAGGCCTTCGGCGCCACCGAGGTGAGCGACGAGGCCCTGGCGCTCGATGTCATCCGCCGGGCGGGCATCGGTGGGAGCGTGTTGGCCGACGACCACACGGCCAAGCACTTCCGCGACGTGCTGCACTTCAGCGACGTGTTCAGCCACACCGCCGCCAGCACCGACTCCCTGCTGGACAAGGCCGATCAGAGGTGGAAAGATATCGTCGAAAACAGCACCCCGTTCGTTCTGGACGGCGACAAGGCCGAGCAGATCGACCAGATCGTTGCCAAAGCTGAGAAATACTTCGAGGAGCATTCGTAGGGCCGGGTCTATGGACCCACGGGCGCATGCAAAACGCCCCCTATCGCTCGAATAGAGGAGAAAAGGCCATGAAGAACCCCAAGGCATTGATGATTCCGTTCGGGTATCCGGGTTATCCGCCCGAGATACTGAAGAAGTTCCGCGACGGCTCGCGCAACCACCTCAAGCGGCTGGGCATCGACGTAACGGCCACCGCCAACGTGATCGACTTCGCCGACGCCCGGAGAATCCGCGATCAGGTCAACACCACAGACTGCGAGTTCGTGGTGGTGGTCGTGCTCAGTTGGATCGAAGCGACCAACGTCATCGAGGTCATCCGCGACCTGTCGCACAAGCCCATCCTGCTGTGGAGCCACACCATGTGGCAGGAAAAGGGCGAGTTCCTGACGCTGGGCCCGATCCCCGGCGCTGGCGTGCTGCGACAGGCGTTCGAGGAGCTGCGATACAAGTTCAAGTTCGTCTACGGCCAGCCGGGCGACAAGAGCCTCGACGACGACATCGCCGTCTTCGCCCGGGCCGCCCACGCCTACCATCAGCTCCGCCGCACCCGCATCGGCCTGCTGGGCTACATGTCGATGGGCATGTACTCGGCCGCGTTCGACCACCTCGGTCTGCTGCGTGACTGGGGCCCGGAGGTCGACCAGCTCGACCAGTACGTGCTGGTCAAACGCCTCGAGGCGGTGACCAAGACGCAGGTCGCCCCGCTGATCGCCAAGGCGAAGAGGGATTGGGACATCACCAAGAAGGTCCGCCCGCGCGACCTTGAGATCACGCTGAAGATGTACCTCGCCATGAAGGCCCTGGTGAAGGAACGCCGCTGGGACTGCCTGACGATCAAGTGTCAGTACGAGCTGTCCAAGGAGTTCGGCTACACGCCGTGCGTGCCGCTGTCGATGCTGGGCAACGAACTGCCGTGCTCGTGCGAAGGCGACATCCCGCTGATTGCGGCCCAGATTGCGATGCACCACATCACTGGGCAGATCGTCGCTTACGGCGACATTCACACCGTCGAGCCCAACGGCGTGATTATGGGTGCGTGCGGCTTTGCGCCGTTCAAGATGGGCGAGGGCCGGCCCAAGGTCGACCGCACCGAGACGCTGTACCAAGGCCTGGCCAACTGCACGATCTACAAGGAAGGCGAGATTACCTTCGCTCGCATGGGTTACACGCCCGACCGCAAGCTGAAGATGCACGTGGCCTTCGGCAAGACGCACCGCCCGCGAGCGTTCCACGAAATCGGCTGCCTGCCATATCCGTCGATGGAAGTCGACCTGCCGGGCCTCGGCGACCAGTTCGCCCAGGGCATGCTCAGCCAGCATTACTCCATCGTCTACGGCGACTGCCGCGCCGAACTGCGCGAGCTGCTCCGCCTGAGCGATATCGAAGGCGTGTTTGTCGAGTAATTGTCGATTGGCCTTGCCGACCGGCCATTACGCGGCGATCAGGCCCGAAGGGCCGATAGTGAGTAGCCGGCGGCGTAAGCCGCCGGTAAGCGGCAATAACGCCGAAGAGCCCCGAAGGGGCGACAGTGGGACGCAGCATTTCCTGCCGCCCCGCCGGGGCTCTTCGTTCTGTGGCTGGGACCGGGGGCTGACGCCCCCGGCTATTGACCTAGGCCCCTTCGGGGCCTCTTCGCCAAGAGATGACTGAGGGCACCAACGATGAAACATTTTCTGGCCATTGACCTTGGCACGTCGGCCGTCAAGGCTGCGATCTTCGACGAGCGCGGCAAGCGGGCGGCCCTGGACATCCAGGAATACGCGCTGCTGACCGAGGGCGAGGATCTGTGCGAACTGCCCGCCGAGACCTATTGGGACAAGTTCGTCGTCGCCTGCAAGAAAGTCCTGGCTGATAGCGCCGTCGATCCCAAGGATATCGCCGCGGTGGGCTTCGCCAGCCAGGGCGAGTCGTTCGTCCCGGTCGATGCGTCCGGCAAGCCGCTGCGCAACACCATCGTCTGGCTCGACAACCGCGCCCACGACGAAGCTGCTGCGATTGAAGCCAAGTTCGGGCGCGATCTGGTCTACAAGACCACGGGCCAGCCCGATGTCGGGCCGATCTGGACGGCCTGCAAGATCCTGTGGATCAAGACCCACGAGCCGGACGTCTTTGCGGCGACGGCGAAGTTCTGCCTGGTCGAGGATTTTCTGATCCACCGCCTCTCGGGCAAGTTTGTCTCGGAGTTCTCGGTGTATTCATCCTCGCTGGTCCTCGACATCAACACGCGGGCCCTGTGGCCCGAGATGCTCGAGTTCATCGGCGTCTCGGCCGACCATTTCCCCGAGCTGACCGAGTCCGGCAGTGTGGTCGGCCCGATCACGGCCGAAGCGGCCGCGGCGACGGGCCTCTCGACCGAGACGCTGGTGGTCACCGGTGCGTACGATCACGCGGCCGGCAGCATCGGTGCGGGCGTCACGCACAGCGGTGTGATGAGCGAGACGACGGGCTCATCCATGGCCATCTGCGCCCCGGTCGATAGCATCGCCTTCGATCCCGAGTTCCGCGTGCCGGTGCACTGCCACGCCATCAGCGGCAAATACTTCTTCAGCCCCTACGGCGAGACGGCCGGCATGGTGCTCAAGTGGTTCCGCGACAATCTCGGCCAATCGGAGATCGCCCAGGCCGAAGCGACCGGCGGCGATGCGTTCGAAATTCTCAGCGAGATGGCTGCAGCCGTCCCGGCCGGTAGCGAAGGGCTTGTGATGCTGCCGTTTCTTTCCGGGACAGGGGCCCCGGAGTTCGACCCCAACGCCAAGGGCGTGTTCTTCGGCTTGGCGCTGAAGCACACCAAGGGCCATTTCGTTCGGGCCATCATGGAATCGGTCGCCTACATGATCGCCAAGAACGTGGATGTGATGGCCGACCTGGGCGTCAAGGTCGACGAGATCCGCTCCCTCGGCGGCGGGGCCAAGAGCGATCTGTGGTGTCAGATCAAAGCCGACGCCATGGGCACGCGGGTGGCGATCGTCGAAGAATCCGAACAGGCCCTCAAGGGGGCCGCCATCCTCGCCGGTGTGGGGGCGGGCGTCTTCGGCGACCTGGAAGCGGCCAGCAACGATATGGTCGCCATCAAGAAACGCTACGAGCCCAACGCCGACAACGCCCAAATCTACGCCGCCGGCCTGGCCACCTACGAGGCGCTCTACGAGAACCTCAAGGGGTTGTTCTGATCGGTCGGCGCTGCCGCTGAAAGCATCCGGGCGGCCGGGCCGCACGGACCCAGCCGCCCGTTATAGTCACCCGCCTTCGGCAGGATTGTTGTGAAGTTATTGCGGCTCTATCGTCTTCGGCGTCGCAGACTCGCGATCGCACCGACGCCAAGCAAGGCCAGCGACGTCGGTTCGGGAACCGTGATCCAGCCGCTATTGGCGTTGTCCTCGCCGATCCCCTGAACATGTGCGGCCGTTGGAAACGGACCATGTCCGCCGCCCGGCTTGCTGAGGAAATCGAAAGAGCCGGCCGTCAGCGAACCGATTCCCGTGATCGTGTAGGAGACATCCTCACCCGGACCGAAACGAGCGGCGTCCCCTCCGCCTGAGGCGAAGTCGAACTTGATATCAAACCACCCGTCGCCGTCGGCCTTGAAGGCGTCCACAGACCGGCTGATCGTCGGACTGGTGAAGCTGCCGCTCTTGCTCGGCGCCGAGAACACCAACAGCGTCGGATTCAGTGCGGGGTCGAGGTTGAACAGCCATAGGTTGACGAACTCCGAACCGACCAGGTTCGTCGCCGTCAACGTCAGGTCCACCGACCCCGGCGAGCCCCCATCGTCGAATATGGCAGTCAGCCACGGCGCCGCCCCGGCAGGGGGGGTGGCCCCGCTGAACTCGATACTTAAGGGGTATGACACCACGGACGCCTGCAGCCCGGCCGTCAAGGCCAAGACTATCACAAGCGCCAAAGCTCTATAGTTGTGCAACATGACGGGTCCTCCTCTGGACCGCTCAATTTTGGTTTTTCAATCGCATGCATCTGTTGCACGCGGCATTCCTTACAAAACACATCACCCAAGTCGTTTCGGAGGTGAAAAGCTCTTTGCCCTCCCGTCTGCCGGACGCCCGGCCAGACGATGCTCTTACTGGAAGCCTTGAAATTCTAGGTCTCCCATATCTGGAAGGTAGGATTACTTGTACAGATTGGCATAATCCCGTCAGAATTCGGCCGATTTGGGTGCTAGCTATCCAATACTTCTAGACTTATGGCGCATCAAAAACGGGGGAATCTTGCAAATCGCCCGCTGAGTAGCTGGGTGGATTAGATCGGGCTCGCCTTCGCCGGAGCATGACCAGGCTGCCGATGGTCAGCAATCCGAGCGTGGCCGGTTCGGGTACGGCCGCGGGTGCGGACGTCCAGCCGCCATCGTCGCCATTGATAGCCTGCACGTGGGCGGCCACAGGATAGGCGCCATTGCCGCCGCCAGTGCTGGTAAGGTCGAAGGAACTGGCCGTCAGCGTGGCAATGCCGGTGATGGTAAAGGAGGCGGACTCCCCAACGCCAAAGCGTTCCGCACCGCTGCCCTGGTTGCTGGTGGCGAACGCCATCTCGATGTCATACCGGCCGCTGCCGGCGACGTTCCAACCGTCCGCATCGAGGTTGATCTTCGGGTCGTCAAACAGGCCGATCTTGAGCGGATCCGAGAAGGTCAGATCCTTCGGATCCAAAGACGAATTGAGATTGAAGTACCACTTCGAGACGAACTCGTCGGCCACCAGGTTCAACACTTCGAGCGTCAACTCGACCGACCCGGGGGTGTCCTCGTCATCGAAAGTCGCCTTCAGCCATGGGCCCGCGCCGGCGGGCAACGATCCGCCGCTGAACTCGATGTCCAGGCCGTACGACACCACAAACGCATGCGACAGGGGGGCAGTGAGCAACACAACTGCCGCTACGGCGGCAGCGCACAACGGGGCTGTCTTCAACATAGCTGCATTCTCCAAGTGCGCAGTTAGATCGGTCAGTGACCTGCGCTGCGCATTCAAGCACAGCCCGACGTATTCGCGGGGCAAGCGTCCATCAAAGCCCGAACCCGCGACGACCTCTCTCCTCCGCATGGAACGCATGCAACGGTGTTGTCTGTTCCGTCAAAATCGTAGGCGCGGAAATTCCTCCAACGCGGAATTCACCGAGAAAAACACGCCTGGTGGAGGCCGGCAATCTGCCCGGCGGGCCCTTGGTATATCGGCGAGCAAGGCGACATGCCTGAGAGCTTTCGGTCCTGGCGGGGGCAAAAGGATTGCCCGTTCGCACCAGTTGGCTTATAACGGGCCTGCGGTGTCCGCCACCATCTTGCCAACTACGGCCTCGCCCTGCCGGGGGCGGTTTTCGGGAACTTGTGCTTACCGGGGGCGTCCAACCGTGGTAAGAACATCCAGAGCGCGGGCGCGCAGCGACAGAAAGGGAATGCCATGAGAACGCACCATGTCATCACATTCGGTTTGTGTCTACTCCTTCCGGCGGCGTTGGCCTCGGCGGAATCCATCGACGATCACGCCATCGGCCGGATGCCGGTCAAGGAGGTCACCGTGTTCAAGGACGGCCACGCCTTCGTTCTGCACGAGGGCCCCATGCCCACCGACGATGCCGGCAATGTCGTGCTGGACTATCTGCCGGTCCCCGTGATCGGCACGTTCTGGGCCTACGCCGACGATAAGGCCGCCAAGCTCGCCGGCGTCGTGGCCGCTAGACGCGTGGTGTCGGTCAAGCGGACGGCCCTGACGGTGGCTGAGATGATCGAAGGCAACGTGGGGGCGGCAGTCCGCATCACCGAAAAGGACGGCCAGCCGTACGCAGCCACCATCGCAGCGGTGCCGACCCGCAGCACCGAGGAGATCGAGACCACCTCCCCGCCCGGCGCGCCGCCAGCCCTGCCGGTCAAGGCGAAGGTGGTCCTGCTGACTGTCGAGGGCGGCACGAAGGCGGTGCCTCTGGCCCGCATCCAGGAAGTGACGTTCGCCGATGACTTCAAGCCCGGCATCGCCAGCGCCGAGTTCCGCAATGTCATGACACTCAAGCTCGACTGGAAACGCAAACCGGCCAAGACCGCCAATGTCGGCATGACCTACGTGCAGCGCGGCGTGCGCTGGATACCCAACTATCGCGTAGACATCGACGGTAAGGGCAACGCGACGCTTTCGCTGCAGGCGACGCTGGTCAACGAGCTGACCGACCTGGACAACGTCACCGCCCACCTGGTGATCGGCGTGCCGACGTTCGCCTTCAAGGACACACCCGACCCCATCTCCATGCAGGAGACGGTCGCGCGGCTGTCGAGTGTCATGCAGCCGAGCAACCAGACGGCATACGCCTTCTCCAACGCCATGATGACCCAGACCGCCATCTACCAGCCTCGGCGTCGGGGCGCGGCCCAGCCATCGGGGGCGACGATCGATCTGGGCTCGGATGTCGCCGCCGGGGACAAGCAGGAAGACCTGTACGTCTTCACGATCAACAACATCACCCTCAAGAAGGGCGAGCGGATGACGGTGCCCATCAGCAAGGTCACGCTGCCGTACAAGGATGTGTTCGTGCTCGATCTGCCCTTCGCCCCACCGCCCGAGGCCCAGGCGAACGCCAACAACCAGCAGCAGGCCGAAATCGCCCGCCTGTTCCATGCGCCCAAGGCCATGCACGTTCTTCGCCTGGCCAACACCGCCGAGGCCCCGCTGACAACAGCCCCGGCGATGATCGTCCGCGATAGACGCGTGATGGCCCAGGGCATGATTCAGTACACACCCGCCGGGGCTTCGTGCGATTTGACAATGACCACGGCGGTCGACGTGGGCGTCAAGGCCAGCGACACTGAGACCGGCCGCGACGCCAACGCACACAAGTGGCACGGCCGTTCCTACGATCGCATCAACCTCGCCGGCACGATCCACCTGACCAACCATCGCGATAAGACGATCTCCGTGGAGGTCCGCCGGTCGGTGCTGGGCTTTGTCGACTCCGCCTCCGGCGACGGCGAGATCAAGCAGCTCGGCCGCCACGGGAGTGGCTGGGCGCGGCCGTTCTGGTGGCGCTGGTACAGTTGGCCGAGCTGGTGGCGCCACGTGAACTCCACCGGCCAGGTCTCCTGGGAGTTCGACCTGAAAGGCGATGAGAGCATCGATCTGGGCTACGAGTGGCACTACTTCTGGCGGTGGTAGGCCTCGTGGCGGGGCAAAAGGATTGCCCGCCCATGGCGGTTGGCTTATAACGGGTCTGCGCCGGTTGCCTGGCGACGACCTGCTATGGACAAGACACTGGACAAGAGGCTCGCGGCTATTCACGCCGACCCCAACGCCAATGACTTCATCCTGGCCGACGCCAAGGATGCGGACATGGCCTTCGGGATGGCGGCCCCCGGCAAGAGCCCCGAGCACGTCGACGGCGGATTCCGTTCGCTCGATGAGTACCGCGACCACATTCGCGAGAACATTCGCCAGGGCCTCGTGGACATCATGCTGATGAGTGTCTCGACGGCCGAATTCATCGCGCTGAACGAGCGGATGTTCGACCGCTCGACCGTGACGCCCGCCATCCGCGCCAACGATACGTCCGATATCTGGGTCGCTCGCGGAGCGGCCTATCCGAAGGAGGCGTCGCGCCCGTTTCGCACCGCGCTGATCGACCACGCCCAGTGCGGGCAGATCGCCGACGAGTCGTGCGACCGCACGCGCGGCGTGAACCTGGGCCTGTACAGTGTGACATTCAGCAACGACGTGGACACCGACCACCAGGTCCTCGAGACCTACAAGGAATTTCGCGTCGAGGCCGAGGCGAAGGGGTTCCGCCACTTCCTGGAGATCTTCGACCCCAACGCGCCGGTGAATCCGATCCCGCCGCACAAGATCGGGCCGTTCATCAACGATCTGATCGCCCGCACGCTGGCCGGCGTCGCCTCGCCGGGCAGGCCGATCTTCCTGAAGATGGTCTACCACGGGCCCAAGTGGATGGAGGAGTTGGCCGGCTACGACCGCCATCTCGTGCCCGGCATCCTGGGCGGGTCGTCGGGGACGACCTACGACGCGTTCAAGCTGCTGGCCGAGGCGAAGAAGTACGGCGCGAGGGCGGCCCTTTTCGGCCGCAGGATCAACAACTCCGAGCACCAGCCGAGCTTCATCCAGTTCCTTCGCTGGCTGGCCGACGGCGAGGTCGAGCCGGAAGAGGCCGTCAAGGCCTACCACGGCGTCCTGCAGGGCCTCGGTATCAAACCCCACCGGCCGCTGCAGCAGGACATGATGCTGACCACCAGCGTCACCAGCTACGGCGGCTCGGGCGTGACGACGTCCCTGCCCTCAGCATCGCCGGGCGCCCGCTCGACAACCGGCAAGCCCAAGAAGACCGAAACGCCAGCATCCCCGGCCCAATCCACCGCCACCAAACCCGACGGCCAACCGGACTTCGCCAAAATGACCCCAGCCGAACGCCTCGCCTACCACCAGCAACGTCTTGATAAGATGTTTGGGGATTGAAGCAGGCTTGGGGCTTGGGGCCTGAGGCTTGAGCGTAAGAAGAAGCAACAGCCTGGGTGCGATCCGTCACCGGCGGGCACAGCAACCGTGCCGCGACGGCGGACCCAACGGCCTCCGAGAGCCCCGAAGCCAATCCTCTGGTACGTAGAAGACTTGGCCCCTCCTAACAGGGCGAGGGCCTCTGTCTGCTCACGCACCTGGCGGCGGCTTGCATGACGCAGAGAACTCAGCATCGCTCAGTAATCGTGATCTGATCCGCCTGATATCTGGGTCCGAGATTCGGGGGATTACGTCCTTTACCACCACTCCAACTCGCGCAGCGGCCCTTTCTTTCGGCAAAGGCAGCCTGCTTCCCTTGATCGCCTTGTAAACATCTTCTGCCGCCAAGCCTGCCGACACAATTCCTGTCTCCTCCGCCAGAGTCGCCTCCTTCTGCGACACCCACAAGATATCCCCTAGCACCTGCTTGATGTGTTGCCTCATTTCGCGGCGGTTCCAGTCTTCGGTGGCAACACGGGAAAACAGATGCCCCACAAGCCACCCGAGTTTGTTCTGAAACTGTCGCTTGATGCGCCCAGACCGAGCTTGGACCAGCGCCTCATAATGCTCTTTGGCATGCACCGCAATGCTCACTTGAAGCAACGCGACCGAGGAAACGGCGATCCCAACGCCCGCGTCCGCGTGAAGATAGAAGACTCCTTCGGTCTGTGCGTTCTGGTTGCATATCCTCTCAAGGAGCAATTGGGCCTTGTCACGTGTTTCCAAGCTGTACAGGCCGGGCACTCGCCCATCGGCGAGCTGAATAGTCTGGCACGTTGTCTGCAGCAGATCGTGCAGTACATCGCCCAAAGGGCGTATCACCGCGAGGTTGATGTATCTTGCTTTGCAGGGGTCCCCTCGCCCTCGCACCAGATCACAAGTCTGCGTGAGAACGAGGAATCCACTATACTTCTCGTTGATGAAGTGGTGATGAAAACGTCCAAGGATGTCCTGCAGTCCGGCAGTTGGCTGAAGAATGTCCCCCTGCTCCAAATCACATTCGCGATCCTCGATGCTTGCGTAAACAGGATGGACGGGGCGACTGGCCATCTAACCTTCTGTTGAAGATTCCCGTCTCCCAGTCTTGCCATGCTTTGCGCCGTACCTCAGGGAGAGCGGCCCCTCAGAAACTGCCGAGGGGACCGTGTAGATCCTGGGCTTCGGCGGCGGTGCCGTCGTTGCCTCGCCTGCCATCTCCGCGACGATCTTGACCCTTTCGACTACTGCACCATCCCGTTTCTGATCAGTTGTGTCCACATCCAAGTCACGACCTTTCGTCGGCATGTTCTTCCTCCTCAGTAACTTCTACGCACAGTGCCTTCAGAATGTTCTCGGCAGTTTCTCTAACGCTCTTGATTGGGGTCTGCAGCCAGCCTATCAACTCTCCCACATCGTTACTTGCCCGGTGGAAGTTCAGGAGCAATCTTGATTTCTGATCATCTGCAGTCAAGACTATGTTCACTACTCCCTCGCCGAAGCGAGCCGCACGGCTGATCGTCCGAGCGGTGACCTGCAAGCCTTTGTCAGCGACCGCGGCATCAAGGTCGGACGTCACCAGCCGAAGAACTGGCTCAGGTACCTCGTCGGCTTCATAGCCAATGTTGAACCCAACGGCCTCCACAGGCGTCTTGGGTAGCCACTCCAGGGCTTTCACACCTGCCTGCATTCCATACTGCAGCGACTCGTAGGTTGGCGCTAGAACGTCAATCCTTAGCTTTCCGGAAGCGCCGCTCACGGCTATCTGCTCGTTCGGATGTTTGACTGTGAAAGGGGAAACACCGTCCATCGGGACCTCAACCTGCAGATCCTTCTTGTCTTGCAGATCGAAGATGTTTTCGGCAATTTCGCCAGGGCTAAGAATCGCGCGGTTCCATCTGCCAGGTATGATCACGTTCCAATCGCAAGGCCTGAAAGGCATCGTCAAGTCTCCCTAGTCATATTCCCCTTAGAATAGTAGCTTCTGACAGCCTTTCTGAAAAGCACAATCTCAATATTGTCAGGGCCAGGGCCGGCCGTCAAGATGTCTACTCCTGAACGCCTCGCCTACCACCAGAAACGCCTCGACCAGATGTTTGGGGATTGACGTGGGCTTGGGGTTTGGGGGCTGAGGCTTGCACTGCCTGCCGACCACATGTTTCTGCAATCTGCTTGCTGGCAGGGGGGGAAGACGTATGGCCTCCGCTACGTCAGCTCGAGTTCCACGACGGTCTGGTTGGCCTGGGATTCGAGGGCGGCGGTGAAGAGGGTGTGGCTCCAGGCGGTCTCTTGGGGGGTGGCGCAGGCGGCGAAGGTGCTGGGGGCTGAGCCGGTCGATAGCTCGTGGATGAAGGCGGCCCACATCTGCAGGATGCTGTCGGAGAAGCCGAACTCGAAGATCCCGCCCGTGATGGATTTGAAGGCGGTCTCGTGGCCGGTGTCGATCTGCCCCCAGACCTGCTCGCCGCCGTCGTATTCGAGGATTTCCAGCCGGCGGGGGTTCTTGGTCGAGAACCGTGCGCAGGCGGTCGTGCCTTTGATCTCGAGCGACCAGCTGTTGGTCTCGCCCGGTGCGATCCGCTGGGTCTTGAGCGTCATCGGGAACAGGTTGCCGTCGCCGTCGGCCGCTTCGCACAGCAGCGTGGCGTTGTCCCACGTCTCGCACGGCACGCGCTTGCCGGACTTATCCGGCCGGGTCGTCATGATATTGCTCAGCACCGCCCGAACGTTCCGCGGCAGCCAGCCCGCGCGGAAGGGGATGTGGCAGACGTGCATGCCCAGGTCGCCCATGCAGCCGTACTCGCCGTTCTTGTCGATCATCCGCTTCCAGTTGATGGCCTTGTCCGGGTCCAGGTCGCTGGAGTGCCGGAAGAAGCCGTTAAACTCGATCACCCGCCCGAACGCGCCGGCGTCGATCATCCGCCCGATCCGCTGAACGCCCGGGCAGAACGGGAACTCGCTGCTGCAGCGAACGAAGACATCCGGATGCTGAGCGATGGCGGCCAGGATCGCATCGTTGGCGGGCTTGTCGATGCCGAAGGGCTTCTCGCCCATCAGGTGCTTGCCGGCGGCGATCGTGTCGCAGTAGACCTGCTGGTGCAGGTTGTGGGGCACAGCGACGTAGACGGCGTCGATGTTGTCGCTGGCCAGCAGCTGCTTGTAGTCGCCGGTAGCCAATGAGATGGTCTGGAAGTTGTCGGTGTACCAATCGAGAACGCTCTCGTTGGCGTCGCAGACAGCCACGATCTCCGGCCGAGCGTCCATCTCCGGCAAGTGACACCACCGAGCAGCCGCACTGGCGAACTCGCGCCCCATCAGGCCGCAACCGATAATGCCGAAGCGAATCGTTTTCATTGATACATCCTCTGGGGTGGCACGGCTTGCTTGCAAGCCGTGTTCCTCAAGTCGCCATGGATGCTACACGGGTTGCGAGCAACCCGTGCCACCCGACTGCTTAGCACAGTTGCTTTTCGGTTTCGCCGATGGCTTCGTCGATGATATCCAGGCCCTTGAGCAGCAGCTCGTCGCTCATGACGATCGGCGGGCTCATTCGCAGAATGTGGCCGGCCGGGATCCAGGCCAGGCCTTTGGCGAACGCCTTCTGGTAGACCATCTTGCCGGCCTCGTCGAAGGGCTCCTTGGTGGCGCGGTCTTTGACCAACTCGATACCCATCAAACAGCCCTTTGCCCGCACGTCGCCGACGATCGGGTGGTCGTCCTTCATCTTCGCCATGCGCTTGATCGCCAACTCGCCCAGGTGCATCGATCGCTCGAGAAGGTTTTCCTCCTCGATCACTTCAATACTGGCCAGGGCGGCGGCGCACGCCATCGGGTTGCCGCCGTAGCTGCTGGAGGCCGAGATCGACTCGAAGCTCTCCCTGTACGGCTCGCGGACGGCCACGCACGTGACGGGGAACCCGTTGCCGAAGCCCTTGCCGATGGCGACCACGTCGGGCACGACGTCCCAGTGCTCCATGCACAGCCACTTGCCCGTCCGGCCCCAACTGGTCAGGACCTCGTCAGCCATCAGCAGGATGCAGTTCTCGTCGCAGAATTTTCGGAGCTTGGGGAAGAAGTCATCGGGCGGCATGATCGATCCGCCCCAGCCCTGGATGGGCTCGAGGATGAAGGCCGCCACGTCGTGGACGGTGGCCTTGTCGATGTACTCGTCGTAGAACTCGATGTACTTGTCGGTGTCGATCGTGCCGTCGTCTTTGGTCCACATCGGGCGGTACACATCCGGGCGGGGGACCATATGAAAGCCCGGCGCCCGCGTGGGGCCATAGACGAACGACCGCACGTGGCCGAGCGAGACGCCGCCGTAGGTCTTGCCGTGGTAGTCGTAGAAGCAGGAGATCATCTCCTGGTGGTTCGTCGCCGCGCGCAGGACGCGCAGGCCCGCCTCGACGGCCGTCGTGCCCGAATCGTAGAACTGAAAGCCGTTCAGGTCCCCGGGCAGGACGTCGGCGAGCTTTTCCACCAGGGCCGTCTTGATCGGCGTGGTGAAGTCGTGACAGTTCATCAGCGTGTGGGCGGCCTTGGCGATGGCCTCGCTGACCTTGGGATGACAATGGCCCAGCGTCGCCACGTAGATGCCGGAGGAAAAGTCCAGGTACGTGTTGCCGTCGACATCCCGCAGCAGGCAGCCCTCGCCGGATTCGAAGACCACCGGAAAGAGCTTCACCTGCCCGCTGAGGCCCTTGAAGTAGGTCGTGCACCGCGCGTGCATCTCCTTGCTCTTGGGCCCGGGCGGGGGGACCACCACGTGGGGAATCCGGGTGACGTCGCTCGATGCCGATTTACGTGCTGCCATGGAACAACTCCTTGTTTACGTAGGGTAACCCACCATTTGAGCAGGATTGGCGGCGATGTCAACGCCGGCGCGCCAGTTGTAGGGCGAGTGCTTCGCACGCACGCGTCTTCTCATCCACGCCCGGCCACTGCGTGGCCGGGATCAAATCGCCGACCCCCTCAAACCCCAAGCAACTCCTTCTTGCGTTGCCAATAGTAAATGATGTTGTCGTAGGAAATATCCGGTGGGATCCAGTGGTCGATGGTGGGCACGTAGCCGCCTTCGAACGTCAGGGGGATCTTGGCCTCCAGTTCGCGGTCGATGGCGGCGCGGTCGGTCATCAACGCGCGCTTGTCGATGCCGCCGCTGATCAGCAGGTCGCGGCCGTATTGTTTGCGGTATTCGTAGATGTCGTTTCCGCAGACTTGCTCCATCGGGAACACGCCGTTGATGCCCGCGTCCAGCCAAAGCGGGATCAACTGCGAGACGTCGCCGTCGCAATCGACGAAGATCACGTCCACGCCCGCCGAGCGGATCACATCCACGATGCGCTTGTAGCGGGGGACCATGAAGCGCTTGACCATCTCCGGCGAGATCAGCGGGCCGTTGCGGTAGCACATATCCTCCCATAGCTGCACGTAGGTGATCGGGGCCTCGGCCAGGGCCTTGCGCAGGATGGTGGTGGCCAGCTCGGTCGAGAATTCCATCATGTCCTCGATCAGGTCCGGCTCGTCGTGGAATGCATACAGCACGCGCTCGGGGCCCAGCAGCATGCGGCAAAAGCCGAACAAGCTAGGCCCGCCGTAGTAGTTCATCACCAGCCCGTACAGATGAAGAATCTTCCCGGCCGAGCGCCACTGGTCGACCTTGGCGTCCCAGTCAGCCGGGTAGCGGGCCGGGTCGCTCGGGTCGAAGCGTGTCTTGATCGCCTCCCAGTCGGCGCGGGTTTCGACGGGGAAGCTCTCATACTCCGGCATGGACCGGTCGGGGCGATCCTTGAACTGTCGATACACCAGCCCCATGCGGTCCCGCATGGTGAAGGTCTCGCCGTCCTCCGACAGCGTCTTCTCCTCGAACGCCGGCCGCATGCCGAAGTCCGGGCCGACCGTCTCGATCGCATCCCGCTGGTCCATCCAGGCCATGACGTCGTCGGCATCGCCCCCGGTCTGATCCATCCAGGCGGCGATGGTCGCCTCCCACGCGCCCAACTCCATCAGCGGCGGCCGATCCGTCGACTCAAACCGCATGTGGGCGAGATAGCGCTCGTGAGGTGTCATGGCGGCCTCGAACTCCCAAGCTGGGCGCCACGCTTCTCCTTGGAAAAGCGCGCTTACGGTTGATTGGCGGGCACGCTTCTGCATACAGCCAGAAGCGTGGCACCCGGTTCCTAGTTCCCGGTTCCTGACTCCTGGTTGCCGATTCCTGGTTCCCGGCTCCCGATTCCCGGTTCCTGGCTCCCGGTTCCCGGCTCCTACACCAACGCCCGAATCGCTTCGGCGCATTTTGCGATCGAGGCGGTGGGGTTGTCGGCTTCGCCTTCGTATTCGATGACGGCCGCGCCGTCGAAGCCGACGTCGTCGAGGGCCTTCAACACGCCGGGCAGGTCGAGAACGCCCGTGCCGAGCACGACGTCCTCGGGGTCGCCCTTGCGATCGAAGATGAAGTCCTTGAAGTGGATCCCGTGCAGCCGATCGCCGAACTCGCGGATCATCGCCACCGGGTCTTCGTGGGCATCGAGCGCCCAGGCCGTATCCAGCAGCAGGCCGATCCGCTTGGAGGTGTTGCCGAACACCCACCGGAGCATCTCGCAGTTGCCCAGCGCGTGTCGCCCGCCGTGGTTGTGGATGCCGAGAACCATGTCGAACTCGTCGGCCAGCTTCTCGGCCGTGCGGAAACAGCCGGGTATCTTGTCCATGTCGAACCCGCCGATCATCAGCACCTTCGCCCCGGCCCTGGCGGCGAACTCGAACCGCACGCGCTCGTCCGCCTCGTCGTCGGCGAACGAATCCGCCGTCATGGCGACAATGTCGATCCCGGCGTCCTTGAACGTCGCGACCGCCGTGTCGAAGCCGGCCGGGTCGTCGAAGGTGAAGTGCACGCCAAATCCGCACAACTCAATCGTCGTCAGCCCGCACTCTTTCACCGCCTTCGCCGTCCGCGCAACATCAAACTCCCGAAAACAGAACGTCTGCACACCGAGGTTCTTGGCCAAATTCATCGCCTGCTCCTTTCATATCTGAGCGAAACGCTATTGCTACCGGAAAACGCGCCACGATGCAATCGCGGCCTGTGGCGCTTGACGGCCGCTGCCCGTGGGCGTATCGTTCGGGGCTTGGATTATCTTGGGTTCGGCAGCTCGAAAGGAGTGCAGTTATGGCCAACGATGTGATTCGGCTGGGCATTATCGGCATGGGGCTCAACAACATGGCCTCGACGTTCGTCATGCTCAACGACGTCGAAGACCTCCGCTACGAAATCACCGCCATCTGCAGCGTCCCGCAGGAGACGGTCGACGAGTGCTGCAAGGAGTTCAACGTTCCCTTCGGCACGACCGACTTCCGCGAGCTCGTCGGCCGCGACGACGTGGACGTGGTCTGCGTGTTCTCGCCCGACCACCTGCACGCCGAGCACGCGGTCGCAGCGCTGGAAGCGGGCAAGCACGTCGTCTGCACCAAGCCGATGGTCACCTCCGTCGCCGACGCCAAGCGCCTGGTCGACCTTGCCGGCGACAAGGGCGTCAAGTTCCTCGTCGGCCAAACCATGCGGTTCGACCGCCAGTTCCTCCACGCCAAGAAGCTCTTCGACGACGGCGAGCTGGGCGATCTGATTGCGCTGGAGAGTTTCTACCTGCACGACATGCGGCCGATTTTCGACTTCACGCCGTGGCGGCTGAACGTGCCCCAGGACTTCATGTACGGAGGCTGCGTGCACTCCATCGACGTGATCCGCGCCTTCGGCGGCGATATCGACGAGGTGCAGGCGTTCAGCAATCAGGGCAAGATGACGGCCGACTACGCCATTGACGACAACTTCTTCCTGAACGTCCGCTTCAAGAGCGGCGTGATCGGCCGGGTGGCTGGGCTGTACGGCATCGTCCACCCGCCGACGCCCATGATGCAGTTCGGCCTCTTCGGCAACAAAGGTAGCCTGCAGGCCGAGTTTACCGACAACGCCCCGGGCGAGATCCGCGTGATCCTCGACAAGTGGGACCCGAAGGAGGCCGAGGTCATGGCGTTCGAGCCCGAGCGCGACCGCAGCGCTTACGGCCACGGGGCGACGGTGATCCGCTATATGCGACACTTCCAGGACTGCCTGGACAACGACCTCGACCCGTCGCCCAGCGTCATCGACGGCGCCAAAAGCGTCGCCGTCGGCGAAGCGGCCCGCGAATCGATCAAGACCGGCAAGGTCGTCAAAGTCTTCAACGAGTTCTAACCTGAGAAGCGGGAGCTTCTCAGGAAGCACGAAGCACGAAACGGACCGCGCTTCGGCGGGGCGACGTTCTGTTTCTTTCGAATTTCGTATTTCGAAATTGTTTCGAGCTTCGAATTTCGAGCTTCGAGTTTTTCTAGGCTGGAGTCAACACGATGACCAACCATAACCCCGTGCGTCCAAGAATCGGCGTGTTGGCCCTGACGCTGGAACTCTACGAAACGCTCGTGCCGGAGTTGCGGCTGCAGCGGGAGACGTGGTTTCGCGAGCAGGCGTTGCCGGCGCTGGCGCCGGTGGGGGAGGTCGTCTTCGACAAGGCCGTCTTTCGCCGCGAGGATATCGACGCCCAGGTCGCCGCCCTCGAGTCGCAAGGCGTCGACGCGCTGCTGGTGGTGCTGCTGACCTACTCGCCCAGCCAACTGGCCCTGCCGGCGCTGATCCGCACGCACCTGCCCATCATCGTGTGGAACACGCAGGAGCTGCCGGCTGTGGACGACGCCTTCACCACCGCCGCGATGATCGACAACCACGGCGTCCACGGCACGCAGGACCTGTGCAACGTGTTGGGCCGGGCCGGCGTGGCGTTCGAGTACGTCACCAGCCACGTCAGCGACGACGGCGCCGTGGACAGCCTGGGCGATTTCTTCGCCGCCGCGGCCGCCGTGCGGCGATTGCGGTCGATGCGGATCGGCCTGCTGGGCTACCCGTTCCCCGGCATGGGCGATTTCGCCCTGGACACCACGCACATGGCCGCCACGCTGGGCTGTCAGTGGCAACACCTGACGGTCGAGGACTATATTCTGCGATGCAGCGCCGCCGCCGACGGAGACGCCGCCGACCTGGTCGCCACCTATCGCCAGACGTATGACGTCGCCGCCGACGTCACCGACGACGACCTGGCGTTGACGGCGCGGACGGAGCTGGCCCTGCGCGGCATGGTGGCCGACAACGGCCTGGACGCGCTGACGTATCAGTTCATGGCCTTCGGCGACGACGAGCGCACGCCGACCGTGCCGTTTGTGGCGATGAGCCGTCTGCTGGCCGACGGGATCGGCTTCGGCGGCGAGGGCGACATCATCGCCGCCGCCGGGACGACGTTCCTCAACACGCTCCACCCGCCGGCGAGCTTCACCGAGGCGTTCACCATCGACTTCGCCGGCAACAGCCTGTTCATGAGCCACATGGGCGAGGCCAACGTCGCCATGGCGCGGACCGACCGCAAAGTGCCGCTCATTGCCAGAAAGATGCAAATCACCCGCACGCAGGGCAGGCAGCTGGAGCTGATCACGTGCTTCCAGCCGGGCCCGGCCACGTTCTGCGCCCTGACGCTGGGCGCCGAGAGCCGATGGCGGCTGATTGTCTCGGCGATGACGATTGCCGACTTCGGCCCGCTGGAGATGGAGGTGCCGCACTTCAAGCTCACGCCCGCCGGCGACGTCCGCGACTTCCTGACCGCCTACGCCAAGGCGGGCGGGCCCCACCATAACGCCGTGTGTTTCGGCGATGCCCGCAGCCGACTGAAGATCGCCGCCGATCTGCTCGGCGCGGACTACCGCGAGATCTAACGCCATGTTCTGCGGCCTCGACCTCGGTACGACGAACATCAACGCGCTGCTGGTCGATGCGCAGGGATCGGTCGTCGCGCGGAGTTCGTCGCCTGTGTCGATCAACCACACCGCCGGCGGCGGGGTCGAGCAGGATATCGACGAGATCTGGTCGGCGACGATATCGGCCCTGAAAGGTCTGGGCTCGCCCGATCAACGCGCAGCCGTTCGGGCGGTCGGCATCTCCTCGCAGGGCGGAGCGATGCAGATCACCGATGCCGCCGGTAAGGCTGTCGGGCCCGTGATCAGTTGGCTTGACGGCCGGGCGGGCGAATACAACCAGCAGTTGACCGACCGACTTGGCCGGGAGTGGTTCGTCCAGCACGTCGGCCACGCCTGCAGCAATCTGTGTTTGGGACAACTGCTTCGGCTTCAGGATGAAAGTCCGGCACTGCTGGCGGGGTCGAATCGCATCGGCTTTGTCGGCGACGTGATCGTCTCGCGCCTGGCCGGCCGGGCGGCGCACGATGCGACCAGCCTGTCCATCGCGTGGCTGTACAACCCGTCGCTGCGCGACGCCGATCCGGAGGCGTTGAAGCTGGTCGGTGTGAGTGCGGACCAATTGCCCGCGCTGCTACCGGTGGGCGAAGCGGCAGGGGGGCTGTTGGAGTCCGTTGCGGGCGAGACAGGCCTGCCGGCCGATGTGCCTATCTCGGCGGCGGTGCACGATCAGTACGCCGCGGCGCTGGGGTCGGGCAGTGTGCACGTTGGCGACGTGATGTTCGGGGCCGGCACGGCGTGGGTGCTGCTGGCGACAACGGATCGGCTGGCCCCGCCGGTGACCGACAGTGCGTTTGTCTGCACGCATGTGATCGACGGCCTTTACGGTCAGATGCTGTCGATGGTCAACGGCGGGTCGGCGTTTGCGTGGGCGGTGGATGTGCTGGGGCTTTCGGATAAGACCGGCGACGAGTTGGATGCAATGATGGCCGACGTCCCGGCCGGTTGCCAGGGCCTGCGGTGCAGGCCGACGCTGGCATCGGGAGCGGGGGCCGAGGCGGGCGGCGGGCGGTTGGACGGGCTGCGGCTGTCGCACACGCCCGTCCATGTGCTGCGGGCGGTGGCCGAAGGCCTGGCCTGCGAGTTCGCCCGCTACCTGGGCTTTCTGACGGCGGCGGGCCTGCCGGTTAGCCGTCTTGTGATGACGGGCGGGGCGGCCGCCAGCAGCGTGACGCCGCAGATTCTCGCCGATGCGACGGGCCTGCCGCTGACGTGCTGCACCGAGACCGACACCAGCGCCTTCGGGGCGGCCGTGATCGCCACAGGGCTGGTCGAGACCGAAACCAACCTGGCGACGATCTCCGAGCGACTGGCGCCCGGGGCGAAGCAGTTTCAGCCCGGCGGCGACCGCGCCGTCTACGGACCCATCGTCGAGGCATACATCGCCGGCCGGGGCGAGTGAGGGCTTTCGCGTGAAACCGATTCCGCTGACGCACGTGTGGCAATATACGGATGTGGATCGCGCGTTCTGGGATGAACGCCTGGCCGATTGGTTGCCCGAGCGCATCATCGACGCGCACGTGCACGTGCTCAACCCCGCTCTGTGCCTCGAGCCGATGACGGACGAGAAGCGTCGCCAGCACTGGGTGGCCGAGGTCGCCGAGCCGCTGGAGGCCGAGGTGCTCTGTCGCTGCGACCGCGTGGTCTTTCCCGGCCGGGATGTTTCGCACGTCGCGTTCGGCTGGCCGGACCCGGCGTTCGACGTCGAGGCCGCCAACGAGTACGCGCGGCGGGAGTCTCTCCAGCGAGGCTGGCACGCGCTGGCGCTGCTGCGGCCGCAATGGTCGGCCGAGCGGGTAGCCGCCGAACTCGACAAGCCCGGCGTGATCGGCGTCAAACCGTACTACGCGATGATCGGCAGCGACCTGAAGACGCGCGACCGCTACATCGAGGCCGGCATCTTCGAGTTCCTGCCGCATCACGCGCTGGAGGTGCTCAACGATCGCCGCGCGTGGGTGACGCTGCACGTGCCCAAGGCCGACCGCCTCGGCCACCCGGACAACCTCCGCGAGATCCGCGAGATCCGCCGCCGCTATCCCGACGTCGTTCTCATGATCGCCCACTTCGGGCGTTGTTACACCGAGTCCCACGCCCGCGAAGGCCTGCTGCCGCTGGCCGACGACGCGGGAATCTATTTCGACAACTCCGCCGTGCTCAATCCGGTCGTCCACCGCATCGCACTGGAGACGTTCGGGCCCGGCCGCATTATCTACGGCACGGACAATCCCGTCCTGTACATGCGGGGCCGGCGACAATGGCATGACCGGACCTACGTCAACCGTACGAACGTCGATTTCCATTTCAACACCGATCGCGAATCGCCCGAGATCGAGGCCGGCTACACGCTCTACATGTACGAGGCCCTGGCCGCTATCTGCCAGGCGTGTGAGCAGGCGGGCATCGGCCGCGACGGCGTCGAGGCGATCTTCGCCGGCAACGCCCAGCGGCTGATCGATTCGGTCGGACCGGACCGGTAGACCCACCGACCAAGAAACCCTTCGCTCCGTCGGCCGGGCAACCGTAGAATGGTCGATACGGTCCAACGAAGGAGCGAGATTATGCTACGAATCCGTCCCTCAGTCCTGTCTGTGGTTGCCCTGTTGGCGCTTCTGGCCGGCTGCCAGGTGACAAATCCCGATTACGCCGCGTGGGTGCGTTTCGAGCCCGGCTCTTACGTGATCTTCGAAGGTGAGCAAAAGATCGGCGACGACGTTCAGCCGGTTCGTATCACCGAAGAACTCATTGGCAAGGACGCCGAGCACGTCTATCTGAAACGGACGACCGGCCCGGCCGGAGACGCCGGCGGAGAGCCGCTCGTGGCGATGCGAGTCGAGAACGCCCGAATCGATCCGACCGAGGATATGCGCACGCATCCCAAAGCCGTGATCCGCGACGTCGGCACGGAAGATGTCGAGGTGGCCGGGCAGGTATTCCATTGCCCCGTGCGCGAGTTGGAGCTTCACGCGCAGACGGAGGGGTTCATCGGGACCATGACAGAGATCGTCGGGCGTGCGGCTGTGCATCCGGACATGCCGGGGAGATTTGTGAAGGTGTCTTTTCGCGCGAGGACCGCGCATCACGAGTACGAAATGTCGGGGCGGATCGTCGACTTCCGTGCGATTCGGAACCAGGAGTAGACCATGTTGGACTGCACGACCGCTGGTGATCGCGTGGTGAAGACCGTCTGCGGGGCATTGTGTGTCGCTTTCCTGGCAGCGATGGGAATCGGCTGTGAGAGGGTCGATCTGAACACCTACTACACGTCCGCCGAGCGGATGGACAAAGGGCTCGTTGTCATTCTGCCCGGCATCGAAGGCGAGAGCGCCGCCAACCAGGACATCCGCAGGGGGCTGGACGAGGGGGGCGTGCCCTATGCCCTGGCGATCTATCGCTGGGGGTTCCCGTTGCCCGGGATCGGCCTGTTCATGAACCAGACGGACACGGCCGGCAATCGCCGCGCCGCCCGGGAACTGGCCGAGCGGATTGTGCTGTATCAGACCAACTTCCCCGGCCGACCCATTTTCTTATCCGGCCACAGCGCCGGCGGCGGCGAAGTGGTCTTCACGCTGGAGGCCCTGGGCGAGCTCGGGGCCGAGCCGGTGGAGGGGGCGTTTCTCCTGGCGGCCAGTATCTCCAGCGACTACCCATTGCACGCGGCGCTGCGTATGACGCGGCGGGGGTTGGTGAATGTCTACAACCCCGAGGACGATCTGCTGAACACCGGGGCCGTCTTCTTCGGCAACGTGGACGGCGGCCACGCCCCCTCGGCCGGGCGGACGGGCTTCCAAGGCCGGTACGAGAAGCTCTACCAGTTGCAGATTACGGGGGCGGAAATCGGCATCTTCGGCGACCCGCACTATATCGCCACCAACGCATCGCTGATTGCCGAGCGCGGGCCGCTTTGGCTCAACAGCGAGACCTGGCCTCCCCCGCCCCCGGGCCGATAACGATGCGGCGCGGCCGAGTTCTGTGGATACCGGAGGGGTCAGGCCAACGGCCTGACATGTATCAGCCTGGGGCGAAGCCCCAGGATCTTGGCATTACCGACAGGGAAGCCCCAACGGGGCGAAATGAGCTATTCGCAATGGGTTATCGATCGATCATATCGCTCCTTCAGAGCTTCCGCACCGTTGGATGATGCTGTCCTAGGGCTTCGCCCTAGGCTGATACATATGAGGCCGTTGGCCTCGAAAAGAAGCTAATCGAGGCCACCAATCCCTTAACTTGGGGCCATTGTACGGTGTCCCCTGAACTCATCCTGATCTCTGACGGGGGTCATCTTGTATGACGTTGGCGGGGGGCGGCATGGGGAACTCGACGCTTGTCTGTGCGTCAAAACTATCGAACGCCGCGGCCGACGCGGGCGTAACAGGTTGTGGCGATCGAGCTGCGCGGCGGGCAAACTGTTGATTCTCGCGCGAGTTGCGTGTAGGCTGGAATTTATTGCCGAGGCGCGATTAACCGGCGAATCAGGGCGGCTTGTGCCGCGTCGAATAGGTAGGGACGACCTATGGACGACAGGGGTATCGATAGAGCGGTAGACGCGTTCATCTCTCGTGTGGCGGGCTGGCTGTATCTGCGGTTCGTCCTGCGGTGGACGGCGGTGTGGTGCTTTGCCTGGGGGACCGGCGTGCTGATCCTGCGATACGCGATCCGGGCCGAGCCGGGGCCGCTGCTTTGGGGCTTGGCGGCGGTGGGCGGCATTCTGATTGTGGGCATTGTCGCAGCCTATCGCCGGGCGCCTTCACGGACGGCTGTGCGAGCGGCGCTGGACGGGTCGCATCGCTGCGGCGGGCTGGTGATGGCGTCGCGCGAGGCCGACCTGGGCGCGTGGCGGCCGCCGTCGCTGGATCCGGATCGCCTGACCCTTCGCTGGCACGGCCGGCGGCCGCTGGCGCTGTTGGCGGCGGCGATGGCGTTTGTGCTGATCAGCTTCATGCTGCCGCAGCGTTATCTGACGACCGGGCCGGGCCGGACGATGAACATCGGTTCGCAGGCCGCAGCCCTCACCGAGCAGATCGAGGCGCTCGAGGAAGAGGGCGTCATCGATGAGGAGCAGGCCGCCGACATGGAGGCCAAGCTCGATCAGATCGAGTCCGAGGCGACCGGGGATGACCCGGTCAAGACATGGGAGGCGCTGGACCACCTCGAGACAACTCTCGCCGACATGGCCGACCAGGCCGCCGAGGAGGCGATCAACGACACGGAAAAGCTCGGCCAGGCCGGCGCCTTGGCCGACGCGTTGGACATGACGGCTGACGAACTGGATCCGTCGGCGCTGACGGCGGCGATGGGCGAGTTGGCGGACATGGTCAGCGAGGCGCGAGCGGAGTGCGAGGCGGCCGGCGAGGCGCTTTCCGATGAGATGGCCCAGGCGTGTGAGAATGGGACACTGTCGGCGGAGCAACTGGGCGAGTTGGCCGAACAGTTGAGTCAGTCTCAGAGCGGTCTGGGCGAGTCGCTCAAGCGTTTGGCCGAGGCCAGGCTCATCGACGCCCAGACGCTGGCGCAGTTGCAGCGGATGGCGGGCCAGTGCGACAGCGGACAGTTGGCCGATTTTCTAAAGGCCGCCTGCAGCGGCGATGGCGACGGCGACGGCGATCTGGCCGGGATGTCGCTGGCCGAGGTGATCCGTTTGGGATTGGCTGATGCCAGCGGCGGCGACCGGCCCGGGCGCGGGGGCGTCAGCCGGGGCCGAGGTGACGCGGCCATGACCTGGCGAGATCCGACCAGCAAGGAAAACACCGCGTTCGAAGAGCAGGTCCTCCCGCCGGCATCGCTGGCGGCGATTCGCGACAGCGAGCGCATCGGCCTGAGCACCGGCGCGCCCACGGTCGCGGAGGCCGGGCCGTCGGCGGGCGGGGCGCTGACAAGGGCGTCGGCCGGGGGCGGCTCGGCGCACACGCGCGTCGTCCTGCCCCGCCACAAGGCGGCCGTGCAGAGATATTTCGATCGCCGGCGTCGATCGGGCGAGGCCCCTTGACGGCGACATGATTCACTCCCCGGGAGAATGAGCATGACAGACCCAGCCCCGCAGATTCTTCAGCCGCAGGAACTCCAGCCGGCCCTCGAGCTGGCCAACAGTGCGTTGGAGCAACTGGACCGCGTGTTGTTGGGCTGTTCGGACCTTCACCGGATGGTCATGATCGGCATACTCAGCCGCGGGCACCTGCTGCTCGAGGGCGTTCCGGGCGTCGGCAAGACGGCGATGATCAAGGCGCTGGGCGACGTGCTGAGCCTGCAGTTCGCCCGCGTGCAGTTCACACCCGATCTCATGCCGGCCGATATTGTCGGCACGCACATCCTGCAGCAAGTCGAGGGCGGCAACCGCGAGTGGGTCTTCGAGTCCGGCCCGGTGTTCACGAACATCCTCCTGGCCGACGAGATCAACCGCGCATCGCCCAAGACGCAGTCGGCCCTGCTGGAGGCGATGCAGGAGCGGTCGGTCACGCTGATGGGCACGACCCGTCCGTTGCCGGCTCCGTTTTTCGTGCTGGCGTCGCAAAACCCCATCGAGCTGGCAGGCACGTATCCGCTGCCCGAGGCGCAGCTCGACCGGTTCCTGTTCAAGCTGAAAGTCACTGGGCCGGAGGTGGCCGTTCTGGAAGAAATCATTTCCACGCGGCGTCGGGGCGAGCCGCCGGCGGTGACGTGGTCGATGTCGGCCGATCAGTTGGCGTCGCTGTTTGCGGTGATGGATCGCATGTTCCTGCCCCGGCCGGTGGCGCGTTACATCTCGCGCCTGGTGGCGGCCAGCCACGGCGAGTCGCCCGAGGCCACCGAGGGTGTCCGCAACTACGTCTCCTACGGCGCGTCGCCGCGGGCGGCGATCGCCATCGCCGAATCGGCCCGGGCGTCGGCGCTGCTGGCGGGGCGGCCGACCGTCGGCTTCGAGGACGTCCGTCACGTCGCCCCGGCCGTGCTGAACCATCGCGTGCTGCTGAACTACAAGGCCCGGTTCGATCAGGTCGACAGCTTCGCCGTCATCGACGAGTTGCTCGGCGCTGTCGACGAAGCGGGGCTGAACCTGCCTGACGACCTGGACATCGCCGAGGGAGCGGCCTCATGACGCACCGGCGACCGCTAGGGACTGTCGGCCGCCGCGGGCGTTCGGCGATTGGGCTGTGTCTTCTGCTGACGGTCTTGTCGGCGGGGAGCGTCTGGGCCGACAAGCAGCGCTATAGGGATGTGACGGTGACGTCGCTGCCGCTTGTCGGCGATAGGACCACCCACGGCTACGTGGCGTATCGGTTCGAGATCACCAACCACTCGCTCGACCGCCCACACCGCGTCACGTTGGCCTTGCCGGCCAATCTGTACGGCGGATCGTTCATGGCTGGCATTAGCAGGACCGTCACCGTGGCCGCCGATTCGACAGCGGCCATCTCGCTGTTCCAGCCGCCCCTGCCGATCGAGGGCAGGTCCGTGGCGGTGCGGATTGACGGGCGGTCGCAGGACCGTCCGCTGCGAGTCGATCCGATCGACCACGGCGAGGATGTCACCCCCTTCAGCCGCGGGTACGGCCGGAGTAACCCGCCGGCGCACGCGCTAGCCAGCCGAGCGTTCCGCAACACCAACCTGGAATCGGTGCTGAGTTCGCAGGGGGTTGCACTGGCGGTTTCGGAGAATCCACCGGCCCTTTGGAGCGGCGACTGGCTGGCCTACAGCCGTTTCGACGGTGTGATCGTCACCGCCGAGGAGATGGCGGCGATGTCGGCCGCCGCCCGCCAGGGCCTGGTCCAGTACACCGAGTGCGGCGGGGTCCTGATGGTGGTTGGTTCGTGGAAGCCGTCGGAGGCCTGGACACCCATGGGCCAGCCTAATGCAGGCCAACCTGATGCGCGCCTGGATGTATATCAAGGGGGCTTTGGCGTCTGCATGGTTATGGTCGGCCAGCGGGTGGACGCATGGGAAGTCTTTGCCCAACGGGTCGTCAGCGCGTCCGGCCCGTGGAGTCGAATGCACACACCGGTGGAGGCCCATCGGGCCTTTCCCGTCGTCGAGAACATCCGCGTGCCCATCCGCGGGATGCTGGTGCTGATGCTGGTGTTCGTGATCCTCATCGGGCCGGTCAACATGTTCGTGTTGCATCGGCGCAACCGCCGCATCTGGCTGCTGTGGACCGTGCCGGCGTTTTCGCTGCTGACGTGCGGGGTCGTGTTCGGCTACTCGGTCCTGTCGGAAGGGCTTCGCGGCTCGTGGCGCCTGCAGGTGCTGACGGTGCTCGACGAGACCAACCGCCGAGCCACCTCGATCGGCTGGATGGGGTTCTATTCGCCGCTGACGCCCGCCGGCGGACTACGGTTTTCCTATGAGACGGAGCTGACCCCGCAACTGAAACAAGACGATTGGCGACCGCCCCAGGGCAGCCGGACCGTCGACTGGACGAACGACCAGCATCTGGCCTCGGGCTGGGTGCAGGCGCGGGTGCCGGCGTATTTCAGATTCCGAAAGAGCGAAACCCGTCGCGAGCGGCTGGCGATCGAGACCGACGATGATGGTCGGATCGTCGTGGTCAACGGGTTGGGCGCCGATATCTCGCGCCTGCGCCTGGCCGATTCGGCCGGGCGAATCCACGTCGCCGGCGCCATCCGCGCCGGCGCCAAGGCCGTTCTCGAACCCACCGACCAGCGAGTCGACGGCTCGAAAGCTCTGGCCACGGTGTACAGCCAACGCTGGACGCGGTCGATTAAGCAGGTGAGCAACCAGCCCGCCGCCTTCTTGCGGCCAGGCACGTATCTGGCCGAGCTCATGGACAGCCCGTTCGTCGAATCGCCTCTTAAAGGGGCCCGCGCGACGAAATTCCAAGTGATCGTGTACGGCATTTCGGGAAAGGCGGACCATGGAAATTAGGGTCGACGGGCTTCGGAAGTATTTCGGCAAGACCAAGGCCGTGGACGACATTTCGTTCACGTTCGCCTCCGGCGATATCTTCGGCTTTGTCGGGCCCAACGGGGCGGGCAAAACCACGACGATGCGCGTGCTGGCGACGGTGGACGAACCGACGGCCGGGGATGCATTCATCGACGGCGTCTCGGTCGTGCAGTACCCCGAGAAGGCCCGAAAGCTGGTGGGGTTCATGCCCGACAGCCTGCCCGCCCATGGCGACGTGTCGGTGCACGAGTACCTGGACTTCTTCGCTCGCGCCTACGGCGTGCACAGCCGCGGCCGGCGAGAGGTGGTCGAGAACGTCGAGGAGTTCACCGGCCTGATCAACTTCCGCGACAAGGTTCTCAAGGCCCTGTCCAAGGGCATGAAGCAGCGCGTCAGCTTGGCCCGCGCACTGGTCCACGACCCACACGTCCTGATCCTCGACGAGCCCGCCGCCGGGCTGGACCCCCGCGCGCGAATCGAACTGCGCGAGCTGCTCACGATTTTGGCCCAGCGCGGCAAGGCGATCCTCATTAGCTCGCACATTCTGACCGAGCTGTCGGAAATCATTACCGGCACGATCATCATCGAGAAGGGCAAGATCATCCGGGCCGGCTTGATCGACGAGATCATCGCGGCCGAAATGCCGCACCAGTTGCTGACGATCCGCACGCTCGGCGATCTGGGTGAGTTGCACCGACACCTGCTGGAGTTGCCCCAGGTCGAGGCCGCCCGCATGGACGGATCGGCGGTGGAAGCGGCGATCGACGGCGACGACGATGCCTGTGCGGCCGTTTTGGCCGAGCTGATCAAACGCGGCGTGCCGGTGGTTGAGTTCACGCATCGTCGGGCCGATCTGGAAGAACTGTTCATGACCGTCACGAAAGGGGAGGTGCAATGAGCGTACTGACGGCAGCGGCCCATCGGTTCGACAGGCTGCTCAATCCGATCGTCGTCAAGGAGCTTCGCCAGGCCGTCCGCAGCCGGTTCGTCTCGGGCATGCTCATCCTGTTTCTGATCGTCCAACTGTCGGCGGTCACCATTGCGGTGCTGGGCCGAGCGGACCTGGCGGAAGATTTTTCGCTCTCGGCGGGGCAGGAGATCACGGCGGTGTTGTTCGGGATCCTGATCGTCGCCTGCCTGCTGTTCGTGCCGATGTACACGGGTATTCGGCTGACCCACGAGCGCCGCGACATCCAGGGCGACCTGATGTACACCACCACCATCAGCCCCTGGGCCATCGTTCGCGGCAAGCTGATCAGCGCGGTGATGCTCACCGTGTTGATCTACAGCGTGTGCATGCCGTTCATGACGTTCACCTACCTGCTGCGCGGCGTCGACGTGCAGGTGCTGCTGGTGTGCCTGGGTGTAGGCTTTGTGGGCGTTCTCGTCGGCGTGCAATTGGCCATCCTCTGGTCGTGCATCCGGGCCAGCGGCGTGCTGCGGATCCTAATGAACCTCGCCGGCATGGGGGCGCTGGTGACGATGGCGTACGGTCTGATCGGGTTTCTGGTCAACGCGATGGACTACGGCCTGCCCACGGACGAGCCCTGGTTCTGGCCGGGGATGGCGACGGCGGGAGCATTCGCTTTGCTGGCGGTAGGGCTGGTGCACTGCCTGTCGGTGGCGCTGATTTCCCCCGACTCGTCCAACCGCATGTTGGCGACGCGAATCTATCTCACGGCGACCTGGTTTATCACGTTGGGCATCGCGGGATATTGGTGGGATGAGATCGGGGACTGGGAGTTCATTTACGTCTGGGCCGTGGGGTCTGTGGTGATCCTTATTGGAGGGCTGATGGTGGCCGTCAGCGAGCGGCAGGAGTGGGGGCCGAGAGTGCGGCGCTCGATTCCGCGCAATCCGCTGGGGCGGCTGATCGCATTTCTGTTCTATAGCGGGGCGGCCGGCGGGATTCTGTGGTGTGTGATCCTGATGGGGCTGACGCTGTTGATTGCCTACTTGGCAGGGCCCGTGTCGGCGAGGCGCTATGGATGGGATCGCGACGAGGTCATCTACCTGCTGGGGCTGGCGCAATACGCCGTTGCCTACGCTCTGACGGGGCTGCTGCTGTGGCGGGTGCTGATGGCGCGGCGCATGAAGCATATCTTTATATGGGTTGTCGTGCTCCTGCTGGTGGCCGTCGGGATGGTTGGGCCGATCCTGGGAACGTTTCTGCTTCGGTCCGGCTGGGACGGGGATATGTCGGTCGGCAACAACTTCCTGATGGTGACCAATCCCGTGACGATGGGCGAGGATGAAGAATCCCGGGCCGTCTGTCTGGTATTCTCGGGGCTATGGGCGCTGGTTGCCGCCGTGCTGTCGCTGCCCTGGATGATCGAGCAATTCGGCAAGTTCAAGTCTCTCAAACCGGCCCGCGCGAAACGTCGCGGGCCTGCGAGCGATGGATAACGCCACACACCAGTATCTGCTGGCCGGGCATCGCGCGGGCATGATGTATGCCCTCACGCCCCCGCCGGGCGCGCCGGTCGGGCTGGCCGGGGCGCAACTGGCCAATCGGCCCGGCAGCAGCCTGGAGTTCATGGACCACCGCGAGTACCAGCCCGGCGACGATATGCGCCGGATCGACTGGGCCGCCTATGCCCGCACCGATCGCCTGATCGTCAAGCTCTACCGCCAGGAGGTCAACCCCCACGCCGACATCCTGGTCGATGCCTCGCTGTCGATGCGTCTGGAGGCGACGGCCAAGCACGAGGCCACCGTGGGCCTGGCCGCGCTGCTGGCGGCGGCGGCCGGCAACGCGGGGTTTACGCACTGCCTCTGGCTGGGGCGTCAGGGCTGGCGGGAGGCGCCCAATGCCTCCGGCCCGCCCACCGAATGGATGGACGTCGATCTGGACTACGCCGGTAGCCCCGCCGACGCGATGGACCGCATGCCGCCGTCGCTGCGGGCCCAGGGCGTTCGTATCCTCATCAGCGATCTGCTGTGGCTGGGCGACCCGCTGGCGTTCCTATCGCCGCTGGCGGAAAAGGCCGCCGCCGTCGTCATCGTGCAACTGCTCGCCGAGGCCGAGGTCGACCCTCCGCCCCACGGCAACACCCGCCTGAGCGATGTCGAAAGCGGCGAGCAGTTGGAGGTCTTCGTCGATGCCGCCGCCCGGCGGCGCTATCGCGCCGCGCTGAGTCGACACCAGCAGAACTGGCATCGCGCAGCCCGGCAGGTGGGGGCGCGAATGGTGACGCTCGTCGCCGAGCGGATCGTGACCGACTGGCAGCTCGAGCCGCTCGTCGCCGCTGAAATCCTGAAGGTGGCCGGCGCGTGATCTTCGCACTGCCATGGGCGCTGCTAGGGCTGGTCGGTCTGCCGGCGCTGGCGGCGATCTACTTTCTGCGCAACCGGTCGCGGCGGATCCCCGTATCCAGCCTGATGCTGTGGGCCGACCTGACCCGCCCGCGCCAGGGCGGCCGGCGCGTCCAGCGAATCCAGGCGCCGTGGCTGTTGCTGCTGGAACTGGCCGTGCTGACGCTGCTGGTGCTGGCCGCCTGCGGGCCCCGAATCCGCGCCGGCGGGGCGCGGCAGACGCTGCTGGTCGTCCTGGACGATTCGTTCTCCATGCGGGCCGGCGGAGACGATTCGCCGCGCACCCGCGCCGAAAAGGCGCTGGCCGAGCGGCTCGGCGGCGGACGGTTCAACGCCCGATTCATTCTCGCATCCGATCAGCCGCAACTGCTGGGCGAGTCGGTCACGTCGCCGCGCGATCTTGGCCGCCGGCTCGAGCCGTGGCGCTGCGGGGCGGGCCGCGCCGATCTGCGCAAAGCGATCGCCCTGGCCCAGGCCGTCGGCGGGCCCAGCGCTAAGGTCCTGGTGCTCACCGATCACGCCCCGCCCGGCGATCTGGCTGAGGGGCAGGTCGTCTGGCAGGGGTTCGGGCGGCCGGAGGCAAACCTGGCGATCGTCAGCGCGATGCGCGCGAGTGGGGACGATCAAGACCGCTGCCTGCTCCAACTGGCCAATTTCTCCGACACGGCCCGCCGGGCGACCGTGCGGCTGCACACCACCGGCGGCGAGGCCAAGACGCTCACCCGCACGGTGTCCCTGCCCGCGGGCAAGAGTGCGACGCTGTTTGTCGATCTCCCTGCCGGGGCGGACGTCGTCCGGGCGGAGCTTGATGACGACGCCTTGGATACCGACAACCACGTCGTGCTGCTGCCCGAGCGGCGCCCGCCCGTTCGCGTCACGCTCGATATCGCCGATGTCGCTCTTCGAAAGGTCGTCACCAGCGGCCTGGCCGCGACGGGCCTGGCCAAGATCGTGACGGCCGGTGCGGACTTGGTGATCACCGACCGCCCGACCGGCGTCGCGGCCAGCCCCGCGTGGACCGTCCGCGCCGCAGCCGACAAGAAGGCCGAGGCATTCGTCGGGCCGTTCCTGATCGACCGGTCGCATCCGCTGTCGGAGGGGTTGGACCTGTCGGGCGTGGTCTGGGCCGCCGCCCGCGAGCCCTCGCTGGCGGGCTCGGCCGTGATCTCGGCCGGCAACGTCGTGCTCGTCACCGACAGCCGCGGCAGCGATGGCGGGCGGCTCATTCGCCTGCGCCTCCAGCCGAAGCTATCGACGCTGACCGAGACGGCCAACTGGCCCGTGCTGTGGTGGAACCTGCTGCGGTACCGGGCGGCGGCGCTGCCGGGGCTCAGCGATGTCAACGCGCGCCTTGGGTTGCCCGTTCGCCTGTCCTTGCCGGCCGGCGTCGAGTCCGTCGAGCTGCATCACCCCGACGGCCGGACCGAACAGCGCGACGGCCGCGCCGGCGTCGTGTTCGTCCGGCCCGATCGGTGCGGCCTGTACACGCTGCAGGCGGGGCAGGGGCGACACACATTCGCCGTCAACGCCCTGCAGATGGGCGAGTCGGACCTGACCCGTCGCGCCGCGGGCCGATGGGGCGAGTGGGTCAGCGCCACCGACGCCCGCCTGCACTATCGGCCGATCCGCTGGGCGCTGCTGATGGCGGCGCTGGGCCTGCTGACGCTGCATCTGGCGTGGCTGGGCTACGGGCGAAAGGGGGCCGTGCAATGACGCTCACCCAGCCGGTGTGGCTTGTGCTGGCGATCCCGCTGGCGGCGGCAATGCTCTATTGGCCGCTGCCCGGGCGCCTGATGCAGATCCTGCGGGCCGTCGCCGTGGGGCTGATGGTGCTGGCGATGGCGGGCTTGGCGATCGACCTGCCCAGCCGAGCGGGCACGGTCGTCATCGTCGCCGACCGAAGCCTATCCATGCCCGCCGACAGCGAACAGATCCAGACCGAGGCCGTCAAGCTGATCCAGGAACAGGGCCAACGCACCAGCCATCTCGCCGTCGTCTCGTTCGGGCGAAAGGCCACTGTCGAACTGGCCCCCCAGGGCGGGCGGTTCTCGGGCTTTATCACGCGGACCGATCCGGAAGGCTCGGACCTGGCGGCGGCCATCGACCTGGCGGCCTCGCTCGTGCCCCCGGAATCGCCGGGGCGCGTGTTGGTGCTTTCGGACGGGCGACACACCGGCGGCGAGCCGCTGGCGGCGGCATCGCGCGCAGCCGCCCGCGAAATCGCCGTGGACTATCGACTCGTCCAGCGCCCGGCGACCAACGACCTGGCGATCTCGCGCGTCGACGCCCCCTCATCCGTCGGGCCGGGCGAATCATTCCTTATCTCCGTGTGGGTCCGATCTCCGATCTCCCAGGAGATCGCCTACGAGCTTCGCCGCGGCCAGACCGTCCTGGCCAGCGGCGCCCGCGCCGCGACCGCCGGCGACAGCCGACTGACGTTCCGCGACCGCGCCGCCGAGAGCGGCGTGGGCCAATACACCGTCGGCATCTCGGCCGGCGGGAAAGACCCCGTGCCCGAGAACAACCGCGCCAGAATCCTGGTCGCCGTCCGCGGCGACAAGCCGCTGCTGTGCGTCTCGCCCCGCGGCCCGTCGGGCCTCAGCCGTCTGCTGGCCGCCGGCGGGGTGAACGTGGTCGCCCGCACACCGCAACAGTGCAACTGGTCGCTGGCCGATCTGTCGCAGTACTCGGGCGTGCTGATCGAGAACACCCTCGCCGACGACATCGGCACGGCCGGGATGGAGACGATCTCCGCCTGGGTCCGCGAGATCGGATCGGGCCTGATGATGACGGGCGGGCGAAACGCGTACGGGCCGGGGGGCTACTTCCGCTCGCCGCTGGAGGACATTCTGCCGGTGTCGATGGAGCTCCGCCGCGAGCACCGCAAGCTGGCGCTGGCGATTGTGGTCGCCCTGGACCGGTCCGGCTCGATGGCCGTGCCCGTCAGCGCCGGGCGAACGAAGATGGACCTGGCCGACCTGGGGGCCGCCGAGGTCGTGCAGTTGCTGTCGAGCATGGACGAGTTCGGCTGCCTGGCCGTCGACTCGTCGGCCCACGTGATCGTCAACCTGGCCCCGGTGTCGGACAAGAAGCGCATGACCGACAAGATCCTGAGAATCCGCTCCGAAGGCGGCGGCATCTTCGTCTACGAGGCGCTGTCCAAGGCCGCCGCGATGCTGGCCAAGGCCAAGGCCGGCACGCGACATATCATTCTCTTTGCCGACGCCGCCGATGCCGAGGAGCCCGGCAAGTACAAGCAGTTGATCGAGACGTGCCGCCGCGCCAACATCACCGTCAGTGTGATCGGCCTGGGCACGCGGGCGGATTCGGACGCTCGGCTGCTCGAAGATATCGCCAAGCGCGGCGGGGGGCGGTGCTTTTTCACCGAGAGCGCCCAACAACTTCCGCGCCTGTTCGCACAGGATACGTTTATCGTCGCCCGCAGCGCCTTCCTCGACGAGCAAACGCCGATCAAGACCACCGGCAGCCTGATGACGCTGGCCCAGCGACGATTCTCCGACGCCCCGCCCATCGGCGGGTACAACCTGTGCTACCTTCGCCCCGACGCGATCATGGCGGCCAGGACCGTCGACGAATACAAGGCCCCGGTGGTGGCGGCCTGGAACGTCGGCGCCGGGCGGGCGCTATCGTACACGGGCGAGGCCGACGGCAAATACACCGGGCCGATCGCCCGGTGGGGGGAGGTGGGCGAGTTCTTCTCCAGCCTGGCCAGGTGGACGATGGGGCAGGTGTCCGAGCTGCCCGATGAGATGCTGCTGACGCAGGAGGTCGTCGATGGGGCCTGCCGGATCCAACTTCACCTGGACCCGGAGCGGACGGACGTGGCGTTCGGCGGCATGCCGGAGGTGACGATGCTCAAGGGCCAGCTTGGCGGCCAGTTGACCTCCAGGCGCGACCAGATGCGGTGGGCGTCGACCGACGTGCTCGAACTCACCATCCCCCTCGACGGCGGCGAGACGGCGCTGGCGGCGGTGGAGATCCCGTCGATCGGGCGGTTCTCGCTGGCCCCGGTGTGTCTGCCCTACTCGCCGGAGTATCGGCCCGCCAACGAGCAGCGCGGGGCCGACCTGCTCGAGCGGGTGGCCCGGATCACGGGCGGCCGCCAGCGCGTGAACCTCAGCGGCATCTGGCAGGACCTGCCGGCCCGGCCGAGACAGATCAACCTGTCGCCGTGGCTGCTGATGGCGGCGATCGTCGTATTCCTGCTGGAGATCTTCGAGCGGCGCACGGGCCTGCTATCGGTTTGGCGCCCCATCAAAGCCCGCGCCGTCGCCGCCGAGCAGGCTGCCTCACAACCGCCCGCCCCCGGCCGTCGCCATCGTCGACGCCGCGCCGCCAAGACCGCCGAAGCCCCCGAAGCAGTTCCCCCCATCCCCGAAGCCCCAGCCGCCAAGGCGCCCGAACCCCCGCCCCCATCAGAGGGCCTCGGCGACCTCCTCCGCCGCGCCCGCCGCCGCGCCAAAGGCCGAACCAACCGCAGAGAGTTCTAACCTGACGTTGCTAAGCGGCCTTACGTAAGTCCGTAGCGATCGAGCCATCAGCTAAGGCCCGAAGGGCCGTCTTGCTTAGCCCGGGGCGAAGCCGTGAGCGTGAGCGCAGCGAGCAGCCGAACGGCGAGCCCTGGGGAATGAACCGTCCAATGGGAAAGCCCCAACGGGGCGCCTTGAGGGGCCCGATCGCGCCGGCTGCTGGGATGCGATGGCTCGACGATGGTTTCAAGCGCATGGTCGACAAAGCCAAGACACCCCTTACGGGGCTTGCCGCAACACCGACGATAACCCAGGGCTTGGCCTGACGGCCTACGCCCTGGGCTACACAAGGGACCCCGTTGGGGCCCAACGATCAACAAGGCGCCTAGCCCTTGGGTAGCTCGTAGAAGCCGTGGCCGATGTAACGGAGTTTGCCTTGGCGGGCGAGGTCCTGCCAGACCTCTTCAGGCCATTCGGTCGGCGGGGTGATGGCGGGTGTGCCGGCGGGGGCGCCTTTGGTCAGCGGGCTGCGGCCGAGCGTGGATTGATCATCAAGAACCGTCACCGACAGTCGCTTGCGGAACGCCCGCAGCGCCCGCTTGCATGTGGCCTCATCCACCGCCCCGGCGGCTCCGGCGGGCGCCTCGTCCGAATCGGCAGGGGCGCGAAGCTGATCGACCAGGTCCATCAACCCAGCCACATCGCGCATGCCCACGACGTGCGTCACCTGAGGGCCCGGCAGATCGGTCGTCTGCAGCAGTTTATGCACCTGGCTCCACTGCGAAGCCCGACGCGGATCGTCGCACGCTCCGATCGCGGCCGTGAGGTCGTCCAGTTTCGCCAGCGTTGTCGTCTCGCTCGTCATGGGCAAGCTCTCCTCCCCCGTCAGCGGGTGTCACAGTCTACCGCAATCCGTCCCCGGCGGCGACTGATCACCGGTGCGGCCCGTTTTGGCCGCTCACTTGATCGGCGTGCATTGGCGGGTGAATAATATGGCAACCAAGCATGGAGCCTGGTTAAATCTGGTTAGCGTCCCCATATTCCCAGACGGATCATGAAGCAGGCCAACGATCTCCACCTGCAATACGGCTGCGGCCTGTCGGCCCCCGAGGGGTGGGTCAACTTCGACGCCAGTCCGTGGGTGGCGCTGCGGCGCATCCCACTGGGGGGTTGGCTGGCGCGGCGGCGCGGGCCCGCCTTCCCGAAGAACGTTCGCTACGGCGACGTCGTCAGGGGCCTGCCGGTGGCCGACGGCTCGTGCCGCGCGATCTATTGTTCGCACGTGCTGGAGCATCTGGCGATGGCCGACGCGCAAGAGGCCCTGGCCAACACGTTTCGCTACTTGCAGCCGGGCGGGGTGTTTCGGCTGGTCGTTCCCGACCTGCAGCGCCTGGCGCGGGACTACCTGGCCGCCGGCGACGGCGACCCAGCCGGGACGTTCATGGATCGAGCGGCGCTGGGCATGAGGTCCCGTCCGCGGGGGCTATCGGGCTTTCTGCGCGCATGGTTGGGGCACAGCCGGCACCGGTGGATGTGGGATTTCGCGTCGCTGTCGGAGGAACTTCGGCGGGCGGGCTTTGAGGGCATCCGGCGGGCGAGCTGTGGCGATTCGGCCCTTGCGCGCTTCGGCGAGGTGGAAGACCCCGACCGCTGGGAGGAATGCCTGGGCCTGGAGTGTCGCCGGCCGTAAACGGGCGGCAGGCCCTCGGCCGTGTAATATGGGGACGATAACCATCTTAGCCACGGATACGTGAATTTCTAACACCTTGTGAAACAGGAGAACACGCCATACAACCAAGCATGAAACCTGGTTAGCGTCCCCATATTCCCATATTCCCCGGGAAGAACGGGAACAAACCCATTGCACGGGCAGACACAAGGGATACCCCATGATTGCCAGACGACTCATATTGATCGGGCTGCTCATCACCGCCTTTGCCGGCGTCACCATCGCCCAAGACGGACCTGCAGACCCCCGCGACAAGGAGCTGCAGGAACTCCGCGCCACCGTGAAGCTCCTGAAGGCCAGGATCGAGGCCCTGGAGAAGATCACGGCCAGACAACGCGACGAGATCGCCAAGCTGAAGGAGAAGGGCTCCTCCGCGGCAGACCCGGCGGCGAAGAAGCCCGCACCGCCAAACGCCTACACCTATCGAGGCAAGAAACGGACAGAACAATGGTTTGACAAGATGTACAAGACCTACCGCACCCAGGTCGCCATGATCGGCGACAGCTACCGTTTCGTTGACAACAGGTCCAATTATACAATTCTACGCATCCCACCCGACACAATAGGCGCCGTGCGGAGTGGGTGGGGCATAGTCACGAAAGTCATCGATGACGACGAGGTGATTGCGAAGGCCCCGGGGACCAACTCCCCAACCGCATACTTCCACCTTCGCGGGATCGACACATCGACTCTTGTCGAAGGCAGCGAACTGCGATGGAGACACGGCTTCCTGTACCTCGGCGACTACGAGCATGTAGATGCAGAGGGAGCCAAGCGTCGGATTCAGTCCTACCGCCTCCACAAGCCGCTGACGCGTGAGCAGTTCGCCGAAGCCCTCGCCGGCGGCGTCATCCTAAAGATGCGAGTCGAGGGTCCCGCCGGCAGGTCCACCTTCACGGAAGAGAAATAGGCCCCGATATGGCGCCCGACAAAACCGGACAAAACCGGGAAAAAGGGGAAAAAGGGTCAGGTACCTTCTTGTGTCTGTCTGGGTTGGCCGCGGGCGCGGAGGGTTGATTCCAACCCCCACTCCGCGGCGATACGGTCAACCCATTGTCCCCGGCCGCAAGAAAAGGTACCTGACCCCTTTTCCTGGCAACAGAGCAACCTGCCCCCTTTTACTCCCCGTGGCAACGGGAGTCCCGGTTGACACAGACGCTAGAAAAGATGATAATTCATGTTTCCGACAATCGAGAGTGCCGCGGATCGGGTCCTTCCAGAACCCGGCGGCTGGGAGCATGTCATGGACACATGGTTAATCGCCGGCAGTTCGGTCGCTGGGGCCATACTTGGAGCACTTCTGGCCCACTTCTACCGGGAGTATAGGGAGCGCCCAATCCTGAAAATCGACGTTGAGAAGATTGACAGGGCACGAAGACCCATCTCGCTACCAGACGAGGTCTACGACGTGGCATATCCTCAGGGGACGTTTCAGAAATGGCTCGATGGGGCTGTCAAATGGCAAGTGGTGCGAGCCTTCGATGAGAATCGCTTTGAAGAGAGACAGCTTCACGATGTGGCCAACCTCTGTCGTAGGTTCATCGACCTACAAGAACAGCGGAAGTCGCACATATCCCGTATGCTGCGATCCCTCGAAAGCCCGCAGGACCCTCCGACACAAGAAGCGATATTCACCCTTTCGTGTGTTCGGCATGTATGGCTTGAGCGGTTCCGCGAAGACATCTTCATCAGCTATGCGAAGGACGCGGCCGATGTGTCCGAGAAGTTAAAGAGCAATCTCGAAGGGGATCTGCACCAAATGGCGTACTCGATTATCGGAGTCACCAGGCTGAAGGATTACTTGGAGGCTGGATTCGCACCTGATGCTGCTGCAAACACGAAGATCATGGCCCTTCCGGAGGATCCACAGACGCCGTTGAAGCCGTTCTTGATGATCGATCTCTGGGGTGAAAACAGCGGCAGGACAGAAGTTCTGATGAAGGACACAGCCCTTCTCCGTATCGGGAAGAAGGAGTATCACTTGAAAGGGCTCGGCGACCGGACAAGCTTTGACGTATATGTGGGGAGCCATTTCCAGATCAAGGCGAATTCGGTAGAAGCGATGCGCTTTTCCCAGGACCCGGATAAGACCAATCAGAGCGAACTGAATGAACTGAAGCTACTGCTACAGGACGGTCGAGACAAGGTGCGGATCATCCTGGGGGACATCCGGGGTCGCAGATGGAAAACGCGCAAGTTCGTGCTGAGGACTACAGTGGCCTGAGGGTTCTCCTGAGCGTCGGCAGATATGAAAAGGCGCTTGGCATTGGCCTGATCTGCAATCGGCTCACTTGGGGCGCGGTAATGTCCAGTCAAAGTGCTTCTGATTCAATAATATGGGGACGCTGACCATATTAGCCCAAGACGCGTGAATTCCTAACACCTTGTGAAACAGGAGAACACGCCATACAACCAAGCATGAAACCTGGTCAAACCTGGTTAGCGTCCCCATATTCCCTCCCCATATTCCTTATTCCTGATCTATGCGCTTGTTCGCCCGTCGCTTCTGGCGCAGATCGCATTTCATTGTGTGGATGCGTGCATCGTCGATCCACTTCAGGAACGTGGGTATCTTCTTCCGGTCCGACGATATCAGAAAGACCTTCTTCTGCGCACGTGTGAGGGCAACCAGGAAGCCGCAGATATCCTGATCGGACACTTGGTTCTTGTCCTTGTCTCTTATGAAATACAGGTCATCAAAGTGCGTGATAAACACATAGTCGGCCGCCAACCCCTTGGAACCGGGAATCGTCGTGGCCCTCATGAACACCTTCCTGATGCCATGATCAACCACCCGGTTTGTAGGGGGGGTGATGTGGTCGCGCAGGTACTCCGTTCCCATTCCTACTGCGTCAACTCCTACCCGCTTCAGGAGGTCGGTCATATGCGCCTCATCGCCAGGGGATTTGCCGTCTCTCACAGCGCGAAGTAATGTCAGCAGCGCATTCACCTCCCGCTTCCGTTCCGGCGTCAGAATGTCGCGCAGACGTCCTGAACTGTCAGCGTCAGACGTCTTCGCCAAAAGAGACCGGAACTCGTCATCCGGAAGAAGGCCCTTTGTCGCCACGCGCCAGCCCAGATTGCTCACGGGGTCTTTGAGCAAAAGGTTTAGCCCTTCCAGTAAGGTCGGCTCAGCACTCTCCTGCTTCTCCTTGCAGTGAATGTTCTCAAATCCCTTCTCCCGCAGCGCATTGACGACTTGCCTCGATTTCGGTCCCGTCGGCGAGATCAGCAACACTGTGAACTTGTCCCTGACTTCCTTGGCGATGTCTTCGACTCGCTTTTGGATGAACCATGGAATCTGCGCTGCGTACACTTGGGTATAAACGAGCTGTGGATTACGTTCGCTTTCTTTGTCCTTCTGTGGCTCGTCGAAATACCGGAAGGGCTTGTTGATTCTGCCACGAAGACAGCCGTTCTCGGCAGCCCCCGAGATGATGTCATTGGTTGCATCGACGATGACACGAGTGGTCCGGGAACAGTACGGCAGCGTGAAGCTCGCATACCCGGAGGTCACATCCCCATACCTTTGGCGGATATACTGGGTGCTTGCGCTCTTGAGGCTCTCGTAGAGCGCTTGGTCATCATCTCCGGCGAGGAGAATCGGGCTCTTGGAGGCAAGTAGTTCGATCAGGGCTACCTCCACTGCGTTGAAATCTTGGAACTCGTCGACTACCACCTGAGAGTAAACTGGGATCCTCTCTGGATGTTTCTCGAACAACCGCACGGCAGCGTAGACCATGTCCGAGAACCCATAGTGATCATAGTACACCCTTCTTCTGCGGTAGAACTCAATACGTTCGTCGGGGTCGGACTTGTTATAGAACAAAGGGTCGAAGTCAATGTCGTTGTCCAGCAAAACTACAGCATCCTCCCTGATCACTGCCGATAGTTTGGAGAAAACCTCCACGTCCTTCTGCGTGAGCTTCTTCAATTGCTGACGTGCAAATCCGTGAAGCGTCCTGACCTCGGAGAGCCCAAAGAGTTCGAGTGATAGATCCTCAACAAGCGCGTTTACGAAGGTCAGGGTGAGGGTGTTCTTCTTGCCGGCCAGTACTTGACGAAATAGATAAGTCTTCCCGGTTCCAGGTCCGGCGACAACTATCTTGTTCCCTGTGGTTGCGGCGACAACAGCATCAACATGCTCCTGTCGTTGGCGACTAGCGGCCGCATACTTGCCTTCTACGTCATGCGTGTCCATGCAGATTCCTCGTTACAGAATCGGCCTAATGCCGCACGCGTCCCCAGAGAATAAGCCGATGGAGCACTAATTCCCAACAGATACCAACTCATCAGTCGGAGGATGCAACAACAGCCAGGCTCTGGAGAAGGGCGGCAATACTGTCCTTACGCGCTGAAAGGTCCGGGTCGTTCGAATCGCGGACCGTTGCCACGATCCGCTCGCGAAACTGCGCGTCATACATGACCATGCCAGAGAACACCTCCGCCCTGGCTGCTAGGTCAACATTCGCTGCCGTCTGTAGGCGATTAACCCCAAAGTACCAGACCAGCGCCATGCCTAGCGTTGCGAAAAGAAACCAGTAAGAGCAGATTACGGCGACGGCCCCTGAGATGACCGTTAGAGCGCCCAGCCCCCTGTTGGCAATGATTAAGACTCGGATACGGCGACGAAGCCGCGCGCACTCAGGCACGGTGGCGCAGCATAGCCACGCCATCGGTGAGCGTATTAAGGCCAGCGTCTCATCGTACAATCCAGTTGCGCCCCGCCAATTCCAGGTCTGAAGACTTGCAAGGATATCGGCCCGTTTCTCCCTAACAGCATCCTCAGGTAATTCTAACATCGTTCTCTTGCCCTTTCGCCATATGAGCTACCATTATGGCTCTTACCCCTTCGCTTGCCTGCCAGAGTACTGTCAGTCAAGCCACGAGTACAGTAGTAGAAACTATGCTGGAATAAAGGACGAAACACTGATTTCCGATTCTATGGCTTTGTGAGTGACGGCCGATCAGGGACGTTCGGGCGTTTACGGGCGGTTGCGGGGTGCGGAGGGGAGTAGGAGGGCTGCGAGGGCGGCTAGGGCGTAGGCGGCGACGGCTAGGAGGGTCAAGCGTGTGAAGCCGATGGTCATCGCCAGCAGTGGGGCGGCGACTGTTGCTGCGACCGACGCGCAGCCGTTGACGGCCCAGGCCCAGGGGACGAGGGCTTGGTGCGTGGGGCGGATCATGCGGATGGCTGTGGGGAACAGGTGGCCCATCGCGACGGCCAGCGGGGCGACCGTCACCGTTGCGATCGCGAAGCGGACCGCCATCGACAGATGTTGCGTCATCGCCAGCCACGGGCCGAGCGCGACAACATAGACGACGCCCAGGCCCACGACGGCTGCGGCGGCGAAGACCACGACGCGTTTGGGGGCGACCGGCCATCGCTGGCTGAGCAGGCTGCCGAGGCCGGCCCAGACCAGGAAGCTGCCGATGGCGGCCGCCGCCGCGTAGATCGGATGCGCCAGGTACAGGATCAGCCTTTGGAGGAAGCCCATCTCCAGCAGCATGAAGCCCGCGCCCAACAGCAGAAAGTACGCCAGCACAACCCACGTCCGCCCCCCGGCGGCGAGGGCTCGCCGCCCGGCGACCAGCGGCAGGACAATCAGCACAACCGCCAGCACCACCGTCTGCAGCAGAGCGGCCAGCAGCAACACGTATCCCATCTCCAAATGCGACCGCCCGAGCCGGCCGGCCTGGCGCCTTATGAAGTCCAACGATCGCCATCGAAAGAAATGCGAGAAGTACGGCCGATCGTCGGTCGCCGCGTCGATGGCGAACGGATAGCTGGCGATGTAGTCGTCACGGTCGCCCCCGAGCAGCATCCGGGCCGCTTCGTAATAGTGGGGCCGATCCAGGACGTGCCACCGATTGACCTCGCCCGCCTCGATGCCGGGCAGATAGCACACGTCGAAGGATCGCTCCCGGCAGAACGCCCGCACCGCATCGGCGTCGGCTTGGGTGAGTGGGGGTTTGGATACGAGTACGGTCACGGTCGCCCAGCTTCGGATCATGGCCAGGTGGCGGGCCGGGTCCAGGCCGCGGCGGCGGAGCATTTGGGCGGCTGTGTCGAACGTTCGCGGGCCGTCGCGGGGCGGCGTTTTGGTCCATCGAGTCACAGCCAGCACGCCGCGGTCGCTGAGACGGTCGAGCATCATCGACAGCGACTCGACGGTGTAGAGATACGACTCCTGGGCAGCCTGCAGGCCGGCCCCCGACGCGCCGAACGCCTCAAGGATCGGCAGTTGGATGATATCGAACCGCTCTCGGCCGGCCGACAGGTAGCCGCGGGCCTCCCGATTGAGCACCTGCACGTTTTGCGCCTCGTAGACGCGCCCGCCGCGCCCGGCCAGGGGGCCCGTCATGGCGGCGATGACGCGCGGGTTCATCTCCAGCGCCACGATGCGGGGACAGTGGTGATACAGCGCCAGGCCGATCTCGGCCCCGCCGCCGGCGCCGATGATCAGGGCGCTGGGCCGGTCGCGAAGATGATACGCCGCCGCGGCCGTCGTGTAGTCCTGAAACTCCCAGTCCGACCGCTGGGGGCAATCGTAGACGGCGCCCAGCTCGTCGCCGTCGATCAGCATCAGCACGTGGGGAGGCAGGTCGCGGGTGTATTGCAGGCTCAGGCCGGGGCCGTGGTGGATGCTGGGGCTGGCGACGACGTCCAAGCGCCCCAGCGGGCCCTCGGCGCTGTGGATGATGCGGGTCCGCGGCATCGAGCGGAGCAGCGACAGCGTCTTATACTGCGAGACGACCGGTCGATGCGGTAGCCAGACGTTCACCGCCGCCACGGCGAGGACCGCGACAATGCCGATCACCGCCGCCCGCCGGCGGCGCCATGGGACGACCACCGCCGCCGCGGCGCAGGCCGCCAGCGAAATCGCCGTCAGCAACTGGCCCGTCGTGAGCACGGCCATCAGCGCCACCGCGACGATCGCGCCGATGCCCGAGCCTATCAGGTTGGCGGCGTAGTGGCCGGGGACATGTTGCGGCCGATCCATCAGCGCAACGCCCAAGGCCGTCGCCGCCAGGAAGAACGGCCCCAGCAGCGCCGCCTCGACGGCCAGCACATAGACTATTTGCGTCCGGTCCCACGCCAGGAACTGCACGTCCAGCGGGATCAAGCGGCTGATAAGCAAACTGACCGGGATCGACAGGGCCATCGCCATCATCGCACCGGCCAGCCACTGCTGAGGCGCCGCGAACACGCGCCGGCGACACAGCGTGAGCATCGTCCCACTGGCGCCGAAGCCCAGCAGCGCGACGCTGATGATCATGTAGGCGAAGTGGTGCCACAGCCTCAGCGACAGCGTCCGCATGAGGGTCAGCTCGAGCGCGATCACGGCCATCGCCGTCAGTGCGACCGCCAGGCGTGTGCGCCACGGGCTCATGGGCTAGTCGGCAGAGACATCCTTTCGGACGAAGGGCACGAACCGCACGGCCATCAGGGAGCGGCTGCGAACTTTGCCGTCGGCCCGTTTTTCCACGAGCATCAACGACTGGGTGGCGAACCGCCCGCCGATGGGGATGATCATCCGTCCGCCGGGGGCCAGTTGTCGCAGCAGGGGCGGGGGGATCTGCCCGGCGGCGGCGGTGACGATGATGGCGTCGAACGGCCCGGCGTCCGGCCAGCCGTGGTAGCCGTCGCCGTGCTTGGTGCGGACGGTGGTGTATCCCAGGCGCTTGAGGCGCTTGGCGGCGGCGTCGGCCAGGGGCTTGATGATCTCGATGGTGTAGACGTGCGGCGTCAGCTCGGTCAGCACGGCCGCCTGGTAGCCCGAGCCCGTGCCGATCTCCAGCACGCGGGAAGTGGGCTTGAGCTGCAGTTGCCGCGTCATCTCGGCGACGATGTACGGCTGGGAGATCGTCTGGCCAAAGCCGATGGGCAGGGGCGAATCGCGGTAGGCCGACCGCTGCAGGGAGGCGGGGACGAACTCGTGGCGCGGCACGGCGGCCATGGCCTGGAGGATTGCTTTGTCCTTCAGCCCATACACGCCGATCACGCGGGCCATCCGGTCGCGATCGCCCTGGCGCTGGGTGAAGCGCGGCGGCAGCCACGGCTGAGAGGTCTGCGTCGCCGGTTGCGTCTCGGCCGGGGCGGACGCCGGAGCGGATGTGGTTGATCCGGCCCCCGCCAGGTCCTGCGGGATCGAATGCCAATCCCCCTCGTCACGGTCGGACCACTGCGTGACAAGAACCACGACCGCCAACACGACCACCAACAGAACGATCAGGACTGTCGGCGTCCGCGATAAAGTGACATGCCGATGTTCCATTGCCTTGTCCCCATCAGACCACGTCCATGATATCGCAGTCCGATCGGGCGATGCAAGGCCGCCGGCGGGCCGGGAGGGCGGCCCGGGTTTCGACCCCGACCCTACTGCCGGACGGCTTGGTACATGGCGATGATGTTTTCGGGGGAGCAGTCGGGGTTGATGGTGTTGGCGGTGAACAGGCACAGGTCGGCGTTGCTACGGCAGACGTCGATGGCGTGGCGGACGCGCTGGCGGATCTCATCGGGCGAGAGCGCGGGCAGTTCGGTCGTCACGGAGATGGGCCCCAGCACCAGCAGGCGATTGCCGTCGCGCGTTCGCAGGCCGGCGACGTATTCGATCGTCACGCCGCATTCCGGCTGGAATCCCTGCAGGCCCTGCACCCCGGCGGCCAGCAGCATGTCCATCATCGGGCGAACATCGCCGTCGCAGTGCCACACCGGTTTGCAGCCGACATCCAGCAGGGGCCCAAGGCTGTAGGCCAGTTGGGGGGCCCAGTGCTCGGCCATGAAGTCCGGCGAGACCATCGGCCCGCGCTGGGTGGTGATATCCTCGCCCAAAAACAGCGCGTGGGGGTGGATGCCCTCGGCGACGCCCCGAGCGACAATGCGGTTGACGCAGTGGGCCCGGGCGGCGGAGATCTGAACCAGCTTGTCGATCCGCTCGGGCTCCAGGCCCACCATCAGGAAGAAGTTCTCATACCCGAGGGTGTGGTAATGGCCCAAGGCGGCGCAGGCATCCCAGCGCGCGGGGAACCAGACCATCTCGCCGGCGGCTTCCTGGCCGGCCAGCATCTGGCGCTTGAAGCAGTCGTATTCGGCCTCGAAATCAAACGCAGCCAGCACGTCGTCGGCGGTCTCTCTGGCGTCGATGTGGGCGATGCACTCCTCGAACGTCATGCCGCGGTCGGCGTTGGCGTAGGAGTGTTCGTCGACGATCCGATTATCCCGCCCGCGCGGAACGAGGTTGTCGATCAGGCCGTCACACCCCAGCCGCTCGTAGGCGCGCATCGAGATCGGACCGGGGTCAGCCCAGTACTCGTCCACGCTGACGCCCGTCAGCGTGCAGATCGTCTCGACGCAACTGATCCACCCGCCGACAGTCGGCGTGCGGTCGGGCGTTTGGCCCGTAAAGGCCGCCTCGAGACGTTCCCAACGATCATTCCTCACCATGGACCTATCCTTCCAAGCGACAATTGGAAGGGGCATTGTGGCGACCGGCCCCGCATGCGTCAAGCTCGGCGGCTGCGGCGGGCCGCACGGCGATTACCTTGACAGGGTGGTGGCTGTTCTGCGAAAAGATGTTCCGCGGCGCCGGTTGTGGTGCGGGGCCGAAGACCTGACGAGGCTGACACAATGGGATCCGAGACATCGGGCGGAAGGATGCAGACCGTCATCAGCGCCGTTGTGCTGCTGGTCCTTGCTGGGATTGCAGCGGCCGTGCTGGCGGGGAAGCTGACCTATCGCGGCGATGGGATCGCTCTGGGCCCGGCTGGGGACGGCGCGGCGGCCGCGACGTTCGGCCATCTGCTGCCGGAGAGCTTGGCGGTGATGACGCCGCCGGAGCACTTCGACCCGGCAACGCTATCGGACAAGATCAACGGCAAGGCCGGGTACTATCTGCCGGCGAACTTCAAGGCCCTGGACTGCCAGCGGTTTCAGGTGGTCGGCGATCCGCAGGCGTGGCTGGAGCTGTTCGTCTTCGACATGGGCGAGGGAAACAACGCCTTCGCGGTGTTCAGCTCCCAGCGGCGCAGCAATGCCGCGGCCCTCGACCTGACGCCGCACGCGTATCGGTCGGGCGGCAGTCTATACTTCGTGCACGGGCCGTACTACGTGGAGATTATCCCCTCGGTCCAGTCGCCGGAGTTGCTGGCTGCTGCGCTGGAGCTGGCCGGGAACTTCGTCGACCGGACAGCGGTCGAGCAGTCCGACGCGGGGGAAGAAAAGGATATGTTCCCCCGGGAGAATTTCATTCCCGGCAGTGTTGAGTTGCAGATGACGGATGTCTTCAGCTTCGAGAAGCTCGATCACGTCTGGCTGGCGCGATATCGGTTCGACGACGTGGAGGTAACGGCGTATCTGTCGCAGCGCGCGAGCGAGGCCGAGGCGTCGGAGCTGGCGAGGGCGTATGCGGCGTTTCTCCTGAAACACGGAGCGGCGCGCGAGCGGCGAATGGCGCAGGGGTTCTTTACGGAGTTGTCGCTGTTCGGGCATGAGTACATCATTTTCTCCCACGAGCGATGGCTGGCGGGTGTGCACGAATGTTCCGACCCGGCCGTGGCGGCGACACTGGCGCAGATGTTGTTCGAGGCCGTGCAGGCGGACGAATGAACGACTCACAACCGGACAATACAGGCCTCAGCCGCCGGGAGTTCCTCGGCCGATCGGTCAAGGCCGGTGTGGCTGTGGCGGCTGCCGGCGGGGTCGGCGCGTGGCTGGTCGGGCGCGCGGACAGAGATGTTGGCGACGAGGTCGTGCGCTTGGGCGATTACGCCGCGGCCGGCATGGCGGGGCGGATGAGCATCGCCGAGGGCACGGACCGCGCGACGATGCTGCGGCGCAGCTTGGACGCCATCGGCGGGCTCAGCGCCTACATCCAGCGCGGGCAGCGCGTGCTGATCAAGGTCAACGCCGCCTTCGCCACCGCGCCGTCGCAGGGGGCGACGAGCAACCCGGACTTGGTCGCCGAGCTGGTGCGGCTGTGTCTGCGGGTGGGGGCGAAGGACGTCATCGTCACGGACAACCCGATCAACGATCCGGCCAACTGCTTCCGCCTGTCGGGCATCGGTGCGGCGGCGGCCGGGGCGGGGGCGAAGGTGGTTCTGCCGAAGGACAGCTACTTTCGGCCGACGACGGTGGAGGGCGGGCGGCTGATCCGCAACTGGCCGCTGCTCTATGAACCGCTTGAGGGCGTCGACCGCGTGATCGGCGTGGCCCCCGTGAAGGACCACTTCCGAAGCGGCGCGTCGATGACGATGAAGAATTGGTACGGCCTGCTGGGCGGGCGGCGGAACCAGTTCCACCAGCAGATTCACAATACGATCAAGGAACTGGCGATGATGGTCAGCCCGACTCTCGTGGTGCTCGACGGCGTGCAGACGATGACACGCAACGGTCCGACGGGCGGCTCGCCGGCAGACCTGAAGGACACGCGCCGGCTTGTCGTCAGCACCGACCAGGTCGCCGCCGACGCCTACGGCGCGACGCAACTGCTTGGGCTGTCGCTGGACGACCTGCCCTATCTCGCCAAGGCGGCCGAGGCCGGTGTGGGCACGACCGACTACCAGAGCCTCAAGCCCGTTGCCGTCAGCGTGACCTGACGCGCCGAACCGAAAGGCCGACGCCCCCATGACGATCCGAACCGCCAGACGAGTGACGCAGGTGTTCTTTCTGGTGCTGTTCCTATGGCTGTGCGTGGTCAGTTCCAGCGGCGATGGCTTCTGGCAGCGGGGCGGCTGGCCGGTGAACTGGCTGCTGCAGTTGGACCCGCTGGTGGCCGTCGGCGTGGCGCTGGCGGCTGGGACGCTGACGGTGGGGCTGCTGTGGGTGTTGGCGACGTTCGTGCTGACGGTGCTGTTCGGCCGGGTGTTCTGCGGGTGGCTGTGCCCGTTCGGCACGATCCATCAGGCGGTGGGCTGGCTGGGGCGGCGTCGAAGGCCGCTGGAGGACCGCATCCGCCTGAATCGCTACCGGCGATGGCAGTCGGCGAAGTATTACGTGTTGGGTTTTGTGCTGGCCGCGGCGGCGCTCAGCGCGCTGGGTGGATGGCATAGCAGCGCGGGCAGCCTGCTGACGGGCCTGCTGGACCCGATCCCGCTGGTCTACCGGTCGGTGACCCTGGTGGTCCTGCCCATCGTCGACGGCGGCCTGCAGCGCGTGTGGATCACGGCGCGCCTGGCTGACGGCACGGTGCTGATGGGCGCGATCTTCGTGGCGGCGGTTCTGGCGAACCTGGGCATCCCGCGTTTCTATTGCCGGTTCGTCTGCCCGACGGGCGCGCTTCTGGGCGTGTTCAGCCGGCTGACGATCTGGCGGATCGGCCGGCGGCCGGAACCATGCACGATCTGCCGGCTGTGCGAGAAGGATTGCGAAGGCGCCTGCAACCCGGCCAGCGACGTGCGAAGCAGCGAATGCGTGATGTGCGTCAACTGCATCGTCGATTGTCGCCACGACGCGATTGCGTATCAGGTCCACAAGTCCCCGGGCGAGATCACGGGCCCGGATGTCTCGCGACGGGGCGTGCTGGTGTCCCTGGTGTCGGGGCTGGTGGCCGTGCCAATCCTTCGGCTGGGCGGGCGGCTGACGAGCAACTGGCCGGCCGGGCTGATCCGGCCGCCCGGCGCGCTGGTGGAGGAGGAGTTCCTCAATCGCTGCATCAAGTGCGGCCAGTGCATGCGGGTCTGCCCGACGAACGTTATTCAACCCACCGGCGCTCAGTTCGGCATCGAGAGCCTGTGGACGCCGATGCTGAACAACCGGATCGGCACAAGCGGGTGCCAGCTCAACTGCGTGGCCTGCGGAGATATTTGCCCGACCGGCGCGATCCGACCGATCAGCCTGGACGAAAAGCTCGGCAGAGGCGAGTTCGCCGACAACGGGCCCATCCGGCTGGGGACGGCGTTTGTCGATCGCGGCCGATGCCTCCCGTGGGCGATGGACAAGCCCTGCATCGTCTGCCAGGAAAACTGTCCGGTCAGCCCGAAGGCGATCTTCATCGGCGAGGTCTACCAGACCGTTCGCGACGGCGTGCTGACGGTGCGCGAAAGCGCGCCGGACCGGTTGGCCCTGGCCGGGGCGGCGTGGAGCGAGGGCGTGTGGGCCAGCGGCGACTACTACGTCAAGGGCGTCGACGCTCCGGACGACGATCGCCGCCGCATCGTCCAGCAGACCTCGGACATCCTCCGCATTTCGCCCGAGCGGCCGTGGTCGGCGCCGCCGGCTGCGGGCAGCCGGGTGGCCGTGCAGGTGCGCCTCCAGCAGCCGAACATCGACCCGGACAAGTGCATCGGCTGCGGGGTCTGCGAGCACGAATGCCCCGTCAGCGGCCTGCGGGCAATCCGCGTGACGGCCGAGAACGAAAGTCGCAGCCCCAAGCGATCGCTGCTGCTTTGATGGGCGAGAAACCGTTGACCAGCGGCCGGGCGGTTTAGTACAATCGCGGGATATCCAGCGAATACCCATCCGGAAAGGATCGACCCATGCAGGAGCGCTCAGACTCGAATCGGATCTCTCGTCGCGATTTTCTAGGCACGGCCGCGGTCGTTGGGGCCGGCGCAATCCTTGGCGGCGCCAGCCGCGCTCTCGGTGGCGCTGCAGCCGAGACGGCTACGACAACGATGCCCACCCGCGCGTTCGGCAAGACGGGCGTGAACGTGTCGATTCTGTCGCTGGGCGGCATCTTTAACACCATCGACAACCAACTGCTGCTTCGCCAGGCGCTGCAGATGGGCGTGACCTACTGGGACACGGCCGAATCATACGGCGGCGGCAAGAGCGAAACGGGCTTCGGCAAGTACCTGGGGGCCAACAGCGACGACCGCAAGAAGATCTTCCTGGTGACCAAGTCCGGCGCCGCCCGAACCAAGTCCCTGGAGGCATCCCTGGACCGTCTGCAGACCGATTACGTCGATCTGTTCTTCCTGCACGGCATCAGCAAACCCGACAGTCTCAATGACGACGTCAAGGCCTGGGCCGAAAAGATGAAGAAGGCCGGCAAGATCAAGTTCTTCGGCTTCTCCAGCCATAGGGACATGTCGGCGTGTCTGCAAAAGGCCGCTCAGGTTGGTTGGGTGGACGGTGTGATGCTCACCTTCAACTTCCGCACGATGGTGCTGGATGAAGGCGGGGATGGGCGATACAAGAAGGCCCTCGATGCCGCCCACAAGGCCGGGATCGGAATGACGGCCATGAAGACCCAGGCCAAGGGCATGCGGGCCAGCAACGCCGAGGCCGAGCAGGCCCTGCTGGACGCCTTTACCGCCAAGAAGTTCTCCCTCCAGCAGGCGGCGCTGAAAGTCGTCTGGGGCGACGAGCGGTTCTCATGTATTTGCTCGAAGATGCCCAACATGACGATTCTCAAGGCCAACGTCGCCGCCGCCCTGGATAAGACCGAGCTATCGGCCGCCGATCACGCCGCCCTGCGGACGTTCGCCGAAGCGACGGCGTCGGACTACTGCGCCGGATGCAGCGACATCTGCGACCACGCCGTCGACGGCCAGATGCCCGTCTGCGACGTGATGCGATACGTCATGTACTACAACGCCTACGACGACAAGCACGAGGCCCGCGAACTGTTTGCGGCCTTGCCGGCCGATGTCCGCAACCGCCTGACGCGGGTGGACTACTCCTTGGCGGAGTCCCGCTGCCCGCAGGGCATCCCCATCGCCGAGCGGATGAAGCTCGCCGAGGACCTGTTGGCCTAGGCTTCGTCCAGCCGATAAGTTGACAAGCAGCTTGAGACAACCAGGAATCCTGTCATGCCAACTATAGCAAGCAACGCGTCCGGCCTTTTGGCCATCTTCGGTCTGCCCGGCCACTGGGAAGTGCTCATCGTCATCCTGGCGATCCTGTTGCTGTTCGGCGCTCGCAAGCTGCCGGAGATGGCGCGCGGGCTGGCGCGCGGGCTGCGGACGTTCAAGGATGAGATGAAGGGCATCAAGACCGACGTGGAAGAGCCCGACAAGAACGACAACAAACAGTTGTCGAACCAGTCGGACCAGTCGAGACAGCTCCCCAACTCCGACAACGCCAACAACGGCGCCGACTCCACCAGTTCCACCAGCTCCAGCCAGCAGGACCAGTCCTAGCTGGCGGACTGCGCTTTCACCCAGCGTCGGCTGGCGGGGCTCCTGTTCGCGCAGCATCTGCGCATTCCAGTTCATCAGGGCGAAACATGCTAGCCCATAGCGGAAGCTATGGGTAAGCGGCGACCCTCTTTCCTTCCCGCCAGCCCCGCCAGGGGCGGCACAATCAGTTGTCGATGCGTGGCGGGGCCCCACGATGTCATGGTCCGTCCCCTGGGCCATCCGGTATTGTGTCGCCCGCAAGGGGCTCGATGAAGGTGTGCGGGCGTCTCTTTACCCACGGCTTCCGCCGTGGGCTGACATGTTTTGTGTGGGGACGCCGATCGGCTTGTTGATCGTTAGGCCCCAACGGGGTCCCTTGCTTAGCCCCGGGCGTAGGCCGTCAGGCCAAGCCCTGGGTTATCGTCAGGCTCGATCGCTACGGACTTACGTAAGACCGCTTAGTCAACGCGCTCCTTGGCGCGCGGCGCCAGGAGCCAGACCAGCAGCACGCCCAGTTCGTAGAGCAGCCACAGCGGCACGGCGAGGCACAACTGGCTGACCGGGTCCGGCGGCGTCAGCAGAGCGGCGCTGATCAGGATGCCGATAACGACGTGCCGCCGGTACTGATGCAGCATCTTGAGGGACACCAACCCCACACGCCCCAGGATCAGCACCGCCAGCGGCGTCTGAAACGCCAGCCCAAACACCAACGCCATCCTGGCCATGAGCGTGACGTGGCTGTCGAAGGTGATGCGCATTTCCAACCCCAGCCAGTTGTTGACGGAGATCAGGAAACTCAGGACCGGCACGGCGACGACAAAGACAAAGAACAGCGCTCCGACGATGAACAGGGCGGCCGAGAAGGGCACGATGAACATCACGCCGCGGCGCTCCTTGGGGTACAGGCCGGCCGAAACGAACATCCACACGTGATAGAAAATCCACGGGGAAGCGATGATCAGCCCGGTCGCCATCGCCGTCTTGAGGTAAATGATGAGCCCCGCCATGTGGTTCAGGACGGACAGGTCGGGCTGCTGGTTGGCGGCCTCCATGGCCTGCGTGTATGGGTAGCGAAGGAAATCGACGATCTGCCGTCCCAGCATCAGCGCCGCTGCGATTCCGGCGGCCAGGCCCACCAGCGCATAGATAATCCGCCGGCGAAGTTCGTCCAGGTGGCCCACCAGCGTCATGCGCTCACCTACGCCTTGGTCCGTCACGTCATTCACGGGGAGAATTGTAGCGGCAACGGGCCGCGCAGGTGAAGGGATTTGCAGTCAGCGCTTCGCGGGCGAGCGGGGCTTGGGCTTGCGGGGCTTTCGCAGGGCGCGCTCGTAGCGCCATGCGGGGTACCGCTTGCTCGCGACATACAGGGCGATCAGGAGTCCTGCGCCCACAACACCGCCGACCACTCGCCAAAAGCCGAATACGCCGGGGAAGAAGGCAAACGCTTGGATCGCGGCGGCTGTGCACACGATCCACCAGCCCTCCAATCGCCATCGGCTGGAAAACCAGAACGTCAGCGTGCCCCCAATCACCACCAGCATCCGCACCTGACCGCCCAGCGATGCGAGCATCGTGACCGGAAGGACGACGGCTCCCAACGTCGGCAGGCCCAGTGGATCGGTCAGCATGTACCATGCCCCCCCGGCCACCAGGCCAACGGCCGTGCCCGCGATCATCGCACTGATCGGCCCCAAAACGATCGTCCAGGCGGCCGCCAGGCCGGACCAGAATGCCTCGATCGGATCTTGGGGAATCGATGACATGGCGGTCGCTACCGTTGGGCCAGTTCTTCGTACACCTTGTTGTAGTACAGGGCCGCGTCCACCGGCGTATTCGGCGGGATATGGTTGCCCACAGCCAGGAAGAAGCCCGGGCAACTCTTGCCGATGGCCATGCACCGCTGGACCTCCGCGCGGATCTCGGCCTTGTTGTTCCGCAACAGGATGCGGGTGTCGGCGTTGCCGATGAAGGCGTGCGTCCGGCCGTATTTTTCGGCGAAGGCGGCCATGTCCGTCAGCGGCTCGAAGATGAAGCAGTTCACCCCGCAATCGACCAGGTCGTCGAGGAACATCGTGTAGTTGCCGTCGGAGGTGAAGCAGATGATCTTGCCCGCATCGCGCAGCGGGGCGAAGTAGTTCTTGAAGTTCGGGAACACGAACTCGCGGTACCAGTCCGGATGGATGAACGGGCCTTCCGTCCAGACCATGTCGTCGTGGACCATCACCACCGGCGCGTCGCAGTCGGCCAGGGCGTCGAACAGTTGCTGGGCCCACTGGGCGTAACGATTGGCGATCGTGCCCAACTGCTTCTGGTCGACCCCGGCGGCCAGCAGCAGCATGTCCCAGCCGTAGATGGCGATGAAGGCCGACAGCATGGTGGTGTAGATGCCCGTCATGCCCACGCCGATCGGGCCGCGGCGCACGGCGGCGGCGTAGTAATTATTGAAGTCGGCCACCAGCTTGGCGTGATCGAGCCGGCCGAACGCGTCGACGGGATCGAACGCCAGGGCCTCTTCGGGCGTAGCAAACGGGCAGGTCCCCACGGGGGTGAAGTCGCTGCCATCCTCGGTGTAAACGGCGTGACCCATGTTGGTGGTGTAGTTGCCGAAATGCTCCGAGCCGATACTGGTGTTCCACTGGAAGGCGTAATCCCAGATACGGTACAGTTCGTGCCAGGGATTCTTGCCGTCCGTCCGGGCGATCACGTGTTTTTCGAGCTCATCCCAGTTGCCCGGGCTTTCGCCCTCGTCCCACGAACGAGGATCGAGCCCGGTGATGGCCTGGACCAGATCGCTGTGGATCTCGACGGAATACTCCGTCCGCGGCACCTTGGGCGGCATCTCCAAACGCAGTGCAGCCATTCCAGCTTCTGTGGACATCCTGGTTCCCTTCATCCGTCGCCGAAGGTGGCGACGCTTGTCGTTGAGCCAAGAGTTTGGCACAATACCCTCGTCCAGGCAATGATGAGGTGACCGCAATGAAGAGGACCATAACCGCGCTGCCGATCGAACCGCCGTTCGTGTTGCGTATTGTCAGGGCGGTGTTGTTCGTCTGGGGTATCGGGTCTCTGGTTTGGACGGTGAATCTGCTGTTGGCGGGCTCGGTGATCATCGACGTCACGGTCGTCAATCTCTTCGCCGGAACACTGCTGCTGCGCGGCAGTCGTAGCTGGCGGCTGCTCGTGTTGGCTGAGTTGTGGTACCTCTTTGTTGGCTGCGGCATTGTTCTACGCTCTATTGCCCAGTCCCCAGGCCCGGTGGGGTTTTATCTGTTCGGGACCGGGCCATGGCTGGTTGGCAGCATCCGGCCGGCGAGCGCCGTCCTTTGCGTGGTGATCATAGGTGTGTGGCTGCACGTGGTGCTCTGTCTGCCGAAGGTCCGGGCGTACTTTCGCGCCCGTCCCTGGTCGGTAATTGATCCGTCAATGTTGCGCGTCGTGGAACGGCTCGAAGGACTACAACAACAGAAGGCGGAATATGACGTTGTGGCAGCTCAGCTGGGCAAGCTGGACAAGGCGATCAGCGGGCTGGAGGAACTGCGGGAGAATCTGGACGGCCTGGACCTGGAACGAACTCTCTCGGAAGCACGCAATGAGATCAACGACCTGCTACTCCGCGCCACCCGCATCCGCAAATGCCATTTCGACAAGGGCGAGGCGCCCTAGAGCTTCGCCGCTTCGCGGTTGATGATCTCCCACGCTTTGGCGATGTAGAAGCGGTAGTTGTCCAGCGGCGTGCCGTTGGGGATGCGGTGGTCCAAGCCCAGCACGCAGCCGCCTGTGGCGACCATCGGCGGAATTTTATACTCCAACTCGGCGACGATCTCGTCACGGGTGCCGCGGAGGACGTGCTTGTCGATGCCGCCGGAAAAGGCCAGTCGCCGGCCGTATCGCTCGCGGAGCCGCACGATGTCCATCCCGGCCGCCGGCTCGCAGGGGAACATGACATTGATCCCCGCGTCGAGGAATGCCTCGACCACCGGCCGCATGTCGCCGTCGCTGTCCTGCTCGAACAAACGCGCCCCGCGATCCGAGAGCATCTCCCACACGGTGCAGTAGTAGGGGGCGAAAAACTCACGCACGTGCTGCGGGCCGGCCAGCGGGCCGCTCTTGCCGGCCATGTCCTCGTGGACGAATAGGATGTCCACCTGCACCTCGCGCGAGACGACATCGAGCACGCGGCAGGTGGTTTGGCGGAACGTGTCGATCATGTCGTGGAGCAGTTCGGGCTGATCGTAGTAGGCCAGGCACACAGCCTCATCGCCCATCAACTCGCGCGGTGCGGCAAATGCGCCCGGCATGTTGACCATCACCGCACGCCCAGCCGCCAGGTGATCGGCGGCCGCCTTTCGCCAATCCTCGGCCAGCCGCTCGTCGGTGAACTCAAACTCGCCCTTGATCGCCAGCCAGTCGTCCATCGTTCTGACCGGGTACTCCAATGGCAGGGGAATCGTTGCCCGACCCTTGTAGAGCTTCATCAGCCGCCCGATGCCGTCGCGATAGAGGTGATGGTCCTCGGTCTCCTCGATGGATTCGTAACGGTCGGGCCCCATCCAGCCGGTGCGGACCGGCAGGTGACCGATCAGCGGCGCACGGAACTCGAACGCCGTGAAATCCAACTCCTTCGGCGTCGCGCCCTGGGACTCCCACTCCTCCTTCAGCCCAACCAGCGGCCCGAACAGCTCAGTCAGCAACGGCCGATCATTGGCCTGGAACGTCATGTAGTCCAGATACTCCTCCCGCCGCACGCTCGCCCGCGTGTCGATGGCCATATCTTCATGTCTGATCCATCTAAGCTTGGCCATACCGTTCGCTCTAAAATAGGGACAGACCCTATTTACTTTCCTCAGAAAATAGGGTCTGTCCCTATTTTTGCGGTCCTCGCCTGGGGAGTGTAGCGTGGGCCTGGCGTAGGAAGTGTGTCGTTGACGCGGAGGATCCACGCGAGCAGTTCTTCCAGCATGTTCATCTGAACCGTTGCTGCGTTCGGTTGGCCGTAAAGGTTGTTCAACTCGGCCGGGTCGTCGGCGAGGTTGTAGAGTTGGCCCGCGCCGTGCATGTCGACGATGAGCTTCCAGTCGCCTTTGCGGACCATGCGCATCGTGCCGCTTTGGGTGACGGTGTTGAGTTCGTCGAACGAGCCCCATCGGCCGTTGCTGGCTGGGGTGAAGCCATCCTGCGTTGGGTCGTAGTTGTCACCGGCTGTGATGTGCAGGCCGCCGATGCCTTGCTCGACGTACGCGCTGCGGAACTCGTCGGCCGGATAGGGCTGGCCGGTCAGCATGGGCCACAAGCTTCGGCCCTGGACGCCGTCGGGTAGATCGGCCCCGATGGCGTCGCACAAGGTCGGCATCACATCCACAATCGACACGTGCGCGGGGTGGGGGTCCGGTTGCGCGATAATGCCCGGGCCCGTGAACTGTAGCGGGATGCGGGTGAGGCACTCGGGCAGTTCGGGGCCCTTCTTCATCAGGCCATACTCGCCGACGAAGTCGCCGTGGTCGCTGGTGAAGACGATGATCGTGTTGTCGCGCAGGCCCTGAGCGCCCAGGAACTCGACGAAGCGTTTCACCTGGTCGTCAATCAGCCGCAGCATGCCGAAGTAGTTCGCCCGCGCCCGCGGGATGATCTCGCCGAACGGCGGGTAGGCGTCCTCCAGCCGCGCGCGGTTGTATTGGTACGGGTAGCTCTTGCCCGCCAGGGCCGTCTCGTCGGCGATCGTGGGCGGCAGGTCGTCCGGCGGGAACATCGAGTAGTACGGCTCGGGGACCTGATAGGGATTGTGCGGCTCGGGAAAGCTCAGCCACAGCAGGAAAGGTTTTTCACCTTCGTCGGCGACCGAACGCACCCAATCCTGCGCGCCATCGACGAGCCGGCAGGGCAGTTGCTCTTCCAATGGAAACGGCGTGGGCTCCAGCGCCGTCATGCCGATGCTCTTGAGGAACCGGTTGAACTGCCGCGTCCGGTCGGTGGGAGCATCCTCAACCATGCCCCAATGGCCGGCCTCCAACCAGGAGTCGCCCGACGCCGGCGATATGTTGGAGTGGTTCTTGCCGACCAGGGCCGCAGCGTAGCCGCTATCCCGAAAGACGCCGAACAGGTCCCGGGTGAACACCGCGTGCTCGCCGTTCCAGTTGCTGTGACACCGATGGGCGCTGACATATCGCCCGGTGTGCAAGCTCACCCGCGCCGGGGCGCACACCGGCGCGGAGGTATAGCTGCGATCGAACCACACGCCTTGACGGGCCAGCCCATCCAGAAACGGCGTGGTGTCGAGCCCGAATCCCTCCCGGGCCGACACATCCGCCCGCTGCTGGTCGGTCATGATTACAACGACGTTGGGTTTGTCGATCACTTCATGTTCTCGTCTTCGATGGCGGCGATCTTTTCGAGCGAGTCGGTCAGGAACGCCGTGAGATCGTCGTCCAGGCCTTCGGTGTGGGCCGTGCCGATGAAGTTGTCCACGGCCATGATGGCCTGGTGCGGGGCGACGATCATGGCCCCCATCGTCAGCACGTTGGCGTTGTTGATGACCCGACACATCTTGGCGGCCTGGGCCGACTCGACCACGCTGGCGTGGACGCCCTTGAACTTGTTGGCCACGATCGCCACGCCCATGCCCGTCCCGCACAGCAGAATGCCGCGCTCGACCTTACCGGCCTGGAGCAGCTTGGCGGCGGCGACCGAGACGTTGTAGAAGTCGACCTTGTGGTCCTCGCCGGTCGTGCCCACGTCGACAAGCGTGTGGCCCTGCGCTTCGAGATGCTCTTTGATCTGATCCTTCAGGTCGGCCCCCCAGGGGTCCGCGCCGATCACGATATTCATAGGGATGTCCTTTCTGGTTGATGATAACGGGGCCGTTACAGAGCATGCTCCGTCCGGGCAATGATCTCATCCTGCGTCGTGTCGTCAAGGGTGACGAACGGCGCGCTGTAGCCGGCGACGCGGACCATGACGTGGCCGTGGCTGTCGGGCTCGGCCCGGGCGGCCAGCAACTCGTCCCGGCCGTAGAAGGTGAGTTGACACTGCTGCCCGCCGGATCGGAAGTGGCCCTCGATGAGTGAAGCGATGTGCTCGATGCCTGCATCGCCATCCAGCAGGGAGCGGTTCAGCGTGATGTTCGTGACCGTCGAGGTCGGCAGCAGGTGGTGGGGCATCTTGGCGACGGAGTTGAGCATGGCGGTCGGGCCGTGGTGGTCGCGCCCGGCCGAGGCGGCGAGGCTGTTGGCGAACGATTCGCCCGCTCTGCGTCCGTCGGGCGTCGCGCCGGTGCGAGCGCCGAAATGGCTGTGGGCGTTTTCGTAGCCGGCCAGCGTGCCGAGGATGTACTGCCCGCCGCGGTAGGGGGTCTTGGTCTTCATCAACGCATCCAGCGTTCGGATGATCTCCGCCGCGATGGCGTCGACGGCGTCGTTGTCGTTGCCGAAGTGCTCGTCGCCGGCGAGGATCTGTCGGCGGAGCGTGTCTTGGCCGGCCCAGTCGCCGGCGAGCGCGTCGACAAACTCAGCCAGCGTCAGACGCTGCTCGTCGAAGACCACTCGCCGAATCACCGCCAGCGAGTCGGCCAGGTTGGCGATGCCGATGGCGTCCCAGTTGCAGAAGTTGTAGGTCGCGCCGCCTTGCGGGATGCTGAGAGCGTTATCGATGCAGCCTTGCGTCACCAGCGACGACGCCAACGCGCGCCCGGCCTCAGTGGCCCGCAGGCTGTCGAGGAACTCGGAGTGCTCGTGCATGGCGGCGACGGTTTCGCGCATGGCCGCTACGACCGCGTCCCAGAGCGCCTCATACGAATCGATGGCCGCCAGATCGACATCGGACCTCAGGTCCGGCTCGAGTCCCAGCGCGATGCGAATGACCTTGGGAATGTTGACCATGCCCTCGACGGCGCCCATTTGACACTTGCCAGTCACCATCACCTCATGACAGCCCGAGAGTGAAAAGTCGCGGGCGTCGGCCTCGGCCACGCCGGCGTGAACCAGCGCGGGGACGATCTGCCCATCGCTGCAGAACTCCAGGTTGTTGATGCCCGTTCGCAGCACCTCCACGGCTCGTCGGAGAAACGCCGAGTCCATCCCCTCGTGCCACCGCACGCCCACCTGCGGCCGCGTGAGGGCCATCTCTTCGGCCACGTCCAGGCACAGCCACGACAGTTCGTTGACCGCGTCGGTTCCGTCCGGCCGGACGCCGCCGAGCGTGACGCGGTGGTTGCCCGTCCGCCGTTCGCTGGCCCCTAGCCAGCCCTGATACTTTGCCCACAGGCAGCAGATCAGTTCCTTCGCGCGCTCGTGTGTAATTCGGCCGGCGTCGATGTCGCGTCGATAGGCGGGATAAAGGTATTGGTCCACTCGCCCGGCCGCGTCGGCTACGAAGAAAAACGCAAACCACGCCGCCTGACACGCCTGCCAGAATGTTTCCGGCGGATGCTCGATCACGCGCCGACAGTTGGCGGCGATCGTCTGCAGCTCCTGGCGGCGGGCGGGATCGTCGCAGGCGGCCGCTAGTTCTTCAGCCAGATCGGCATAGCGCCGGCAAAAGTCGATATGGCCTTGTGCTTCGATGCGAAGGGCGGCCAGGAAGTCGCGCTTCTCGGCGTCGCTGTCGCCGATCTCGGCCAGACGATTGTCAATGCGCTCGATCAGGCCGGCAAAGCCGACCGACAGGACGGTGTCGTAGTCGATGGTCTCGTGGTTGCCGCACGTGATGATCATGTCCGCATCGAGGTAGGCTTGGGCGAGCGCGGGCGAAGGGGGGAAGTCGTAGTAGGCCTGCTCGTCTGTGGCGACATCCTTCGCCGGCGTGTAGTCGGTCACGACCCGCGAGCCCACGATAAGTTCCCCCGGGTGGATCACGATCGCCCGATGGCGACGATAGTGGGCGCTGGCCTTGGCGGCGCGGATGACGTCCGGCTCGCCAACGGTCTGCCGGACGATCTCCGACCAGATCACGTTCTCGGCGGGATCTTCGGGCATCGGCGTCGACAGCACACGCTCGCGGATTGCGCTCAGACGTTCATTCATAGAGCGGAGATTATACCATCCGGCAGGGCGGGCCATGCATGCCGAGATGTAGCAAAGGCGCGCAGGAGAGACAGGCGCGTCCGCGCCGTCCATTCAGCATATCCCAGCATGACGGCGTCGTATAGCGTGGACGGCTTCCCAGGCGCCGCCGATGGCGATCAGAATCGATGCCGTGATGGACAGCCAGAGCCCGTAGCGGGCATCCGTTCTCGATATGGCGGCGGCGAAGTATACGCCGGCGCCGACACCGAAACTGAACATCGCCAGTGGCGCCTTTGCCGCAGGAGTCGCCAGCCAAGCGACCAAAAGGCACGAAATAGCGCCAAGGAGCAGGACGGAGCAGACAAGACCGTCGATGATCCTGCCCGTGGTCCAGAAGTCCGTTACTTCGGGATCGAGGTATGCCGAGTAGACGTCTGGTGCGAACAGGGCCGTCGTGTAGCCGGCCGCCCAAAGCATCGTAAGCAGACAAAGGACCAGCGCAAGGACCGACATAGCTCTTCGGGTCGATCCGAACCGCACCAGCTGTCGGATGACGTAAAGTGGCGCCATGATGAAAGCGAACGTGAAGGGCAGGAATGCGGTGAACAAGACCCCGATGTCCATCTGAGGTTGGTCTTGAGGCCCCGAGACTATTATCTCGTCGACTGGAATGAAGTCGCTGTCGCAGCCCTCGGCCTGCGGCAGGAAGAAACAAACGCACAGCAAGAGCAGCCCGGTGAACGAAATTCTGCGCCCCGTCCCGCCTTCCTTGACTCGCTGACCGAATGTCTTATCGCTGTCCATTTCTGTCTCCATGTCGCGAGTGAACGCATGTCGGTTGGCGGGGCTCCCGTCCCGCCAACTTCTTGGGACTCCTGCAAAGCTCTGAGGTTCAGTTAGGTCCAGGACGCGGCGGGACAGTCCCGACGTACGTCGGGACGCCGCGCTTCATGCATTCAGCATGTCCCAGCATGACGGCGTCGTATGGCGTGGACGGCCTCCCAGGCGCCGCCGATGGCGATCAGAATACATGCCGTGATGGACAACCAGATCCCGTAGCGGGCCTCCATGTCGTAAGCGGTGGTGGCGGAGTATACGGCGGCGCCGACGCCGCAACTGAACATCACCAGTGGCACTTTTGCCGCAGCCGGCGCCAGCCAAGCGACCAAGAGGCACGAAATGGCGCAAAAGATCAGGACGGAGGGCACAAGATAGGCAATGATCCTGCCCATGGTCCAGAGGTCCGTTCCTTGGACATCGCGGAATACGAAGTAATTGTCTGTTGCGAACAGGGCCGTCGTGAAGCCGGCTGCCCAAAGCAGCATAAGCAGACAAAAGATCAGCGCAAAGACTGACAGCGCCTTTCGAGTCGATCCGAACCGAACCAGCTGTCGGATGAGGTAGAGTGGGGTCATGACGAAAGCGAACGTGAAGGGCAGGAACCGGGCGAACAAGCGCGTGATTTCCACATGAGGTTGGTGGTCTGGAGGCCCCTGGCAGACTATCATCTCGTCGGCGGGGATGTAGTCGTCGTTGCAGGCCTTGACCTGCGGCAGGAAGAAACAGACGCACAGCAAGAGCAGCCCGGTGAATGAAATTCTGCGCCCCGTCCCGCCTTCCTTGACTCGCCGACTGAATGTCTTGTCGCTGTCCATTTCTGTCTCCATGCCGCGAGTATCCGCGCCGATCAGTACGTCACCTCGACCTTCATTCGTGCACCGGCGGACAGGCCTGTGCTTAGCTTGGCCGTGGTGGAATCGAAGAACGTCCCCGTTTCGACGGGGCCGTCGAACGCCTTGCCGTCGATGGTGATGGATTTGGCCTTCGCGCCGAGCGAAAGGATCAATTCCAACTCGACGGTTATCTCGTGGTCACAGTGGTTCTCGATGCTGCCGGTCACGCAGCCGTCGCCGCGCGAGTATTCGACGCTGAAGCGTCCGCTGCCGAGACGGCAGTGCTGCCACGTGAAATCGCTCGTTGGGCTGAACGGCCGGAAGTGTAGCACTTTCTTCCGGCCATCGTAATGGAGGCCCAGAATCTGCGAGACGAAGTGGCAGGCGTAGACGCCGCTGGCCCAGCCGCTCTTGCCGACGATCCCGCCGTGAATCTCATAGGCGCGGCCGATCTTGTCTTCCCGGAATGGCCACCACCAGACCGAGCCCTCTACATCCGTCCGCTGGCGGATGATGGTCATCGCCCCGTCGGGGCCGGACATTTCCTCGGCGTTCGCCACCCCGGCCAGGCCCGTCATGTAGCCGGGATAGGTCGCATCGATCGTCGGGGTGGGCTCGGAGATCCACGTCGAGTCCTTGATCCCGCGGGTGTTGGCCCGGTACCAGCAGTTGTGCTCGGTCATCGCGACGCGGGCGTGGTTCTGGTGGGCGGCGTTGTCGTAGGCGCAGTAGCCGTAGAACGGCATGAGCGTGGTGTCGGTCTCCTCGCCGTCGTGGTGCGTCTCGTGCGTGCCGTCGGCGAAGGCGCCCTCGGTGTACTGCGGGCCCATGGCGCCTTCGGTGATGCACCATTTGTCGATGTCGGCCTTCGTCTTGGCTGCGATGGTGCGATATCGCTCGGCGAGTTTCGCATCGCCGAGCACGTCCTCGATGATGTCGGCCGTGCGCGAGAAGGCGACCCACGCCAGCACGTTCGAGCCGGTGTGGTAATCGCCCCGCGACAGGCCGTCTGAGAGCCATTGGGACGGATACAGGTACGGCTCGCCCTCGCGCGTGGCGAAGACGCCGTCGAGCAGCTCCTTGCACTTGGCCAGCACCTCGGGATGTTGCTCGAAGAAGGTTGTGTCGCCCGTGGCTGCGTAGTACAGGCCCGACAGCACCACAGGCGTCAGCGTGTTGGTCAGCGAGAACTCGATCCCGCCGGTCAGCCGGTGACCCTCGTAGACCTTGTCGCCCTCGTGCCGCACCGAGCGGTCGAGGAACCACAGGATGTATTGCGTGAGCAGCTTCGGCTCGTGGGTCGCCAGGGGGGCCAGGGCGTGGTAGAGGTCCTTCTGCCAGATCTGCATCGTCGCCGGGAAGCTCGACCAGTTCGCCCCGACGGCCTCGCCATGCTCATCCATCGCCAGCGAACCGAAACACAGCAGCATCGCCCGCTGGAAGAACGCCGCCGGGAACGGATCGCCCGGCATTTCAAGGACGCCGAACATTCCGCGGAAGTAACTCAGCGTCTCGTTGAGCCATTCCAGAGACGACAAGCGATTGATCTGATCGAGCACCGGCCGACCCGGCACGGGTGCGATAACGATGGGGACCCACACCGTTTCGCCGGAGGCCAGTTCGAAGGCCATCGCGCCGCTGTCGTCGAGCTGCACGCCGTCGACCGTTGCGACGTAGCTTTCGTGAGCCTTGTATTGGCCGGTCACGCTGACCGGCGGGACGACCTTGCCCGCGAGCGTCTCGCCGGAGGTGTTGGTGAGATGCAGGCCGTAAATGAGCCCGCGCGGGCGGTCGGCGCCATCGGCTGAGATCGGCGCGAATGCGATCAGCTTGACCGCCACGCCCGGCCCGGCCAGCCGGACCAGCGGCAGGATATTGTCCAGCAGCGACATCCGAAGCGGCCAGTCGACCTCAGCCAGGTCGTAGCGCTGGCCCGCGATCTCGAGGGCGAAGGAAAACGGCCCGCTCTGCGTGAAATCCTTGTACCACCATATGCCCGGCCCCATCGGGTCGGATGGGTAACAGCCGCGATAGGTGGCGAAGTGCTTGACCGTGCCGTTGAGTTCAAGATTGGCCAGCACCTTGTTGTTGCAGACGTCGAACATCAGGTACTGATCGGGAATCTTCTCGGCATACAAGCTATCCGCATGCCCACACGTAGCCTTGCCGTCGGCATATTCAACCCAGAACAACTTGCTGGTCGGTCCAGCCAGGGCCGCAGCGATCGAATCAAACTGAACGTCTGTCATTTCCATCTTTCTAAACGCCAATCTCGGTAGGGCGTGCAACTTGTTGCACGCGGGTACATGGTGTTCGTTCCGCGTGTCCCGATCCATCGGGACACGCCCTACTAGCTGCTGCGCGGCGGATCTCCGGACCGGCCGGGCTGAGATTACCTTACACGAACGCGGCGGATTAGGAAATCCGCCGCGCGGATCCCTCTAGGGATGTGGGGTCGGCAGACTTTCAGCCCTGCAGGCTCGGGAAGCGGCGATCGCCTCCCACAGACCGCCGATGGCGATCAGTGCTAGGCCTGAAACGGACACGAACGGTCCGACGTGAGGGCGGAAGTCATCGACAATGAAATGGACGAGGATGAACAAGGGCAGGTTGACCAGTCCAAACAGGAAGACCCCGAGCGGCTGTCGCAGTGGGCGTCGAGCGAAGAGGATTGCGCCACATCCAAAGGCCGCGACTAAGGGGATGGCCAAGAGTATCAGGGCTGGGTCTCCCCAGACCGTCAGATTGGCCTCCTCATGAGGTGTCCCGGTGGCCCCCTGTCCGTAGGCATACTGCGCGAGGGTATTGGAAGAAGCGAAGGCTGCCCATACGGCAAGACAGAGCAGAAACACCGCACAGATGACCCACAGACTCCCCTTCAGAAAGCGACGGGGCCCGCTACGTCGTATGACCAGAGCAAGCAGGTACAGCAGACCTGCCTGAAAACCAACTACGAAGAGCAGGAACAATCTGCAGAAAGAGTCGACCGTGTGATATTCGCCAAAAGCTACGGCCGCCGGTGACATGTAGGTCCTCTCCTGTGACGGCCAGGGGTGGCATATGGTTATCGTCACGGCTCCGGTGACGGGGTCCACGTGGCGGTAAACTCTGGGCGGATAGATGGGTGGGAACGGCAGGAAGAAGCTGATGCACAGGAGCAAAAGCCCGATAGAGGACATGCGGCGACCCATGCCGCCTTCCTTCAGACGCTCGCGCAAAGTATCACCCGATTGCATAGACGCCCCTTTCGGCTGTTATGTCAGGACTGTAGGGCCTGCGTGAGTGAAGGACAATCCTCAATTTCCAGCGCTAGCCAGTAGCGACTGTATTGGGTGCCACGCTTCCACTTGTGGAAGCGTGTTCTTCGAGATGCCTTCGCACGCTTCCACAAGTGGAAGCGTGGCACCCATGTCTATCTAGTTCTTGCCGACGCTTACTCGCAGGGACTGGCCCGCCTTCAGGATGCGCGGGCGGGGTAGGGGGGCGCAGCCGTGGCCTTTGAGCTTGAGTGTCTTGAGGGCGACGCTGCCGCTTAGGACCTTCAGGTCGACGGCGATCTTTCTGCCGGTGGTTCCCGAGCGTTTCTGCGTGACGGTGCCGTAGGCGTCGCCGGAGGCCCAGAACCATTGGGTGGGCTTGGCGCGGTTGGCGGCGGCGAAGGTCATGGCCTTTTCGACGGCGGAGTAGTGAAAGCCCGTGTAGGCGATCAGCGTGCCGTAGCTGGCCATGCTGCGGGCGTAGTGGTAGCCGCACTCAGCCTCGTTGAACGGGTTGCGGTTCTTCCCGTTATGGCGGTCGCGGATGGCGCGGATGATCTGCAGCGCGGGCCCGCGCTGGCCCTCGGCCAACATGCCGGCGGCAGCGGTGTATTCGATGCCGGTCCACGCCTCGGCCGTGAAGGCGAACGGCACCTCCGGCCGGCCGCCGCGCGGGAAGCTGCCGCACATGAGCGCCTGCTCGTCGCCGATGACGTACGATCGGGCGTGGTTGGCGTGGTTCCACACGCCGTCGCGCCAGTTGTACTTCATGATGCTCCGCAGCGTCTTGCGGATGTTGGCGGGCTTGAGCAGGGGGCCCAGGCCGCACACGTTGGCCGTCGCCTGGCCCAGGAGTTGGTCGGCCAGGCACCCGCTGCCGAGCTGGAAGGCGGGCTTTTCCGGGGTGTCGCCGCCCATGCCGCCGCGAAGACCCTTGATGATCTGGTCCATCTTTCGCGGCTGGATGTGCTGCTCGTAGTACTCGCCGTTGAACAGGTGCTTGTCCATCCATTGGCTGCCGAACTCGAACCGCTTGCGGCAGGCGGCGGCGAATCGCTCATCGCCTATGGTGCGGGCCATCTCCTCCCCCGCCCGCAACGCGCCCAAGTACCAACACTGCATCAGCGGGTTGGGCCCGTACCACTCGACGTCGAACGTGTTGTGCTGGCAGCCTTCCATCACGCCGTCGCCGTCGGAATCCCAGCCGTTCTTTTTCCACGCGAAGGCCAGCGCCCTCTTCACGTTCGGCCAGAGCTTCTTGAGCATCTTGTCGTCGCCGGAGAGCTGCCACTCGCGGTACATCTTCATGATGCAGCCCATCTGCCCGTCGGCGGCGGCGTAGCGGTACTTCTTCGAACGGTTCAGCGGCAGATAGACGCGGAAGTGCATGAAGCCCGACGCCTCGGTGGCGTGGGCGAACTCGACCTCTCGCATGGTCCGGGCGAGCGGCCCGAAGAGAAACGGTGTGGTGTGCTCGTAGTTCCACACGTGCGTGCACGAGCCGTGACAGCACCCGTTCGTCTCGCAGCACCCCTCGAAGCCGAAGAATCGCCCATCGGGCGTGCGGAGGCTGGTCTCGGTTCGCAGCACGGAGATGTTCGACAGCGCCGCATCCCGCATCGCCAGCGGCAGGTCGCTGTTGACCATCGCCCCCACGAACCGAACCGTGTCGGCCTCCAGCTTGGCCAGTTTCGGCGCGATCTTGCGGGCGACGTCCCAGGCGCTGCGGTATTGGGTGGTGTAGTAGTTGCCGATGTAGTCGCCTTTGTCGCAGCAGGCGACGGCCTTGCCCGGCGACCAGCTATAGCGGTTTGGGAAGTGCCACGTCAGCAGGAACGTGACCTCCTTTTCGCTGCGCGGCGGGACGCTCACGCCGACCGTCATGAACCCCTGCATCAGCTCGCGCCCGTGGCCGCGGACGGGGTCCAGCTTGCCGTCGTCGGAAAAATCATCCCACAGCCGCAGCCAGCCCGTGCTCCACATGCTTTGCTCGGCGGGCCAATCGCGCCAGTAGGTCACCGCGCCCGGCGTGGGGCTGACCAGGGCGATCTGTCCGTTTTCCTCGGCCGTCTTGCACAGTCGGTTGTTGCTGAGGATCAGCCCGCGCAGTCGGCCGTCCTTACGGAAGCGGATCGCGCTGCCGGCGCGGTCGAACTCCTGATTGAGCCGCTGCCCGATCGCGTTGGGGACCGAGCCGAGCACGGAGGCCTTGACGGCGCGGTTGGTCTTATTGATCAGCACGTAGCGCAGGACGGCCACGGGGATGCCGCTGGCATCGGCGTCGGGCGGGACCAGCGGGTTGAAAGCCTCCAGCCGCACGTCCAGCGGGAAGTCCGGGTCGTTCAGCAGGACTTGCCCCAGCGGGTAGGCCGCCGCGAAGGAGCAATTGCGGAACCGCGGCATGCCGTGTTTGTCAACCGCACAGCCGCTCTGGCCTTCGTAGTCGGCCGAGTCGATGGGGCCTTCGAGGATCTTGGCGACCGCGTCTCTTCCGGTCGGCTGGGCCCAGACGGCGAAGGTGGCCGTCTCGAACCGTCCCATGGCGATGTTCCCGGTCGAACGGGGTCCCTTGTTGGGCTGATTGGCGATCTCCCAATCGCGCAGGTCGCCGCGCCCGCCGAGGCTGACCGTGCCCGTGCCGATCCCGCCCAACGGCAGGGCGATGCGACGAAGGTGCTCGGCGTCGTAAGTCTTCAGAACGGGCCAGGTGGGGTTGAGCTTGACGGGCATGGGAGCACTCCTTTCGTGGCGATGGGAATCGAGGTCCGTAGCCTCGGGCCTGATCGGCTCGGCGTCAAGGCTGTAACGGCTTGTCCTGGGCTTCATCGTCCGGGCTACTTGCTGGCGGGATGATGCACCATGGCTTGAAGCGTGTAACCTTTGGGTATGCGGACAGACAGGCCAAGCTTCGGGCTACGATAGTGGAAGTCGATCTTCTGTTATGCTAGTATATAGTAGGCTGTGGTCAGTTCAGATGAGGGCATTGAAGATGGCCGATAGGCCGACAGTGTACACGATTGGACATTCGAACCTTTCGATGATGCAGTTCCTTGGCTTACTGCACGCGAACGATATTACCGCGGTCGCGGACGTCCGTTCTGTTCCGCGGAGCCGAACGTCGCATTTCAATCGTGATTTTTTGGAGGCGACCCTCAAGCGAGAGGGGGTCAGGTACGTCTTCCTGGGCGAGGAGTTAGGCGCCCGGCGAGTGGAAACAGAATGCTATGAAGACGGACAGGTAGACTTCGAGAAGGTGGTTTGCCTTCCAGCGTTCACGCGAGGAATTGAACGGCTCCGGCATGGAATGACGGAATACCGAATCGCTCTCTTGTGCGCAGAGAAAGAGCCCATCGATTGTCATCGTGTTATCCTTGTGGCCCGCGCCCTTTGCGGTCGAGGCGTGTGTGTCAAGAACATACTGTCTGATGGGGTTGTTGAAGACGGTAGCGAGACAGATCATCGCTTGGTGGTCAGAACAGTAGGCGGCCCGACGCTTTTCGATGCGTCCGCAAATGATGAAGAACTGCTTGAGCAGGCGTATCATCAAAGGGGGAAAGAGATCGCCTATCGAAGACAAGAGGTCTCTGTGCCAGGAGGGAAGAGCCTTGCCGATCGCTGAGACTTCGCTGTTCACGATGGGATTCGCGGGGAAGTCTGCCGAGGAGTTCTTCCATTTGCTCAGGCAAGCGGGCGTGAGACGGGTCATTGATGTTCGTTTGAATAACGTCTCTCAGCTAGCTGGTTTCACGAAAAAGCGAGACCTTGAGTTCTTCTTGCGCGAGATCGCTGCCATCGAGTATATGCACCGGCCTGATTTGGCGCCGTCGAAGGAAATACTCGACGACTACAAGAAGAAGCGGATCGACTGGCCGGAGTATGAAGAACGCTTCCAGGACCTGCTTCGGGAACGCCGACCCGAGGACAGTGGCACCCCAGCGCAATTCGATCATGCGTGCTTGCTGTGCAGCGAAGCTGAGCCGGCTAAGTGTCATCGACGATTACTGGCAGAACATCTAAGCCGCTGCTGGGACGACGTGACCATTCGGCACTTGTAGGGGATTACCGTGGCTCGACTAGTCTGCCTGGCGAACTCCTGGCGGGAGGATGAGCGTTGTGTGGCGGGCATTGACCTGTCAACGGACTTGTGGGTCCGCCCTGTTCCGGAGCCGGGGGGCAGCATCTCTTGTCAGACGGTTTGCATTGATGGGCGGGAGCTTGCGATCTTGGACATCGTCGAAGTTCCCCTACAAGACCACTCTCTGCAAGACAAGTATCAACGCGAGAACAGATTGATGAGCGAGGGGCGTTGGCGCATTGAGGGACGTCTGGAGGCACAAGACGTCCTGAAGTACTGCGAGAATGACGGAGTCATCTTGCACAACGGTCTGAAGTACGTGTCCCCGGTCCATTTGGAGGCCTTTCCACCATCAGAATGGAAGTCCCTGCAGTTGGTTCGAATCGGTGACATCACGTTCGAGCGGAATCCTCGCGACCAAAGACGCTGGCGGGCCAAGTTCAAGGACGGTCTTGGTAGCAACTTGGATCTTGGGCTCACCGACCCCGTCGCTTGCAGACGCCTGGAACAAGGGGAGGCGATCGGCAAGGAGTGCCTCCTGACAATCAGCTTAGCGGGGCCATGGCAACCGGACAATGAGTCTCTCCCGAGAAGATGCTACAAGCTGGTAGCAGGAGTCGTGGAGTTATAGGCGCACTGTCCTCATATGGCGCTGCCGCTTGACATGCATCGAATGGGTACCTAAAAGGCTTGTTTCAGCCCAAGCTCCCCTGAGGCCTGATGAAGATCTTTGTCATCAACTGCGGCAGCAGTTCGATCAAGTATCAGCTTTTCGACATGACCGACGAGTCGGTGTTGGCCAAGGGCATTGTCGAGCGCATTGGCGGCGGCGAGCCCAATCTGGAGCATGCCACCGGCGAGCGGACGGTGGAGCGCCAGGTGGACGTCGCTGACCACGCCGCGGGGGTGCGCCTCATTCTGGACGTCCTGTGTGACGCCGAGTTGGGAGTCTTGAAGAGCGTCGACGAGATTGACGGCGTCGGCCATCGGGTCGTCCACGGCGGCGAGACGGTCACCGCGTCGCGCCGCATCGACGAGGCGCTGTGCGATGTGATTCGTCAGAACATCCCGTTGGCGCCGCTGCACAACCCGCCGAACCTGGCCGGCATCGAGGGGGCCATGGCGGCCATCAGCGGCGCGGCCCACGTGGCGGTGTTCGACACGGCCTTTCTGGCGACGCTGCCGCCGGCGGCCTATCGCTACGCCGTGCCCACCGAGTGGTACACCCAACACAAGGTCCGCCGCTACGGGTTCCACGGCACGAGCCATCGCTACGTCACGCTCCAGGCGGCGGCGCTGCTGGGCAAGCGAGTCGACGAGGTCAACCTGATCACGTGCCACCTGGGCAACGGCTGCTCGATGACGGCCGTCGCCGCCGGGGTGGCGGTGGACCATTCGATGGGCATGACGCCGCTGGAGGGGCTGGTCATGGGCACGCGCAGCGGCGACATCGATCCGGCCATCATCCCCTTTATGGTCTCGCGGGGGTTGAGCATCGAGGATGTCGAGCGGGCGCTCAACAAGGAGTCCGGCCTGCTGGGCGTCAGCGGGATCGGCAACGACATGCGCGATCTGCTGGCTGCCCGGGCCGACGGCGACGCCAAGGCCGCCTTGGCTGTCGATATGTTCTGCCGCCGCGTGGGCAAGTACATCGGCGCGTACACCACGCTGCTGCCGAGCGTGGACGCGGTTGTGCTGACAGGCGGCATCGGTGAGAATGCGCTGCCCGTTCGCGAGGCGATCTGCCGCCAGTTGGCGTCACTGGGAGCGGTTTTCGACGCCGATCGCAATGAAGCCGCCGCCGGCAGAGCGGGCCCGATCACGGCCGATGGCTGTCGCCTGCCGGTGTGGATTATTCCCACCAACGAGGAGTTGATGATCGCGCGGGACACAGCCGACCTGGTGGGCAGTGATTGAGCGGAGCAGATTTTCAGCCTTTTTTCAGTTGCCTGCAGTTGGCTAATTTCGCTTATAATCTCCCGATTAGAGATCCAGGCGCTACCGAGCCGCCTACGGGCTGGCCGAGGAGCCTTCTACCATGCGACAAGATGTGAAAATGGGAATCGTTGTGGGTGGGTTGGTCTTAGTGGGCGCCCTTATTTGGTTTGCTACTCGCGCTGATTCGACACCAACTCCCCAACCGGGCGGGGATACTAGCATCGGGCTGCAACTGAATGACCAGGTCGATCAAGCCGATCCGTTGGACGGCGGCCCGGAAGGCGCCGAGTCCGACACCGAGGCGGATGCGGGCGGCCTCGGTCCGGTGGGCCCCACCGGCTTTGAAACCGAGACGGTTACGCCTCGCATTCGCGGCGTCACCGGTGACGATCGCCGCGCAGACCCCGGCGCCGGTCCCGGCATCGACCCGGGACCCGGTCCGGAAGCTGCAGGCGGGGCGGCCCCCATTGACACGGAAACCGCCGAGGACGTTCGCGGCACGGCGCGCTTGCCGGGGGGCCTCGGCAGCGACGCCAGTTACACGGACACGGGCCCGGGCCTCGACGCAGGGACCAGCGACCCGCCGAGCGGCGGCGGCAGCGGGACAGGCCCCCCATCGGGCGGTGAAGGTCGACCCGTGGGCGTTGCCTCCGGGCGCACGCCGCCCACACAGCCGGCAACAACGTATACGGTTGTTGACGGGGATCGCGGGTTCTGGGGCATCGCCGTGAAGGTCTACGGGAAAGGCAAGTACGGCACGCTGATCGCCCGAGCCAACCCCGGTGTCGAGTCGACCATGTTGCGGCCCGGCCAGAAGCTGAAGATTCCGTCCCTTCCCACCAAGCCGTCCGCCGAAGAGATTCGTCGCCGCAAGCTGGCCGAGGCGCCGCCCGATTCGACGACCTACACCATTCAGGCGGGCGATAGCGGCGGGTACTGGGGCATCGCCGAGAAGCTCTACGGCGACGGACGGTTCTGGCCCATCATCGCCAACGCCAACAAGGACATCGACCCCAACCTGCTCCGCGCCGGGCAGATCTTGGTGATTCCGCCCAAGAAGGATTCGGCCACCCGCCCATCGACCGAAGGGACGCGACCGGCGTCTGAGATCGACGAAGCCGGGCGCCGCATCTACACGGTTCTATCCGGCGACAAAGGTTTTTGGGACGTGGCCAAGAAAATGTACAACAAGGGCAGCCTGTACCCGGCGATCGCCCAGGCCAATCCGGATGTCGACCCGACCCAGCTTCAGCCCGGCCAGAAGCTCGTCGTTCCCTCGCTCGAAGAAGCCGAACGAATCGTCGGCAGCAGCGAACCGGAGACGCCTTCCGGCCCGATCGAAGATGAGCCCGAGGGCCTACCGGTCTATGACTGATCCTGCGTGTGGTCAGCGGATGCATCGGGTGTGGGGCGGGGGAAAAAGACTCAGGCTGGAACGTCACAAGGTCCGATAACAATTTCAAGGATGAAATATGCCATGGGCAATGGATTTGCCGTTCGTGTGATCGTGATTCTCGTGCTTGCCGGAGGGCTGGCCGGCTGTGAGCCCTTCGCGCTGAATCCAAGCGACAAGGACAAGGCGAAGGAGCAGGCTGAACCACCTAAGCTGCCACTGCACATCGCAGGCACCTTGGGCGAGTACGCCGCGTTGGGCGGACGGAGCCGCCTGCCGGTTCAGGGCTATGGCTTGGTGGTGGGGCTGGGCGGCAACGGGTCAAAAGAGATTCCTCAACATGTGCGTAGGTACTTGATCCAGTATTTGCTGAAGAACCGTGAGCGTTTTCGTGGGTGGGGCCTGGCCGAGGTCGCGCCGTCGCGGGTGCTTCAGGACCTTGACACAGCCGTGGTGCGGGTGCGTGGGTCCATTCCGCCGGCGGCATCGCAGGACAGTCGATTCGACGTGATGGTGACGGCCTTGTCGGCCACCGGGACGCGCAGCCTGGACGGAGGCATTCTTGTGCCGACCGAGATGCATCTGGATGTCGGCAACATGCAGCCCGGGCAGGGGTCGAAGATCTGGGCGATCGCCGGTGGGCCGGTGATGGTGAACCCGTTCATCGATCCAACCGATCGCCAACAGGCGGCCAAGCTTCGCCAGGCCGTGATCGTCGGCGGCGGCGTCACCTCCCGGCGGCGAAAAGTCAGCCTGCAGTTGTACCGCGCGGACTTCGCGCGGTCGGATCAGATTCAGCATCTTATCAACGCGCGGTTTCCGGGAGTCGACCGAGTGGCGCGGGCCAAGAACGCTTCCGTGACGGAGTTGACCATTCCTCGGGAAGTCGGCGGCGATCAGGCGCATTTTCTGGCGTTGGTGATGCACCTACCCATGCGCACCGGGCCTCGCGCCTGGGAGGTCCACGCGCGCAAGCTCTTGGCCGAAATGCAGAAGCCCGACGCCGCCCACGAGTCTCTGGCCATGGTCCTGGAGGCCCACGGGCGAAAGGTGCTCCCTGTTCTCGGCGCCCTGTACGATGCGCCCGTCGCGCCGGCGGCGTTCTATGCGGCCCGGACGGGCGTTCGTCTCGGCGACCGGCTGGCTGATGACACCATCAGGCGTTTCGCCGGCTCTCAAGGCGATCCCCTGCAACTGGCTGCCATCGAGGTCATGGGCGATATCAAAGGAATCGTGCGGGCCGATCTGACGCTGCGAGAGCTGTTGGACAGGGACAACGACATGGTCCGTGTGGCCGCCTACCGCGCCTTGACAAGGCGGCGCAGCGCAAGCGTGCTGACGATCAGTGTTGACGGCCAGTTCCACGTCGACATTGTGCCAAGCAGCCGTCGGCCCATGATTTTCGCCACGCGGACCCAGGACCCGAGGATCGTGTTATTCGGCGACGATCTGGCGATCGCCAGACCCGTGTTCTTCAACATGCCCGACGATCTGGTGACGGTCAACGCCCGGGAGGGCAGCGATGCGCTGGATGTCTGGCGCCGTCTGCCGGGCAGCGACCGCATCAGCGATACGTTGAAGGTGTCGTTCGAGTTGGCCGAGCTGATCCAGACGCTTGGCGGCAAACCTCAACGAGGCATCGACAGGAAGGTCCACGCGCTCGGCCTAACCTATGGGCAGATCGTGGCCGTCCTCTATCGCCTGTGCGAGCAGGGCCATGTCCCGGCGAAGTTCATTCTCGAGCCGGCCCCGGCGGAGCACGAGCTTCTCAAGAGGATCAAGGAAGCCGAAACCTACAACATGTCGGGCACTTGACAGGGCCCGGCCCTATCCGTAGCATGTTGGCGACCATGAGGCTTAACCGTTTTTCGAGCGTCCGCCATTGACAAAATGCCCCCGGGCCGGCCGCGGCGAGTCTGCGGCTGAGTTTGTTTGTGAGGCGACCTGCCAGGCATGAAGCTACGAAGATTAATCCTTTCGGGGTTCAAGAGCTTTGCCGACCGGACGGAGCTTGAGTTCCACGACGACATCACCTGCATCGTGGGGCCCAACGGGTGCGGCAAAAGCAACATCGTCGACGCCATAAAATGGGTCCTGGGCGAGCAGTCCGCCAAGAGCCTCCGCGGCGCCGAGATGATGGACGTGATCTTCAACGGCTCGGCCACGCGACGAGCCAGCGGGGCGGCCGAAGTGACGCTCGTGTTCGCGGATGTCGAAGGCGCGCTGACGCCCAACATCGACCGCCAGCGGCTCGACGGGGATCTTGTCTCGGTGACGCGCCGTTTGTACCGCGGCGGGCACAGCGAGTATCTCATCAACAACGTTCTCTGCCGCCTCCGCGACGTCCGCGATATGTTCATGGACACCGGTATCGGCGTCGATGCCTACAGCGTCATCGAGCAGGGCCGCGTGGAGATGTTCCTCAACGCCTCGACCCAGGACCGGCGGGGGATCTTCGATGAGGCCGCCGGGATCAGCAAATACAAGGCCCGCAAGAAAGAGGCCCTGCGAAAGCTCGAACGCGTCGACCAGGACCTCTTCCGCGTCAACGACATCCTCGGCGAGGTCGAGAAACGCCTGCGGTCGGTCAAACTCCAGGCCGGCCGGGCCCGCAGCCACCAGACGCACACCGATCGCCTCAAGGAGCTCAAGGGCCTCCACTACCTGGCGAACTATCACCGGCTGTCGCAGCAGCGGACGGAGCTGCAAACGCGTCTGGATGCCGCCAACGACCATCTGACGCAACTGTCGGCTGAGCTGAACCAGCTTGAGGCCGCTCACCGCAGCACACAGGTCGAGGCCGCCGATCTGCAGAAGACATCCGGCGACCTGCAGGGCCAGCTGTCGGCGACCGACAGCCGCCGCCATGTCGCCGTCCAGCGCCAGGACATGCTGGTCGCGCGCGTGGCCGAGTTGACCGAACACCTCATCGCCGCGTCGCGGCGGTGCGAAGAACTCGAGGCCAAGCTTGCCGACGTGGTTCGCCAGGCCGCCGAGCGGCAGAAACGCCTCTACGAGTGCGACGCCGAAGTCGCCGCTCTGGACCAGCGCTACGAGGGGGCCCACGAGCAGGTCTCGGCGGGCGAGCGGGCGATGGTCCAGCTCGAAAGCCAACTCCAGGACGAGCAGGACGGCACGATCGATCTGCTCCGCCGGACGGCCCAACTGCACAGCGACGTTCAGACCTCCGCCGTGCGGCGTGAGAATCTGCACAGCCAGCACACCCGTCTTGCCGGGCGGGCCAAGGAGATCACCGAAACACTGGACGGCCTGCTGGCCGGCCGCTCGGCCGACGAAGCGAAGCTCACCGACGTTCGGGACATCCTGGCCGATTCGCAACGGCGTCTGGACGATACCCGCCGCGAGACGGGTGAGACCGACGACAAGGCCCAGGCCCTGCAGACAGATCTGACGGCCTGCCGCGAGCAGCGCAGCGGCCTGCTCAGCCGGATTGAGACCCTCCAGGAGATGCTGGTCCACCTCGAAGGCGTCAGCGCCGGCACGCGAGAGGTGCTGGCCGCCGCTCGCAGCGGGGCGCTGTCGGGTGTTCGCGGCATGTTGGGCGACGTGATCGAAACGGACGTAGACCATGCCGGCGTGATCGAGGCCGCCCTCGCCGGGGCCGATCAGTATCTGCTGGCCGAGCGATGGTCGGATGTGCAGACAATCGTCGAGGACCTCCATCGGCGGCTGGGCGAGCGGGGCGTCGTCGACCTGATCTGCCTGGACCGGCTGGCGCCGCTGGCCGGGCCGGTGGATTCGACCGCCTGCCCGCAGGCGATCGCCCACGTGATCGACTGGATGCGGTTCGAGCCGTGGGCGTCGCCGGTGATCTGGCGGCTGTTGGGCAAGACGCTTGTGGTGGCCACGCTCGCTGACGCCGTGGCCGCAGCGGCGGTGTCGCCGGAGATGCGGTTTGTCACGCTCGACGGGCAGGTGCTCGAGCCGGACGGGCGGGTCCGTCTGGGGTCGGCCCATCGCGGGGCCGGCGTGATCCGCCGCCGCAGCGAACTGACGACCCTTCGCAGCGATCTGGCCGAGCTGGATCGGCGAATCGAAGACCTGGAGGCGCGGGTTCGGGATGTCGACACCCGGCGCGAGCATCTGGACGAGCGCCGCCGAAACCTGCGAACGGTGATCTACGAGGCCAACACCGAGCGCGTCGAGCTGGAAGGGCACGTCGGGCGTCTGGGCGAGCAGATCGACCAGCTGCAGCGCGAAGAGCCCATTGTCGCCAGCGACCTGACGTCCATCACGGCGGATATCGATGCCGCCGTGCGGGTCGAGCACAATGCCCGGGAAAAGGCCGCCGAACTGGAACAGATCAAGGTCGAACGCGAGCAGGCCGTCGAACGACTAAGCCGGCAGATCGCCGCCGCACGCCAGCGGCAGGGCGAGCTGAACGACCAGTTGACGCAGTTGAAGATGTCGCGGGCGCAGATGGGCGAGAAGAAGCAGGCCCTGGCCGACGCCTTGCGGCAACTGGCCGAGCGCCAGCAGCAGATGCAGGCCGACCTGGACAGCCATCGCGGGGAGATCACCGCCAATCGTCAGCGCCGCGAGGAGACCGAGCGCGCGATCGCCGAGGCCAAGGCCGAGATCGCCGAACTGGCCGCCAGACGCGAGCGCCTCGCCGGCGAGGTGGAAGAGGCCGAGATCTCCCGCCGCAGCCTGGCCGAGCGCCTGGTGGAGATCCAGCAGCGCCTCCAGCGGCGCCGGGCCGATCACGATAGCTGCAAGGACCGCCTCGGCGAGGCCCGGACCGAACTGGGCGAGGTCGACGTTCGTATCGAGAACGTCATCTCCCGGGCGACCGATGAGATGGGCATGGACCTGGTCGAGCTCGGCCGGACCTACGATCACGACGAGCAGCGCGACTGGGATGCGGTGGCCGCCGAGATCGCCGAGTTGCGTCAGAAGATCGAGCGGCTGGGCAATGTGAACCTCGACGCCATCGACGAGCAGGAGGAACTTCAGCAGCGACAGGAGTTCCTCTCCGAGCAGTTGGCCGACGTGGCGGCCTCGCAGAAGAAACTGACCGAGCTGATCGACCACCTCAACGCCGAGAGCCGCCAGCGGTTCTGCGAGACGTTCGAGGGCGTGCGGCAGAACTTCCAGCAGATGTTCCGCCGTATGTTTGGTGGCGGCAAGGCCGACCTGATCCTGCTGGACGAGGAAGACGTGCTGGAATGCGGCATCGAGATCGTCGCCCGCCCGCCGGGCAAGGAGCTGCGGTCGTTGACGCTGCTGTCGGGCGGCGAGAAGGCCAAGACGGCCCTGGCGCTGATTTTCGCGTTCTTCGCGGCGCGGCCCAGCCCGTTCTGCCTGCTGGACGAGGTCGACGCCCCGCTGGATGAAGCCAACACCGAGCAGTTCGCGCAGGTCCTTCGGGACTTCTCGGAGGGGACGCAGTTCATCATCATCTCGCACGCCAAGCGGACGATGAGCATGGTCGACGCCCTCTACGGCGTGACCATGCAGGAGCCCGGCGTCTCCAAACGCATCTCCGTCCGCTTCGAGGATGCAGCCCAAATGGCCGAAGAGGCGCCCGCCGCCGCGGACGAGCAGTTGACCGGCGCCGAGGCGTAAGGCGGCGAGCGGTTCGGCGATTCCCGGCCGGGGCGATTGCGTCACCCGCTGCATTCGCTACAATCCCCGTTTGGGCCCGCCGTCTGACAGGCCGGTGGGTTCGTTCGATACAATGACCCGTTTGGAAGGACCACTACGATGGATCTGCCGCGCTCGGACCGTTTGAACAAGCTGCCGCCGTACCTGTTCGCCGATCTTCGGCGAAAGATGAAGGCCGCCCGCGACAAGGGCGTCAAGGTCGTCCGCATCGACATCGGCGACCCGGACCAGCCCGCCCCCGATTCGGTCGTTGAGGAGCTGTGTCGCACCGTCGTCGACCCCGCCGATCTGGACCGCCATCGTTACGGATGTGACCGCCCGGTGGAGGCCCTGCCGGCGGCCGCCCGCGATTTCTACAGCCGCCGCTACGGTGTGGATCTCGCCGAAGACCAACTCGTCACCACGATGGGCTCGAAGGACGCCATCGTGAAGTTTTGCCTCGCGCTGATGAACCCCGGCGACGTGGCGATCGCGCCTGTGCCCGGCTACCCGACGTACAACATCGGCCACGTGTTCGCCGGCGGCGAGACGTTCGAGGTTCCCTTGCTCAAGGCGAACGATTACCTCGTCGATTTCGATGCGATCCCGGCCGACGTTCGCCGCAAGGCGAAGATCCTCTGGCTGAACTATCCGAACAACCCCACGGCGGCGACGGCCGATCTGAGCTTCTTCGAGCGGGCGGTCGAGTTCGCTCGCCAAAACGACATCCTGATCGCTCACGATGCCGCCTACACGCTGAACACCTTCGACGGCTACGAAGCGCCCAGCATTCTGCAGGTCGACGGCGCGGCGGAGGTGGCGGTGGAGTTCTTCTCGCTGTCGAAGGCGTTCAACATGACGGGGTGGCGTATGGGCTTCGTGGCCGGCAACGCCTCGGCCGTGGCGGCGCTGAACACCGTCAAGGAGAACATCGACAACGGTTCGCTGCGGGCGATTCAGTTCGCCGCGACCGCCGCGCTGAACCAGGCCGAAGAGCTCCTGCCGGCCATCAACGCCGTCTACCAGCGGCGGCGAGATCTGGTGGTCGATGCTCTCCGCGCCAACGGGTTCGAGATCGACAAGCCCAAGGCCACCATCTACATCTGGGCCCCCGTGCCGCCGAGGTTCGACGGCGACAGCGGCGCGTTCGCCACCGAACTGCTGGACAAGACGGGCGTGATGGTCACCCCCGGCCGCGGCTACGGCCAGTGGGGCGAAGGGTACTTCAGAATCTCGCTGAGCTACCCCGACGACGTGCTCACCGACGCGCTGGATCGCATCGCCGGGCTGAGCCTCTAAGCCCCCGGCGGCCGGAACGACATGGACGTTCGCATGGAACACACGCAGGGGCGCGGCGGGCAGGCCGAGGTGTGGGTCGACGACGACCTGCTGACGGTCTGCGACGGCGTCAGCGACGGCCAACGGCCCTGCCCGCCGGGCGAGCTTGCGGCTGTGCGTTTTCGCTACGTCACCGAAGCCCCCGTCCCGCTGGCCGAGACCATTGGCGAAAACGCCCGCCGCCGCAAGGCCCTCGAGCCGGTGGGCAACTGGGCCTATATCGGCCTCGGGCAGGTCGTCTCGCTCATGCCGGTGGTCATCGATTTCGGCCTGATGCGGATGGAGGACGCCGGCTGGGCCACCGACGAATCCCTCATCGGCAAGTTCGTGCGGGTTGATATCGATCGGCTGGAGATCGAACGCTGCCCCGCCAACTGGGAGGCGCCCTAGCCATGGCGCGTGCGACCGCCTACATTGCCATCGGCAGCAACCTCGGCGACCGCGCCGAGACACTTCGCGCGGCGGTTGCGGCCATGAACGCGACGGATGGGATTGCGGTCACGCGCCAGTCCAGTCTGATCGAGACACACCCGGTCGGCGGCCCGGCGGATCAGCCCGCATACCTAAACGGCGCGGTCGCGGTCGAGACGACCCTGACGCCGCACGAACTGTTGGGGCAACTGCAGCGGATCGAATCGGCCCTGGGACGCGACCGGTCGGCCGAGACGCGATGGGGGCCGCGACCATGCGACCTGGACATTGTGCTGATGGATGATGTTGTCGTGGATACGCCCGATCTGACGATCCCGCATCCGCGGCTGGCCGAGCGGGCGTTCGTGCTGGCGCCGCTGGCGCAGATCGCCCCCGACGCGCGCCACCCGATACGGAACAAGACGATAGCCGAGCTGCTGGTGGCCTTGGAGAGCGGTGAATGAGCGCGACGTTGATCAGCATCATCGGCCCGCCGGCGGCGGGCAAGACCACACTGGCCGAGAAGCTCGTGGCCGTCCTGGGCGGGCGCATGATCCGTGAGGATTTCGCCGGCAACCCGTTTCTGGCCGATTCCTACATGGGCCGCGCCGAGGCCTGCCTGCCGGCCCAGCTATACTATCTGATGTCGCGGGTGACGCAGTTGAGCTGCGTCGCCTGGCCCGATGACGGCGTGTCGGTCAGCGACTACGGCTTTTGTCAGGACGCCCTGTACGCCCACACGAAACTCGACGGCGAGGACCTGGCGCTCTACGAACGCGTGGCCGCCCGTCTGGCGCCGCTGATCAAGACCCCCGACCTGGTCCTGCACGTCGATGCATCGGTGGTGACCATGCGGCGGCGGATCGTGCAGCGGGGGCGCGAGTTCGAGCGAACGTTCACGGACGACTTCCTGTCGACGATGCGGACCCGCTATAAGGATATTGTCCGTTCGCTGACCTGTCCCGTCATCGCCGTCGACGGTGACGTGACGAACTTTCGCCACGTGAGCAAGGTCGACCCGCTGGTTGCGGAGATTCGAGCAGCCCTATGAAGATCATCACCGACATCGCGGAGATGCGGCGTTTCGTGGCCCAGGCCAAGGCGGCCGGCAAGACGGTCGGGCTCGTGGCGACGCTGGGCGGCATGCATGAGGGGCACCTCAGCCTGATCGACGCCGCCCGGGCCGACTGCGACGTGGTGGTGGTTAGCATCTTCCTGAACCCCACACAGTTCGGCCCCAGCGAAGACCTGGCCGCGTATCCCCGCACGCCCGAGGCGGATCACGCCGCCTGCGACTCCCGCGGCGTGGATGTGGTGTTCGCCCCGAGCGTCAAGACGATCTACGGCGGCGATAGCCTGACCGAGATCCGCGTCAGGAAACTGTCGGAGACGCTGTGCGGACGAAGCCGGCCCATCCATTTTACCGGCGTCTGCACGGTGGTGGCCAAGCTGTTCAATATCATCCCCGCCCACAAGGCCTATTTCGGCGCCAAGGACTATCAGCAGTCGGTGGTGATCCGGCGGATGGTGGCTGACCTGAATGCGCCCATCGAGATCGTGGTCTGCCCGACGGTCCGCGAGGGGGACGGCCTGGCGCTATCCACGCGGAACAAGTACCTGTCGGCCGATGAGCGCGGGCAGGCGGCCGAGCTTTACGGGGCGCTGTCGATGGCGGCGGAGATGATTCGCTCGTCCAGGCCGCCCGCCGCGGACGTCATCGCCGCGATCGGCCGGCATCTGGCCGAGCGGGCGCCGCTGGGGGAGATCGATTACGTACAAACTGTCGACCCGGACGACCTGACGGACGTACAAGACACAGATGGTCCTTTGGTTATCGCCCTGGCCGTTCGCTTCGGCGGCACGCGGCTGATCGACAACATGCGGGTGGACGCACCTGCTCAGGCGAACTAGAATAACCTTTTACACGCAAGCGGCGCTATCGCTGTTTCCAGATGAACCGGGACCTTGAGCCTATGCTGCGAAAGCTACTCCGCGCCAAAATCCATCGCGCAACGATCACACAGGCCGAGCCCGATTATGTCGGGTCGATCACGATCGATCGCGATCTGATGGATGCGGTGGATCTGGCGGCGGGGGAGTGCGTGCTCGTCGCCGATATCGATAACGGTCAGCGGTTCGAGACCTACGTGTTTGAAGGCGAGCGAGGCAGCGGCGTGATTTGCATCAACGGCGCCGCGGCCAAGCTGGTCGCTGTGGGCGAGAAGATCATCATCATGGCGTTCGGGTACGTCAGCGTTGGCGACGGTCCGCCGGCAAAGGCGCCTGTGGCGCTGGTGGATGAGGCCAACCGTCTGACCAAGCTTCTATAAAGGCCCTGCCGGGCAGGTAAGTGGATGCGACAGATCATTATTGACCTTGGCACGCTGGAGATCCTGGGGCGTCAGATCCCTCTGCGGATCTTCGGCTACGGGCTGATGCTGGTGCTGGGGTTCCTGTTGGCGGTTTGGTTCGCTCGCTGGCGGGCGCGCCGGGCGGGCGAGGACCCTGAGGCCATGACAAAGTGCGGCCTGCTGGCCTTGGTGGCCGGCGTGCTGGGGGCGCGATTCGCCTACGTGATCGAAAACTGGCGCGACTTTCGCGACGCCGGCCCGCTGACGGTGCTCAATATCACCTCCGGCGGGCTGATCTACTACGGCGGGCTGATCGGGGCGGCGCTGGCGGTGGTAGCCTACATGGCCATCCGACGTTTGCCGATGCGGCGCTACATCGACATCCTGGCCATCAGCCTCATGCTGGGGTTGGCGTTCGGACGGGCGGGCTGCCTGCTGAACGGCTGCTGCTGGGGCGCCCGCAGCGATGCGGACTGGGCCTTTAGCATGCGGTTCCCGATCTACTCCAAGCCGCTGGTCAAGCTGGACGGGCGGCCGGAGAATCCGTATTCGCTCACCACGTCCGGTCCGACGCCGGTCTATGCCTGGCAGCTTTCCCGCGGGCTGGTTGCGCCGCCTGCCGAGCTGATCGACGAAAAAGGGCAGCTAAAGCGTCCGGCCCTGTTGAGCGAGCGTGAGGTGGCGCTGGCTGAGGCGACCTGGTCGTTGCCTGTCAAACCCGCCCAGCCTCTGGGGATCGTCAACGCGCTACTTCTGGCGGGGGTGCTGTCGGTGTTCTATCGAATGCGGCGACGGGAGGGGCAGGTGTTCGCGCTGATGCTGATCTTGTATCCGGTGACGCGGTTCCTACTGGAATCAATCCGTGCAGACAACGACCATAATATCTTAGAATTGATCCTGACACACAACCAGGTGACGTCCCTGCTGATGTTTCTGGCGGGGATCGGCTTGCTGGTGCTGATCCGCAGATTCCCGGCATCGGCGGGGCCTGTGCTGGCCGAACGGCTGGCCGCTGCGGGCGGCAGGCGACGGGCCACAGCAAGCTGACGTCACTGCAAAACTCACAACGCGAAGGAGATGACATGACCAAGCGAACTCTGATTGCTGTAGTGTTTCTGCTGGCCTTACTGCCGGCGGGGGCGGGTGCTGAGGATAAGCTCTCTGAGATGATGGTCGCAGCCGCCGAGGCCGGAAAGAAAAGCATAGCGCTGATTATCTGGCGCGTGGATAACGGCACGGGGGAGCGGGTCATGACGTCGTTGGGTATTTGCGTCCTGGTCGACGAGGATGGGAAGGCGGTGTTGCTGGCGATGGGCATGGACCCGAGGATCCCCGTCGAGTTCTATGGGACCTTTGAAGTTACCGGTCCCGGGATGGGCGAGAAGCGATTGAAGGCTTCGCTGATGGGCGTGGACCCGTTGACGAGCGTCGGCTTTGTGCGCGTGGAGGAGGGACGCGATTGGCAGCCCGTTCGTTTCGCCAAGAAGACGAATCTGTCGCCCGGGACGCGCGTGGTCTCGGTAGGCCTGTTGTCCGAGGCGATGTCATTTACGCCCTACGTTGGCGCGGGAGTTGTGTCCGCAACGGTTCACACGCCGGAGACGAACATATCCGTTGTCGGAGGCAATCTGACCGGTTTCGGGTCGCCCGTGTTCGGGGCTGACGGTCAGGTCGTCGGCATCGTGGGCCAGCAGTTTCCCACACACCGGAAAATGGTCACGCAAAGTCGGCAGATCACGTTCGGCGACATGGGCGGACACTGGACGTCGTGGTTCCATCCGGTGGACGAGTTTGTGTTCATCTTGGACGAGATTCCAGCCAGTCCGGATCAAGTCAGGCCGCTGGCGTGGCTTGGCGCGCTGCGGATCGAAGGCGTTCCGACAATCTTGTGGAAGATCAATGGGATGACGTCGCCTGGCGTCAAATTGCACGACGTGATCAAGGGGCAGGCAGCGGACAAGGCCGGCTTGGAGGACGAAGACATCATTGTGGGCATCCAGGGCAAGCCCTTGCCGAAGTTCCCACTGGTCCAGCAGATGGTCAAGCATTTCGGGCGGACCATGGCCGGCTATGGGGTCGGGGCCGCCGTCGAGATCGATGTGATTCGCGGCGGCAAGCCGATGCAGGCCGTACTGACCCTCGAGGCTGCGCCGAAACAGCCCACCCAGGCCCTGCGCCACATCTCGCAGGAGGTCGGCGTCATCATTCGTGAAAAAATCAATATCGACCAATACATCGATAAGACCTCCAGCGGAAAGACGCCGGGGTTGTTGGTGCTGCGGATCGGGCAGAACACCGCCGCCGAACGAGCGGGGGTGGAAGTGCGCGACACGATCTCTGCAGTCAACGGCGAGAAGGTTACGACCATCGAGGCCTTCAAGAAGCTGATCGAACGCGCGTTGAAGGAGGGGAAACCCGTCGATCTGGCGATTAGCCGAAGTGGGCAGGATATTGCTTTCAGCCTGAAGATATCCGCAACACCCGAGCCACCGATGCCGTAGGACGCGAGCGACCGCGGACGGACCCTCGGCCGGATGAAAGGATGGTGACGATGATCTGCGCACGGATGCTCACCATCGTGCTGGCGTGCACGGGGGCCGGCGTGTCGGCACAGCCACCGGCTGCGGCGCCAGCCGATCTGACCAAGGCCGAACGGACGCTCGCCGCCGAGAGCCTCGCTCGCTCGGCTGGCGGTATTCTTCTGACCCCCGATGCCCCGGCGCGCGTGCGGCGGCTGATCGTGCTGGCCGAACTTGCCCGTCGATTGGCGCCCGACAACTACCACGCCAACCGCCTTCTGGCTGACGTCTATCAGGGCCAGGACGATTTCGCTCAGGCCGTCGGAGCGTTGGACGTCTGCCTGAAAACGGCCGACAACGATCAGGCGATCTGGCGCCAATGGCTGGTCAACAAGACGGCTACGCTGCAATCCTCTGAGGATCGCCGGGAGTTCTTCGACCGGGTGATCAAGGACCAAGCCATCCCGTCGGCCGTTCGGGCCCAGGCCATGGTGCGCTATGCGGAGATCCTCGTCGGCCAGGGGCTGACGGACGAGGCCAGGCGGCTCTTTCTGCAGACGCTGGCGTTCGATCCATATCATCGCGGCGGTCTGACCGGGTGGCTAAGCCTTCAAAAGGAGGCCATCAGCCCCGTGGACCAATGCAACATGCTTCTGCGGATCCTGCGGGGCAGTCCGATGGACCTCAACGCCGCGAGCGATGTGGCCGTGTTGCTGGGATCGATGGGGCTGTGGAAGGACGCGATCGCGGTGTTCGACTATGCCTGGGAGGTAGGCCGACGCGACATGGGGCCCGAGGCGTTCCCTCACGTTTGGTTGATGCGGTACTGCAATGCCATGCTCGATGCCAGGCAGGCCGAGCGGGCGGTCAAAATGTTCTCGCCTATGCGCGGCCGCTTTCCCGACAGCCTGGACCTGCAGATACTGCTGATGGAGGCGTATGGGCAACTCAACAAGCCGGGCGAGGTGCGGGATCTGATCCGTCAGATTGAAGCGGCCTATCAGGGCACGCCGACCGGCCCGGATGCTCTGCAGTACAACATCGAGATGGCCATGTTCTACCTGACGGCCCGCCCGGACGCCACGCGGGCGCTGCGCCACGCGCGGCAAGCGGTCCAACTGGCGGGCCCCGATGCCGGCGAGAGCGTTCTGTTGATGCGATTGCTGGGTGCGGCGGAAGTCGCCAGCGGCGCCATTGCAGCCGGCGTCAAACGGCTGGCGACGATCTCGTCGGAGGATGCGTATGCTGCGTACTTCCTCGCGGAATACTACTTCGGCGCCGCGCAGGATCAGCCAGCCACCGAGGCCCTCGGTGCGGGCGTCGCGCTGGGGCGCAGCGGACCGGCGTATCGGCTGTTGGCGATGGTGGCCAGGAAGCATCGGATCCCCATCGAGCCGGCGCCCGGAACCGGACAGATCAAGGCCCTGATGACCAAGTTCGGCACACTGACCTTTCAGATGGGCCGTCAGCCCGAACGGTTTGTCCAGGCCTCCCTCACCGCCGCCCCGACGGTCGCCGTGGGCGACCCGATCACGATCACGGCCCGTCTGACCAACATCGGACCTGTGGACATCCCCATCGGGCAGACCGGGGTATGCTCGCCCGTGATGGCCCTGCGGGTTGCCGTGGCTGAGGACCCGGAGGCGACGTTTGTGCTGCTGCCGATGGCGGTCTGGCACGCGCCGCGCTACCTGGGCCCGGGGCGGACGTTATCGTGCGAAACTCGTTTGGATGTCGGGCCGCTAAGGGACTACCTGTCCGCTCGGCCTATGAGCAAACTGACATTGGTGGTGACAGGCATTCTCGATCCGGTCCAGCGGGGCGAGGAGCTTGTCAGCGCCCTGCCCAGCGTCCAGGTCGCTTCGGCGACGATTGTCCGAACGAGCCTGTTGACGGACCTCGCCAAGGGAGGCGGATACGACCCACTCGACGCGCTTTTGCGTAAAGGTCTCGACAGTGACGATCCATCCGACCGGATGCGGACGGCCGGACGAATCGGCTCGTTGCTGGCGCTGCTGGCCGAAGTGGATGCCAAACGGGCCTCGTTGCCCGAGCAAATTCCCCCTGAACGGATGCGGTCGGACCTGTTGGCGATGACGCGCCGTCTTCTGCAGGACCGGTCGGCGGTCGTTCGGGCCGAAATGCTCAATGCACTGCGCCAGGCCGAACGGGCCGACCGTTTGCAGTTGATGGGCCTGGTCCTGGATGATGTCTCCCCGCTCGTGCGGGTGAGGGAGGCCGAGTTGCTCGGCCTGTCGGCGGAGGGGGCCGTGTTCCTCGGCCGCTCATCGAAGGAGGCCGAAGACCCGCGCCTGCGGCAGTTGGCTAACGATGAGGATGCGCTGGTCGCCAAGATGGCGTCGGCCTTCATCAAGCCGGCCCATACCCAGCCCGCCGACGCTGCCGCTGACGATGGCGGTCAAGAGGATCGGGGCGAATGACCGAGCGGGCGCAACAGGATGACGCCATCAGAAAGCCCCTTGGCCTCTGGGCCGTGGGAGCCCTGGCGGCATGTGTGGCCCTGACGGCGCCGGTTGCGCGGGGACAGGTCCAGGGCGGGGCGAATCTTCCCAGCGGGACGCGTGTCGGTATGGGGCCGGCCGGGGAAGACCCCGAAAAGGAAAAGCAGCGGAGGAAAAAGCGGTTCGATCAACTCATCACCAAGGCTCAGAAGCTCATCGCCGATGAAAAATGGCTGCGGGCCCGTCAGAGCCTGGACACGGCGCGGACACTGGTGACGGACCGTAAGGCCGATGTCCCGCGGCTGCGAAACCTCTATCAGCAGTTGGAGAACTACGGCCGTAGCGTCCTGACCCAGGCCAACGAAGCGTACGACCAGAAGCGCTACGCCGAGGCGATCGACTTGTATCAGCAGGTCGCCCACGTGTTGAAGGGCCTCCCGGCCGCCAAGGAGGCGCAGGCCTCGCTGCAAACAGCCAAGGCCGACCCGCAGATCAAGGCGCACTATGCGGCGATGCGGGCGGCGGCGCTGGATCGCCAGATCGACAGGATCATCGCCGAGGCGTCATCGGAATCAAGCGACCGCCCTGACGACGGGGCCGCCACCCGTCCGGGCCCGTCGTCTCGCCCGTCCGACCCCGGCGGGCGGGTCGCCGCGATCAAGCTGCTTGCTGTGGACAAGCAGGTGGCCGTGATCGGGATCATGGAGAAGATCCAACGGGACTACGGAAAAACCGCGGTCGCCGGGCGGATCGCCGACGAACGGGTCGCACTGACCGGCGATGAGGAGTTTATGGGGCCCGTCCGAAGGGCCCGCCACGCCGAAGACGCAGAGCGGGCGCTGAAGCGAGCGCGGCTGTATCACAAGGGCGGCATGCTGGCCAAGGCCCTGAAGTACTATGAGGACGTCGTCCGTCGCTACCCGCAGACTGCCGCGGCCGAGACCGCTGGCGCCGAAGCGGACGCACTGCGGCTGGAGCTTGGGACCCCGGCGGGCCCGGACGACAACCCGCCGTAGCGGCGGCCCGTCATCGACGGCCATACGATCTCCCGACGGGGGCGAAGAATCATGAAGAAGATCTTTACGTCACTGGTGAACTGGCTGGTCAATCGGCCCGGGTGGCTGATGTTGATCGCCGATAATACGCGCCTTCAGAGCGCGCCGCCCGAGCGGCTCGGCGGGGCGTGGTGGCAGGTGCTGGCGCTGTCGGCGGCATGGGGGGTCGGTCAGGCGGGCCTGTGGGCGTTGGCGTGGAACGCCCCGCAGGGACGGGCGGCCTTGCCCATTATGCCCGTCGTAGCGGTCCTGGGGGTGACATTCCTGTGGGTCTATCGCCGGGCGGCGGCCGCACTGGCCGACGCGGTGGTTGGCGGGCCCGACCGCCCGCTTGGGATGGCCGTCATCGTGGCGGTGTGGGCGCTGATCCTGCTGACCCTTCGGGGGTGGAATGAGCAATCGTCGGCGGAGAATCCGTGGTGGCTTGTGTGGCTTCGGCCGCACGGTGTGCTCCGCCCGCTGCTGCTGGCGCCGCTGTGGGGGGCGTGGGCGATGATGGCGACCTGCCTGTTCTGCCGGCGGACCTACACGAGCCAGCCGGCCGTTCTGGCGTATGCGGACCGGTGCGGCCCGCTGGCGACGGCGGCGGTGATGGGGGGCGTTCTGACGCTGTCGATCTGGTATTTCAACTACCTGCCCTGGATGCAGGTGACGATCTCGGGCGTGACGATTGTGGCGGCCGTGATCGCGGGGTTGGTGTTTTCGCGGCGAGGCCGGCGCTTGACGCGGGAGGTGCTGCTGGCGACGAATCTGCTGACGCAGACGGCGTTCCTGCTGGCCTACATCGCCAATCGCATCTGAGCGGCCGGTGGCGGTGAGCCGCTTGCCAACCGGCGGCCGTTGGCCTTATACTGGTCGCCGCACGGACCGGCCCAGACCTGCTGACCCGGGCCGATGACGAGGAGTTGTGGCCATGACGACATACGAAGGAAAACTGACGGCGCCCACCGGGGCCCGCTTTGTGATGCTGGTCAGCCGATTCAATGAGTTCGTGACCGGTAAGCTGCTGGCCGGCGCGACAGACGCCTTCAAGCGATACGGTGTCGCGGAGAAGGACCTGGACGTTGTCTGGTCGCCGGGCAGCTTCGAGATCCCGCTGCTGGCCCGCCGGCTGGCCGCCAGCGGCGTCTACACCGCCGTGGTGTGCTTGGGGGCCGTCATCCGCGGCGGAACCGACCACCACCAATACATCGCCTCGGAAGTCGCCAAAGGGGTCGCCCAGGCGTCGCTGCAGACCGGCGTGCCCTGCATCTTCGGCGTCCTGACGTGCGACACGATCGAACAGGCCGTCGAGCGATCCGGCGCCAAGGCGGGCAACAAGGGCGCCGATGCGGCGACGGCGGCCGTCGAAATGGCCAATCTCCTGTCGCAGCTGCCGTCGGAATCGTGAGCCGCATTCACCGCGCAAGACGTCTGGCGCTGCAGGGACTATGCCTGCTGGACGTCCAGGGCGATCGGGCCGCCGACATGGCCGAGGGGTTCATCGCCGAAAGCCGCAGCGACGCCCAGACCCATCAACTGGCCCGCCAACTCCTGTCCGACGTTCGGGCCGACCTGGAGGCATGCGACGCGACTCTAGCCGAGTATGCGCGTCACTGGCAGCTCAATCGCCTGGCGCTGGTGGACCGCAACATCCTTCGCCTGGCCGTCTGTGAGCTGCGCGCCAAATCGGCGCCGCCCCGCGTGGTGATCGCCGAAGCGCTCAAGCTTGCCGAAGAGTTCTCCACCGCTGAGAGCCCCCGCTTCGTCAACGGCATCCTGGACGCCGTCGCCAGGGACCTTTATGGGGAGATCGCCGGCGGCAGCGAAGACCAGTAGCAAGGACAGGGATGTAGCCTATAGCGTCGGCAGGCGGGGCTCCTGTCCCGCCTGCTTTTGCCTGGTCTCGCTGCAGAAAGATCGATGGGCGGAAAGCGAACAAGCGCTCCGCAAGCCCGCGGAGAAGTAATCGCTTGCATCGCATGCATCCCTGCCAATAAGAAGATGCCATGGCAATACTGAAACGACTGCTGTCAGGTCTGGCCAGGACGCGGGAGAAGTTTGTCGGTTCGTTGCGGAGCCTGCTCGCCGGGCGGCAACTGGATGCGGCGCTGCTGGACGATCTGGAGGAGATCCTCATCCAGGCCGACTTCGGCGTGGCGGCTACGATGCGGATCTGCGACGACCTCCAGGCCGCCCACCGCGACAAGCGGATCGCCAGGGGCGAGGACGTGATCGAGTTTCTCAAGGCCGAGCTCGTGACGTACTGGCCCGAGTCGGACCGGTCGGTGCATTTCGCCGACAGCCCGCCGACGGTGGTGATGATGACGGGCATCAACGGCACGGGCAAGACCACCTCGGTGGCCAAACTGGCGTATCGGTTCAAGCAGGAGGGGCGGAAGGTGTGTCTGGCCGCGGCCGACACCTACCGGGCGGCGGCCGTCCAGCAGTTGACAATCTGGGCCGACCGCATCGGTGTGGACATCGTCACCGGGGGCGGCAACGATGCGGCCTCGGTGGTCTTCGACGCCTGCGACGCGGCCATCGCCCGCAAGGCCGATGTCCTGATCGTCGATACCGCCGGGCGGATGCACACGCAGGACAACCTCATGCGCGAACTGACCAAGGTCCGCGACGTCGCGGCCAAGAAGATCCCCGGCGCCCCGCACGAGGTGCTGCTGGTGCTCGATGCCACCACAGGCCAAAACGCCATCGACCAGGCCCGGGCGTTCGCCAAGGCCATCGATGTCTCGGGCATCTTCCTGGCCAAGCTCGATGGGACCGCCAAGGGCGGCATCGTCGTCGCCATCCGCCACGAGGTCGACCTGCCGGTCAAGTTCGTCGGTCTCGGCGAGACCTACGAAGACGTCGAGCCGTTCGACCCGGACAGCTTCGTCGAGGCGCTGTTCGCCTGAGCTGGCGAATATTCTTAAGTTCTTGACACAGCAAAGGATTCTGTGGGATATTGATGTCGACCTCGCCAGGGACGGTAGGTCCAGGCACGGGGTTGCCCATTGCATAGGCATGGGCCGGTCAGTTCTGTCCGCACTTTATGGAAAGGGAAATCGATGGCAATACTTCTTCCTGTGCTTTGCCTCGCTTTGATGGTGTTGATGATTGCAGGGTTGTGGAAGGTGTTCGTCAAGGCCGGCCAGCCGGGCTGGGCGTGCCTGGTCCCGGTCTACAACGGGTACATTGTAACGGTCGAGATCGCCAAACTGCCTATTCTGTGGTTCATTTTGTCTTTCGTTCCCATCGTCTTCCTTATCCCGCCCTTCAAGGTCGGCTTCGCCGTTGCCGCGAAGTTCGGCAAAGAGGGCGGCTTCGGCATTGGGCTTATCTTTTTACCCTTCATTTTCTACCCGATCCTGGGCTTCGGCAGCGCGACATATCAGGGCGCTGCGGCTGCGGCGGCAACGCCACCCGCGCCACCCGCGCCATCCGCACCTCCAGCGGCCTAGTCGACGGTCTGACGTAGTGATGATGGGTGAGCGCCTGTGGCAACGTGGTATGTTTACGTTGGCGATAAGCAGTATGGCCCGATCGATGAGGCCACGCTGCGGGAATGGATCGGCCAGGGACGCCTGCTTGAGGAGCACCTTGTCTGGACCGACGGAATGTCCGATTGGGTGCGAGCGGGCTCGCTGGAGAATCTATTCCGCGGCGACGGAGAGGCCCCACCGCCGGTAGCGGGGTTTGCCATCCTTCCGCCGCCGTTGACGGGAACGGGTGGGGAGACCCCCAATCGTGACATCACGTCAAGGGCGCGCGCCCTGCTCAAGGGGCGATGGGGCTTGCCCATCGCATTCTCTCTGGTGCTGGGGGTGTTGCTGTCCGGCGGCGGCGTTCCGTATGTGAGCCCGCTGATCGCTCTGATCGTGTCGGGTCCGTTCGCACTGGGAGGGGCAGTGTTCTTCCTGACACTCGTTCGTGGCGGGAAGACGGAGATGGGGATGCTGTTCGTCGGGTTCAAGAACTTCGGCAATGCCCTTGGGGCCTGCATCCTGATGAGCATTTTTATATTTCTATGGTCGCTATTGCTCATCATCCCGGGCCTGATCGCCGCACTGGCCTATTCGCAGACATTCTACCTCATGGCCGAAGACTCTTCGCTGGACCCGCTGGCAGCGATTCGCAAGAGCAAGGCCCTGATGCAGGGACACAAGGGCAAGCTGTTCTGTCTGTACTTTCGTTTCTTCGGCTGGGCGCTGTTGTGCATGCTGACGTTGGGCATTGGTTTCTTGTGGCTGAGTCCCTACATGGCGGCATCCGTCGCTCATTTCCATGAGGACCTGCGCCAGGCCGGCGCAGGCGACTCGGGCGCGCCCGTGGCGGGCCCAACCGGGATCGCACCCATGGCGAGATGATGGACTATCTGCCCGCAACTGATGGAGATGACCAGGCCGGGCCTGTGTGCTAGAATCGGTGTATGGCTTGTGATTTTGACGTCATCGTCATCGGCGGCGGCCATGCCGGGGCCGAGGCCGCCCATGCGGCGGCGCGGCTTGGGGCGCAGACGGCGCTGATTACTCTCGATGAGGCCGAGATTGCCGCGATGGCGTGCAATCCGGCGATCGGCGGGGTGGGCAAGGGGCAGATCGTTCGAGAGATCGACGCGCTCGGTGGGCTGATGGCGCTGGCGGCCGACGCGACGGGGATTCAGTTCCGCATGCTCAACCGCTCGAAAGGCCCGGCCGTCTGGGGCCCGCGCTGCCAATCCGACCGCCACGCCTACGCCGCGTGGGTCCAGGATGCCCTGCGCCAAACGCCCAACCTGACGATCATTGCCGGGGAAGTCACTGACATCCTCACCGAAGGCGGCTGCGTCTGCGGTGTTAGCTTGGCGTGTGGCGATGACCATTCAGCATTTAGCATTCAGCATTCAACATTCCGCTCCCGAGCTGTCATCGTCACCAGCGGCACCTTCCTGAGCGGCCTGATGCACCTTGGCGAGACCACCTGGCCCGGCGGGCGCTACGGCCAGCCGGCGGCCGAGAAGCTTGGCGACAGCCTGGTCCGCTGTGGGCTCCAGTTGCAGCGACTCAAGACCGGTACGTGTCCGCGGCTGGCGGCCGAGACCATCGACACCGACCGCTGCGAGCGGCAGGATGGCGACGATCACCCCCGGCCGTTTTCGTTCATGACCGGCCGGCTGGCCGTGGATCAGATTCCGTGCTGGATCACGGCGACCAACGAGAAAGTCCACGACGTCATTCGCGCCAACCTCCACCGCGCCCCGCTCTACACCGGCCAGATTCAGGCCGTGGGCCCGCGGTACTGCCCGTCGCTGGAGACGAAGATCCAGCGCTTCGCCGACAAGACGAGCCATCAGATCTTCATCGAACCGGAGGGCCGAACCACCAACTGGGTCTACGTCAACGGCATCTCCACGTCGCTGCCGGAGGATGTGCAGGAGATCATCGTCCATCACATCGCCGGGCTGGAGCGGGCGGAGATAGTGCGGTACGGCTACGCGATCGAGTACGACTTCGCCCCGCCGACACAGCTTCAGGCGACGCTCGAGACGAAAGCCACAGGCGGCCTGTACCTGGCCGGGCAGATCAACGGCACGACCGGTTACGAGGAGGCCGCCGCCCAGGGGCTGATCGCGGGCGTCAATGCCGCCCTCGCCGCGTCCGGTCGCGAGTCGCTGGTCCTGCGGCGCGACCAGGCCTACATCGGCGTGATGATCGATGACCTGGTCACCAAGGGCGTCACCGAGCCGTACCGCATGTTCACCAGCCGGGCCGAGCATCGCCTGCACCTGCGGGCCGACAACGCGGACCGACGGCTGACCGACCTCGGCCGGACCGTCGGTCTGGTGGCCGACGATCGGTGGGCGCGCTTCCAGCAGGGCGGGGCGGCCGTCGATGAGGCCGGCGACCTCCTGGCGGCTGCGCGGTGCGAGGGCAAGACGCTGGCCGATTACTTCCAGCAGCCCGACATGACGGCCGAGCGAGTTTTCGCCAAGGCCGACGACGCGACGGCCGATCGATTGCGGCGACTGGCCGAGGCCGAGCCTGATGCGGTGGAATCGCTGACGATCGATCTGCGTTACGCCGGGTACCTGGCCAAGCAGGAGACGGCCCTGCGGCAGATGCAGGACCTGGACGCCAAGCTCATCCCGCCGGAGGTCGACTACGCCGCGATCAGCCACCTGCGGCGCGAGGCGGGGGAGAAGCTCACCGACATCCGCCCGCGCACCCTGGGCCAGGCCCTGCGGGTCAGCGGCATCACGCCGGCCGATGTGACGGTCCTTGCCATTTACCTGGCCGGCGCCGAAAATCGCGGCCAACCGGCCGCCGCCGGTAAAGATGGGTAAGCTATGAACAGTGGAGAACCTATGCGGCCCCCAGGGCGGGGAAAAACTTTTCAAACTTTGGTCTTGATCGGCATAAGCCATTCAAGTATATATATAAGCACGAGTTGTCGAAGGAAGCGCCGTAAGCATTTTCTTAAGGTGGAAGGCCCCGTATTTCGATATTAATAGTGCAAGGACGCACACACATCGACCTTCGACAGGTCGACAGATCAGACGTTTGATACCTTGCGAGCCTGTGTGCAGTGCCAGACACGGAGATCACGGAGGATGACCCAATTGGCCGGCCCATCGGGTTCGATATCTGTGCGACTATGCGCACGGTTGAACTGGCGGCAGACAATGGCTTATTCATCTCGTAGCGGTTCGGGCAAAGGCAAGGGCGCAGCCAAGGCGACAGCCACTGCGATCAAGACGGGTAAGAAGTCCGTATCCCTTCCCAAGCTGCGGACCGAGGCGGAGACCGCAACGGCCCAGCGCTTGCTTGAGATGGCCAGGCATCTTCCCGATGTCCGACGCGAACTGGTCACCGGCGTTCGCCGCCAGATCGCCGAGGGGACCTACGAGACACCGGAGAAGATCGATCGAGCGATCGAGTCGCTGGCCAAGGACCTTCCTGTCGACGGGCCGGAAACCAAGGGAAAGTTTATCGGACACTAGCGGCGAGACCGCCATCTGCGAACACTCAGGGGCACCCCGAACGGGCGCCCCTTTTCTTTACCTACGTCCGATAACGTGGCGCTTCGAGCTCTTGGGGGCGCTCTTGGCAAGATGAAGAAAATGGGGAAGGTGGGGGCTTGAAAACTTAAGTTTCGCCAATCACTGTGTCGATTCATCAGCAGACGCATTACGGCGTCAGGCTGTCGTGGCGTTCGGTTACCTTGGCGCCGCGGATCGAAGCGGCGCCGGCCGAGCGATGAACGAAAAAGGAGATGCAGGCGTGCGACACAAGGCAGTGTACACCACGGGCGAGGCCGCCCAGATCTGCAATCTGTCTCAACAGACGATCATTCGCTGCTTCGATAGCGGGCAGCTCGAAGGATTCCGTGTGCCCGGCAGCAAGTTCCGTCGCATCCCGCGCGATAGCCTCATCACGTTCATGAGGGCGAACAAGATCCCACTGGACCAGATCGAAGGCGACAAGATTCGCGTCCTGGTGGTGGACGACGATCCGGAGATCATCGATCTGTTCGTGGATGTCCTCGATGGGGATGATCGGTTCGAGGTCGTCACCGCGACGACCGGCTACGACGCCGGCGTTTTGACCCAGCAGTTCCGCCCGGACATCCTGGTGCTGGACTACATGCTCCCGGACGTCAACGGCAATGTCGTCTGTACGACCATTCGCCGGCATGCGGAGTTGTCGCACATCAAGATTCTGATGATATCGGGCGTGGCCAATGCATCGGAGGTCCGGCGCCTCACGGAGGCGGGGGCGGACGAGTTCATCCGCAAACCGTTCAATATCGAGCAGGTGGTCGACCGCATCGTCGCCCTGGTGCGGCCCTAGGGGCGGGGGCCGGTTGACGGGGGGGCGTCCCAATGCCGAATGCCCAATGTCCAATGTCCAATGTCCAATGCAACGGCTCTGCAGGTGGGGGCACGCTTGCCGGTCTTGGGAAAGGGGGTATCTCGGTCGAACGGAACGATACATCGGCACATGAGGTATCGGCCGGCCGCGACAGTTGGGCTCTGATATGCTGAGCTCGGGTGGGAGGCAACGGGTAAGGCCACGACTTGCCCATCTTCCACCATAACCGCTACAAACTTACGTAAGACCGCTAAGGGCAGATTCCGATATTACATAGCTCAGGTGGGGGCGCCATCCTCCCGATGTACGTCGGGATACGTCGGGACTTGCAGAAGCGTGTTTGTTCAGGTCCCTTCACGCTTTTGCACACAGCGCAAGAGCGTGGCACCCGATCATTGTGCCATCGGCTGGCAGAGCCCCGGCGTGCCTACACGACTGTGCCCATCACTCTAGGGGCAGAGCGGGCCCTTGTAAGTTTTTCTTTGGACGGCCCTTACGGTGGGATATTTAGGCTGAAAAGTTCCGCAGCGCAAACTCAAGATGCTTCCTGCGAGTCCGATATCTAGAACGGAGGCGACAGGCGGGCCGCCCTGACACCTGGGCCGCCCGCTCGCCAATGACGCTTGAGCGTTTCGGTGGATCGTCTATTTGACCCGAGCGCCCTCGATGGGGCGCAGGAGGACTGACGTTGGCAGGCAATCAGACCGCACGCGTATTGGTGGTCGACGACGAACCCGAGCTCAGGGAACTTCTGACCGACGCGCTGGCCGCCGATGACCTTCAGGTGCTGGCCGCGGCCTCGGAAGACGAGGCGCTGGCCCTGGCGGCCGATGGTCCGGTCGACCTGATCGTCGCGGACCTTCGGCTGGGTGACCACACCGGCCTGGATGTCATCGCGCACCTGCGCGAGACCATCGGCGACATTCCGGCGGTCGTCATCACCGGCTGCGACGACACCGAGGCCGTCGCCGAGGCGACCCAGATCGGCCTGGTCGAGCTGATGACCAAGCCGCTGGACATGGACCGCCTGAGAATGACGGTTCGCCAGGAACTCGAGCGCCGCAGCGCCCGACACCGCACGAAGCAACGCACACTGAAACTGCGCGACCTGGCCCGGGGGGTCAACATCGAACGCAAGCAGATAGGCCAACAGCTCGACAGCACGTGCGCCGACCTGACGGCCGCCTACAAGGCGCTCAGCAGCCAGATGGCCCTCCAGCAGATCGTGATCGGCTACCAGGGAGAGTTGATCGGGGCCAAGTGCGACGACGACGTGTTCCGCTCGCTGTTCCAGTTGTTCGTTCGTCGCAGCGGCCCGGTCCACGGCATAGCGTTGGTCTGCAACGAAGACGCCGAGCTGCACGTGATGGGGCGGTTCGGTGTGCCCACCCCCGACCAACTGGAGTTTTGCCAGGCCCTTTGTCTCCCCTTGGTCGAGATCGCTCTGACCAGCCCTCAGTGCATGGTGATGGATGCCGGCGACGAGGCTGAGCAGTTCCCCCAGCAGATCCGCCGCTACCTGCCCGGCCTGAGCGTTCTGCTGCTGCCGCTGGTCCCCGAGCCGGGCGAACTGATCGGCCTGGTGGTCCTCTATCGCAAAGGCGAACAGCCTTTCACCGATCTGGACATATCGCTGGCCGAAATGACCGCCCGCCCAACAGCGGTCGCCGTCCGGCGAAACGAATAATTGCGATTGTGGATTTCGGATTTCGGATTGCGGATTGAACAGAAGATAGAAGAAACGACGTGCGGCGGAGTCAGTGACCCGCCGCACTTTGTTTTTCAATCCGCAATCGCCAATCCGCAATCCGCAATCTTTAATACCGATAGTGCTCCGGCTTATACGGCCCATCGATGGGGATGCCTAGATAGTCGGACTGCTGCTTCGACAGCGTTGTCAGCTTGGCGCTGAGTTTGTCCAGGTGCAGGCGGGCGACTTCCTCGTCGAGCTTCTTGTCCAGCAGGTACACGTCGATGGCCCGGTCGCTGTGGGTGGCGATATCGATCTGGGCCAGCGTCTGGTTGGTGAAGCTGTTGCTCATCACGAAGCTCGGATGGCCCGTCGCGCAGCCGAGGTTCACCAGCCGGCCCTCGGCGAGGATGTAGATACAGTGGCCGTCGGGGAACGTGTAGCGATGGACGGGGCAGACGTTGCCCTTGATCTCCTCCTTGACGATGCCGGGGAAGTTCTCCAACGCGTCCATCTGAATCTCGTTGTCGAAGTGTCCGATGTTGCAGACGATCGCCTGGTCCTTCATTCGCGCCATGTGATCGATCGTGATCACGTTGAAGTTGCCCGTGGCCGTCACGAACAAATCCGCCTTGTCGACCACCTCCTCGATCGTGCGGACCTCGTAGCCCTCCATCGACGCCTGCAGCGCGCAGATCGGGTCGATCTCCGTAACGGCGACGCGCGCGCCCTGACCGCGCAAGCTCTCGGCGCAGCCTTTACCGACATCGCCAAAGCCGCAGATAATCGCCAGCTTGCCGGCGAGCATGACGTCGGTAGCGCGCTTGATGCCGTCGGTTAGACTCTCGCGGCAGCCATAGAGATTGTCGAATTTCGACTTGGTGACGGAGTCGTTCACGTTGATGGCCGGGAAGGACA
>LAZR01000093.1_pt1 | contig 123650 bp, 92 predicted proteins | sample 329461 | NCBI WGS metagenome assembly LAZR01 (sample SAMN03002196, study PRJNA259156) | marine sediment metagenome | biome: sea floor; feature: Hydrothermal impacted sediments; material: marine sediment; isolation source: Loki non-amplified sample from Loki's castle hydrothermal vent sediment ...
CCGGTCCAGAATAACCGAAAAGGGCTTTTATCAAATAATGCATAAGCCCGAAGCTTTGAATAGCGTATAATTCGCCCTTACCGGTTTTGGTCGTTATTCATAATTACTGAGGGTATTCCCCGATGAAAAGTTAGATAATTAAATATAAAAATTCACCACGTAAAAATCTCTATATAAACAACAATGCAAATCTAAGGGGAGTAGCAAGAGGGTAACACGCTGCGCGATGTTAGGCACTTCTATTAAATAGTAAATACTTGTATTTCAGTTGTTTATGGATTAACGAAATTCCAGACCTTCTACGATTTGCGACAAATGGACCGTGAACGCCCATTTTTAGGGAAGGATTTGCGACAAATCCTTAGAATAATGGATTTTCAATCATGGGAACTATTCAAAATAATTCAAGCGATTAAAAGGAATATTTAAAAAGAATCCTTGTCATTTTTCTTTTTCACCGGCCGTTTTTTTATTGTTTATGCCCTACCTTTCGGGAGGTCGTCAAGATTCACTTTTACGGGGATTTACAGCAAAACTTATCGGAAGTACTGAAAACAGGCTTTTTTTTGATGTAAAAAAAACAAAGCCCCGTCAATTCCTTTCCTTCTTGGAATTTTTAAACTTCAAGTAAAATCAGGCCCGATTAAAATAAGAGAGCCCACGCGTTGTATATGCTAGTAGCATTCAGTGAGTGTGACTGTTTACCCCACCTTACGGGTGTACAAGCACCCTCGAACAGTTTTCCTAATCCATAATGACCTCGAGACCTACTTTCTCCGCCTTGTACCTTATCTTTTCCATCAACTCGTAATAGCTCCAGTTCCGTAGTACGAACCCTTCCTCATTGGCAATTTCGATTTTCTCCCCTTGGTCCAATAGGATCAGCGTTCCCGCGCGGTGTTTTATACAGAAATCGATCAGCCTTCTACTGTACACATGTATCCTGTTCTGTACATAATTACTTTCATTTCTGCGGAGCCTTTCAACCGCCTTCAGTTTTCGTTTTGACCCCTTTCCCGATTTGGAAAAGGTCGCCCCGACCTGTGCCCTTTTAAGGGCCGCTTGGATGGCCAATCTTCTGTAGAGGAACTCCTCCCGGGTCCCGATGGTAAGCTTGGCATTTCCCGTCTTGACGACAATGGGATATTCAAGGGACAGGGAAGCCTCGGCAATCAGTTCTGGCCGTAGGGAATGTTCCTCCTTTTCGATCTCGAATACCGCCAACAGGAATATCTTGCCCTCCCTTAATTTTATATGTGAGGTCCGAAGCCTGGTCTCGCCGGTGATGACCCGTTCCAACAGCCTTCGCTTGTCCGTAAAATCTTTGCCCAAGTACGTTTTGAAAGGAATCTGGAACAAACGGAAGCAAAACGCCCTTTTATTTTCATCATAGGACAGTCCGCTGATGCCCTCCATATCGAAGGGAAAGGCCATGTCCCTCCTGAAGTTCTTGAGCGAGCGTTCCCCTCTCCAATATTCGGGCCTGTTTTGGTTGAACGAAGTGATCAAGGTCTTGTTCAGGTTGGACAGTATGTTCGTTGGAATCTCGCCCTTGAAACGGTCGGATACCACTCTATAGGTGGTATTCATACGTGAACGTTGCAGGATACCAAGTTCGTCCTTCTTTTCATCGGCCAGTTTATACTTTATCCCCTCCGAAAGGTAAAAGAATTCCTTGATCATTTCCTGTACGTAGAGATGGGAAACGATGAGATTGGCGGCACGAAAGCATCTGTTCTGCCATTGGTACAGCCGGTCCAATGCCTCCTTGCGTTCCTCCTTGGTGGGCAGGTCGACCAATAGCTGTATCTTTCGGGTGAGTTTTAGCGTGGACTTTTCCATATCAGGCCGATTTTAGTTCCTGTTGGTGTTTGTCCTGTAAGAACCTGTACGCGACCATGAACTCGCTATGTACCTCTTTTTGGGACAGTTGGAGCTCGGTGGCGATGGCGGCGAAGGAATATTGTTTTTCACATCGGAGTTTCAATATCCGTGCCTGTTCCTTGGTCATGCTACCTTGAACCTTTAGTGCATTTGGAGAACTCTTTTTACTTTTCAGTATCTGTCCTTGGTCAATGATGGTCTTGATATCAATTATGGCGAACTTCACTTCACGGCTGGTTTCGTTAATACTTTTTCCCATAACGCTGGAAATGGCCTTGTACCGGAAGCCGTATTTCAGGCAGAGCTCGATCAAGCGCCTGCGTTCAGGTTCGAGTACGGTCAATACCTTTTTGACCCTATCAAAGTTCCCTTGTTCGCTATTTTGATCTTCCAGATGTTCGGTATCGTCCACGGGATCGAAACCGGCCATATAGTCCTGATAGTTGTCGAAGTTTTCGAGGGAATGCACTTTCCTGGAGAAATTATTGGCGGGCCTTGCATAGAAATAACGGCATTCCCTGGCCATCACGAACCGCAGGAAATTAAAGATGTGTTGGGGCGATTCGATACGTTCCCTGTTGATCCACAATTTCAGGAACGTATCCTGTACCAAGGTCTCCACGACGAAACTGTCCTCGATCAGGCTCCTGCCCAGCCAGTAGATTTGTCGATGGTAAATGGCATGGATTTCCGATAGGGCGGAAGTGGAGCCCTTTTTTAAAAGTTCATATTTACGGTCTTTGGATGGCTTCATAAGGAACTACCTTTAGGTTATATTGGGCAAGGAATTTTTCCATGCAGAAATTTTGATTTAAATTAGTGGTGGAAACAGATGTAACCCACCAAAAGGGATTGTAAAATACCAAGACAAGCTTGTATTTTACCAAAACCGGAAACCATCGGGAAATAATGAATATCTTTAAGTTATGACGACAGAAACAAAACCCAACCATATAGGCCGGAAAATCGCTAGGATCAGGGAGCTACGGGGAATGAAGCAGGAAACCCTTGCCGAGGAACTGGGTATCAGCCAACAGAGCGTTTCTTCATTGGAGAAGAGTGAGACCCTTGAAGATGAGAAAATCCAAGAAGTAGCCAAAATTTTAGGTGTTACCAAAGAAGGAATTGAAAGTTTTTCTGAAGAGAACGTAATCAACTACTTTAATAACTTTTATGATAATAGTGCCTCGCAAGGAAATAGTTTTAATCAAGGAATCTATCCAACATTTAACCCTTTGGACAAAGTAGTAGAATTGTTCGAAGAGAATAAAAATTTATATGAGCGATTGTTACAAGCTGAAAAAGATAAAATCATTTATTTGGAAGAGCTATTGAAAAATAAATAGCCTCTTTCGATAAAAAATTTATGAAAACCTCGATTCACTAATATCGAGGTTTTTTTATTGATATTGGGAGTTATATTGCTTTATAAAGCAAGTCCACACCCTTAGGCGCGGACTTTATCGCTTATCCTCTTCGTTAAAAATTACCAGTTTTCTCTTCAAGGTTCAAAGCGAATGCTTTCGGTATTTTGCATTAAGAAAGTTTGCAAAGGATTAAAATTACTTAAATATATCAATTTTTAGCGTCATGTAAGCTAAGTGGCTTACTTTATTTTTCGGTTGTTTTTGGAAATTGCCGTATGTCCGAGCTTTCCAAAGAAAATGTGGCGCTTGCCAATAAAATCGCCAAAAGAATCAAGGCACTACGCCAAGAGGATACGGGGATGAAGCAAATGGATTTTGTAAGGAAATATAATGTAGAGAAGCAGACAATAAGTCGCTGGGAAAGCCAGATCAAAATTGATGACAATACCGGTAAGAGATCAGGAAGGGGTATCACTATCTATTCAGTTTCGGAGTTTTGTAACATTATTGGCATAACGCTTACGGATTTCTTCGATGATGATTTATTCAAATAATTCGGGTTGTTCATCGACGGATTTGGTCCTATCAATTTGATTATAAGATAACCAAATGATGTGTTTCTATATTATTTTACTTAAATTTATTATACGAAGAGTTCAGACTTCTTCAATACGTTCCATATAAAATGTGAGTTAATCGTGAGTCAAACAATGGTAGCGACTCGAGAAGCATATAATACTAGCGGTCTGGCAATTTTAAAAGCGTTCTGCCACCCCGACTAAAAGCCACTGAGAAATCAGTGGCTTTTTTTATTTATATAGTATCGGGTTAAGAAAATTGAAAAGTGGCGTTTTCTTTTAAATTTGTTATAAGCCTGTAATCCCTGAATTTTGTTGAATAACAAGCAATATTTAACTTAAATTTTGCTATTTTGATTATCAAATAGTTTTTGATGTAAAAGTGGTTATGTAACCTTCTTACAATAAAAATAGTAATTGGATTATAATGAATAAAAGGATACTTCTAATTGTCCTATGTTGCTTAAATGGTATACTTTCTCAAAGTCAGTTTAATAATTTCAAATTTGAAAACTTAGATACGGTAGACGGTTTGTCTAGCAGTACTTGTCTTACCATTTTTGAAGATTCTGAAGGATTTATATGGTTTGGTACTATAGATGGTCTTAATAAATATAACGGCTATGAGTTTGAAATTTATAAATCAATTTTAAATGACCCAAGCTCTCTTAGTAATAATAGAATAAATGCTATAGTTGAGGGGGCAGATGGTAATTTATGGATAGGTACGAATAATGGTCTCAACTATTACAATAAGAAAACAAATAGTTTTTTACGAGTAGATTTATATAAGCAACTATCACTATCAAATAATCCACGTAAATTTATTAATTCATTACTATTTGATAAAGAAAATAACGCTTTATGGGTAGCTACTAATAATGGGGTTATTAAAATTATTCTTGAAGATTTTACTACAGATGTAGCTGACTTAAAATTCTATTATTACCTAAATGATGATTCTAATTTAAATTCATTAGATAATAATATTGTTAACGTAATACTCAAAGATCAAAACGGTGTTATTTGGATTGGAACTAACGGTGAATACTTAAATAAATATAATAGGCAGCGCGATAACTTTGACCGTATTTTAATAGAAAGTAAAAATAATTACGAGCTTAACCATATACATAAGAACGTTTTTGTTGATGCGGATAATGATTTTTGGATAGGAAATAATCTATCTAATATAATTTATTGGGATAGAACAAATAATATCTTTTCACACAAATCCTTTACTTCAGAAAAGGATGTAGCTATTAGAGATATGCATTTAGATGCAGATGGTAATATATGGGCTTCTACAGATGGGAATGGAATATTTATATTAGATAAAAATGAGGAAAAAGTTGTTCGTAATCTAGTCAATAATATTTCGGATTCTTTCTCTTTACCAAATAACAAACCATCTAAAATTTATGAAGATAGCAATGGTATATTTTGGATAGGGAGCTATGATAAGGGTGTTAGTAAATTAGACCCTTCGCAATATGCTTTTGGACATTATTATTATCAACCAGGAAACCCAGAAGGACTTAATGAAAAAATTGTACAATCTGTTTTAGAAGACTCAAAAGAGCGAATTTGGATAAGTGCTTATAATGGTGGATTAAACCTGTTTGATAAAGAGAATAATACATTTAAGCATTTTCCTCATAATCCAAATAATACCAATAGTATAAGTTCAGACAGAATACTCTATACTTTTGAGTCTAATGATGGTCAAATTTGGGTCTGTACGTTAGATGGTGGGTTAAATAGATTTAATCCAGATACCTACAATGTAAAAAGATATTTGCATAACGAATCGGAAATAAATTCGATAGGGCAGAACTCTGTCTGGTCTGGTGTAGAGGATAAGGATGATAGAATATGGTTAGGGCTTCGAACAGAGGGCTTAAGTCTATTTGATCCTAAAAATGAAAAGTTTCACAATTTTAAAAATGTTGCGGGAAAAGAAAATGGTCTAGCCAGTAATTTTGTGTTTTTTTTGTTTGTTGATTCTAGAAATAGGTTGTTAATCGGCACATCTTTAGGTTTAAATTATATAGACCTTAATCAGTTAGAGAATAGAATTCCAGAGACACTTACTTTTAAGGAAATTAAAAAACCGGGTATAGAAGATAATCTTATAAATCATATCTCAGAAGACCAATTAGGAAATATTTGGATAGGAGCGGATACAGGAATATATAAACTTGATGCTGATTTTAATGTGTTGAAATCTTATTCTTCTAAAGAGGGGTTACCCAATAACCTGGTAGTGGGCATACAAGAAGATGATAATCATAATTTTTGGGTATCGACAAAAAGTGGATTATCCTTGTTAAACCCAGAAACAGACCAAATAAAGAATTTTAATATTCATGATGGTTTGCAAGGTCCTGAATACCAAAGTAAGTCTATAGATAAAACCATGGATGGTAGAATCTTAATAGGAGGTATTAATGGTTTCAATATTTTTAATCCAAATGATATAACGCTAAGAACTTCTATAGCATTACGACCCACCATAACCCAGTTTACCTTAAATAATAAGCCTATTGTCGTTGGCGATACGGTTAATGACAGGGTATTGCTAAAGGATAGGGTAGCAGACTTAGAAAACCTAAAATTAAATTATGATGAGAACTATGTAGCATTCGATTTTTTAGCACTCCATTTTGAAAATCCTGAAAGGGTGCGATATTCTTATAAATTAAAAGGGTTGGACAATGACTTTGAAACAATAGGGGCAAAAAGAGAAGTAAGTTATTCTAACCTTAGTTCTGGTAAATATGTGTTTGAAGTAAAAGCGTCGTTAGATGGTGATTGGGATAAAGCTGAGGCGGCTATTGTAAATTTTGAAGTTCTTTCCCCTCCATGGAAAACTTGGTGGGCATACTTAATTTATACTTTGTTAGGCTTGTTGGGTTCATATTTGGTTTTACGGTATTACACCCAAAAAGTTCAAGAAGCCCAAGAGCACGAATTAGATCAAATGAAGCTTCAATTCTTTGTCAATGTTTCTCATGAGTTTAGAACACCGCTTACTTTGATTATGAATCCTGTAGATAAAATTTTGTCTAGCTATACACATAATCCAGAAGAAGTAAAATCTTCCGCTATTTCCATACAGCGTAGTGCGCGTAGACTGTTGCATTTGGTAAATCAATTATTGGACTATAGAAAGATGGATGTAGGTATGGCACCGCTTCAATTGGAAAAGGGAGATATCGTTAAGTTCAGTGAAGATATTTTTTCATTATTCTTAAGTCTGGCAACAAAAAAGGAAATAGATTATAGGTTTGAATCCGAATCTGAGGATATTACTTTCTTGTTTGATTTTGATAAAGTAGAAAAAATAATTACCAACTTAATTTCCAACGCTTTAAAATTCACAAATGCAGGTGGTGAGATTACGGTTTCCATCAAAAAGATAGCACAGAAGAAAAGCTCGTCTAGATTGTTCTTTCTTAAGAAAGAAATGATTGGAGATTTTGTGGAGATTACGGTAAAAGATTCTGGTGTTGGATTAGATAAAGAGCAGCTTAAGAATATTTTTTCTCGTTTTTATCATATCGATATTACCAAATCGGGAACCGGAATTGGACTTAATTTTACACAAGCTTTGGTAGAAAAACATGGTGGCGAAATTTTTGTAGAAAGTGAATATGGTTTAGGTAGCAAGTTTGTTGTAAGACTACCATTGGATAGTAAGTCTGCACCGGTAGAGGTTGAAAGTGTCAAAAATGAATTCTTGATTAATTCAATGAAGTCTGTTGAATATGAAATGTACATTGCAGATGATGAGAATTTAGTTTTACCTAATCCAAATAGCGATAGTGAAATAGAAAAACCAACTATTTTATTGGTAGAGGATAACAAAGAATTACGACAACATTTAAAAAATGATTTGCAAGATAAGTATAAGGTACTTCAAGCAAAAAATGGAGAGGAAGGACTAGAAATGGTTAAGAAACGTTATCCAGATTTGGTGATTAGCGATGTAATGATGCCGAAAATGGACGGATTTGAAATGTGCAGATTATTAAAGACCGAATTTGAAACTTGCCATATCCCCATAATACTACTAACAGCAAGAAGTCTTGAAATTGATAGGGTAAGTGGTTATGATAATGGGGCAGATGCATATTTGTCAAAACCATTTGTTACTAGTGTTTTAAAATCGAGAATTAGAAATCTCATTGAAGCAAAGAAGAGACTAAGAAAACGCTTCTCGGAAATTGGAGGTATTTTCCCGTCAAGTGAGGTTACCACAAACAATATGGACGAAGTGTTTTTGGATAAAGCTACCAAAGTTGTGTTAGACAATGTAGATGATGAAGATTTTAAGCAAGATGATATTTTAAAGGAATTGGGTATAGGTAGATCTCAATTCTACCGAAAAATTAATACGTTAACAGGAAATAATCCTAGTCATTTTATAAGAACAATAAGATTAAGATATGCAGCTGAACTATTAGAGAAGAACTCTTATTCTATTAAGGAAGTTACCCATATGTGCGGATTTAATTCAACAGCATACTTTAGTAAAACTTTTAGAGAGCTGTTTAACGTAACACCTACAGAATATATGGAAGGTAATAAAAGCGAAATAACTGAGGATGATAAGTAATAACGTTCATTTAAAATGAATAGTAAATTGTTTAAACATAAAAAAAGGCAGCTATACTTAACGTATAACTGCCTTTAAACTAACTCAACACAATTATCTTAATAACCAGGATTCTGGTTTATATTATTGTTTAAACCTATTTGAGAAGTAGGTATTGGAAATAAATAATCATCTCTAGAGAAATTACGAGTTGATGATGGTTGAACTATTATCGCTCTTCTTTCACCAACACCAGTTGTAGTAACGCCCTCTCCAAATCCATATCCACCAGGGGTATATAAGTCTGGGTTATCTTCATAAACAGTACCTTCAATTACGGCACCATAAATAGTTTCACCCAATTCTTCTTCTGCAATTCCCCATCTTTTTAAATCATTGAACCTAGTTGCACCTTCTGCATAAAGCTCAATAGTACGCTCTCTTCTAATTTCTGTCTCTATATCCATATTATTGGTAGCTAAGAAAGAATTAGAGATTGCTGGTAATCCTGCTCTAGCTTTCACCAAGTTTATAGACTCATCCATTTGAGCATCTGTAAGACTACCATTTAGCTCGTATAAAGCCTCAGTATACATTAAATAAACTTCTGCCAAGCGAATAAAAGGCATGTCATAAGCTTCAGTTTTTGTTGCTCTATATGCTTCATCGGTACCCCATTTCCAACTCATGAATTTTGCATTGAAATATCCAAAATTATTGGTGCCATTTAATTTTACATCTCCGTTTTGAGGTATTTCACCAAGATTTTTATGGTAGGTAAAATAAGCTGTCATTCTGTAATCTCTATCTTGAAACTCATCAGGTGTATTTTCATAACCTTGAAATAAAGGAGACTGATCTATAGGTAAACCATCGATATTTAAGAATAGGTCCATCATTTTTCTACTAGGTTTAACCCTACCTTCATAAACATGACTTAGTAAGTCACCAGCTTGTCTAAATGTAAAATCGTATTTATTGTAAAAAATGAATTCCTTATTGGTAGCCTTGTCTAATCCCGCAGGGTTAGAGCCACCATCTTCTAGATTAAATAAGAAGTTTGAACTTAAATTATCTAAAACATCATTATAGTTCCAAAGTTCAAAACCACCTTGGTCCATTATTGTTTTAGTAAGCGTTACAACTTCTTGTAAATAAGGATTTACTTTAGAAGCATCAAAGCCTGCGCTACCTGCACCAATAGCAACACCGTCGCCATCTGTAGTAGTGCCAACGTATTTCATCCAAGTAGCTTCGTGTAATAAAACATCGGCTTTAAAAGCCATAGCAGCCCATTTGCTGATTTTACCTTTATCTTCTGAGGATATCTGTTGCTCTGTAGGTAATCCTGCAATTGCTTCATCTAAATCAGCCAAAATTTGAGCAACAACTTCATATCTGCTGTTACGAGGAGCATCTAGTTCTTCTGCACCAACGTCTAATGATCTTGTTACCAAAGTAACACCCCCAAAACGTTGTACTAGATTAAAATATTGATAAGCTCTATGAAACTTAGTAGCTGCAACATATGCAACAATACTTTCGTCACCTTCATAAACTTCCGCACGTTCTAGTAAAAGATTCATGTCTCTGATAGCTGCATAAGGACTTGAATAATAACCATCGGATTCTGGAGCTCGAGTATCACCTCTACTATATTCTTGCATACCACTATCTTCGGTATAACCAACTAAATCAGAACCGTGATCGGCGTATATGCCTTGATCAAACCTCCAAGTCATTAAGTTGGTGTAAAATCTGTTAGAGCCTGTTAAAAAATGTTCGGCTTCGGTGTAATATACCTGGTCTGTAATAGACGCAGGCGGATCCAAATCTATAAACTCGTCTTCACATGATGTAAAGAAGACCATTAAACATGGTATTATTATATATATTATTTTTTTCATCTGTTTATTATTTTATGATGTGTTAACTACTTCTCAATTATATTAAAGTGAAACTTTTAAACCTAATGCCCAAGTACGCATAAATGGGTAGGCACTATTGTTAGAGCTCGCTTGAAATTCAGGGTCATAACCATCTTTTACACTGGTTAATTCAAACAAATCATTTCCTGAAAAATAAATTCTAATATTATCAATGGGTGTTTTTCCTATTTGTAAATCTTTAAAATTATACCCTATGATAAGAGACTTTAATCTCATATATCTATTATTCTGTAAAATATGATCTTTACTTCTATAGTTCCATGCAGATAGGCCACGTTGCGTAGTTAATCTAGGGAATTCTGCATTTCTGTTATCTTCTGTCCAAGTTCTACCTAACCATGTGTTAGATTGGTTTTGCCATTCTGCTTGAAAAGGTTGAGCGAAGTATCCTGTTCTATAGATATTCTGTTCTAAAGCACCTTGAAAGAATGCACTAAGGTCAAAATTCTTATATTTTATATCAAAATTAAAACCATATACATAATGTTGTGCTGCATCGCCACTATACGTTAAATCTTCGTTGTCTAGTGTGCCATCTCCATTAGAATCTACCACTTTCATATCACCAGGACGTAAAGCATCGTTAGAGCTCTGAGAAGGTAAAATTCCACCTTCGTTTAAACTAGCATAATATGCATCAACTTCAGCTTGTGAGTCAAAATATCCATCGGTTTCCCATAAATAGAAAGAGTTAATTGGTTTCCCTAAAATATTCTCTCCGTCTTCAGCAGCGTTTAAATTCTCAAATATAGTTTGAGCCCCATCATATTCAGTGATTTCGTTTCTAGAATCACTCATGTTTGCACTTACTGAAAAATCTACTTCACCAATTTTACCTTGGTAACCTAGCATTGCTTCCCATCCATTTGTCTCTAAAGTACCAATATTGGTAAATGGAGTTGCAGTACCTAAAAGATCTGTCTCGATACCTCTCACTAACATACCAACATTATCTTTTTGATAAAGATCAAAAGAACCAAATATTTTACTGTTCAATAACCTAAAGTCAACACCAATTTCTTTGGTTACAATTCTTTCCCAAGTAGTGTTGCTACTAAACAGGCTACTTGCTCTAGACGTTGCTTGTTGTCCTGCATTTGTTTGTCCAAAAACAGTGGTTCCAAAACCAACAGTAGATAAATAACTAAAATCTCCAATACCAGAAGTACTACCTAACTCACCGTAACCACCTCTTAGTTTCAAAAATGAAATAAGGTTACTTTCATTAAGGAATTCTTCAGCACTAATTACCCAACCACCAGAAATACTACCGTAGTTAGACCATTTAGAACCTTCTGCGAATCTTGATGAACCATCTCGTCTTCCTTGTACTTCTAATAGGTATTTGCTTTTGTAATCATAATTTAATCTACCGATATACCCAAAGAATCCCCATGAGGTACCACCGCCAGAAGTTGTAACAAGTTGGTCTGTTGCACCTAAATTGATATCATAAACACCGTAATCAACAAAGCCATTTCGTCTAATATTATATTCGTTCACATCATTCTTCTCAGCTTCTATAGCTAAAAGACCAGAAAAGTTGTGATCACCAAACTGATTAGAATAGTTTAAAGCCCCTTTGTAATTTTTGTAAGTAATGTTGCCATCATTTTTGTCAGGACCAGTGCCTTCTTGAATGAAATTGGTGTTGTTTATATTGTTAGAGAAACTTCCTCCCCAACTGTAAAGTGGAACCGAAACAGCATAAGTTTGGTATTCACTATTTTGTCTACTAATTGCGTAAGAACCAGTAAAATCTAAATGATCTGTAAATTTATATTTAGCAAGTGCGGATATTTTAAATTGCTCAACGGTTTTGTTCTCACGACCACCGTCAATTACTTGAGCAACACCGTTTCTGTCACCTGTAATTAGATCACCTCCAAAGTTTGCATAATATTGTCCGTCTGCATTATAAGTAGGAAAAAGTGGTGCATCATAAGTTGCAGCTTCTCTTCCTAAACCTCCAGAAGGTCCAGAAAAATCATTATTGAAATAAGTAACATTAGTATTTATACTAAGTCTGTCGCTTATATCAGCACCATAGTTCATTGAGAAATTATATCTATCAGAACTATCGTCTGCAACCTTTAGACCACCAACATTGTTATCATACCCTGCAGAAATACGAAAGTTGCTACTTTCTGTACCTCCAGATATACTAATGTTATGCTGGCTAGAATAAGAATTACCGAACATTTCATCGAATCTAGGGGCGTTACCTAGCCAGATATTACCATTTATAGGTAAATCATAAAAACCTTCTTCACCAGATGCAATTCTATCTACAGTTTCAAGATCGTTCCAAAAGAAATATCTAGGCGGTTTTCCAGAAGCAATATCTTCACGAGCTGCAGCAGCATATAATTGACCATATTGAGACATTGTAGGTGTTGGTGGGCGTATACCTATAGTACCAACTCTAGAAACAGTGCTGATGTCAATTTTAATTTTTCCTTTACCTTTTTTTGTGGTCACTAAAATAACACCACCAGCGGCACGTGACCCATATACAGATGCAGACCCACCTTTTAATACACTAATACTTTCAATATCATTAGGGTTCATATCATTGAAAGAAGAAGAATTAATTGAAGGAATACCATCAATAACAATTAGTGGCTCTATACCGTTGATTGAAGAAGCCCCTCTAATTAGGAAGTTGACACCTTCATCTCCAGGTCTTGACGAGGTACGAGTAACTACCAGACCAGGAGTTCTACCTTGAAGCGCTAGTGCAGGACTACCAACAGCCAAATCTTCAAAAGCTTCTGCCTTTACCTGTTCTACAGAACCAGTTAAGGTTTCTTTTTTGGCAGTACCATAACCTACAACAATAACTTCATCCAAAGCAGTTGTATCTGGCGCTAGTGATATATTGATTTCACTTTTTGATCCAACTGCAATTTCTTGTTTTATAAATCCTAAATAGGATACTACAAGAATAGCATCGGCAGAGGGAACGGTTATAGAGTAATTACCGTCAAAATCGGTAACTGTACCTGTCGTTGTACCTTTTACTACAACGGCAACCCCAGGAAGTCCCATGCCGTCATCACTACTTACAATGTTACCTGTAACTGTAAGTTGTTGTTCTGCGTTTAATAAGTGTACGTCGCTAGTTAGAGTTGAACTAGCTGAAATCGCAAATGCTTGATTTGTACATAAAACTACAAACCCTACCAATAAAGGTATCATGGTTTGTAGTTTCCATTTAGAAAGTTTGATTAGTCTAATCATAAGATTGTTAATTTAATTAGTTAATTAATGTCGTTTCATCAGTTTCCTGATACAGTAATTATCATATTGATATTTGTTAAGCCAATGTTAATTATAATTGAAGCAAAGGATTATAAATTATTACTCAATGGATATAAATTATATTCCTTTTTGCTTAAACTGGGCTTAATTCCATTTTTTAAGGCTCTGTAAATTGGTTGATACGTATTTTTTTAACAGTTTTTTTGTCGGTATCTAATTCTAAGACACAAGCTAAAGTTTTCAGATAATTATCTATACCTATTATATAGTTACATATTCAGAATTATTAACATTTGAATTTAAGTTGTTGATAATAAGGTGTTTATGTGTTTAAAATGTAAGTTGTCTTCTCTCATTTGTATTGATTACTAAGCAGTAGTTTATTCTATCAAATACAATTCACATTCTTTTTACTTCTTGTAAAAGTTGATTTTTTTATTTGTAAGCATTAAATCAAAGTTTTTGATAGCTAATTAGAGTAATAGGCTGTAAAAGTCAGTTTTTGCGCGAATAATAAGTTATTTTGGACGGTATTTTATAGTGTTTGAATGATAGTTTATCTGCTTTAAAAGACATTCTTAATAAACTTGTTTAACAGTAATTCATCAGCAATTTTATCAGTAAAATTTTCCATTTCGAATCATTTTTACTGAATTAAACATTTACAAACTAAGGCGCCAATTTGCCTAATTATTAAGAAAAATATGAATCGATTATTCCTATTACTTTTCGCAGTAGCCTTAACCAATTGTACCGATAATAAAAAGGACAGCACGGTCGATATCGAAAAGATATTATTGCAAAACGTAGAAAAAACAAAAGAGACTTTAAAAGAGTTAACTCCAGACCAAGGATTTGCAAGAAATATTCCTAAAGGGCAAACTAATTGGGAATTGGTAGGTGCAAAAGATTGGTGTAGTGGTTTTTGGCCTGGTGTTATATGGTACGCATATGAAGCTTCGGGTGATGAGCAACTTAAGTTACAGGCAGAAAAATTTACTGAACCCTTAAAAAGTATAGCTTATAGTCCGGCAGAAAACCATGATATTGGTTTTATGCTATATACCAGTTATGGTAATGGATATAGGTTGACCAAGAATGAAGAATATAAAAATGTGCTATTGGCAGCTGCAGATACTTTGGCTACTCTTTATAATCCTAATGTGGGATCTATATTATCATGGCCTTCACAAACACAGTTTAGACATAATACTATTATAGATAATATGATGAACCTAGAACTTTTGTTTTGGGCAGCAAAAAATGGCGGTAAACAAGATTTGTATAAAGTAGCAGAAAGTCATGCTTTGGTGACTATGAAATATTTAGTTAGAAAAGATAGTGCTATATATCATGTAGGTTCTTTTGATGAAACTACGGGCGAATTTTTGAAAGGACAAACGCACCAAGGGTACGAAGATGAATCTATGTGGGCTAGGGGTCAAGCTTGGGGAATTTATGGTTTTAGTGTTGCCTATAGAGAAACGAACAGAAAAGAGTTTTTAGATACGGCTATAAAAGTTTCTGAACATTATTTAAATAGACTACCAGAAGATGGTATTCCATATTGGGATTTTGATGATGTAGATATCCCTAATGTTCCAAAAGATGCATCTGCAGCTGCCATAGCTGCCTGTGGCTTGTTGGAATTATCAAAGTATGTTGAAAATAAAGAGCAATCTAAAAAATATGAAAAGGCTGCTAGAAGAATGATAAACTTATTATCGGAAGCACCATATTATAGCGGAGATACCAATCAGGCACTTTTGTTACATTCAACAGGACATTTACCTCATGATTCTGAAATAGATATTCCAATTATATATGCTGATTATTATTACATGGAAGCATTATTAAGATTGAAGAAAATGGATGAAGAAAATTCATCTAAATCAATTAAGTCTTAAAATTCGCTCCGTGAAAAAGCTGTCAAATTTTCTTATAGTATTCCTTGTAGTTTTAGTTTTTCAAAACACTATTGCACAATCCATTCCATATACTAAAGGAAGAATACTTATAAGTTCAGATGGTAATGAACATGATCATGATGATTGGGCAGCTACACCAATGTCCTTAGCATTGCTTGCCTCTAAAGGCCTTCAAGATAGTTTAGTGCTTTACGCCTTTAGTGACCATATATGGGGTAGTAATATAGAAAAGGGCAACGGTAGGGAAGAAATGCAGAAAAGTGCTCTAAGAGGTAAAACGATATACAATTTTAAAAATTCACGGTTTATAGAAGCGGTAGCACAGAGTGATATTGCTGTAATCGGGATAACCGAGGAAATTAATAAATCTTCAAAAAACAATGGATTGTATATCATAGCAGCAGGTCCTATGCATGTAGTGGGGTCTGCCATTGCCAAAGCAGATATGAAGAAACTTCAATTTGTCCGGTTAATTTCACATTCTAATTGGAATAACAATCATGCCGATAAGCCATATGAATGGGAGAAACATAGTGGATGGACAATAAAAGAAATTAAAGAACAATTTGAATCTAAAGGGTTAAAAATAGACCAGATTGTAGACCAAAATGGAGGTAAAGATTATGAAGGGTTAAAAGCACCTAAAGAACTTTATGATTGGATAAAAACTTCGAATATAAGACAGCAGTCTATCAAAATAAAAAAACAATTAGACTGGTTGTATGAGCGACAATTAACATGTGTTAAAAAAGGAGATTTTGATCCTTCGGATGCTGGTATGATAGTGTATTTGCTAACTGGTAAGGAAAAGACCCATCCAGATGATGTAAAAAAAATTATTGAAAATCAAGAAGTGAATTAAAATGAATAAAAAAATACTTTTATGGTCTATAACCGCTGCATTAGCCGGGTTTCTATTTGGTTTTGATGTAGTCGTTATTTCGGGTGCTGATAAGAAATTACAAGAATTATGGCAATCATCAGATTCTTTTCATGGTTGGGTGGTTATGGGTATGGCGTTATGGGGTACGGTAGTTGGTGCTATTTTTGGCGGTAAACCTACCAATACATATGGTAGAAAAAATACCTTGATAGCTATTGGGGTACTATTCGCATTCTCTGCCATAGGTTCGGCATTGGCGAACGACCCTTATATTTTTGCCCTTTTTAGATTTATAGGTGGTATAGGTGTAGGAGCTTCTACCATTGCAGCACCAGCTTATATCTCTGAAATTTCACCAGCAAAGGAACGCGGAAAGTTAGTGGCTATGTATCAATTCAATATCGTCTTTGGTATTTTAGTAGCATTCCTATCTAACTATTTATTGAGTGGTAGTGGAGAAAACGATTGGCGTTGGATGTTGGGTGTGGAAGCTATACCTGCGGTATTATATATTCTTTTTGCTTTGAAATTACCTAAAAGTCCTAGATGGTTACTATCAAAAAATAAAATAGAAGACGCTAAAAAAGTATTGGCCGTAATTAACCCGAATATTGATGTTGAACAACAGCTTAAAGCTATTGACGGTGGAGATAAAAAACCAGATACATCAGAAACCATTTTCATCAAAAAATACCGTTTTACGCTAACTTTAGCCTTTTTAATTGCTTTTTTTAATCAATTTTCAGGAATAAACGCCTTTTTGTATTATGCACCTAGAATTTTTGAAGAAGCAGGATTGGGGGAAAGTACGGCACTTTTAAGTAGTGTTGGAATTGGAATTACAAATTTAGTTTTTACACTTTTAGGAGTCTTTTTAATAGATAAATTAGGGAGAAAAACCTTAATGTATTTTGGGTCTGTTGGCTATATTATTTCATTGAGTTTGGTTGCTACGGCTTTCTTTCTAAATTGGACAGGTATGGCAGTTCCCATTTTTTTATTCCTTTTTATAGCAGCTCATGCCATTGGTCAAGGAGCTGTAATCTGGGTATTTATCTCTGAAATATTCCCTAATCATTTAAGGGCATCGGGTCAATCATTCGGTAGTACAACGCATTGGATATTAGCGGCTTTAATTCCGTCATTAATTCCTTATTTATTTAGTCACCCCGCAATTGGGGCAGGAGTGGTATTTCTCTTTTTTGCAGCAATGATGGTTTTGCAATTACTTTTTGTAGCTTTTATGATGCCGGAAACAAAAGGCAAAACTCTAGAAGAGTTAGAGGAATTAATGTTGAATAATAAATCATTATAATATGAGTAAGAAAGTATTGAGCTTAATAATTCTATTTTTTCATATCACCATTTTTGTTTTCGCAGGAGATGTAGATACACTAATTGTGCATAGTAATGCAATGAATAAGGACATTAAAAATGTTGTTATTACGCCAGAAGGGTATGCAAAAAAAGATAGCGCCTATTCAGTTGTTTATTTATTGCATGGTGCTGGTGGAGATTATAAAACGTGGTTAAAAGTAGCACCTAAATTAAAGGAATACTCAGATTTTTATAATGTAATAATTGTATGTCCTGATGGTGAAAGAACAAGTTGGTACTTAGACAGCCCAATAGATTCAACTTATAAATATGAAACATATGTGTCAAAAGAACTCATTGCCACTGTCGATAAAAAGTATAATACCATTAAAGAAGCAAAAGGTAGAGCAATTTCTGGTTTAAGTATGGGTGGACATGGTGCATTATACTTGGCTTTTAGACATACCGATATTTGGGGAGCCGCCGCAAGTATGAGTGGTGGTGTGGATTTACGACCGTACGGTTTACGATGGGAGATACAAAAACGTTTGGGTAGTATAACTGAGCATCCAGAGTATTGGGAGGAAAATAGTGTCATCAATTTAATACATCTAATTAGCGATAAAAAGTTAACCTTTCAAATAGATTGCGGAACAGAGGATTTTTTCTACCCGGATAATAAGAGGTTACATGAAAAATTAATAGAAAGAAAAATTCCGCATGATTATACGGAAAGACCTGGTAAGCATAATACCGATTATTGGAGAAATTCTATTAAGTATCAATTGTTGTTTTTTAATGATTTCTTCAACAAATCAGAACAATAGGAATAGTGAATTTAAAATCTCAAATATTGAAAAATAAAAGGTTTTATCTATTGTTATTGGTTACAATAATTAGCGGTTCAACAGTTCTTGCTCAAGAGCCAATACACCCAAGAATTTATATAACAGACCAGAAAAAAGCGTCCTTCTTAGAATCTATTGAAACTGTAGAATGGAAAAAAGAATTGGTAGAGGAGAAAAAAGAACGATTACAAAAGTATATTCAGCTGTGGCAAAAAAATCCTGAATGGTTGGTTTCTAGATTACAAATGAATTGGAAGACCAAGCATGATAAAGTCTTTTTAAAAGGAGGAGATTTTTCGCATTCAGAAGGTAGTGCTCCTGTACCCACGGTTCGTTTTTCAGGAACAAGAGATTGGGCTACTGAATATAAAACACCTTCTTTAGAAGCTGTAGAGCCTTATTTAGATGACCCTAGAGGTTTATATTTAGAGCACAAGAAAACGGGTAAAAAAGAATGGGTTCATCCAAAAGAAGCAGGTCATACAATAGAAGGTATTAATCGTAAGGTTATGGCGCTGGTAGAAGATGCCGCGTTTCTATATTGGGTTACGGGCGATAAAGTCTATGCAGATTTTGCTACTCCTGTTTATATGACCTATGTAGAAGGAATGTATCATAGAAATGCGCCAATAGATTTAAGTAATTCAAATCAACAGTATATTTCTGGCTTAGCCACTTTTGAGGTAATCCATGAAAAAGTATTGGTCAATCTAGTAACAACCTATGACTTTTTATATGACCATTTTAAGGATAATAAACTAGATATATCCCAAAGTGAAGCTGTGTTTCAAAAATGGGGAGATCAAATTATAAAAAACGGCATACCTAATAATAATTGGAATCTTTTTCAAGCGAGGTTTCTTACCTACGTAGCACTGGTTTTAGAGCCAAATAAAAACTATAAAAATGGAAAGGGCAGGGAATATTTTTTAGAGCATACTTTTAATACTTCAACTGATAGACAAACTTCTCTTAAAGAATCTTTATTGGTATATGATCAAACAAACGGAATATGGCCAGAATCCGCTTCATATTCGGTTCATGTTATTACTACTCTTTTAAATATCATTACCCTTTTAGATAATGCTACCAACACCAATGAATTATCAAATTTTCCTGTTGTAGAGAAAGCAGCCTTATCATCATTTCAATATCTTTTCCCGTCAGGGTATACCATAGGTTTCGGCGATTCGAACCACAAAAAACTGCCACCAGAAAACTTTGAATTATTGATTACCAATTACGATAAATACAGTCAAAAAGATAAACTACAAGTTATATCTGGTTTGCTGAATGAAATGATCGCAGATGGGGATTATGAAAGAAGGGCAAAAAACCTTTTTCAATTATTCTTTTATGTGGATTCTCTAGAAGTGGATGAGGTTAATAAGGAGCAGGGAATACAGTTGACAACACCCACGTTTTATGCTCCAAACGTTAGTTGGTTTAACCAAAGATTGGGTAGTGGAGAAAATGCTATGATGGTGGCTACAACAGGTTCTTATGGTAACCATACACATGCAAATGGAGTGTCAATTGAGTTGTATGCAAATGGCTATGTTCTTGGTCCAGATATGGGTAAGGGTTCTAGTTATTGGCATGATGACCATAGACAATACTATTCTAGAATGCCTGCCCATAATACGGTAGTAGTAGATGGTATTTCAGATTATGAAGCTATGCGGAGTTATCATGCGTTTAGTTTGGAAAATAGTTTTCCATTATCTGGTGAATTTTCCACTTTCGATAAAATTATCTTTTCAAATGTTTCATTTTTAGAACCTAAAACAAAAGCCAAACAACAACGTTTTACATCTACTATTTTAGGACCATCTGGTCAAGGTTATGTAGTGGATATTTTTAGATCTAAAAAACAAAATGAAGGCATACAGAGACATGACTATTTTTACCATAATCTTGGTACAGAGCTAACATTAAAAACCAATCAAAACACTTTAGCTTTAGAAAGCACTAATGATTTAGGTAGTCATCAGGGAGACTTAAAAGCTTATGATTACTTAAAGGAAAAAAAGAAGGTTGAAACAACAAAAGATTTCACTGCAAATTTCAACTTAAATAAAGGAGAAGCTTCTACAAACCTAATGGAAGTTTGGGTTAAGGGTAGTGCTGATCAATCGGTATATACTGCTATGGCTCCAAAATCTAAAGCAGTAACAAGTGGTACAGTACCAAAATTTTTATTGGATAAACCGTTACCAACTTTAATAGTGCAACGTAATGCCGAAGCATGGAAGAATCCATTTGCGATGGTGTACAATCCTACTTCAAAAGACGGGTCTAACCCAATATCCAATGTTCAGTTTTCAAAATCGGAACAAAATGCTAGCACGCAGTTTGTAGAGGTGACATTTGCAGATGGTGTTACTAAAGATAGGTTTACCGTAAACGATTCTGAGGGAGCTATTTTACAGGAAGACGATCTATTTCAAAATGGACTATTATCTATTGTAAGAAAGAAAGAGAATAATCCTTCTTTCATTTTTCTATCGGGTATGTACAAATATGAACAAGATAATTGGGGTGTATTGGCAACAGGTGAACCGGTTACGGTCTCATTTGAAATTACCAAAGAAGAAATTACACTACAGAACAACAACCCTATAGTTTTCAATATACCACAACCAGAAATAGGTAAGGAAGCCATATTATTCGTCTATGAAGGTGAAAAACTAATAGACACTAGAAAAGGTTTAAAAAGCTGGGTAAATACTAAGCAATTAGAGTTTAGATTATCTAAAGGGTATACAAAAGCAATAGTTAAAATTAGAGACATTAAAAATGAAGAATAGAAAACAAAACTATTTCACAAAGTGGAACATGTTCTTATTGGTTATGTTTCTATGCGTCTCTGTATATGGGCAAAAAAAGTTTAGCAGCATTATTCCAAGAAAAGAGGTAAAGGAACTAATCTATAAGATTGTTGATGCCGATACCTTAAAAATGGAACTTTATTTTCCTGACAATTTAAAGAAGAACAAAAAGTACCCAACAATTGTTTTTTACTACGGTGGTGGATGGAATGGCGGTACAGTTGACCAATTTAGAGACCAAGCAGGGTATTTTGCATCTCGTGGAATGGTTACCGTATTAGTAGATTACAGGGTAAAAAGTAGACATGGTTCTACACCATATGAATCTGTAAAAGATGCTAAATCGGCTGTAAGATATTTAAAAGTACATGCAAAAGAATTGCATATAGATAAAAAGAAAATGGTAGCCTCAGGTGGATCTGCAGGTGGTCATTTAGCTGCGGCAGTAGCATTATTGCCAGGAGTTAATGAAAGTACTGACGATGTTTTGATCAACACAAAGGTAAGCGCCTTGGTATTGTATAATTCTGTGGTTGATAATGGTCCTGGACCTGGTGGATTTCAACATGAAAGAATGGGCGAAGCGTACTTGACCATTTCTCCTATTCATAATATTAAGAAAGGAGCACCGCCAACAATGTTTATTCTGGGCGATAAAGACCATTTAATTCCGGTTTCTGTAGCGTATGATTATAAGGGAAGAATGGATGCCGTTGGTAGTAGATGTGAAGTGCTAATTTATGAGGGTCAAGGTCATGGCTTTTTTAATAAAAGGGTAGACACAGATGAGTACTATATGATAACAACACGTGAGGTCGATAAATTTTTATCCTCACTTGGTTATATAAAGGGTGAACCCAAATTATAATAAGGCATATTTATGAATAGATATATACTTATTTCGTTAATAATGTTTCTGATGTTTTCATGTGCATCGGAAAATAAGTCAATGGAGCTATTTGTAAATCCGACGGAACTGGCAAAAGGTGATGGTTCAGAAGTAAATCCATTTTCAACCATACCCGAAGCAATTAAAAAAGCTGAGGAGGTAAAAAAGTCATTTCCCAATACCAAAATAACAATTACACTTCTTGAAGGGGAGTATTATTTAGAGGAAGCAATTAGTATTAAGCCATTATTAAACGGACTAACAATTACCGGAGTAGATGCTTCATTAGTCCATATAAAAGGATCAAGATTGTTACAGCCTAATTGGCAAAAACATGATGATAATACCTATGTCACTGAAGTACCTGCGAATTTAGAATTTGACCAATTAATCGTAAACAATACATCTCAAGTCTTAGCCAGATATCCTAATTATAACGAGGAAGGTGGGTATTGGCAAGGACACGCGGCAGATGCTATTAGTAAAGAAAGAGTATCTACATGGAAAAATCCTGTTGGAGCTTATTTTCATGTATTGCACAATGGAAAATGGGGTGGATTCCATTATAGAATAACCGGTGTTAATGAAGATGGAAGGCCAACATTGGAAGGCGGTCATCAAAATAATAGACCATCAAGACCACATGAAGAATATCGCATGGTTGAAAATGTGTTTGAAGAATTAGATGCACCTGGCGAATGGTTTTTAGATACAGATACTTCCAAGTTATACTTATATCCAACTGCAGAAACTAATTTGGAAAAAGCGAAAGTTGAGGTTTCTGTATTAAAAGACTTATTTCAATTGGTTGGATCCGAAAATGATCCAGTGAAGGACGTTACGATTTCTAATATTACCCTGGAGCATACCAAGCGCACTTTTATGGAGAAATATGAACCGCTATTACGAAGCGATTGGACAATCTATAGAGGCGGAGTTGTATTTTTTGAAGGCACTGAAAATTGTAAAATAGAACGTTGTACGCTTAAAGATTTGGGAGGCAATGCCATAGTAGTTAGTAACTATAATGACAACCTTCAGATAACAAAAAATCACATTTATGATTGTGGTGCAAGTGCCGTTAGTTTTATCGGTGATCCTTCTGCAGTACGGTCTCCCGCATTTCAGTATGGTGAAATAGTTCCCTATTCTGAAATGGATACATTACCTGGTCCAAAAAACGAACTGTATCCAAGAAATAGCTTGGTAGAGAATAACTTAATACATAGAATTGGCAGAACTGAAAAACAAACAGCAGGTGTACAAATAGCCATGGCTATGGATATAACCGTAAAAAGCAATAGTATTTATGATGTGCCAAGAGCGGGTATAAATATTGGCGACGGTACATGGGGCGGGCATATTATTGAAAAGAACGATGTTTTCAATACTGTTTTAGAGACCAGTGATCATGGTTCTTTTAATTCGTGGGGCAGAGATCGCTTTTGGCACCCTAATAGAAAAGTGATGGATAGTATGGCTGTAGAACACCCAGATATGTATACTTGGGATGCTATAAAAACAACTACGATCCGTCAAAACAGATTTAGATGTGACCATGGTTGGGATATAGATTTAGATGATGGTTCGTCTAACTATCATATTTACAATAACCTTTGTCTTAACAACGGTATAAAATTGAGAGAGGGTTTTGAAAGGGTTGTGGAGAATAACATTATAGTTAATAATTCTTTACATCCACATGTATGGTTTGCTAATAGTTTAGATGTTTTTAAACACAACATTATTGCCAAGGCATATCAAGATGTAAGATTAACAGGATGGGGAAAAGACTTAGATTATAATCTTTTTCCTAATGAAGAGAGCATGTTGAAATCTCAGATTTATAGTAGGGATATTCATAGTGTATTTGGTGACCCAAAATTTAAAAATCCCGCTCAACTAGATTTTACGGTAACAGCAGATTCTTTAACTACGGCTATAGGTTTTAATAATTTTTCAATGGATGAGTTTGGCGTACAAGTTCCAGAGTTAAAACGTTTAGCCAAAACTCCAGAAGTGCCAATTCTTGTTAAGGAAAACCATACAGAAAAGGAAGCTAGCCCAACTGTAGAATGGTTGCGAAATAGTCTAAAGAGTGTTGATTCTGAGCAAGAGCAATCTGCATACGGGTTGAATTCTCCCCATGGTGTAATTATACTAGGAGTTTGGAACAAAAGTCCGGCAGTGGAAAACAACGGACTTAAAAAAGGTGATGTAATACTTATGGCAGCTGGCAAGCCTGTTAAAAATGTAAAGGATTTTTTTACCATCGATCAGGATCTTCAAAAAGGAGAAAAGCTTGAAGTAGTGGTAATGCGCAATCAAGCAGAGAAAATACTATCTATTAAAACAAAATAAAAATCTAACAAAGTAAATAACAACGAAATGAATAAACTAACTAAAACACTATCGGTACTTGTGTTAATTGCAAGTATGAATATGGGTTGTGCCCAAACTAAGAAAGCGGTACAATTATCAGATGATGATCGAATGGAGTGGTGGCGCGATGCCAAATTCGGTATGTTCATTCACTGGGGTGCATACTCTATAATAGGCGGAGAAAGAGGCGAAAAAATAGCTGGCGGTGGTGCAGAATGGGCAATGGATAAATTGGATTATACCATTGAGGATTACGAGAAGTTTCCGGCAATGTTCAATCCAGAATTATTTAATGCAGATGACTGGGTGAAGATGGCTAAAGATGCAGGTATGAAATACATAGTAATCACATCAAAACACCATGATGGTTTTGCCCTTTGGGATTCACAAGTTTCAGATTATGATATTATGGATGCCGCTCCTTTCAAACGTGATATTATTAGAGAATTAGCGGAAGCTTCAAGAAAGCAAGGAATAAAATTTGGAGTTTATCACTCCATTGTAGATTGGCATCATCCACAGGCACAGGGTAATTTATTCCCTAATTATAATGCAGGTCAAAAAGATCAAAGTGTTGTAAATCCTGAATTTCCTCAATATTATAAAAACTATCTAAAACCACAGGTTAAAGAGTTATTGACCAATTACGGAGATATTGATGTTGTATGGTTCGATGGGGATTGGATTGCCGATTATACATCAGAAATGGGTAAGGAAATGTATAGTTTCATTAGAGAAATGCAACCTAATACTATTATAAATAACCGTGTGGATAAAGGAAGAAAAGGAATGGAAGGCATGGATATGGAAGGTAATTTTGCCGGTGATTTTGGTACACCAGAGCAAGAAATACCTGCAACTGGTATAGCTGAAGATTGGGAGGCATGTATGACCATGAACGGGACTTGGGGTTATAAGCCAGACGACACTAAATGGAAAAGCAGCGAAGATTTAATACAAAAGCTAGTGGATATCGTTTCTAAAGGAGGAAACTTTTTATTGAATATTGGTCCAGATGGTTTTGGTAGATTTCCTGCACAAAGTATAAGAAGATTAAAGGCGATGGGTGAGTGGACCGATGTTAATGGCGAGTCAGTTTATGGCGCTAAAGCAAGTCCGTTCGATATGCCAGAATGGGGTAGATATACGACCAAGGACGGAGTTATTTATGCCCATGTTTTTGACTGGCCAGAAGATGGTAAATTAAAGCTTCACAAAGATTTAAAAGTAAAAAAAGCAACTTTATTAGCAAATTCTAATGCAGAATTAAAAGTATTAGCAACCTCTAGAGAGGTATTAATAGATGTGCCAATGCAAGCTCCAGATGCTATTGTTTCTGTTGTTAAAATAGAATTGGCTAAATAGAGCGTTTTCTAGGTAGATTAATGTGGTTGTATAAGTCTTAAAAACATTGTGGTGACCTTTCGGCGAACCATAATGTTTTTTTGATAGTGAAACAATTTGAAAATATTGAAAATGAAAATAGTGAATAAATTAATACTGATTGCGGCATTTGCAATAGTAAACCTAAGTACTATTTATGCTCAGGAAAATATAGAAGCCCAAAAGTCAGACAATGAAAAGCTCACCGAATGGAAAAAGGTAAATGAAGAAGCTTTTAATGATACTTTAGAGAATCCATTTGAAAAACCCAATTGGGGTATATATACCAAAAAAGATGATATTATATATGCCCATGTGTATGATTGGCCATCTGATGGAAAGCTGATTATCGATAGAGATATGAAAGTAAGAACAGCTTACTTAGATTATGGGGAGAAAAAATTAAAAACGCAATTAACCGATGGTAATTTAATTGTTTTTTTACCTAATGAAGCGCCAAATGAAATCGCCACTATTGTGAAAATTGTATTAACACCTACTGAAGATTGGGCAAACCTAAACCGTTATAGGCAAGCAAATACTCAATTAAAAGTTCCTGCTAAGAAAGAACAAAGAGTAGTGTTTATAGGTAATTCTATAACAGACAATTGGACTAGAGATCACGGTCAATTTTTTGTGGCTAATCCATCTTATGTCAATAGAGGTATTAGTGGTCAAACAAGTGCACAAATGCTGTTAAGGTTTAGACCAGATGTTATCGAGCTGAAGCCAAAAGTAGTAGTTATCTCAGCCGGTACAAATGATATTGCCGGTAATAGAGGAGCTATAGGCATTAAGCGCATTGCTGGGAATATTTTTTCAATGGTAGAGTTAGCCAAGGCAAATAATATAAAAGTTGTTTTAGCTTCTGTATTACCAGCGTCAAGCTATTCTTGGAGTCCTTCTGTTGAACCAGCAGATAAAATTATTGAATTAAATAAACTCATAAAAGCGTATGCTAGTGAAAATAATGTCCTTTATCTAGATTATTATACGCCTATGGTTAATAAAGAAAAAGGGTTGAAAAAAGAATTAGGCAGAGACACGGTTCACCCCAATGAGCGAGGATACTTATTAATGGAGCCATTGGTAAAAGAAGCTATCGTTAAAGCCCTAAAGAAAAAATAATAGTAAGAGGGTATAAAAAACAATTGAGGTATACAAAGCACTGAAAATGATAAATGAGTAGCAATGGTTTATAAAATGAGTGTTTTAATGCTATATACCTGGTATTGGAACATAATTTATATGAGCTGCACACTATATTATATCCTATTCAGCCAAGAATCGATAACATTGTAATGTGATTGATTCTTGGCTTTTTTAATAAAACCATCGACAATATTATAGTTTGTCTTCTTAGACATGGGTCAATACTTAATTCTATATGATGAAAAAAACGCTTCAACTTATATATTGCTTTATGGCGATGGTTATTCTAAACCAAAATATTATAGGGCAAACTTCTTCTGTATATTTAGATATGTCGATTTATCTAAAATTTGCAGATAGCGATACTATCTACCCATCTTCTGAACAAATAGAAATACTTAAAAAGGTGATGCCTAAAGAAGCATTTCAACCCGCTTCCAAGATTTCAGATAGAGCGTATTGGAACAATATTGGGCAAACCAAATCAGGAAAGGATTATCTGATAAAAGCGAATGCGTTATTGGATATAAAACCAGAAGTTCCTATTTCAGATAGCATTTATAGATTAGCGAATAGGGAAGGTAATAGAGGTATTTATAAACCAAAATATTACAGGACTATGGACCGTTTAGAACATTTTATTTTAGCAGAATGTTTGGAGGACCAAGGGAGGTTTTTAACTCAGATAAAAAACTATAGCAATGCCATATTGAACATGAAGTCGTGGTTACATCCAAATCACGATGATGAAAATAATGGTGTGTTAGAAGGTAGGCGAGTTTCAATAGATTTAGGGGCACGTAAGTTTGGGTCTGTATTGGCATTGGCTAATTATCTATTAGAAGATAAACTACCAAAGGAATTAAAGGAAGAAATTAACGGGCAACTTCAAAAACGAATTACAGATTCCTATTTACATAGTACAAAATATTTAGACGAGAATAACAAATGGATTAAAAGTACCAGTAACTGGAACTCTGTTTGTACCAGTGGAGCCATTTTAGCGACCATAACAAACTCTAAAAGTTATGATGATAGACTTGCAGTAGTTGGTTCCGCTTTAAATAGTATGAATCATTACTTAAGTGGGTTTGGAGAAGATGGGTACTGTTCAGAAGGTTTAGGGTATTGGGGATATGGCTTTGGTCATTATTTGTATTTGGCTCAAATTTTATACGATTTTACAGAAGGAAGAATTGATTTGTTCGCATTCAATAATGCGGAGAAAATGAAGAATGTGGGGAACTTTCCTCAAAGCTTTGAAATTCAGAACGGAACCTGTGCGCCTTTTGCCGATGGGGTTTCTTCAATCTCAAGTAAAGGGAGCAACTTTGCCAATGTTTTATCTGCAAATTACTACGGAGCTATTATACCCACTGAAATTAGAATGGAGGAAGCGGCTGAACAATTAATAGCTTGGCAACATCCTAAAATGTTTGAAGTCAGCAATAATAGTATGATTTCCGAAATGCCTGATCATACCTATTTTAATGATTTTGGTATGGTGATATCCAGAGGAAAACAAGAAACACCATTCTCCATAGCAGTAAAGGCTGGTCATAACGCAGAGAACCATAATCATAGTGATGTAAGTACTTATGAGATTTTCTTAGATACCGATATGATAACCGGAGATATAGGAGCACCATCTTACAGAGCTGGTGCATTTTCACCTGATAATAAGGCAAGAAGTTCATGGGGTCATCCCGTTCCATTGATTAATAACAAATTACAATCTAATGGTATTGAATTTAAAGGTATTATTACCGAAACCGAATTCACAGAGGTAATGGACAAGGTGGTAATGAATATTTTACCAGCCTACGAACTACCTATGCTACAGACCTTGACTAGAACCATCACAAACGATAAATCAGGTGTGGGCACCATTATTATAGAAGATCAATTTAATGCAACGGGACCCATTAGTTTTGGCTCCTCTATAATGACACTGAATTCATATAAAATTGTCGATGATACAACGGTAATTTTAGAATCAGAAAACTATAAGGTAAAAGCTAAAATTAAGAGTGAAGGTTTTACTTTTAAAATAAAAGATGAAGTTGTTCCTGTTAAGCATTTAAGGGAAGGCGCACCTGCTTACAGAATAGGAATTGATGCTGATAAACAAGTTAAAGAAGGGAAGTTAACGATTACGTATACACCATTATAAATGATTAAAAATATACACCCAGAGGCTAAAATGGTTACAAGAACTAACATTTATTTAGGGATTATTACTAGAACATTCAGTGTAGTAGTTTTTTTCTGTTTGTTTACTATTAATATATTCGCTCAGAATGCTTCAAAAATACCGTTGCCAGAAAATTTAGAGCAAGGATATCCAAGAATATATATCACCAATTCAGAAAAAAAAGATTTACAGAAAACCATAAAAAAAGAAGCTTGGGCAAAAGAAGTTTTAGAAGGTCTTCATGACAAAGTTGATAATCATGTGGAGCGCCACGTTTCAGATTCTGAATGGATGGTTTCTCGTTTACAGATGTACTGGAAAACCAAAGCTACCAATGTATATGTGAATGGTGTAGATTATTCCCATGCAGATGGAGAAGCGCCTGTGCCTACTGTTAGGTTTACAGGTTCGCGTAATTCTGCTACACCATATGCCAAGCCTAAATTAGAAGATATACAACCCTATATGGATGACCCTAGAGGATTGTATTTGCCGAATAAAACAAAAGAAGGGCATCCATTCGAGTGGGCAGAGCCTTCTAAAACGGGAAATATAATTGTTTCTATTAATGAAGATATAATTGGTCTGGCTAGAGATGCGGCATTTCTGTACTGGTTAGAAAATGATGAACGTTTTTCAAAATTCGCCTATGATATTTTTCACACCTATATGGAGGGTATGTCTTACCGTAGCGAACCTATAGATTTATTGAATGGGCATATACAAACTCTTGTAGGTTTTACACATTTTCAAGTTATACACGAAAAAGCTTTGAGAGAAGTATCCATTTTATATGATTTTTTACATGGTTACATAGAATCAAATCATCCAGAAAATATTGCGATGTATGACAAGACCATTAAAAGATGGACAGATCAGGTAATTAAAAATGGAGTGCCACAGAACAATTGGAATCTTCATCAAGCAAACATCATTTTAAAAGCGGCAATGGTGTTGCAAGACAATGAAAATTATGAAGATAAAAAAGGGCGTGAGTACTACATTGATTACATTTTAAACGTTACCTCGGCAAGGCAATGGTCGTTATCTAAGTTTATAGATTACGGTTATGATAAAAGCAATGGGGTATGGAATGAATGCCCTAGTTATTCGCTTGGCGTTACTAGTAGTCTTACTCATTTCATTAGAGACTTTGACAATACATTTGATCACAATATTCTACCGTACACTCCGGTAATGAGTAAAGCTGTAAAAATGATGCCACAGTATCTGTTTCCTAACAATCAGATAGTTGCATTTGGCGATTCATATTATGGACCAATAAGTACAGAGGCAATAGGAGATATGATTAGGATTGCCCAAAAAAATGGGGATGATGATTTAGAAAATGAGTTTACTGGATTATATCGCTTATTTGCGGATGATGCTGAACAGTCAGGGAAAGATAGAGGTACAAAGTCAAAAAGCATCTCTTCTTTTTTTGCAAGTAAACCTTTGTCATTGAATCCCAAATATAAACAGCATGATTTAAAAGATTATATCACACAAACCTTTAATGCCCCAAATGTTAGTTGGCATGTACAGCGAATGGGAACCGGTAAAGATGGTATGATGGTCTCTTTAAACGGCTCTTTAGGTAATCATATGCATGCCAATGGTATAAATATGGAATTGTATGGAAAAGGCTTTGTTCAAGGTGCAGACCCAGGAAAGGGCGCCAATTATCTTGAGCCAATATATTTGGAATATTACTCTCAGTTTCCGGCACATAATACGGTTATGGTAGACGGAGCTTCATCATATACTGAAATGTTGAGCTACCATGCTTTTGATGTTATGGGCGAGTATCCTAAATCTGAGCAGAAAAAAGGGTTTTATTCAGATATCACCTATTCGGATGTTTTCTTCTTAGAACCGGAAACCCGTAGTGATCAATCTCGTTTAGTCAGTATTGTAAAAACAGGAGAAACAACAGGGTATTACATTGATGTTTTCCGTTCAAAAAAACAACGAGCAGGAGATAAATTCCATGATTATTACTATCATAATCTAGGTCAAACTATGAGTGTAATGGATACCGATGGTAACCCGTTAAAATTAATGCCTAGTGAAGAAATGGCATTTGCAGGCGGACATCTATATGCGTTGGATTATATGTGGGATAAAAAATCGGTTAAGTTAGAAGAGGACTACCAAGCAGAATGGAAGATTGATATGCCCGAAGGGGAAGATGATGTATTTATGAATCTATGGATGAAAGGTACAGAGGGACGCGAGGTTTTTTCTATAAAATCACCTCCCAACAAAGCCTTTAGAGGAAATCATGGTATACCATACAAAGTAGATAAAGAACCTTATTTAACCTTCGCGGCAAGACAGCATGGTGCTGCATGGGAAAAACCTTTTGTATCGGTTTACGAACCATTCACTTCGGCAGAAGGAAAAAGTATAGCAGCTATTTCAAGCTTTGATGACGAAAACGGAAATACTGAATTTGTGGGGCTAAATATTACTCATAAATCTGGTCGTGAAGATTTTGTTTTTTCATCGGCTAATCATCAAAAAGTAAACTATAAAGAGATGTCTAGCGATGCTACTTATACGCTAATAGCCAATGAAATGAATCGAGATTGGGTGATTTTTATAGGAAATGGAAAAGAAGTATCCGCTAAAGGATTTAGTGTTTCGGCGAATGAATTAGGTAATGTAGTATTAAAAGAAAAAAATGGTGAATTATGGTTGCATAACGAGGTTGAGGTGACCATATCTCACAATAATAAAGAACAAGAATTTAAGGCAGGTGATCTAAGGGTAATTTCAATAAACTAAATCATGAGAAAAAAATACATATTTCTAGGTAGTTTAATAGTGATAACATTATTTGGCTGTAAAGAGAATAAGAAAGTAGAAGAACCAAAAGAACAAAAGCGTCCTAACTTTTTATTTGTACTGGTTGATGACCAATCGCCGTTCGATTTCAAATTTTATGATTCCACTTCAACCTTAGATGCACCAACAATTACCAAGTTGGCTAATGATGGTATGGTAGTAGAAAGCGCAAGGCATATGGGAGCTATGGTGGGTGCAGTCTGTACACCGTCTAGACACATGATTATGAGTGGTAGAACGGTTTGGAGCTTACCATCTATGCAAGGTTATGTGAACCCTACGGCACCAGAAAACTTAGAAGATAATACTATAGGAGCTGTCTTTAATAGGGCAGGGTATAATACCATGCGTACGTGTAAAGTTGGTAATTCGTATCCTGCAGCAAATAAACAGTTTACGGTGGTTAAAGATGCTACTAAGAGAGGAGGGACAGAAGAATCAGGTAGCGCATGGCATGCAGAACAGGTGCTTTCTTATTTAGATGATAGAAGTGCGGTAAAAGAAGAAGATCCGTTCTTTATTTACTTCGGATTTTCTCATCCGCATGATATTAGAAACGGTACTCCAGAATTATTGGAGAAATATGGAGCAACAAACCATACCGATAAATATAGTCTTCCGCCCGCTAATGAAAAGCAACCGCCACTACCAGATAATTATTTAAATAAACATCCTTTTCATCATGGTCATTTAGAACTACGAGATGAAGAAAATGTTAGTGGAGTCTGGAAAAACAGAGATGAAATTACGGTAAGGAATGAGATTGGAAGAGAGTATGCCTGTACGGAAAATATAGATGCTCAGCTAAATAAAGTTTTGAGTAAGCTAGAGGCTATGGGCGAGTTAGATAATACTTATGTTATTTATACATCTGATCACGGTATTGCTGTAGGACGCCACGGCTTAATGGGCAAACAGAACTTGTACGAACACTCATGGAGAGTACCATTAATAGTTAAAGGTCCGGGTATAAAAGCTAATCAGCGTGTAAAAGGTAATATTTACTTGTCTGATGTATTACCTACACTTTGTGATCTTGCTGGTATAGAAATTCCTGAAACTGTACAAGGTAAAAGCTTTAAGCCTGTACTTATGGGTGAACAAGAAAGTTTGAGGGAGGTAATGTATGGTGTTTATGCAGGTGGCTCTACTCCGGGTATCCGTACAGTTAAAAAAGGAGATTGGAAGTTGATCAAGTATGATGTGTTGGACGGGAAGGTACAAGAAACTCAATTGTTCAATATAGCCGAAAACCCAAATGAATACATATTTCAACATGGTCAATCTTCAGAAATGCTCAATGATTTAGCTGAAAACCCAATGTATGCCGATAAGCTGGCAGAAATGGAGGAGTTGCTTTTAGAAGAAATGGAAACCTATGAGGATCCTTTTAGATTGTGGAATCAACAAACAGAATAAGAATGCATTATGAAAGAAAGGACTATAATTAGAGTAACCATTTTCACGATTCTTTTTTTGAACGTAATAAATGGCTTTGCGCAACAGGCGAAAATAACCGAGCAGCCTAATATCATTATATTTTTATGTGATGACTTAGGGTATGGAGATTTATCATCTTATGGACACCCATTTATAAAAACACCAAACATAGATAAGCTTGCCGAAACCGGAATAAAAATGACGAATTTTTATTCTGCAGCACCGGTTTGTTCCCCCTCCCGTGTAGGGTTGCTTACTGGGCGTAGTCCAAATAGAGCCGGAGTATATGACTTTATTCCGAGTCCCAAAAAAAGTGAGGATTTACGTAATCAGGTGCATTTGCAAAAAGGGGAGGAAACATTACCTGCAATGTTAAAAACGGTAGGTTATGAAACCGCATTGGTAGGCAAATGGCATTGCAGCTCTTTGTTTAATAATCCTGCACAACCACAACCAGATTATTTTGGATTTGACCACTGGTTTGCAACACATAACAACGCAAGACCAACACATGAAAATCCGGCTAATTTTGTAAGAAATGGCGAAAAAGTCGGGGAAATTGATGGATTTAGTTGCCAGATTGTTGTAGATGAAGCTATTAATTGGTTAAAAGACAAAAAAGGGGATAACCCTTTTTATCTTCAAGTAACTTTTCATGAACCGCATGAGCCAGTTGCTTCACCTGAAGATTTGGTTCAAGAGTATTTACCATATTCTAACGGATTGGCAGAAGCAGAGTTTTTTGCAAATGTTGCCAATGTAGATAAGGCAGTTGGTAGAATGTTGGATTATTTAAAAGAAAATGGAGATGATAATACAATTGTAATTTTTACTTCTGACAATGGTCCGGAAACATTTACACGCTACCCTGGTGCTAAACGAACTTTTGGTCAAACAGGAGGATTAAAGGGGAGAAAACTTTGGACAACAGAAGCTGGTATTCGTGTACCGGGAATAGTTAATTGGATAGGAAAACCAACGTTTAATGGAACTACGGATGCCGTTGTTTCAGCATTAGACTTTTTACCAACACTTGCAGAAATTACAGGAGCACAATTACCTAATAGAGAATTAGATGGTGAATCTTTTCTTCCATTACTACAAACAGGAGAGTTTAAAAGGTCTAAACCATTATTATGGGGTTTCTATAATGCCCTTAACGAGCACAAGGTTGTAATGCGTCATGGAGATTATAAGATATTGGCACGTCTCAAGAACAAGGGCGAATATTTGCCTCAGATAATGAATGTTTACAAAGGCAATGAAACATTGATAAAGTCAAGTCAATTAACAGACTTTGAACTATATAACTTAATGGAAGATCAAGCTGAATCTGTTAATCTAATTGATGAGAAACCTGAATTATTTATTGAAATGAAATCGCTTTTGAAAACCGAATATAATTCACTTTTAGAAGGTAGCCACATATGGGTGAAATCCGAGTAAATGATGGAATTAAACCAATTTTAATGTAATAGAAATTATGTTGTAGGTAAACCTATAGTAATCATTATGATATTAAAAAATCAAGAAATGAATAGTAAAATTTTAATAATGAATATAAAGGTTATGTTGATAGCTTGTGTGCTCTTTACAAGTTATACGGTATCTGCACAAACTAAGGTAAATTCTTTAGAAGAATTATTTCCGTATTTGCAGCAAGATGGTGTTGAGGTAGTTTTAAAGCCAGGAACGTATACTATAACCACAGAAGATATACGCAATGGTAAATTCAAATCAGAGACAGATATAGATAAGCACAAAGCTTTGGTGCTGTTGCTGTTTTCAGGTAATAGTAGCACTTATGATTTTACTGATGTTAACCTACATGTAGAAACAAAAGTTTTAACGGTGTATGGCGATTATGATGAGTTTTATGAAATTCAAGTAACGGGAAATAACAATGTGATTAAGAACCTTACCATGGCAGACGTGGGTTCGGTAAATGACTATCCTAAAAGAAGAGCTTGCAATATTGTTATGGATGGTGCAAATAATAGAATTGAAGGTTTTCATATTAGTACTAAAGGATCATATCCGTATGGATATGGAGAAGCTTTTGGGAAAGGTGGCAAAAATGTTATACCACACTATAAACATTCTGCATTTTTGGTTCGCGGGTATAAAAATCATGTTAAGAATTGTACAATAATCCATCGTTCTTACGGGCATGCACTTTTTATGCAAGCTGCAGATAAACCATTGATAGAGGGTTGCTACATTGAAGGCACAATGCGTTCATCTGATGATATGTTAGCTGAAGCAGGAACAGGGTCAGATGCGGACAAGGTTAATTTTATGACCTATTTCGATTATAAACTTCCTAAGGGGTACATGATGAGTCTTGGAGAAGGTGGCATTAGGGCATACAATGGTGGTGAAACGGTCATAGATGGGGTAGAATATATTAGAGGAACGTCTAACCCCACTATACTAAATTGTACGGTAAAAAATATGAGGGCTGGGGTAACGTTGACACATGCCACAGGAACTAAATATGTAAGTGGAACAACAGTTATAGGTTGCGAAAGAGGGTTTTGCATTGGCTCTGGTGATATTGTAGACAGCTATGCCGATACACAGTATGGACCAGCATTGGGTGTAGATTATATTACCGATAGTGGTATGAGTGCGGAAATTACCCTATTGCCTTATGAGGGGAAATCTTATAATGGTAGTGGTCATGCGGCTATAATAATTGGAAGTAACCACAAAATTACGCTTAAAAGTGCGAATCCTAATCCAGATCAAAACCTTAAGATTAATATTGGTGGCGATAACCGAACCATTGGTTTGCTTGCAAAAGATGAAAATTATTCTGCTTCGAATATTTTACTGCACAACTTAACAAAGTACCCTGTAGTGCTAGATGATAATAGTAGTAACTGTAAAGGTATAACGGCAGGTAAGGTATTAGATGAGGGACAGAATAATCATCTGTTCTTCAAAGAAATTTTAAAAGATTAAGCGGATAATTTATCCCTCGTATGAAACTAATTAAAGAATAAAAACAATTATAAACCTATGTTTTTAACAGCAACAAAATCAACCTTCAGAAACCATAATTATTTTTCTGTATCACTACTTATTTTAATATCATCTTTGTTGTTCTCATGTCAGGAGAAAAAGCAAATCACTATAGATAAAAAGAGTAAACCCAATGTTATATTAATATTGGTAGATGATCAAGGCTACGGTGATATTGCCGCATTGGGTAATCCATATATTAAAACACCTAATTTAGACAAGCTTCATTCCCAAAGTGCAAGATTTACAGATTATCACGTAAATCCTACTTGCGCACCAACAAGGGCTGCACTATTAACAGGTCATAATGCAAATAGGGCAGGTGTTTGGCATACCATAAACGGTAGGTCCATGTTATTGGAAACAGAAACGACTATGGCTCAAATTTTCAAGGACAACGGATATTCAACCTCCATGTTCGGGAAATGGCATTTAGGGGATAATTATCCTTTTAGACCACAAGACAAAGGTTTTGACGAAGTTTTATCTCACGGTGGTGGCGGTATGGAGCAAACAATGGACTATTGGGATAACGATTATTTTGACGATATGTATGTTCATAATGGTGAGCTTAAAAGATTTGAAGGTTATAGCACAGATATTTGGTTTAATGAAGCTATTAAACATATTGAAAAAAATAAGGACCAACCATTTTTTTGCTATCTGCCAACAAATACAGCTCACTCACCTTATTTTGTAGCGGATAAATATATTGAGCCTTACAAGAATAATGATAGTATTCCTCTGCCTGCCTTTTATGGTATGATTGCGAATATCGATGAGAATGTAGGCAAGCTTGTTACTTATCTAGAAAAGTCTAAAATCATGGATAATACCATATTGATTTTTACAACGGATAACGGTACGGCTCAAGGTGCTAAAACCGATGGTCATAGATTAGACGGTTTTATCAAGAAGGGCTACAATGCTGGTATGCGTGGGGTTAAGGCAAGTAAGTATGAAGGTGGGCACCGAGTACCATTATTTATTCATTGGAAAAATGGTGGTATAACAGTTGGGAAAGATATTGATGAACTAACTGCCCATTTTGATGTATTACCTACCTTGGTAGAAATGTGTAATCTTAAAGTAGATTTAGATATTAACTTCGATGGTAAAAGTTTACTTCCGCTCATTAATGAAGAGATCAACGACTTTGATGATAGAATTGTCATCACCAATTCTCAACGTACCGAGGTTCCAGAACCATGGCGCAGAACTTCTTTAATGCAAGGAAAATGGCGATTGGTAGATAGTACCGAGTTATATAATTTAGCAACTGATCCAGAGCAGCGGAAAAATATTGCCCAAGATCATCCAGAAAAAATTGCGGAGTTCAAAGAAGCTTATAATGATTGGTGGAAAGATTTGCTTCCAGGTTATGATGACTTACCTAGAATTTATGTTGGTCATGAAAAAGAAAATCCTGCGAAGTTATATTGCCATGATTGGCATACAGATGGTGATAGTCCGTGGCACCAAAGACATATTCGTACGGGATATATGGACAATGGGTATTGGGCTTTGAAAGTGGTGGAAGCAGGTACATATTCGGTTAAACTTAGAAGATGGCCAGAAGAAACACATTTGGCATTAAATGCCGAAGCAGCAATAAGACCAGCAAAAGAAGGTACAAGTGTGTCTGCAAGTAAACCTGGAAAATCTTTACCTATTACAAAGGCAAGATTAAAAGTGCAAAATGTAGATAAAGAAATAGAGGTAGATCCCACGCAAGAATATGCTGAATTTACTATTGATTTGACCAAAGGAGAAACAGATCTTCAAACTTGGTTTACATTAGATGATCAAGAAACCTTGGGAGCGTATTTTGTTAGTGTAGAAAAATTAGAATGATATAAAAGCTTGATTTTGAGTGGTTAATTTCTTCTTGATTCATAATTTATCAATAATGAACTATGAGTTATAAATAAATGAAAGCTAAAATCCCATATTGCATAGTATCGGAGTTAATCATTAAAAAGGGTCATGAGTCTAAAGAACAGTCACTATTTTAAATTATCAATATTTCTGTTGCTCACTGTACTTTTTAATTATAGTTGTGCTCCATCTTCCAAAGTATTTGCGTTAAATGATTCTTTAGAGGTCAAGTCGAAGTTACTTTACGAAGAAAATTTTGATGTTGCCTTAGATGACTGGCAAGTTGAACAAATGGACGGAGGCAGTACTATTTTAAAAGATAGTAAGCTAGAAATAGATGATGTTGCTGGTTGTACAATTTGGTATAAAAAAGAGCTGTCTGGACCTATTATGATTGAGTATGATACGTATATCATAGATGAAGGAGGTGCTAATGACCGAGTTTCTGATATGAATTGTTTTTGGATGGCAATAGATGTTGAGAGCCCAGAAAATTTGTTCGAAAATTCAGCATCAAGACAGGGTAAGTTTTCGAATTATGATAGTTTACGCCTGTATTACATGGGGGTAGGTGGTCATGATAATTCAAAAACTAGATTTAGACGGTATGTAGGCAATGGAGAAAGACCATTACTAGAAGAGCATGATTTTACTAAAAACAAGTATCTTTTAGAGGCGAATAAAAATTATCATATTAGAATTATTGCCTACAACAACGTAATTCAATATTATAGAAACGGAGTTAAAATGATTAACCTTTATGACGACAATCCGTATACTAGTGGTCATTTTGGATTTAGAACGGTCAATAACCATATGACCATTGATAATTTTAAAGTGTATAGATTAAAACAATAATAAAAAATATAATTAAATGTCTACAACCTATCAAACAAGATATGCTTCTAGTCCAGAGGCAGTTAAACAATATGATACTACAGCCCTAAGGGATGAATTTTTGATTGACAACCTGATGAAAAAAGGAGAAATCAATCTTACTTATACGCATTACGATCGATATATTGCTGGTTCAGCAGTTCCTGAAACCGCTTTGAAACTAGAAAGTATTGATCCTCTAAAAGCGGAATTTTTCTTGGAAAGAAGAGAAATGGGGATAATCAACGTTGGTGAAAGCGGTTCTGTTGAGGTAGATGGTAAAACTTATAGTCTAGGGCATAAAGATGCTTTATATATTGGCATGGGAGCTAAAGATGTCGTTTTTAAGAGCGATGACGCTAATAACCCTGCTAAATTCTACATCAATTCGGCCCCAGCACATACAACGTATCCAACCAAAAAGGTAAGTTTAGAAGAGGCTAATAAATTAGAATTAGGTTCTTTAGAAACGGCAAACCATAGAACGGTAAGTCAAATGATTATTGGTGGGGTAGTTACCACTTGCCAATTGCAAATGGGAATGACAAAATTGAAAACAGGTAGTGTTTGGAACACAATGCCGGCTCATGTTCACGACCGTAGAATGGAGGTCTACTTTTACTTAGATGTACCAGAAGGTCAGGCAGTATGTCACTTTATGGGGCAACCGCAAGAAACACGTCATATATGGATGCATAATCATCAAGCCGTAATTTCTCCGCCATGGTCTATTCATTGTGGTTCAGGAACGTCTAGCTATACTTTTATATGGGGTATGGCAGGTGAAAATTTAGACTACAGCGATATGGATGTAGCAGCAATAACAGATTTAAAGTAAAAATATGTCTACTGAATTATTTAATTTAAAAGGTAAAGTCGCTCTAGTAACCGGTAGTACGCATGGTTTGGGTATGGCTATGGCCAAGGGCCTAGGTTTGGCAGGTGCTAAATTGGTAGTAAATGGTAATTCATCACAATCTAAAATAGATGATGCTGTAGAATTTTATAAGTCATTGGGCATTGATGCTTATGGTTTTAAATTTAATGTCACTAATGAAGAGGAAGTTATTAAAGCTGTAAATGACATTCAGATCTCGGTTGGTTCAATAGATATACTTGTAAACAATGCAGGGATTATTAAACGAACCCCTTTAGAAGATATGGAAGTTGAAGATTTTAAAGAGGTTGTCAATGTTGATTTGGTGAGTCCGTTTATTGTTTCAAAACATGTGGTAAAAACCATGATAGCAAAGAAACAAGGTAAAATTATCAACATTTGCTCTATGATGAGTGAGTTGGGTAGAAATACCGTTGGTGCATACGCCGCTGCAAAAGGTGGTTTAAAAATGTTGACTCAGAATATGGCTACGGAATGGGCAAAACATAACATACAGGTAAATGGTATTGGGCCTGGTTATTTTGCAACTAGTCAAACGGCTCCAATACGTGTAGATGGTCACCCGTTTAATGAGTTTATTTTAAATAGAACACCTGCTGCAAAATGGGGAGATCCAGATGACTTGGCGGGTGCGGCAATATTTTTGTCCTCAAGAGCTAGCGATTTTGTAAATGGACATATACTGTATGTTGACGGTGGTATTTTGGCTACCATAGGTAAACCAAGTAATGAAAGCTAGAATTATGATCAATCTAAACTCTCTTAAGTATTGTACAGCTGTCGTAACCTTTTTTTTGGTGGGTTGCGCAAGCGAAACACCATTACAAATTCAGGTAAGTAACAACTTAGATATTGACCGTTCTTTCGAAACCGTTGAAATTGATTTGAATCTATTGGAATCAAATGAAGCGCTTAAGCTTACAGCAGGAAAAACGTATAAAATCAGTGAAGTAGGTACTACTTCAGAATTGGTTTCACAATTAAGTGATACTGATGGGGATGGTATTGCAGATGTACTATTGTTTCAACCAACAATAGATGCCAATTCAAGTAAATCTTTCACTGTTGGTCTTAAAGTTATCGAAGATCAAACAGATGAGATTCCTACCTGTTATTCACGATTCGTTCCTGAACGTACAGATGATTATGCTTGGGAAAATGATAGGGTCGCTTTTAGAACCTATGGTCCTGTTGCTCAGAAAATGATAGAGGACAGTGTGCCTGGCGGAACACTGTCAAGCGGAATGGATGCATGGTTGAAAAGAGTAGATTATCCTATCATTAATAAATGGTACAAAAAAGAGTTAGAGACAGATGGGTCTTATCATGAAGATGATGGTGAAGGTTTAGATAATTTTCATGTTGGTACTAGTAGAGGAGTAGGTGGTATTGCAATTAAGATAGATACCACATATCAATTTTCTAGAAATTTTACAGCATACGAAACAATTGAGACCGGACCATTAAGAACTAGTTTTTGGATCAGTTATGCGCCATGGAAAGCAGGAGATAAAACAATTATTGAAAAGAAATTTATTTCTCTGGATCATGGCAGCAACCTTACTAAATTCAGATTAGAAATCGAAGGTTCAGATAAGATATCTGTTGGTCTTACACTTCATGAGAAAGATGGGGAAACAACTACAGATGTCGAAGAAGGCTGGGTAAGTTATTGGGAACCATATTTTGGTTCTGAATTAGGAACCGGTATTGTGGTACCGTCCAAAAACTTATTGGATTATGATAAATATGTAACCGATGCAAAGGATTTAAGCAATTTATACGCACAACTGAAAGTAGTTGACGGTGAAGCAGTTTATTACACCGGATTTGGCTGGAAAAAAAGCAAACAGTTTAGTTCAAAAGAAGAATGGAATACCTATTTAAAGCAATTTGCTAAAAAAGTAAATAGTCCATTACAGGTTAAATTAGTACAATAAAATATACAGATGATTAGTATGCAATATGAGTTTTATATGCTCATAACTAGGATACTAATCGTCTGTTATTCTTAGTTTATTTTCTTGATTAAATGATTAGGAAAGTCTAATGTTCTTTCACAACAAACCTGTTCCATTATCTGTTGTAATTCAGTTTTTAATAATGAGATTGTATGGTTACCACCTTCATTTCCTAACGCGGCTACTCCGTACATAAATGATCGCCCTAAGAAAGTAAACTCTGCACCAGAGGCCATAGTTCTGGCAATATCTGGACCAGAGCGCAAACCACTATCCATCATTACCTTAATTTGTTCTCCATACTTCTCTGCTATTCTGGTCAATGGTCTAATTGTAGATTCACCGGCATCTAATTGTCTACCGCCATGGTTAGAAACAATGATACCATCTATTCCTAAGCGTATAGCTTTTTCAGCATCCATTTCGGACGCTACACCTTTTAGAACCAATTTGCCTTTCCACATATCGCGTATGGGTTTAATTTTTTCTTCGTTCAATCTACCTGTAAAGGTTTGGTCCATAAACTTGCCTAGTTGTTTTAAATCTAGATTTTTAGGCATATAGGGTTTTAGAGTTTCAAAATTAGGTTGGCCATGTAAAAGCGTTTTCATAGCCCATTCTGGTTTACCTAGAATTTGGAGTATATTTTTTAAACTCATATTTGGAGGCATTGCCAAACCATTTCTAATATCTCGTGGTCTAAAACCAAAAGTAGGTACATCTGATAAAATTACGAGAACGGGACATTCCGCCTGTGCAGCTCTATTAATCATGTCATCTCGTAATCTATTTTCTGTTGGATGGTATAATTGAAACCAAGCTTTACCCTCTGTAATCTCAGAAATTCTTTCAATACTACTTGTTGATACCGTGCTTAAAACAAATGGCACATTATGTTCAAATGCAGCTTTAGCTAAAATTTCTGGAGCGTTTGGCCACATTAAACCTTGTAGACCTACTGGTGCAATACCAAAAGGAGCATCGTATGTATGACCGAATAATTCGGTTTTCATATCAGAACCCGTATGCTTACTTAAATAACTAGGTGATAATTCCACCTCTCTTATTTCTGCAGTATTTTTTATAAGATTCACATCTTCATTACACCCACCGTCCAAGTATTCAAAAGCAAACTTTGGAATTTTCTTCTTTGCTTTATTTCGTAAGTCGGTAACAGAGGGGTAGTTGTTGTTTATGGCAAGTTTGGCTTTACTCATAATTCAAATATTTTGTTCGTTAATCGCCATTTTTCTCCAGGTTTAGAGTTTGGTATAGATTGTTGGTATTTCCACATCAAATTCTCCCATTCTTGGACTTTAACGTTGTTTTTATCTGCTTCTTGTTTCTTCTCAAAAGAGAATAAGGCATTGGTCTCCATAAGCATGAATAGCCGATTTTCAACCAGATAAATTTCCAGTTTTTCTATGTGAGAGTCTTTAATGCTTTCAATAATTTCTGGCCATACTTTTTTATGATGCGTAATATATTCATTTATAAGAACAGTATCATTCTTCAGGTCTAGAGCAAAACAATATTTTTGATTTTCCATTTAGTTTTGGTAGTATTTATTGGTCATATGCCCATAAAAAGCGATGATTACAAAACAGATCAAAGGTAAAATGAAGGAGAAATTTACTTCGGATAACCCTAAAATTTGAGTGTCATTCACACCAAATCCGCCAATATCAATAATTTTCCCTTGTAGCCCTGGCATTAAGGCTCCGCCTACAATAGCCATTACTAATCCGGCTGCGCCAATTTTTGATTCTTCTTCTTCTAAATTCTCTAAAGCAATACCGTAAATGGTAGGAAACATAACCGACATGCATAGCGACAAGGCTACCAAGCAGTAAAGTCCTATTTCACCCACTAAAAACATGGTTCCAAGAGATGCTGAAATAGCAGCAAAAGCATAAATTAAAAGTAATTTTCCAGATGATATGAATCTTAAAAGATAGGTGCCAATAACCCTACCTACTAAAAATAAAATAAAAGCTACAATTTGATAATTGGCAGCAGTTTCGCTATCCATACCAATAGCTTCTGCATATTGGTAAATATAGGTCCAACACATAATTTGTGCTCCAACGTAAAAAATTTGTGCAACCACACCAAAAACGTACTTTTTGTTCTTCTTCAAAGAGTTAAAAGTGTGACTTAAACTGGGTATGGAGCCATCACCTTTAGATTGTGGCATTTTACTTACTGTAATTAGTACTAATATAGCCAGTATTACCAGCCCTAAAATAACATACGGGTCTCTAATAACCATTAAATCAGAAGTTCTTATGAGCGCCTTTTTTGTTTCCGATAACGCACTGTAATTCTCTATATCGTCTGATTGTAAATTTTTAAGTACAAATTGTTGCGCCACCAAAAGCCCCAATAAAAGTCCTATAGGATTAAAAGCTTGAGCCAGATTTAACCGCTGTGTAGCTGTTTTAGGGTCTCCCATAGCTAATATATACGGATTAGCAGTGGTTTCTAAAAATGCTAGCCCAAAAGTTAAAATATATAGTCCCAAACAAAAGAACCAAAATTGTTCTGTAATGGCAGCGGGATAAAAAAGTAAAGCTCCTGTGGCATATAAAGCCAGACCAATAAGTACACCCACTTTGTAAGAATATTTTCTAACAAACAATGCTGCGGGTAGCGCCATACAGAAATACCCTCCGTAAAAAGCCATTTGTACCCAAGCCGCTTGTGAGTTAGATAGTTCTAAAACTTTTTTAAATGCCTGTACCATTGGGTCGGTAACGGCATTTGCAAATCCCCATAGCGCAAATAACGATGTAATTAAAATAAAAGGTAAAAGCGCTTTTTTGGAAACTATTGGTTTTTTATCCGTTTTCGACATTGCTGGTTGGTTTAGAGTTAGGTAATTTATTTACAATCTAGGGTAATGTTATAATGCACGATCTAAATGACTGTAACCACCATCTACAAATATTAGTTGACCAGTGGTATGACTGGATTTTTTAGATAATAAAAATGCGACCATATCTGCAATTTCCTCATCTGTAGTCATTCTATTTTCTAAAGGAATATTTTCTGTAATACCTTTTAATTTTTCTTCAGGGTTAGGTAGAGAATTTATCCATCTATCATACAATGGGGTATAACATTCGGCAACAATTACAGCATTAACTCTAATGGAGTATGGTAAAAGCTCTACCGCCCATTCTCTCGTAAGTGCATTTCTGCCTCCATTAGCCGCAGCATATCCAGAAGTTCCTCCTTGTCCGGTTACAGAAGTTTTAGATCCAATATTTACAATTGCACCTTTATTTTTTTTGAGTTGAGGTAATGCATAATGTGCCATCATATAATAATGTGTAAGATTTCTTGAAATAGATCTCATGAAATCATCATGGTTACCTTCCTCTAACCCTACAGAATCATTGACACCTGCATTGTTGACCAATCCATCAATCCTTCCAAACCTTGAAATACAACTATCAACAGCTTCCTTGCATTGTTCTGGGTTTGTAAGCTCGGCAAAAGCATAACCTGCCTGCCCACCGCTTTTTTCAATCTCTGAAATAACAGAAGCGATATTAGCTTTATTTCTTCCTAAGATGTAGGGAATTGCACCCTCTTTGGCAAGGCTAATACTTATTCCTCTACCAATACCAGATGAACCTCCAGAAACAATTATAATTTTATTTTTCAATTTTAAATCCATAGGATGGTATGTTTGATTTCTATTTAAATAGCTATTCCGTAAAAATGTAAAGCATTTAACCCCATTACTTGTTGTTGTTCTAGACTGGATAATTTCTTAATGTAAGTAGTAACTATCTCTTTGGTTTTTGAGTAATTTCCAGACAATAGGCATACGGGCCAATCTGATCCATACATGATACGATGTGCGCCGAATTCTTCGAAAACTAGATCGATATATGGGGTGAAATCTTCAGTTTTCCAGTTATGCCAATTTGCTTCTGTGGTTAAACCTGAAAGCTTGCAATACACATTGGGGAATGTTGCAAGTGTTTTAATCTCTGCTTTCCAAGATTCTATTTCCCCAGATTTTATGGAGGGTTTTGCTAAATGATTAAGTATAAATTTTTGATTTGGAAATTTTGAAACCAGTGTTTTACTATTTTTTAATTGGTGCGGATATATAAGAATATCGTACGCTAAATTTAATGGTTCTAGTTTTTTAATTCCATTATGGAACGCTTGGTCAAGCATAAAGTCATCCTTTTCTGCCTGTAAAATATGACGTACCCCTTTGAAGAGTGTATTTTGGCTAAAATATTCTAAGCGATTTTCAACCTCATTGTCACGAAGGTTTACCCAACCAACAATACCTTTGATGAACTTGTTATTTTTAGCTAAATCCAATAAAAATTCAGTTTCCTTTTCAGACTGGTCTGCCTGTATTGCAATGCAACCATCAATATTATTCGTTTTAAGTATGGGGTCAAGATCAGAAGGCAGAAAATCTCGCTGAATTATTTTCATAGTATCATCGATCCAACTATCTCTAACGGAATCATACTTCCAAAAATGTTGATGGCTGTCAATTATCATTTTGTATATGCCTTGGCTACTTGTTTAGAACTACCTAGTTTTTCTATACCTAATTCAACCACATCACCAGGATTTAAATATCTTGGAGGGTTGAATCCTAAGCCAACACCAAAAGGTGTTCCAGTTGAAATGATGTCACCTGGTAAAAGTGTCATGTATTGACTAATATAACTAACTAACTCAGGTACATTAAATACCAAATCTTCGGTGTTGCTATTCTGTAATAATTCACCATTTACCTTAAGCCAAAGATCTAAGTTATGTGGATTAGCAACTTCATCTTTAGTAGCTAAAAATGGACCAATAGGAGCAAAGGTGTCACAACTTTTTCCTTTAACCCATTGCCCTTCTTTTTCTAATTGAAATTCTCTTTCGCTATAATCGTTATGTAACATGTATCCCGCAACATAATCCATAGCATCAGCTTCTTCTACATAACTGGCTTTTTTGCCAATTACGACTGCCAATTCAACTTCCCAATCTGTTTTTTTACTGTTTTTAGGAATAATAACATCGTCATTAGGACCTACTATCGCAGATGTAGCCTTAAAAAATAAAACAGGCTCTTTTGGCACGGTCATACCACTTTCTGCAGCATGTTTTGCGTAATTTAAACCAACGCAAACTATTTTAGAAGGTTTTTTAAGGGGAGGAGCCAAGCGAGTGCTCTTGTCTATTTTTGGTAGATTTTCTGCTTTTTCATCAAGCCAAGATTTAAGTCGACTTAAGCCATCGTTTTGAAAAAAATGCTCATCATAATCTTCTCCAAAACTGGAAGTATCTGCCCACTCTCCATTTTTAAGGATTACACCTGGTTTTTCATTTTCTATTGTTCCAAATCGTATTAATTTCATGCTGTAAATTTTATCCGTTTAGTTTAATGAATCCCCCGTCTATAGGGAAATCTGTTCCTGTAATAAATGAAGCTTCGTCAGAGCAAAGATAAAGAGCTAGATCAGCTACTTCTTGTGGTTTGCCCATTCTGCCAATTGGTTGCGTTGCCGATAATTTATCGAACATTTCTTCTTCTTGACCAGGGTAGTTATTTTTTATAAATCCGTCAACAAAAGGGGTGTGTATTCTTGCAGGGGAAATACTGTTGCAACGAATCCCATCTTTAACATAATCCTTAGCAACAGAATAAGTCATGGTAAGCATAGCTCCTTTACTCATAGAGTATGCAAAACGATCATCTATACCTACGCTTGATGCAATTGATGCCATATTGATGATAACACCACCATTTTCTTTCATCTTGGGTATTAAGGCATACATACAATTATAAGGACCTTTTACATTTACATCATATATACGGTCTAAATCTGCTTCTGTCGTTTTTTCAATGTTTCCAACATGGGCAATACCCGCGTTGTTTACAAGAATAGAAACGTTATGCTTAGCTGTAATTTTATCTATGATATTAATAACTTGTTTTTGCGCGACTACGTTACAATTGTAAGCAAAAGCATTCCCACCTTGTTCCTTAATTACTTTAACGGTACTTTCCGCATTATCGGCATTTAGTTCTAAAATATGAACTGTAGCTCCCTGTGCAGCAAAAGTGGTAGAAATAGCCTTTCCTATGCCGCTACCGCCGCCAGTAATAATTACATTTTTACCTTTTAGGTTGAACTTCATGTATGTTATATTTAAATATTCTGTAATTCTTTTTTCCAAAATTCACCATCAGGAAAAGTATAGGTGTCTAAAGAATCTTCTTTCATTGTAATACTATAACCAGGTAATTTAGGGGGCATATAAGCCCCGTTTTTTATGACCACTGGCTCGTAAAAATGCTCATGCAAGTGATCTACATATTCAATTATTCTATTTTCCATGGTTCCACTGATAGCTATATAGTCTATCATGGACAAGTGTTGTACATATTCGCATAGACCAACACCGCCCGCATGTGGGCAAACAGGAATATTGAATTTAGCGGCCATTAATAAAATAGCTAAAATTTCATTTACCCCACCAACTCTACAACTATCTATTTGACAAATACCAATGGCACCTGCTTGCATAAGTTGCTTAAAGATAACTCTGTTTTGACAATGTTCGCCAGTGGCTACTTCAATTGGTTTTACTGCCTTTGCAATTTTAGCATGTCCTAAGATATCATCTGGACTTGTCGGCTCTTCGATCCACCAAGGGTTAAATTTTTTAAGCGATTCCATATTGGTAATAGCTTCATCAACATCCCATTTTTGATTGGCATCCATCATAAGCTTTAAATCATCGCCAATTTCTTCGCGAATAATTGCGGCGCGTCTCATATCATCTTTTAGGTCTGAACCAACCTTAATTTTCATATGTTTAAAACCACTTTCTTTTGCCTCTTTACAAAGACGTCTCATTTTATCGTCAGAATAACCTAACCACCCGGCAGATGTGGTGTATGCAGGATATCCTTTGTCTTCCAAATGAGCAATGCGTTCTTGTTTGGTAGCCTCTTTTTTAGATAACATTTCTAGGGCTTCTTGTGGTGTAATGGCATCGGTAATGTATGTGAAGTCAATACATGAAACCAGTTCCGCAGGGGTCATGTCTGCTAAAAGTTTCCAAAGCGGCTTCTTTTCTACTTTTGCGTATAAGTCCCAAACTGCATTAACAATGGCGCCAGTAGCTAAATGAATTACCCCTTTTTCTGGACCTAACCATCTAAGTTGGCTATCGCCAGTAATCATTTTCCAAAACGCTCCCATGTTTGCAGTAAAACTTTCGAGCGATTTACCAATAACCAAATGAGAAAGTGATTTTATGGCTTGGGTGCAAAGTTCATTACCTCTACCTATAGTAAAAGTAAGTCCGTGGCCTTCATAACCATCTGGGGCATTTGTTTTTAAAATAACGTATGCAGCACTATAATCTGGATCAGGGTTCATAGCATCAGAACCATCCAAAGATTTGCTAGTAGGAAAACGTATGTCCCTCGCTATTACATCAGTAATTATGATAGAATTTGACATTGATTAAGTTTTAATCAAAAATATCTCAATTAATACTTTAAAACCACCTAATAAAATACCAAATCTGATACTTTTTTTGCACTATAATTATAAATGCTTTTTATGTTGGCTTAAAAAGGAGGAAGGAGATTCATTTTTTATAATTCTAAACTGTCTATTGAAATTGGAAATATTTCCGAAACCACATGCATAGGCAATTGATGTAATGCTCTCTTTGTTTTCCAATAACATTTTACAAGCAAAGCCAATTCGAATTTCATTTAAAAATCTAGTAAATGGTTTGCGATGTATGGACTTGAAAAACCTACTGAATGCAGAAGCATTCATATTGGCTAATTCAGCAACGTCTTTAGAACTTATAGGTGTATGAAAGTTTTGATAAACGTATTCATAAATGATATTTAATCTTTTGTTTTCCGTTTGATGAAAAGTATTGATAAAACCGTTACTAGATAATAAGGAGTACTTTTTCGCTTGTTCAAGTGTACTTAAAATTTCAATTATTCTTGTTATTTTAATAGCAGGATTAAGACTCCTTAAGTTTATTAGTTCATTTTTTATGTTATCGGTAACATTGTGGAATTTAATTCCTTGGGATGCTTTTTTTAAAAAATGGGCTATCGGTTGCATTTCTGGCAATGACAAAAACTCTTTGCCTACAAAATTATCTTTAAAATGAACTGATACTGCTTGAGCGTTAAGATTGGAATTTTCTTCAAAATAAGCCTCGTCATTTAACCACATGTGTGGTACGTTTTTACCAATTAAAATTACTTCACCTGACTGAAATTTTTCAATACTATCGCCAACAAACCTGGTTCCAGTGCTCTTAACAATGTATACCAATTCTAGTTCTTCATGAAAATGCCAAACCTTTAAAAAGTTCTTATAATTATTTTGAGATACAGTAATGGATGTATTTCCTATACTGGATCTATCTAGTAAATGAAGTTTCATTTCATGAATTTAGTTCAAAATACAAACTATTTTCAATGTATAAAAAATATCTAATAAAAGGAGAAGGATTAAAGCTATTTCTTAGTTATAAAGCAATGAGCTACTGTAAAAAAGATTAGGGCGAAAACAACTATGTATTTTCGCCCTAATCTTTAAAAAATAAACACCACACAAAGTCTAAAACTAAATGTATTTACATCTTAATATTTTGTTTTGTCGTTTTTAGAAGCCCAGTTATTAAAAACTTCAACAGCTTCTTCCTGTAACATTTGCTTAAAATGAATCTGTCTGTCTTTCATATCGACTTCCAATTCATCGTAAATAAATTGGTCGTCAAAATTAATCGCTTTTGCATCTGCCTTGTCGCAACCATAATATACAGCTTTTGGTCTTGCCCAATAAATTGCACCAAAACACATAGGGCAAGGCTCGCAAGAGGTGTAAATAATGCAATTTGTAAGTTGAAAAGTACTTAATTTTTTACAGGCATCTCGTATTACTACCATTTCTGCGTGTGCAGTAGGGTCGTTTGTAGAGGTTACTTTATTATGACCTTCAGCAATAATTTCCCCGTCTTTTACAACTACAGCGCCAAATGGTCCGCCTGCATTAGAGTTCATTCCTTTAGCTGCCATTTCAATGGCTCTTCTCATAAAAAACTCGTGATCTTTCATCATATTCATATAATTCTAATAATATATATTGAGTAAACGGGGGTGCAAATTACGTCTTTTATATACAATTCTAGGGAGAGTTTTTTTTGAACATGAAAGGTCTTTTAGGGTAATTGTTAAAAAAATTATGAAAGATTAGGGTAATAATACGACTGAATGTTAAAACCGACCAGTTTTAAAAAGATTTAGGAGTATTATTTATTAGGTAATATTTATTGCATTTGCAGCTCCATAAAATCTACTCAACTGTCGTATGAAGTAACTCTGTTAAATTTAAAGTTTCTGCATACTGTTGATAATCAGTAATATTGGTTTTTGTTAAAATTATATATTGAAAGCAATTACGAAATATTGGTTCCTAGAAGGATTTAGCCTTTTTAAAAAGTTAGGTATGCCTTCTATGATGAAACTCTGTGATCACTTAGAAATGGATCATGTAGATAAAGGCAGTGTCATTGAAATAGGAGCAAGGGATAGAAAATGTATTTTCTTTTTGAAAAACGGATCTGTCAAAATTATGGACTCTGATAGTGACATTGTAAAGTATGTCGTGAAGAAGGGAAATATTTTTGGAGAACTATCCATTTATGATAAAGATAGCTCCTCTAAAGAAGTGGCATTAGCTTTAGAAGACGTTGTTATTTGTTATATCGAATCTGATATGATGGAGGATTTGATGGAAGAGCATAAGTCTTTAAAAAATGGCTTGCTTAAATTATATGGCCTACGCATTAGAAAATTAGAAACTAGACTTCAGGATTTATTGTATAAAGACAGTAAAACTAGAATCTCTGAATTTATTAAAGCTTATATAGAAGAGTTCGGTGAAAGTGATAAGGAAAGGGTAGTGGCAAAGAATCTTCTTTCTCACAAAGACATTGCCAACTTAACCAACTCTTCTAGACAGACGGTCAATAACGTATTAAGTACAATGCGAAAAGATAACGTCATTGATTATAATTCAAAATTTATATCATATTCACAAACCACTTTAAGTACAAACACTAAGTAAACCAACTATAATGAAAAAGTTCTCCCATTTTCTCCTAATCTTCCTTTTGGCATTAGTTACGAGTACTGTTTCTTCTCAAGAAATAGAGCAGTCCATTTATGTTACAGCCAACACATGGGATGTTTCTGATACTGAAGTGCTCTCTGAGATTTCAAAAAAATCGCAATTAGTAAATAAGCCTACCGTATTAATATTAGGAAACGCTGCACCTAAAACTGAAATAGAAAAATCATTGGATAAGCAGTTGTCTATATTATCAAATTTAGGAAGTGATGTCATTTTTATACCTGGCAATAAGGAATGGATAAATGGGTATAAAAGTGTTTCTGATATTGAAAAGTATATTCAGAAAAATAGCAAAGCCAAATTTTCTCCTGATGATGCAGAACCTATTAAACATCAAGATTTGGGGGAAAACGCAGTATTGATAACTGTAGATTCTCAATGGTTTTTAGAAAACTGGGACGATCACATTTATATTAATGAAGAATCTGAAATTCAGAATAGAACTTTATTCTTTTTAGAATTTGAAAATCGCATAAAAAAAGCACAAGGTAAAATCGTTTTTGTTGCGCTACATCACCCAACAAAAACAAATAGTAAACAAGGTTTTCTTAGTAATATCAGCGGATTCTCTACACAAGAATTTCAAAATAAGCAATACCGATCACTTAGAAACAGATTAAAGACAATTGCCATAGGGGCGGATAACGTTATCTTTTTATCAGGTCAAAGTGAAAATTTACAGTATATAAAAGGTAATGTACCTCAAATTATAAGTGGAGCAGCTGGTAAACTTGAAGCTGTAAAAAATGGCGAACAAGATGATTTTTCTATTGCTAAAAAGGGTTATGTACGTCTAGATATTACTACTAACGGTAGTGTATTGGCAAAATACTATGCTTTAGAAAACGGCACTTTTAATGAAGTTTTTAAGACAACGGTTCTTAAAAGCGAAACTGAAGATTTAGAAGTGTACAACTTCGAAAAAAATATAGGAATAACTAAATCAGCGGCTATTTATACTAAAGAAGCTGCTACTAAAAGTGGATTCTATAAAGCGCTTTGGGGTGAGCATTACCGCAAATTCTATGGTGAAGAAGTTGATGCGCCAGTTGTTTTCTTAGATACATTAATGGGAGGTTTAACTCCTTTGAAACGAGGAGGAGGGCAACAATCAAAATCACTTAGATTAGAAGATAAAGAAGGTAAACAGTATGTTATGCGCGCCTTAAAAAAGAGTACCATAAAGTTCTTGCAAGCCAATGCTTTTCAAGAAACTTTTATTGGCGATGTTTTAGACGGTACAACCGTAGATAAATTTTTAGCCGATTTTTATACAACTTCAAACCCATATACTCCTTTCGTTATAGGTGGTTTGTCTGATGCGGTTGGTGTCAATCATACTAATCCTATTTTATATTACATTCCTAAACAAGAAACTTTAGGTGTTTATAATGACGAGTTTGGTGATGAGTTATACATGATTGAAGAGCACGTGGGCGATACACAAATAGAAGCAGAGAGTTTTGGTAAACCGTTAAAAATATTAAGTACTGCTGATGTTTTACAAGAAATAAACAGATCGGGTAAATCTGTAGTAGATGAGCCTTCTTATATCCGTGCAAGAATATTCGATATGCTTTTAGGAGATTGGGACCGTCACGAAGACCAATGGCGCTGGGCGCTTTATAAAAATGAAGACGGAACGGAGTATTGCAGTCCAATACCTAGAGACCGAGATCAAGCATTTTCAAAGTACGACGGTACTTTAATTAGTTTTTTGACAAGGGTAATACCAGGGTTGCGCAAGATGCAAACTTATGATGAAGACCTTAGAAGTGTAAAATGGTTTGCATCGTCTCCTTATCATTTAGACTTAACATTTATTCATGCCTCTGGATGGGAAGAATGGGAGAAACAAACTGATCATATTCAAAAAGAACTATCAGATGCTGATATTGAAAATGCTTTTGAGGCAATTCCCGAAGAAATAAAAGGACCGGTTATCGATGATATAAAGCAGAAATTAAAAGGCAGACGAGATAATCTTAAAAAGATTTCAAAAGCGTATTACCTTCATTTGAATAAATTTCAAGTAGTTACTGGAACACAAAAAGCAGATGATTTTACAATAACAAGGCTAGCAGATGGAAAGACTTCGGTAAAAATAGACCGTAAAGATTTAGGTCTATTGAATCATACATTTTCAAGCGATATTACCAAAGAAATTTGGCTCTTCGGGTTAGATGGTAAAGATACATTTAAGGTAGAAGGAGAAGGAGATCATCCTATAAAAATTAAAATAGTTGGAGGGAAGAAAAATGATACTTACGATTTTAAGAATACTCGGAAAGTAAAATTATACGATTATAAGGATAAAGAGAATACAATTGTAAATAAAAGATCTAAAAAATGGTTGGTAAATGATTATGAATTAAATAATTACGATCATAAAAAAGTAAAATATAATTTTAATCAGTTGTTACCTATAATAGCATTTAATCCGGATGACGGAGTGAAATTAGGAGTTATAAGTAATCATACATCATATAGTTTACAACGCAATCCATTTACGTATAAACACAGTATCAATGCAGCATATTATACCAGTACGTCAGGTTTCGATTTGTCGTATAAAGGTGAATTCTCAAATATATTTCATAACTGGAATTTTGGGTTAGAAGGTTTATATACAAGTCCTAGTTTTTCAGAGAATTTCTTCGGCTTTGGAAATGAAACGCTTTATGATGCTGATGAGGAAGATTTAGATTTTAATAGAATTAGAATTAGTAAATTTAAAGCAGCGGTTTCATTACAATGGGAAGGTATTAACGGAGGTTCTTTCTATTTTAAACCTTTAATAGAATCTTTTGAGGTTGATAATACAGAGGATCGTTTTGTAGCACAACTACCACAGACTAATACAATTTTTGATAGGCAAACCTATGCAGGTGTAGAAACTGCTTATAATTTCAAAAATAAAAACAGTGCCGCTTTTCCTACCTTAGGATTGGATGCAGGATTGACCATAGGTTATAAAACGAACATAGATAATACCGACGCAGATAACAGTTTTGCATACATACAACCACAATTAGTCATTGATCATAAATTAACCAAAAGCGGAAGTATAGTTTTTGCGACAAAGATTGCAGGTGAAGCATTGATTGGTGATGATTTTGAGTTTTACCATGCAGCAACTATTGGTGGTATCAAAAGTTTAAGAGGATTTAGAAACGAAAGATTTACGGGAAAACAATCTTTTTATCAGAATACAGATTTGAGGTTTCCTTTAGGAGGGTTAAGAACCAGCCTTGTACCGTTTAGATTTGGACTTACCGGTAGTTTCGATTATGGTAGGGTTTGGGTTGAAGATGACACTTCTAATAAATGGCATAATTCGGTAGGTGCGTCAGCTTGGCTTATAGGAGCCGAGGCATTTACGGTAAATCTAGGATATTTTAATAGTGTAGATGGGGGGCGTATAGTCTTCGCACTAGGCTTTTCATTTTAACTAAAAAAACACAACCAATGAAAAAACCAATAGTAATTGCCCAAGTAAGTACACTTGAAAACAAAAAGCCAGAACACGCATTAGTAAATGGTTTGGATTTAGTTATTGTAAAATTTGATGATGATATTTCTGTATTGTACGGTAGATGTCTGCATAGAGGGGCATTAATGTCAGATGGTCATGTTGATGGTCATAACCTTATTTGTGGTGTTCACGGTTGGGATTATAGAGTAGATACTGGAGTTTCAGAATACAATAATGCAGAGGTATTACAAAAGTTTACTACCAAAATAGAAGGGGATAGTCTTTTTGTAGATGAAGAAGAGATAGATGCTTATTTAGTAGACAGTCCGCAGCCATTTAATAGAGATGCTTATTTGGGTGCTTACGCAGATACCCACCCTGAAGAAACAGAACCATATACAGGGTATATAAAAGAATTAGCCACAAACGGACTCAAAAATTTAGGTCACCACGGAGCTTCAGCTTCTATGGGAGTAGATAGAAATACGTTGCCAAAATGGAGCGATATACAGTTTTTGCCTGCTCAATTGGCAAGCAGACCTTTGTTAGATGAAGATGCCGTAGCAACAAAGGTGGTTATTGGTCCAAAAGCCAAAAAGCCTTTACATTTAGATATTCCACTTTTTGTTAGTGATATGAGTTTTGGCGCATTGTCTAGAGAAGCTAAAATAGCTTTATCTAAAGGTGCGCAATTAGCAGGTACAGGTATTTGTTCAGGAGAAGGTGGAATGTTACCTCATGAACAAGAGAACAACAGTAAGTATTTCTACGAACTAGCCTCAGCAAAGTTTGGATTTTCTTGGGATAAGCTAGACAAAGTACAGGCGTTCCATTTTAAAGGCGGACAAGGAGCAAAAACAGGAACTGGCGGTCATTTGCCTGGAATTAAAGTTAGCAAAGAAATTGCAGAGGTAAGAGGGTTAAAAGAAGGTGAGACAGCAATTTCACCAGCAACTTTTCCAGATTTTCATGGTGTAGATGATTTTAGATCTTTTGCAGAAAAAGTAAGAGAACGTACGGGTGGTATTCCAATTGGGTTTAAAATTGCAGCTAGTCATATAGAAAAAGACATTCAGTTTGCATTAGATGTGGGTGTAGATTATATCATTTTGGATGGTAGAGGTGGGGGAACAGGTTCTGCACCGACCATATTAAGAGATAATATTAATGTACCTACAATTCCTGCTTTAGCAAGAGCAAGAAAATATTTAGATAAAGTTGGTGCTACAGAGGTAACCTTGGTAATTACAGGAGGTTTACGTATTGCAGAAGATTTTGGAAAAGCACTTATGTTAGGAGCAGATGCTATTGCCGTATCCAATTCTGCTTTACAGGCTATCGGTTGTTTGGGTATGCGTGCTTGCGGTAGTAACAATTGTCCGGTGGGTATTGCAACTCAGAAAGAATCATTGCGAAGTAGATTGATTATTGATTCTTCGGCGAAACAATTACATAACTATTTTGATGCCACAAATAACCTTATAAAAGTTATTGCAAGAGCTTGTGGTCATGATGATATTTCAAAATTCAATTTTGATGACTTATCTACTTTCAATCATGATATGCATCGTTTAACAGGAATTAATTATGGCGGTGTTAACCCCTAAAAACAAAATATAGATGGAAAAAATGATGCACTTAGCAGCACAATATTTAGCAGCTGCAGGAATAAGTTTTGTAGAGAAAAAGACAGATGATAGCCACACTAATCTTGGATGGTCTATTGGTAAGCAACGTCTAGAAACTCACCCGTTATCAACAGATGGAGATGTATTAACCTTAAACTACAATACCTTTTCTTTGGAGTGGAATTCTCCTGAGAACAATGCTTCTTTTGCGTTGGATGGAAAAACACATCAACAAGTATTAGAATGGCTAGCAAGTTCTGCAGATTCATTTTTGGGTAAGAAGTATACCTATGATTTTCATTACGACTTGCCGTATTCAATTGATGATTCTTTCACCTTTAAGCTCGATGCTTTAAAATTAAAAGAGCTTGCGGATTTAAGATCATTGACGCAATCTAGTTTAGAAAAGACACTTGCCGTAAATGGTTTAGAATCAGATATTCGTATTTGGCCTCATCACTTCGATTCAGGTGCTTATGTTATAATTTCTGATGATTTGGCTATTGGCTTTGGTTTAGCTGTACCCGATACGATGATCAATGAGCATTATTTTTATATAAGCGGATACAAAGGTCACGATGGCATAGAAACATCAAGTTTTGATTCACTTTCATTAGGTGAATGGAAAAATGAAGGTTTTAAAGGAGCTGTTTTACCCGCTACAAAAATTAAAGAGGAACAAGCGATACAGTTTTTCACAGAAGCTATTAATATCTATAAAAAGTAAAAATGCAGGTAACCAGTCTTTCCTTAGAAGCCTTTAAAGAGATGGATTATTGGGCGGTTGAAAAATACAACCTGTCCATTGAATTGATGATGGAAAATGCAGGGCTTCAACTAGCAAGATTAGTAGCTAAGAGAGCATCTGAAACCTCAGTTATCACTATAGGTGTTGGTAATGGAAACAATGGAGGAGGCGGACTAGTAGCTGCTCGTAGACTTGCTGCTTGGGGATTTAATGTGAATTTAGACTTGGTAGTGCCAATTACCAAAGACTTGCCAAAAGCACAATTAGAAAGAGCGTTGTTATTTGGAGCTAAAGAAGGTATTCCAAAAATAACAGATATTTGGGTAGATGGATATCTAGGATTCTCACAACGATTACCCTTGTCAGATGCTTTTGTAAAAAGTATTGAATTAGCCAACGAATCATCGGCGTTTAGAATATCATTAGACATTCCCGTTGGTATTTCTAAAGATGGAAAGTTATCAGGATTTAAAGCCAACCAAGTAATGACCTTGGCAGCTCCTAAAACCATTTTAGAAAAATTACCAAGCGGAGTAGAAGTGTTTGTAGCTGATTTAGGAATTCCAGAATCGGTTTATGAGCATTTTAATATTAAGATGCCTGATTTTAAAGAACATCAGTTGATAAAGATAAAATAACCTGAAAAAACCCGACCCATGGAAAAGAAAGTAGTGTGGCATAAAGTGTTAGATAATAAAAAAAGATTGGCAGAAGGTCGTGTAATGACCGTTACTGCTGCTCATAAAGGTATTTGTCTAACACATTTTAAAGGCAAATTTTCTGCTCTGGATAATAAGTGCCCACACCAAGGTGGTCCTTTGGGAGAAGGTTCTATAGAAAACGGATTATTACGTTGCCCGTGGCACGGTTGGGATTTTGACCCTTGTACAGGTGTGCCGCCAGGTGGTTTTGATGATGGTATTGAAACTTTTCCAACAAAGGAAGAAGGTGATGAAATTTTTGTAGGTATCGAAGAGGAAGAGAAACACGCAGAAACTATTTCTGACGTGATGATAGAGACCATGATAAACTGGGGCGTTAATACTGGTTTTGGCATGGTAGGTCATTCTAACTTAGGAGTTGCCGATGCCATGATGCGTCAAGAAAAGAAAGGGAATTTTAGATTTTTTGGAATACGTCATGAAGGCGCTGCAGCATTTGCGGCATCCGCTTATGGTAAACTAATGGGGAAACCTGCAGTTTGTTTTGGTATTGCGGGTCCAGGTGCTACCAATATGTTTACGGGCATGTGGGATGCTAAAGTAGACCGCTCACCAATGCTGGTTATTTCTGGTCAGGTGAATACACAAGTACTGGGAACAGGTGCTTTTCAAGAAGTAGATTTAGTAGGTGCTTTTCAAACGGTAGCCAACTTTAATCATAGTGTGCAACAAAACTCTAAGCATAGTGAGTTAATGAGCTTGGCAATTAAAAGTGCACTTATAAATAGAGATGTATCTCATATTACTTTCCCAGATGAGGTTGCGTTTATGCCAAAGCCAGAGAATGAAAAAGCACAAACTCCCGAAAATAGAATTACACCTTTCAACATTTCTCCGCCACGACAAATGGTAGCGAAAGCGGTGGGTATGATTACGGAATCTGAACGACCTGCAATAATTGTGGGGCATGGAGCACGTTTTCAAATGGATGCTATTGTTGCATTCGCAGAAAAATTAAATTGTCCGGTAATCACCACCTTTAAAGGAAAAGGACAAATTTCTGACCATCATGAATTAGGTTGTGGTGTGTTAGGGCGAAGCGGAACACCTATAGCTTCTTGGTTTATGAACGAAAGTGATTTGCTCATTGTATTTGGAGCTTCGTTTTCTAACCATACAGGTATCACACCTAAAAAAACTATTATACAAGTCGATTATGACCCTGCAGCTTTAAGTAAATTTCATAAAGTTGATGCTGCTCTTTGGGGGGAGATTTCTGAAACGTTGACGATAATAGAAGAACAAACGGAAGGAAAAATAAATACGATAGATAGGCGACCAGAAATTGCAAAACGATGGGAGATTTGGCAAGAAGAAAAAGCAAGTAGGTTAGAAGATGAAAGTACCGTTGGTTTAAGTTCAATTGCTGTATTTGATGCTATGAATAAAGTAGTTCCAGATAATGCTGTTATTGCTGTAGATGTTGGTAACAATACCTATTCTTTTGGGCGTTATTTTGAACCAAAAAATCAATCAGTCTTAATGTCGGGTTACTTGGGTTCAATCGGTTTTGCGTTGCCAGCGGCAATGGGCGCTTGGGCAGCTCAAGGTAACGAAAGACCTATTTGGTCAGTTTCCGGTGATGGTGGCTTTGGTCAGTATTTAGGTGAAATGATGACGTTGGTAAAATACAATATGAATATTAAGCATGTGCTTTTAAACAACTCAGAAATTGGTAAAATTTCAAAGGAGCAAAAAGCGGCTGAATTAGATGTTTGGAAAACTTCTTTACACAATGCAAATTTCGCAAAATATGCAGAGAATTGTGGGGCACTTGGTATTAGGGTTACCAAAACAGAAGAATTAATACTTGCTTTAGAAAAACTAAAAGCACACGATGGTCCGGCATTACTGGAGATAATCACTGATGCTAATTTGATTTAAAAAGAAATTCATGCTCCAATCGTTTAGTATCATATTTTTAATTGCTGCGTTTTTTAGTTACATCAACTATAAGTGGTTAAAGCTGCCATCAACCATCGGGTTAATGATTTTGGCTTTGTCATTAGTGGTACTAATCACATTAACAAAAAATATATTTCCAGCATTTTATCTTTACTTCTGCGATTTAGTAATCAATACAGATTTTAGAAGCCTGCTAATGGACGGTATGTTGAGTTTCTTGCTTTTTGCGGGGTCTCTACACGTGAACATAGATGACTTGAAAAAAGAGCGAAAATCCATACTATTGTTTGCAACGTTAGGAGTTCTTATTTCTACAACTATAGTCGGCTTTTTAACCTATTATCTTGCTCAATATTTATCCATAGAATTACCACTTATGCACGCCTTGCTTTTTGGAGCATTAATTTCACCAACAGACCCCATTGCTGTAATGGCTATTTTAAAAAAGGCAAATATTCAGAAAAGCTTAGGTGTTAAAATTGAGGGTGAATCTTTATTTAATGATGGTATTGGGGTAGTGGTATTTTCTGGTTTGCTAATTGTTGCGCGTTTAGATGAAAATAGTAATGAATCATTAAGTAGTAGTATTGGCGAACTATTTTTAATGGAAGCCGTTGGCGGAATTATCTATGGTTTGGTTTTAGGTTTTATAGGATATAGAGTTATTAAATCGATTAATGAAAATCCGCAATTAGCGGTACTAATAAGTTTAGCCATTGTTATAGGTGGCTACGCAATAGCCTCTGTACTTCATGTTTCTGGACCTTTGGCTATGGTGGTTTCGGGTATGGTCATAGGTAATAAAATTAATATAGCATCAAATAAAGGAATGACCCGGAAAATGCTGAATAATATTTGGGAAGTTCTAGATGATGTTTTCAACGCTATTCTATTTGTTTTAATAGGGCTATCGATACATCTTCTCAAATTTGATTCGTTATATCTAACATTGGGCTTCTTGTCTATATTCGTGGTACTTTTGGCTCGTTTTATATCTGTATTATTACCGTATAGCTTACTTAAACATGAAGAAAGTAAACCTATAAAAACAGTAGCTATTTTAACCTGGGGTGGTTTGCGTGGTGGTATATCTATAGCGCTGGCACTTAGTTTGTCAGAAGACCTTTCTGCAGAAATTATATTGTATATAACCTATGTTGTCGTACTGGTGTCCGTACTTGTACAAGGGTTGAGTGTCGGTAAAGTAGCAAAAAAAATATATAGCTAGTAAAATTATTTAATGATGGACGAATCAGAAAAAGTAATAAAAAAGCAGGAAAAAGCGATTGATAAGCAATTGATTGCCGAATTAGGTATTGATAAGGAGAAACTGAAAGAATTAAAGAAGAAGCTTTCAAAAGTTGAACCTCGTTCAGAACGTGGAGCAGAAACGTTGTTTCGTTTGGTGTCTAAAAATCAGTATACCTTGAATACAATGATCGATAGAAAATCGAACATTCTTATTTCCATCAACGCACTTATTCTTTCTATAATTCTAGGTACCGTATTAAGTCAATTAGATAAAGACCCGCATCTTATATATCCGGCAATTATAATGTTGGGAACCAATCTCATTTCTATAGCATATGCAGTATTTGCGACCAGACCAGAACTTACACACGGCGATAAGGGGACTAATAACCTTTTGTTCTACGGTAATTTTAATACTATGAATGAGGAAGAGTATACTGAAGGGCTTACGAGTTTAATGTATAAGGGAGACGAACTTTATAAGACTATTGCAAGAGATACGTTTCATTTAGGTAAGACTATAGATAGAAAGTTTAAACTGCTTAGAAACTCTTTTCATGTTTTTTTAGTAGGTATTATTTTAGCAGTGATAGGATTTATAGCTTGCCATATTATGTTTGCTATGTAGTCTTAATCTAATAGTTCAGTGTTTGTTTTGATTCTAAAACAACGCTCTTCTCCTAGGTAAAGCGGATTCCCATGCTTTTCAGACCAAAATCCGTCTAGAATATCTTTACTGACGCATTGGTAAACCGCAACACCTTTGTAAACATTGTCGTCTTCGCCAGAATATCTAAAATTTATAACGAGAATATTGTTCTTAAAGAACCCTGTGCCTGCTTGCTCTTGGTTAGTGTTAATAGTCCACTTGGCAACTACCCTAGTATTCTCGTCCAATGATAAAACTAGCCTTCCTTTATAGTCATGTGATTCTTCATCTTGGTTGCTACCAATAATGTTGTACTCCCCAACTAAATCTTGAATATTCATGTGATGCGCTATTATAGCGAAAATATCAAAAAATTAATAAATATTTTTTTTGATTTTGCTTAAAAAGGATAGCCTGTCTTTTATAGTTTTTAAATTTAATTTAAACAGATAATTTTCTTTAGAAATTTTTAAAATCCATAAATTTAGAAAAACTTCAAAATGGTCTTAACTATAAAAGATGCGACGTTTACGGGTGATATTTTAAATCAAATAGAGATTGCTGTTAAAAATGAACGAACTACGGTCAAAGAATTAATATCTGCTAGAGTAGAATCTGAGGTAAACACGTACAATAAAAATCTTCCTGAATATTTTAAAGGTTTAATTCAGCCAAGTGAAGCTGAAAAAACATTAAACGGGTTTAGATTAAGAAAACGTGACAAACAGATAGATATAGAAAACAGATTTTGGTTGCTTTAGATGCCTTTCAAAAGAACGGTTATTTTATACTTATTGACAATAAACAAGCTGAAGATTTAGAACAAGAAGTTTTGGTATCTAAAACCACAGAAATTGCTTTTGTAAAGCTTACACAATTAGTAGGAGGATAGACTATGAAAGATATTATCAAGAAATTGTTTGGGGTGAATAACGACATTGAAAGTAAGTTAGAAATTAGTCCAGAGGTAATCAGTTTTCGTAAAGAATTTTTTGAAGAAGCCTTAGAATATAAAGATGGATATTCGGTTAAATTAACCGATATACCCAAGTATAAAGAACTCAAAAAGATGCTGTCTTCTTTTAGAAAAGAATTTATTTTTGATTTAATCTATCTCAAAAACGGTCAAACCAAAACAGATTTGGGAGATGATGGGTACTTTTTAAAAGACACCGCTAAAAATGTATTGAGTTTATTAATTAGGGCTTCAGATATACATTTTAATGATGAGGAAATCTTAGAAATTATAAATGGTTTTATGCATGGTAGCGAAGGACACTTATATAGCTTCAATTGGCCTATAGTACCGTTGGTAGGTAAAATAGAGAAAGAAGTACAGAAAACGGGAGTATCCCCAGAATTAAGGTCTACTTTAAATAAGGTGCAAAAAGCGATTACTAAAGGAAATTATTTATCTGCAGACGACATAAGACTGGGTACTAGAGTTTCAAACATTGGTAAAAATTCCTCGGAATTTGAGGTGGATCGTAACGATCCTTTGGGTAATAGTATTTATGAAACTATTACTTCTTTAAAAGAAAGTGATCAAGAGGTTTTTAAAGAATTATTAGAACACTTTTCTAAAGGAGGGGGAAAGAGTATGCCTGCCAACTCCTGGTTAAAAACATCTGGTGATTTAATTGCTAAAGTAGGTGTGGGCAAGGTAAAACCAAGTTTTATTAAATGGATAGAAGATACCTTAGATCTTTTTAGGCAGATACATAAAAATCAAGAATATGAGTTCGATTTTATTGCAGATAAGAATATTCAAATATTAAGGTCTGCTGTTTGGTCTAGTTCTGTAATAAATGATGATGAGCTAAACCAAATAATAGAGGTTTTAGGGTTGTTGAGTTATAAGAAATTAAGGAATTTTGGCGCGCTAAGCGCTAAATTAGGTAATGGTTGTATTTATTCTTTTTCTAAGCTTCCATATCAAGATGGTATTTCTAGACTTACTAAGTTTAGAATGAAAATTAAATATCCTTCAGTACAATCAATAATTACCAAAGCAATTGAGCGTGTAGCAAAAGCGGAAGGTAAGACTATGTATGAAATTGAAGAATTGGCTGTTCAGGATTTTGGTTTGAATTCGGACTTTCAGCTAATTCAAAAATTTGGAGAATACACAGCTATTGGTACAATTGAAAACAGTTCTAGTTTTAGTTTACTTTGGGAAAATGAAAGCGGCAAGAAGATAAAATCCATTCCGAAATTTGTCAAGGATAATTTCTCTGTAGAATTAAAAGAGTATAAGAAAAAGATAAAAGATATACAGTCAAACCTTACGGCTCAGAAAAGTAGAATTGAAAAGATATTTTTAGCTAAACGTGAATGGGATTTTGAACAATGGAAAAAGTTGTATTTAGATAATAATCTATTACGATTTTTTGGAACTAAATTAATTTGGAACTTCAAGATAGATGATAAAACTACAAGTGTCATTTATGAAAATAATGAGTTTATAGATGTTGATGAAGTAATCTTAAAAAATTATAAAAATGCCAAAATTACATTATGGCATCCTGTTAATTCTTCTATAAACGAAATTCAATCTTGGCGAAGATGGTTAGAGAAAAATGAAATAAAACAACCATTTAAACAAGCACATAGAGAGTTATATATTGTAACAGATGCAGAAAAAAACACGAATACATATTCCAATAGATTTGCGGCACATGTTTTAAGGCAACATATATTTATTGCGCTGTGTAGGGAGCGTGGTTGGGCATATACACTACAAGGTCAATGGGACTCTCATAATACACCTGTTTTAAAAATAGCTGCATGGAAATATCGTGTAGAGTTTTGGGTAGAAGGTATACAAGATTCTGCCAATGATTCGGGAATTTTTAACTACTTACAGACAGATCAGGTCCGTTTTTATGATGTGGAGAGTCAAGTAGAAATGGATAAAGTTCCTGCTATTGTTTTTTCTGAAGCTATGAGAGATATAGACCTTTTTGTAGGGGTAACCAGTATTGGGGCAGACCCAAATTGGCGAGATGGAGGAGAAGAAAGATTTCATGGATATTGGTCAGATTTTTCATTCGGTAACCTTGCTGTAAGTGGTCGGGAAAGAAAAGAACTTCTAGAAAATATTATTCCAAAGCTAAAAATAGCTGATCAATGCTCTTTTGAAGGTAATTTTCTTGTAGTTAAGGGAACTATCAGAATTTACAAAATACATTTAGGTAGTGGTAATATTCTAATGAAACCTAATGATCAATATTTGTGTATTGTAGCAGATAGATCAAAACGTGCTAACGAAGTCTTTCTTCCTTTTGAAGGAGATTCCACATTATCTGTAATTCTAAGTAAAGCTTTAATGCTTGCAGATGATACAAAGATTAAAGACAGAACTATTATTAGCCAAATTAAAAATTAGAGGGATAGTGGGTAATTTACGATTTGAATTAAATCAATTTTAAATTGGTCACAAGCAATTTACTTTATACATATTAAAAACAATGATGAAAATGAATTTAGTGAAGGCAATTGTAACATGTATATCAATTTTAGCTTTTATAGTACAGGGTAGTGCTCAAGAAAAGGAGTATGAAGAGAACCAACCGTATTCTTCTTATTGGTTTGTGGAAGACCTTTTGAAGTGGTCACCTGAAAACGATAAGGACGCTAAGTTTAATGTAAGTCATGTTTCTTTGGCGGATCGTTTTTTAAATGATAGCATTAATTTGAATGCTGATACCCAAGAGATTCCTGGTGTTATAGCTTTAATGGCGCCGCATACAACTAATTTCCATCCGTCTCAGGGCTTTTCTACAGTTAAACAATATGCGTTCCCATTTTGGCAATACATAGATTATTTTGTGCAATGGGGAGGGTCGGCAAACGAAGGTATTATTGTTACGCCAACTTCTTTTTGGACAGATGCTGCACATAAAAATGGAGTTAAGAGTATTGGTACTGTTTTTTTTCCACCTAATGTGTATGGCGGTAAAGAAAAATGGGTCTATGAGTTTCTAGTAAAAAATGATGATGGAAGCTTTCCAGTGGCCGATAAACTAATAGAAGTAGCTAATGCTTATAATTTCGATGGATGGTTTATTAATCAAGAAACATATGACTTGGTAGGGGATATGGGCGATTTAATGCAGCAATTCGTATCCTATTACAGGGAAAAATCCACTTTAAAGTTGGTTTGGTATGATGCTATGATAGATGACTCTAGGGTAATCTGGCAAGATGAACTCAATAACCATAATCAAATGTATTTCCAAAATGACGATACAAATATGTCTGATGTATTCTTTATTAATTTTAGGTATAACGAAGTTAACTTAGAAGACAGTAAAGCCTTAGCAAGACAACTGGGGAGAAGTGAGTGGGAATTGTTTGCAGGTATAGATATTCAATCTAAAAGTTTTAAGACTCCCGTAAAATGGGATATGTTGTATAAAGATGGTCAGCCTAATAATACTTCGATTGGGTTGTACTGGTCTAATTCTACTTTTGATATATCAGAAACAAAGACTCCAGAAGATGTATATAGTAATGAGCAAAAATTCTGGAATGGCGGTCCTACTATAGAAACCAGATTTGGAGAAAGTACTTGGTTGGGCTTCTCAGATTATTTTACTCCCCGTAGCGTAGTAAATGAATTGCCATTTAAAACCAACTTTAATTATGGACTTGGAAGGTTTTATAATGAGAAAGGGAAAACTGTATCAAATAAAGAATGGCATAATCTAAGTATTCAAGATGTATTACCAACTTGGCAATTTCAAGTAGATAGTACAAAGGTAAAGGCAACGATTAGTTTTGATGATAGTTATGAAGGTGGCAGCAGTTTATTCTTTGAGGTTATTGAAGATGCTGAAATTCCTTTATACAAAACAAAAATTGTTCTTGACAAAGCTGTAAAAGTTGAGGTTGTTTCAAAAGCAACTGACAACTTAGACTTAGACTTAGAATTGTATTGTCAACTATCTAATGGCGAAATATTGATTTTTCCGTTGAAGAAATCTAGTAGATGGAGTACAAACATTTTTTCTATACCAGCAAACAAAAATGTACAGCTTTCTGAAATTGGCGTAAAAACAAAAGGTAAGGGTAGTGCATTTCTGGGAGAGATTTCTTTATATAATAAGAAAGAAACAAAACCATCCACTTCGTCATTTACTGCGGAGATATTTGTAAAAGAAAAGAAGGCTGAATTGTATATTCATTTTAATGAAGTTCAAGAAAATATTTATCACAATATCTATTATATAAACGCCAATAATGAAAAAGTGTGGTTGGGTAAAACAGCGTCACAAGATTTCTATATTTCTGATGTATCTACTAATAATGGAAAAATTAATTTAATAACTCAATCTGTCGGTTTAGGTGGTGAAACAGGAAAAATAGTACGTAAAGTACTCGTTGTTTCGAAAAACTAAAACCTTAATTAAAGGGTGAAGATCTGATGCTTCTGTTTATGTGGATTCTGCTATATATTTGATAGGAAACCTGTTAAGATTAAAGAATAAATTTGTTAAAATTTACCTTAAGAATAATAGTCTATTATTTTTAAAATTTTCATATGGCCAATCATGAAATAAATAATTATCAAAATAATTTTAGAGGATTATTTTTATAGTTGATCTCAAATTTCTCTTCAGGTATAGGAGTTTAATTTATTGAAAATCAATTTATTAAAATGGTTTTAGTACATTTTGTAATTTCCTCATTTCTGGTCTAAAAATACAATTGTTGATAACCCTGTTAAAAGCTTAACAGGTAAAACATGAAATCAAGACGATTTATTTTTGACCTTTATACCTCTCTAACTAAGTATATCATTAACTTTTTTTTAACATGAAAATATCCGAAGTCATTAAAAGGGATTTCACCACGAAACCCTTCCATTTACACAAGATTACTAATGCCATTTTAAAGGCTATGACGGCTGTTGAACATGGTGGACCTGGTGAGGCTGAAATAATATCAAATAATGTTCATTTAGCACTCTTAGAAAGAAAGCAAGCTGATGATAATTATATACCTACTGTAGAGGAGGTTCAAGATTTTGTTGAAAATAAATTAATGGAAGGTGGTTATTTCGATGTAGCCAAGGGGTATATCCTTTATCGAAATGAACAAGCACAAAGAAGAAAGTCTAATGTCTTTGAAAAGCGTGTTAATCTTAAGCCATATGAATACCCTGCGTTGTATGATTATGTATCAGCAATAAGACACTCGTATTGGATACATACAGAATTCAACTTTACAAGTGATATTCAAGACTTTAAAACAGGGTTAAATGATATTGAGAGAAACGCGATAAAGAACACGATGTTGGCAATTTCTCAAATAGAAGTTGCGGTTAAAAGTTTTTGGGGAGATATCTATCACAAAATGCCTAAACCAGAAATAGGTTCGGTAGGTGCGACTTTTGCGGAAAGTGAAGTTAGACATCATGATGCATATTCACATTTGTTAGAGATATTAGGGTTAAACGAAGAGTTTAAAAATTTAAAGAAGAAGCCTGTAATAATGAAAAGGGTTCATTATTTAGAGACAGCCCTTAAGAACTCTAAGAGTGAGAACAATCAAGAATATGCAGAGTCAGTTTTATTGTTTTCATTATTTATAGAGCATGTGTCTTTATTTTCTCAGTTCTTGATAATTATGGCTTTTAATAAGCACAAGAATATGTTTAAGGGCATCTCTAATGTGGTAGAGGCAACCTCTAAAGAAGAACAGATTCATGGAGATTTTGGTATTGATATCATTAATATCATTAAGGATGAAAACCCTACATGGTTCAATAAAGAATTTCATGGTACTGTACAAGAAATGTGTAAGGAGGCATTCTTATCGGAAAGTGATATTATAGATTGGATTTTTGAAGCCGGTGAAATTGATTTCTTACCTAAGAAGTTAGTGAAAGAATTCATTAAAAAGAGATTTAACGATTCTATAGAGAGTATTGGAATTGAAAAAATATTTGACGTAGACGAAGAATTACTATCGCAAACAGAATGGTTCGATGATGAAATTATCGGGACAAAACATGGCGATTTCTTCGTAAAACGCTCTATCAACTACAGCAAAAGAACACAAAGTATAACCAGTGACGACTTATTTTAAATGAACGATTCAAAAATTAATTTAGAGAGCAGCATACTAGAAGAAACAAAACTGAATGGTTCTAACGAGCTGGTACAAGCTAGAAAAGAAGCTTTAAAAAGTTTAGTTAAAGACAAAGAAGAAGGTTTTAAGTGGTTAAATGAAGATAGCCGTAACTTTTTAGGTTCTGGTTATTTGTCTCCAGGGGTGTCTGCAGAAACTCGTATTCGTGAAATTGCTGATAGAGCAGAAAAAATATTGAACATGCCTGGTTTTTCAGACAAGTTCTACGGTTACATGAGTGAAGGTTTTTACTCATTGGCGTCACCAGTTTGGTCTAACTTCGGAAAAGAAAGAGGATTACCAATTAGCTGTTTTGGATCGAACATATCTGATGATATGGGTAATATTTTATATACTCAATCTGAAGTAGGTATGATGTCTAAGTTAGGTGGTGGTACATCTGGTTACTTTGGTAACATTAGACATAGAGGAGCAGAGGTAAAAAATAATGGTAAAGCTTCAGGAGCTGTACATATTATGCAGCTTTTTGAATCTATGGTAGATGTAGTAAGTCAAGGCTCTGTTCGTCGTGGTCGTTTTTCACCATACTTACCTGTAGAGCATGCAGATATTAAAGAATTCTTAGAAATAGGTACCGAAGGTAACCCTATTCAAGAGCTAACTCATGGTGTTACTGTTACCAATGAGTGGATGCAAGAAATGGTAGATGGCGATAATGAAAAGCGTTCTATCTGGGCAAAAGTATTACAAAGAAGAGGAGAGATGGGCTATCCATACATCTTCTTTAAGGATAATGCTAATAATGGTGCGGCAGATGTTTATAAAGAGAAAGGACATAAAATTCATGCAAGTAACCTTTGTACTGAGATTATGTTACCGTCAAGTGACGAGTGGTCGTTTGTATGTGTATTGTCTTCAGTAAACGTACTTCATTATGATAAATGGAAAGATACAGATGCAGTAGAAACAATGGTATTCTTTTTAGATGCTGTAATTACTGAATTCTGCGAAAAATTAGAAGCTTACCGTGATTCTGAAAGTCGCGAGGATCGCCAAACCTTCATGTTCATGGAACGTGCATATAACTTTGCAAAAGATAACCGTGCATTAGGTTTAGGTGTATTAGGATGGCATTCTTTATTGCAATCTAGAATGTTACCATTTAATAGTCAAGAAGCTTATAATTTGAATAGTGAAATATTCAAAACAATAAAAGAAAAGTCATACAGTGCTTCAGAAGAGTTAGCCGATAAATTTGGTGAGCCTGCGGTATTAAAAGGTTATGGTAGAAGAAATGCTACGTTGAACGCTATTGCACCAACTACGTCTTCTGCATTCATATTAGGTCAGGTTTCTCAAGGTATAGAGCCAATTTGGTCAAATACGTACGTGAAGGATATCGCAAAAGTAAAGACTACGATAAGAAACCCTTTTTTAGTAGATCTTTTAGAGGAAAAAGGAATGAACACTACAGAAGTATGGCATAGCATTCGTGATTATGATGGTTCTGTACAGCATTTAGAATTCCTTTCAGATTTAGAGAAAGATGTATTTAAAACCTATTCTGAAATAGATCAGATGGATATTATCTATCAAGCTGCAAACAGACAAAATCATATTGATCAAGGTCAGTCAGTGAATATCATTGTTCACCCAGATATGCCAGTAAAAGAAATCAATAAGATTCACGTTACTGCTTGGAAATTAGGGTTGAAATCATTGTACTACCAACATAGTATGAATGCAGCACAGAAATTTAAGCAAAAGAAAGATTGTGCTAGTTGTGAAGCATAATATTTCGGTAGACTAGAAATAGTTATAATATATAGTACATCTGGTGTATTAGCAAAGTGTCATTACTTTTCTAATACACCAGATTTTTTTTGTTTGAATAAGTAGCGTAAACAACTATTAAATTTATTATTTCCATTTTAAAAAGGGATGACTATGTTAAATTTTCAGTTAGATTAATCCTTTTTATTTTTTTATTGTCAAATAGAAATGCTTCGTTTGCGTTAAATCATGTTTTCTGTTAAAGGAAAGGGGAAAGGTGCTAAAACCTTGTTAAATATGACTTAATATATACCCAAAATTGGTGATTAGGTTTAGATTTGTTAGTAACCAAACAACCAAATTCCATCCTCAAACCCTATGAAAACAAAATACATTGTTTACAGTGTTTTGCTAATTGGAATTATCGCGCTAATTGTCTACCGCGTTAATGCAAATAGCGAAATAGGAGAACCAAAATCTTCATCAGAAATTACAACAGCTACAACAGTTAAAGGGTTGGTTCTGTATCCACAGAAATTCAACGATAACATTTCGCTTTCTGGCACCGTTGAAGCCAATGAGCAAATAGAGATTAGAAGTGAAGTATCTGGAGTAGTAGAAAGTATTAATTTTCAAGAAGGTGCTAAAGTAGCCCAAGGGCAGGTATTGTTTAAGGTTAACGATATTGAATTACAAGCTCAATTATCCAAAGTACAGACAGCTCAGAAGTTGGCGTCCGAAAATGAACGTCGTGCTAAGTTACTACTAGAGAAACAAGCTATTAGCCAAGAAGAGTATGATATTGTTAGTGCAGATTTTCAATCTGCCAGTGCAGAGTCTCAACTCATAAAAGCGCAATTATCTAAAACAATAGTTAGGGCACCTTTTTCAGGTACTATAGGTTTAAGGTCTATATCTAAAGGAACTTATGTAACACCAATAACACCAATCGCAAAACTGGTAAACACCAGTAAATTGAAAATTACTTTTTCAATTCCAGAAAAATATGCTTCTCAAGTTACCGTAGGGTCTAAATTAACCTTTACTACTTCAGATTCGACAGCGGAATACGAAGCCGAGGTTTATGCTATTGAACCGGAAGTTGAAATAGCTACGAGAACATTAAAAATGCGAGCAATTGCTGAGAATAGAGAAGGGAAATTATATCCTGGTACGTATGCAAATGTAATGCTGCCGTTAGAAAGTATAGATGATGCATTAATGGTACCATCAGAATCATTGATTCCTGTGCAAAATGGTAAACGTATTTTTATTTCGGACCACGGGTTGGCTAAGGAAATTGACGTAAAAATAGGTGCTCGTACGGGAAATGAAGTACGTGTGTTAACAGGCTTAAAGGCAGGTGATACCATTTTAACCTATGGTGTTATGGCCTTAAAAAACGGAACACCGGTAAATATAGATTTAGAGCAACCTGAAAAACATTTTGCAGAATAATGAATCTATCTACCTTAAGTATAAAAAGACCGGTACTCACCATTGTAATGAACCTTACCATAGTGCTATTTGGTATTATAGGGTATACCTATTTAGGAGTTCGAGAATTTCCATCTATTGATCCCGCCCAAGTATCAGTTAGAACTACATATTCAGGCGCTAATGCAGATATTATTGAATCGCAGATTACAGAGCCATTAGAAAAAGCCATTAATTCAATTGATGGAATTCGAAATGTTACCTCTTCAAGTGTTCAAGGTTCTAGCTCCATCAGTATTGAATTTAATTTGGACAAGAACTTGGAAGATGCGGCCAATGATGTTAGGGATAAGGTTTCCCAAGCTGTTAGAAGCTTACCAGATGATTTAGATGCACCACCAGTGGTATCAAAATCTGATGCCGATGCACAACGTATACTTTCCATGACCGTACAGAGTGACGGTAAAAATATACTAGAACTTTCCGATTATGCTGAAAATGTAATTGCTCAAAGAATAGAAACCATACCAGGCGTAAGTAGTGTGCAAATTTGGGGTCAACGTAGATATGCCATGCGCTTATGGATCGATCCATTAAAATTAGCATCATATGGTCTTACTGTAGCCGATGTACGAGCTGCTCTTTTGGCTCAAAATGTAGAATTACCATCAGGAAAGTTAACTGGCGATAATACCGAATTAACCGTAAAGACGATAGGTAACTTAAATACCGAAAAGCAATTTAATAATATCATTATCATGGCCGATAATGAAAAATTGGTGCGTTTAAGTGATATTGGTCAAGCCTCATTAGAAGGGGAGAATATGGAAACCAAAATGAGTGATTCTGGTCAACCGATGGTCGCAACAGCTGTTATTCCTCAACCTGGTACAAACTATTTGGAAATTGCCGATGCCTTTTATGAGGAGTATGAAAAACTGAAAAAAGATTTACCTGAAGGGTTCAAATTAAATATAGTAATAGATGATACCGTATTCGTTAGAAGAGCGGTTACAGAGGTTGCGGAGACATTGCTTATTTCGATCATATTAGTAATTCTAGTAATTTTTGTATTTTTTAGAAATTGGTCAATGGCAATGAGACCATTAATTGATATACCTGTTTCTCTAATAGCTACATTCTTTGTCATGTGGCTGTTTGGTTACTCTATAAATGTATTGACCTTATTGGCTATTGTTTTAGCCACAGGTCTTGTGGTGGATGATGGGATAGTTGTTACCGAGAATATCTATAAAAAGGTGGAAGAGGGTATGAGTCCTATTGAGGCAGCTATAAAAGGCTCAAATGAAATATTCTTTGCGGTCATTTCTATTTCCATAACATTAGCAGCAGTATTCTTACCGGTAATATTCTTAGAAGGATTTGTTGGCAGGTTATTTAGGGAGTTTGGTGTTGTGCTTGGTGCCGCAGTACTCATATCTGCTTTTGTATCGTTATCACTAACGCCAATGCTAAATGCATACCTTATTAAGCCAGGGAAGCAAAAGCGTTCAAAATTTTACAATGTAACGGAGAAGTATTTCTTGAAAATGAATCATTCGTATGCTGAATCATTACGTGTTTTTATGAAACGCAAATGGTTAAGTTTTCCAATACTTGCTGGTTGTCTGGGGCTTATAGCTTTATTCTATATTCTACTACCAAAAGAAACAGCGCCATACGATGATCGTAGTTTTATAAGGTTAAGCGTTAATGCTCCAGAGGGGTCATCATACGAGTATATGGACCGTTTAATGACGGATATTACAGAGCTAATCAATGATTCTGTTCCTGAGAAAAAAGTAAGTTTGGTACTGACTTCGCCCGGTTTTGGCTCATCATCTGTAAATAGTGGTAGAGCAAATATTGCATTGGTTGATCCTAGTGAACGAGAGCGATCACAACATGAAATAGCCGAAGATTTAGGACGATGGGCAAAAGACTACGTGGGTGGAAAATCAAACGTATCTGAAAGACCGACCATTTCAGTAAATAGAAGGGGAGGTCCTCCAATACAATTCATCATACAAGCTCAAAATTTCAAAAAATTAGAAGAGAATATTCCTGCATTCATGGCGGAAGCCGAGAAGGAACCAACCTTTTCATTTGTAGATGTAAATCTAAAATTTGATAAACCAGAAATTTACGTGACCATTGATCGTGAAAAAGCCGAGACTTTAGGTGTTTCTGTAATTGACGTCGCAGAAACATTACAATTATCATTAAGTGGGCAACGCTTCGGCTACTTTTTAATGAACGGGAAGCAATATCAAGTTATTGGGCAATTTGATAAAGAGGATAGAAATGCTCCAATGGATTTAACTTCCATCTTCGTAAAGAATAAAGATGGTTTATTAATTCAGTTGGATAACTTGGTGCAAACATCAGAACATAGTAGTCCGCCACAACTATACCATAATAATCGTTATATGTCTGCCACGGTCTCTGCAAATTTAGCACCTGGTAAAACCATTAATGATGGAATAGAAGCCATGGAGCGCATAAAGGATAAAGTTTTGGATGAATCCTTTACAACAGATTTAGGAGGGGAATCCAGAGATTTTGTGGAGAGTAGTTCCAATACGTTGTTTGCTTTCGGCTTGGCATTATTACTCATATTCTTAATACTTGCAGCACAGTTTGAAAGCTTTATTGATCCATTTATTATCATTCTAACAGTACCAATGGCAGTTGCTGGAGCTTTATTTTCGTTATGGTTATTTGGGCAATCTTGGAATATATTCAGTCAAATAGGTACGATAATGCTTATTGGTCTGGTGACTAAAAACGGTATTCTTATTGTAGAATTTGCAAACCAGTTACGAGAGCAAGGATTAGAAAAGAGGGAAGCTATTCTAAAAGCATCAGAATCTAGATTACGACCTATTTTAATGACCAGTTTAACCATTGCACTAGGTGCATTACCGATTGCATTATCATTAGGGGCAGCCTCTACCAGTAGAATAGGAATGGGTGTGGTAATCATTGGCGGCACCATGTTTTCATTAATGCTAACCTTATTTGTTATACCAGCACTTTATATGTTATGGTCAAGAGAGAAAGTAGAAAGACCAGAATTTAAAGCGCTAGAAACATTATAACATGAACAACTTAAAATACACAACTATTATATTATATCTAATTGCCTTTAATTGTTTTGGACAAGAGGTACTTACTATAACGGATGCGGTTAAAACTGCAGTTGAGAATAATTATCAAATAATTACAGCAGGTAATAATCTAAAAATAGATTCCCTATCGGTAAGTCCGGGTTTTGCGGGTATGCTACCAACTCTAGAAGCTAGTATTGATGATACCAATAGTGTTCAAAACCTATCACAAACCCGATCAGATGGTTCGCAAGTTGAACAGGATAATGCTAAGAACAATAACCTGTCTTATGGTGTAGCTTTAGACTGGACTTTATTTGATGGTCTAAGTATGTTCGCTAATTATGAGCAACTAAAGCAGAATCAAAATTTAGGAGCGGAAGAATTGAAGCAGGTGATTCTTACCAAGGTAGGAGAGGTGATGATTACGTATTATGACTTAGTGCAGCAGCAGCAGCAATTATCTGCTTTAGATAGTACTATCTTAATCTCAAAACAACGAGTAGAACTCGCTCAAAACCGATTTACAATTGGTAAAGCTTCAAAATTAGAAGTGCTAAATGCGCAGGTCGATTTAAATACCGATCAAACATTGATGCAACGTCAAAAGGAATTGTATGCCAATACCAAAATCGAATTGAATAGACAATTAGCAAGAGAATTGAAAACAGACTTCATAGCTGTACCAGAAATTTTTGTAGATGATAGTCTGCTACTATCTAATTTGGAAACGGAGGTAGTAACTAATAACCCTGAATTGAATGCCGAACGTATAAGTAAACGAATAAGTGAGTTAGAATTGAAACAGGTACGTGCGGCAAGATACCCTACCGTTTATGCAACTACTGGGTATAATTTTGGTCGTTCAGAATCCAGTCTTGGTTTTACCACCAGTTCAGATTCTAGAGGTTTTAATTATGGTTTTGGTGCTACATTAAATCTTTTTGATGGGTTCAAACAAAATAGAAATGAAAAAATAAGCAAGTTAGAGCTGGAAAATGCAGAGGTTGCCATAGAAGAACAGCAACAAGAACTGTTATCATTGTTGAGCACAACCTACCAAACTTATTTAACTAATATTAGTCTTATTGAACTAGAAGGTAACAATGAGTCTATCGCCAAGGAGAATTTAGATATCACCGTTGAAAAATATAGAATTGGTACCATACCTACCCTAGAGTTTAGAACAGCGCAATTAAACTATATTAATGCCAAGGTTCGATTTAGCAATGCTAAGTTTCAAGCAAAGTTATCAGAGATTATACTAAAACAATTATCGGGTAACTTAGATGTTTAGAACTACATTTTACTGTTTGTGGGAATTGCAAAAGATCTTGACGTTATAGTTATTTAGAAAATCAATGATATTTAAAGATGAATCGAATATAATTGGATTGTTACTGCCAAAGCTAATCTACATTCTTATACTTTCGTTTGCTTCGAATAAAATCTAATACTTTACCTGATAGGAAAGTAATCAACAAACTTTTTACAGTTTGGTTATGAGAAAAAGTGGCTCCTAAGCCTTGTCTTATTTGACGCGGAACCAAATCTGTTTTAGTTAGATTGAATTGTAGCTTAATGCTCTCTTGGTTAATTCGACGCTTTAGATTAAGAACCTTCAATTGCTCATCTATTTCCTTAAAAGAAAGGTATTGATTACTCATAATCAGTCAAAATAATATTTAGATAATTTTTTAAGTACGGGTTTATTCAACTGTTCTCTAAAAAGATAGAGTAGTATAGCGATAAGAATATAACAACCAGCTACGATGATAAAACCAATAAAGTAACTGCTCATTAGCTCGGAAAGCCATAAGCATGCTGCGAATGATACAAAAAGCAACGCAAAAATTGAGCTTACGCCAATTAGAATAAATTTTAGTAAACCTGTAACATTCTTCGATAAGACTTTAAAAATTTTAAGCCTGTAGTATTCATCGCTGTGTTCAATATATGACCTCACATCGGTTTTTATTCCCACGAGGTCATTTTTGAATTCTTCAAAAGGCATAGCTTATTTATTTAGTTGGGCATTCTTAGCTTTAAGGTCTTCAAGTTTTCGCTCTAACTTGTCAATAATATCATCTGCCTTATAGCTCATAGTAGAAATGGCTTCATCTAATTTTCTGTCAAATGCATCTTTCTTTTCATTTGCTGTTTTGGTTAGCTCATCTTTAGCATGTGAAACACGTTCAGCTAAATCATGACTAGTATCTTCTACTTTTCTTTTTATTTTATGACGGGTTTCAATGCCTTTGTCGGGAGCATAGAGAATACCTATTCCTGCACCAATTGCAGCTCCGGTTAAAAGAGCTAATAATACATTTCCACTATCGTTTTGCATGATATTTGTTTTTAATTTATTATGAAATTCTAATTCCATAATAAATTTAAGTACTAAAAAACGTTTTGGAAATGACAAACATCATATTCCGCAATTTATGTTCTGGGTAAATTGCTGAGTATGATGTCTAAGACTTGATGGAAAATTTGATAATAGTGGTAAGGTAATAACGGTACTATAAAAGTTAATTTTAGGGGTGTTTAGGCTATTATATTATATACTTGTTTTGCAATTTCTAATTCTTCATTAGTTGGAATCACCAATATTTTCACCTTAGAACTCTTCGTATTTACTTCACGAATAGTGGATGATCTTAAATCATTTTTAGCATCATCTAAATGAATATTAAAGTAGTTCATATCCTTACAGACTAATTGACGCATTAAGCTTGAATTTTCACCGATACCTGCTGTGAAAATGATAGCATCTAAACCGTTCATAGCGGCAGTATATGCACCAATATATTTTTTAATACGGTATGCATTCATTTCTAAAGCCATAGTACAGTTGGTGTTTCCTTTACTAGCCTCGCTTTCAATATCTCTTAAATCATTAAAGCCAGTAAGACCAAGCATACCACTCTTTTTATTCAGGAGTTCTTTGACATCATCTATACTATAGCCTAAAGTATCCACCATGTAAAAAATGATGGAATGGTCAATGTCTCCACTACGAGTACCCATTACAAGACCGTTAGAAGGAGCAAAACCCATACTATGATCTATACTTTTACCATTTTTAATTGCGGTTATACTGCATCCATTACCTAAGTGAATTGAAATGAGCTTAGTTTTTTTAATGTTTAAATACTCTATAGCTTTTTCAGATACATATTTGTGGCTAGTACCATGAAATCCATAAGCCTGAATTCCCTTTTCGTTATACAAATCTACAGGTATGGCATATTGCTTTGCTCTAACAGGAATTGTACCATGAAAAGCGGTATCAAAAACAACAAATTGTTTTGAAGTAATAAATATTTCTTCAGCCATTAGTATGCCCTCTAAATTAGCAGGGTTATGTAATGGTGCTAAGGGAGAAAGCGTTTTAATTTTGTTCTTAACTTCCTCATTTATAAGGGTTGTCTTTGTATAGCTACTACCACCATGTACAACACGATGCCCAATAGCATCGATATCCTCTGTGCTTTTTATGACCCCTTTTTCGCTATCGAGTAGAAGAGAAGTTATTCGTTTTAGACCGGCTTTATGGTCTTTAATTTCATAAATTTTTTCAATTTTAATATGGTCTGTTCTAAATGTAGAAATAGCTTCTGTACTACCTATGCGTTCTATTGATCCAAGGCAAATAATTTTTGCAGAAGGCATTTCTAAAAGTTGATATTTTATAGAAGAACTACCGGAATTGATAATTAAAATGTTCATGCTAATTGGTTTAAAATCCTTCTGCTTGAATAGCAGTAATTATTACGGTATTAAAAATATCATCTACGGTACAGCCTCGGCTTAAATCGTTAACAGGTTTATTTAAACCCTGTAACATTGGTCCGATTGCCAAAGCACCAGTTTCTCTTTGTACGGCTTTGTAAGTATTATTACCTGTATTTAAATCAGGAAATATAAATACACTAGCTTGCCCGGCTACTTCAGAATCGGGCAATTTACTAAGTCCGACTTTAGCATCTACAGCAGCGTCATATTGAATAGGACCTTCAACTTTAAGATCAGGTCTTTTTTCTCTAATAATTTCAGTAGCCTTACGAACTCTATCAACATCTTCACCAACACCAGAAGCACCAGATGAATAAGATAGCATGGCTATTTTTGGCTCAATACCAAAAGCTGCGCTTGTAGCAGCCGATGAAATAGCAATTTCAGATAACTGCTCAGAATTAGGATTAGGGTTAATGGCACAATCTCCAAAAACGGTAACCCTGTTTGGTAAACACATGAAAAAGATAGAAGAAACTATAGATACACCTGGTTTAGTTTTGATAAACTGTAAAGCAGGTCTTATAGTATGCTGGGTAGTATGTATAGCACCAGAAACCATACCGTCAGCATGACCTTTATATACCATCATTGTACCGTAATAAGATACATCTTCCATTAAGTCTTTAGCCATTGCCAAGTTTACATTTTTATGTTTACGCAATTCGAATAGGGTGGTGGCGTAATCTAAAAAGTGGTCAGATGCAGTTGGGTCGATGATATTGATATCATTGATGTTTAAATCGATATCTAATTCTTTAATTTTAGAAATAATCTGTTCTTTATTTCCTAAAAGAGTAATAGAAACGGCATCGGCATCAATCAGTTTTTTGGTCGCCAATAGAATACGTTCATCTAAACCTTCGGGTAACACGATATGCTTCTTCGAGGATTTTGCCTTTTGAAGAAGGTTATATTGAAACATTCTAGGTGTAATTCCCTTCGCATTAAACGTAATTAACTTTTCAGCTAGTTCTTCGGTAGGTACATACTTTTCAAACTCTTGAATAGACGTTTGTATTTTTTCTGTGTTTTCAGCATAAATACGTGGTCTAATAGTACCGATTTTATTGGTGACATAGAAAGTTCCCCTGGCAACCGATAGAATAGGGATAATATCAGAAAGACCTTCTATTAATTTTATAATAGACTCTTCGGGTATAAGACCACCAGTTAACACAATACCAGATAGACTAGGGTAATTTGTTGATATATTCGCCTGTAATGCTCCTAAAATTATATCTGCACGGTCACCAGGTGTTATTACTAGACTATCACTTTTTAAGTGTGTCAGGTAATTACGCAATTGCATGGCACCAACGCTAAAACTGCCCACTTGATTGTTTATGTAATCTTCACCAAAAAGAACTTTTGCATCTAGCTCTTGAGCAATTTCTTTTAATGTGGGGCTACCTAAAATACTGTTTACGGGTATGGTGCCAACCAAAACATCTTCAGGTAGTTTCTCTTTTAATCCGTTAGAAACAATAGTTACATTCTCTGGTTGTACTTTGTTGGCTACAATAAGAAGTACTTCAACACCTTTCTCTTTAAATGAGTCATACGCCATATAAAGATTGCCGACCAATTCATCTAAGGTCTTGTTTTTTCCACTGGCAAGAATAACTGCCGGAATACCTAAGTTCTTTGCGATAAGTACGTTAATATCCCATTCAATAATTGCTCCTTCACCAGAAAAATCGGTACCTTCTACCAATACGAAATCGAATCGATTTTCAATGGTTTTGTATTTATGAATGATATGACCAACGATTTCATCATCCTTATCTTTATTTTTTAATTGTACCACTTGGCTGCGCGTATAGGCATATGCTTCCTCTGGTTTCATATCTACATTAAAGTAGCTTAGAACCGTATCAATATGGTTATCAATTTTACCATTTGGAACATCATCTATAATAGGTCTGAAATAGCCTACTTTGGCAGTCTTGCCCAATAAAAGTTGCATAAGGCCTAAGGAAACAATTGATTTTCCACTATTAGGCTCGGTAGTGACAATATAAATAGCTTTACTCACGTGTATATGGTATTGGTATTAAACAAATTTATAGGATTCTTTATAGTTTCTGGCTCACCTTGTAAAAATCTACCATTTTATTCTGAAGTTCATAAATACTAATAATAATAATAATAATAATAATAGGGGAGTGAAAATATAACTTAGTTTAGGTATTAGCTTTTGAATTCTTACTTCTTTTTTTATTTATAGTTTGGTAGTTTTAATTGCTGTGTACAAATGTATATATGGTGCTTAGGTATAAATATGACCAAAGTCATATTCTTTGTATGAGCGGGTTAATAGCAGTATATAGATGTCTGTGAAAATTGTCTCATTAAAGTAAGTCTAATAACATTCAAATATGATTTATGTTTTTGATATAAGATAATTGTATTAGTTTTACAACCGTGAACAAATTGTTTTCCATATTATTATCGTCACTCATCATGCTGCAAAGCTTTGGTGTACATTATGATGATATTATTCAATTGGATGAGCTAGTTGAGCATGCGGAATTCCATAGTGAGCAATATGGAGATGATATAGTTGTTTTTCTTTCCAAACATTACGGGGAGTTAAAAGCGGATCATCAAAGAGATCACCAAGAAGAAAAAAAGGATCACGAGAAGCTTCCATTTAATCATAGTGCTCCACATACTTGTGTAGCCGATGTTTTTATTAGTACTTATAAGTCAGAATTGAATGAAATAGAGTTTTTAGATTTCACATCTTCTAATTTCTATTATCAAGCACCTACATCTTCATTACATTCACAAGGTATTTTACAACCACCACGCATTTCATAAAACAATCGATTTTTTAATTTTTTAGTTCAAATTCGCTTCTGTGAATTTGAGCGCTTAACATTGATTTATATGAAAACATGCTTTCACATATCATTAATTTCAGTTTAAAGAATAAACTTATTATTCTATTATTTACCGTATTCATAGTTGGCTACGGTCTATTTGCCCTTTCACAAATCCCTATTGGGGCAGTGCCAGATGTGACAAATAACCAAGTACAGGTAATTACAACGTCACGTAATCTTTCTACTCAAGATATGGAGCAATTTATCACCTATCCTGTAGAGTTGGAAATGGCAAATTTGCCCGGAGTCAAAGAAATTCGTTCGGTATCTAAGTTTGGTTTGTCTGTTGTTACTATCGTTTTTGAAGATGATTTAGGTACGTATTTGCCAAGACAATTAATTGCCGAAAAAATTGCTTCTGCTTCAGAGAAAATACCTGCGGGTTTTGGCACTCCGCAAATGGGACCTATAACAACAGGTTTAGGTGAAATTTATCAATATGTACTTGAAGTTGAACCTGAGTATAAAGATGATTATACCATCACAGATTTAAGAACCATTCAAGATTGGGTCGTTAAGCGGCAGTTGTCTGGTATACCTGGTGTTGTTGAGGTGAACACCTGGGGAGGATTTTTAAAGCAATATGAGGTTGCTATAAATACCCAGAAACTAAATGCAATGAATATCACTGCTAGCGATGTGTTTAAGGCATTGGAAAGTAATAACAGTGTTTCTGGTGGTGGTTACATAGAAAAAGTAAATCAGGCATTTTTTATTCGTGGTGAAGGATTGGTTTCATCGTTAGAGGACATACGAAATATCGTTATCGAGAATAAAGACGGTATCCCTATTTATATAAAGAATATTGCCACGGTAGATTTTGGTAGTGCCATACGTTTTGGAGCAATTACCGGTAATGGTGAAGGCGAGAAAGTCATGGGGCAAGTCATGATGCTAAAAGATGCGAACTCTAAAAAAGTAATAGAGGCGGTTAAAGAACGTGTTACTGAAATTTCAAAGTCGCTACCAAAAGGAGTTTATATTAATCCGTTTTTAGAGCGAAGTGAACTAATAGCGAAAACAACATTTACAGTAACAGAAAACTTAGTTTTAGGATGCTTGATTGTCATCTTCGTGGTTGTTTTGTTATTGGGGAACTTTAGGTCGGGTTTAGTCGTTGCATCGGTAATTCCATTGTGTTTGCTGTTCGCATTATCACTCATGTATATATTCGGGGTCGATGCCAATTTAATGAGCTTAGGAGCAATAGATTTCGGTATCATTATAGATGGTGCGGTAATAATTGTAGAGTTTATAGCCTTTGAAATAACCAGAAAACAGCATGCTCTAAATAGTTTAGACAAATTAGAGAAACAACATCTAAAAGATGAAATAACTTTTAATGGAGCCTCAAAAATGATGAATTCTGCCATATTTGGGCAACTCATAATTTTAATAGTTTTTATACCTATACTCTCATTGAGTGGTGTGGAGGGTAAAATGTTTAAGCCCATGGCACTGACATTTAGTTTTGCTTTAATTGGGGCAATGATTTTATGTTTTACCTATGTGCCGGTAGCTGCATCAATATTCTTAAAACCATCTAAAGAATCTGATAAGAATATTTCGGTTCGTTTAATGAAATGGTTGAACAAAAAATATGAACCAATTATACACTGGGCATTGCAAAGTAAAAAACTGGTTCTAGGTATTGCGTCAATTTTACTTTTATGTTCTGTTTACCTATATACAACTATGGGTGGGGAATTTGTACCCACATTAGACGAAGGTGATTTTGTGATACAACCAGTTTTAAAAACAGGAACATCATTAAGCAAGACCGTTGAGATTACTACTGAAATAGAAAAAATACTCTTGAAGAATTTTCCAGAAGTAGAGCAGGTGGTAACAAGAATTGGTGCAGCAGAAGTACCCACAGATCCCATGTCTATGGAAGAGAGTGATGTCATCATTAAACTGGCTCCAAAAGGGGAGTGGACTAGTGCCGATTCTAAAGATGAACTAGCCGATAAATTCAAAGAGGCATTGGCAGTAATCCCAGGTATGGAAGTAGAGTTTACCCAACCCATAGAAATGCGTTTTAATGAGTTAATTACCGGTGTACGGGCAGATATCGCCATTAAGATTTTTGGTCCAGATTTAGATGTTCTTGCTAAAAAAGGAAGCGAAATAGGGGCATTGATAAAGGATGTGGAAGGAGCGGCAGATATTAGTGTGGAGAAAATTGCTGGATTACCTGAAATGAGTGTTGACTACGACCGTGCTAAAATTGCCCGATTTGGGTTGAATATTCAAGAATTGAACGACATGGTGTCCATGAGTTTTGCTGGCAAAACAGCTGGCAGTGTTTTTGAGGGAGAAAAGCGATTCGATTTAGTGGTCCGTTTAGATAAGGATAAGCGGCAAGATATTGATGACCTTAAAAATTTATATGTCGATCTACCCATGGGCGGAAAGGTCCCATTAAGTGAATTGGCAGATATCAGTTATAAAAAAGGTGCAGCCAAAATATCTAGGGATGATACAAAACGGCGTACAGTAGTAGGGGTGAATGTACGTAACCGCGATTTACAATCTGTCGTGGATGATGTGCAAAAACTAATTAATGAAAATGTAAAATTACCCGCAGGATATACCATTACCTATGGTGGTCAATTCGAAAATTTACAGAGCGCTCGTGACCGATTGCTAATAGCCGTGCCAATAGCGTTAGTGTTAATATTTGTGCTGTTATATTTTGCTTTCAATTCGGTAAAAGAAGCACTTATGATTTATTCTGCTATTCCATTAGCAGCGGTAGGTGGCATATTGCTTTTATGGATGAGAGGTTTGCCATTTAGTATTTCTGCAGGAGTAGGTTTTATAGCACTTTTTGGTATAGCCGTGCTAAACGGAATAGTTTTAATAGAACATTTTAAAGAGCTTAAAAACCATTCATTCAATAGTATGGAAGATTTGATAAAACAAGGCACAAAAGACAGATTAAGAGCGGTATTGCTTACTGCTTCTGCCGCTGCACTTGGTTTTCTGCCAATGGCGATATCTACGAATGCAGGTGCAGAGGTTCAACGCCCATTAGCAACAGTGGTAATAGGAGGTTTGTTTACCGCAACTATATTGACTTTAGTAGTTTTACCTGTACTATATTCTATGTTTGAAAGCCATGATAATTCAAGAAAACCAATTCCTAAAACAACTTTAAAAAATGGTATTGCGTTTATTGCGATTCTTGTTTCTGTTGGAGTTTCGGCACAAGATACAAAAGGTCAAAATCTTGATGAGTTAATATCCTTGGCTATTGAAAACAATATGGGTTTAAAAGCTGGTAAATTAAAGGTTGAGGAATCTAAATCAATGATTAATAGCGCTTTCAATTTCAATAAAACGCATGTGTATTATGAATACGATGAAAATAATCTTGCTATTAATGATGTGCTATTAAAGGTATTTGGTATTCAGCAAGATTTTCGTTTTCCTACGGAATATTTTTCCCAAAAGAGAGTGAATAAGGTGAAGAATAATTTGGTGCAAACCGAGTATGATATTCAGAGTAAAGCTATAGAAAGAGATGTAACGATTGGGTATTATGAGTATCAAATTGCACGCGAAAAAGTAAGGGTGTATAAAAGGTTAGATAGTTTGTACGCTAATTTTTCATCTGTAGCAGCTAGAAAATTCGAATTGGGAGAAACCAATTATTTAGAAAAGATAACAGCAGCTTCAAAACAGCGAAAAATCAATCTAGATTACCAACAAGCGATACAACAGGTGTCAATAGCACATGCTAATTTGTTAAGAATAATTCAAGTAGAAGATAGTTTGGTGCTATCTGAAGAAATGAATCTTAAAATCGATTTGAAAGATATTACTGTAGAAAGTACTCCAGAGATTGCCTATTTCGAAACGAACATGCAATTAATGGCTGCCGAAAGTAATTTTGAAAAACAGCAATTACTTCCAGATATCAGTGTAGCCTACTTTCAAGGTTCCAACTCAGAACTGAACGATAATCTTATTGGATATCAATTGGGTTTAAAAATTCCGTTGTTGTTCAGTGGGCAAGCTGCTAGAATTAAAGCTTCTAAAATTGCCAAAGAACGGGCGGTAACAGAGTCTATTGATTATAAAATTCAGATAAAGTCGAAGCAAGAAATCTTACTCGAAGAAATTTCACAGATTCAAAATTCGCTGAATTATTATGAAAATGAAGGCACTGAGCTATCCGATGAAATTTTAAAAACCGCTCAAATAAGCTTTAAAAATGGTGAAATTGATTTCTATCAATATATACAGAGTTTAGAAAGCGCCTATGATATTAAATTGGGCTATCTAGATAAATTGAAAGAGTACAATAAAACCGCTACAAGCATTAATTTCTTAACCTTATAAATACTGCATCATGCAAAACCATATATATAAAATTTTAGCCTTATTCACTTTCGTCATATTATCAAGTTGTGGAGAAGCAGAAAAGCAATCCAATGAGAATGCGGCATCAGATGAAAATACTGATGACCGAATTCAAATTTCTCAAGAACAATTTGACCAAAACAACATGAAGTTAGATGTCATAAAAGAAATGGAATTTCCTGTAATGATTACAACTTCTGGAATGATAGATGTGCCACCAGAAAATAGGGCAGTAGTTAGCGCTACTATGGGCGGTTATATTAAAAGAACCCCTTTGTTAATAGGAGATAGGGTCCGTAAAGGTCAGTTATTGGTCACTATTGAAAATCCAGAATTTGTTAACTTACAGCAAGAATATATGGAGGTCAATGGTCAATTAAGTTACTTAAAGGCAGAGTATGATCGCCAGCAAACTATGGTTGAAGAGAAAATATCTTCACAGAAAAGCTTTCTAAAAGCAGAGAGCGACTATAAAACAGCAATAGCTAGGTATAATGGGTTACGAAAGCAATTAAGCATGTTGAATTTATCTGCAGAACAAGTTGAAAAAGGAGTTATAAGTTCGGTAGCATCCATTTTTGCACCAATAGATGGTAGTATTACCAAAGTAAATGTTTCAAAAGGAACATTTGTTTCGCCGTCGGTTTCAATCATGGAAATCATTAACAATGACCATATTCATTTAGAGTTGTCTGTTTTTGAAAAGGATATCATGAAGGTGAAAAAGGGACAATTGGTAGAGTTTAGAATACCAGAATCTTCAACAGAAACTTTTAAGGCAGAAATTCATTTGGTAGGTACTTCAATTGATGAGAATAGAACAATTAAAGTTCACGCGCATTTAGAAGACGAAAAGGAAGCTAATTTTCTAACTGGAATGTTTGTAGAGGCGAATATTAATACAGATTCATCAAAACAAAAGGCATTTCCAACAGACGCGATAGGTGTTATTGATGACCAAACCTATGTCTTAGTCTTAGATGAGAAAAAAGATAACAAATACTATTTCAGGCAGATAGCAGTTAAAACTATAGGTGACTACAAAGGAATGACAGCTTTGGGGAATTTACCGACTATTACCGCGGACACGCAATTTTTGTCAAAAGGTGCGTTTAGCTTGATAGGAGAATAGCCTTCTTATTTTTAAATAATTAAGAAACCTTAAGTAGTAATTAGAACAATAATTGAAACTTGCAACGCAAAGGAAATTTAGATGAAAAATATTTTAATAGTGTTATTTACTGTCCTAAGTATAAATTCTTCCTTTGCTCAAGAATGGCAATCGGACATTACGACAGCGCGGAAATTAGCCAAAGCTAATGATTTACCAATTATATTAGTTTTTCAAGGATCAGATTGGTGTGCCCCATGTATTAAATTAGATAGAGCTGTATGGGCAACAGATGAATTTAAAGCTTACGCGAAAGAGCATTATGTAATGTTACAAGCAGATTTTCCACGCAGAAAAAGTAATGCATTACCAGAAGAGCAATTGAATAAGAATAAAGCATTAGCAGAAAAGTATAATAGAAACGGAGTGTTTCCTTTCGTTGTCGTTATGAATGCTGAGGGCGAGGTATATGGTGAAACGAGTTACAAAAAACTTTCACCGAAAGAATATATGCATGAATTGAATTCATTCATTAAATAAGGTGAAGAACATATTTCTCATATTAACATTATTTTCTGTTGGCTTACTAGTAGCTCAAGAGCCCTATAAGCGCACCATAAAATTAATGGGTAGCCGTTTTGATATTACGGTGGTAGCTAAAGATCAAGTTGAAGCTGATGAATACATAGATTTGGCTGTCAATGAAATAACAAGAATAGAACAGCTAATTTCTTCGTGGGATTCAAATTCACAAACATCTGAAATTAATAGAAATGCTGGTTTACAACCAGTAAAAGTAGATGTTGAATTATTCTATTTAATTCAAAGAGCAAACGGTATTTCTAATCTAACGGACGGAGCTTTTGATATTAGCTATGCCTCGATGGATAAGATTTGGAAGTTTGATGGTAGTATGTCGGTGATGCCTTCTGTAGATTCAATTAAAGCATCTGTTTCAAAAGTTGGTTTTCAAAATATAGTATTAGATAAGGAAAGCAGTACGGTTTTTTTGAAACTAAAAGGGATGAAGATTGGTTTTGGAGCTATTGGCAAAGGCTATGCAGCAGATAAAGCAAAAGACCTATTGATTTCAAAAGGAGTAGTGTCGGGTATTATCAATGCTTCAGGAGATATGAATACCTGGGGTAAGCAGCCCGATGGTAGCGAATGGAAGGTAGCTATTACTAATCCTATGGATAAGAATAAGGTGTTCGCCTTATTACCTATAACTAACGGGGCAGTAGTGACATCAGGTAATTACGAGAAGTATGTGACTTTTAACGATGTTCGATATACCCATATTATCGACCCTCGAAGTGGGTATCCAGCAACAGGTATAATAAGTGTTACCGTGTTTGCCCCAAAAGCAGAATTGGCAGATGCTTTGGCGACATCAGTATTTGTGATGGGCATAGAAGTGGGGTTAAACCGTATTAATCAATTACCAAAAGTGGAGTGTATTATAATTGATGATAAAGGAAATATCATCACATCGAAAAATATAGAAATAGAAAAATCATGATAAAGAAGATTTTGATTATTGCTGTTATTGCCAGTTCATTTGGCAGTTGTACGGTGCTTAAAGAGTACGAGAAAATAAATATTAATGATCCAGATATGGTTTTGCAAGATAAAAAGGCAGACCGTAATTTAACTACAATGCATTCCTATAGAGAGGCAGCTGTAGGTGCTAATGGAGGAAAGACTGGCGGAGGCTGTGGATGTAATTAATTAAAATAGAATTTCACAAATAATGAAAATATTTAAATCGATTGGTTTTATAGTGACTCTACTTTTGGTTGCGTCGTGTTATTCGCAACAAGCTCAAGATTCTGTAAAAACATATAAGAAGAGAGTTTTAGAGACTACCGAGGTGGATTTCTTGACAAGCTATTACTCGCAAGACGGTGACAATGCTGCTGTAAGTGGAGGTTTAGGAACCGAAGAGCTTACAGACTTTACAGGTACATTTGTAGTGTCGATACCATTAAACGATGATGAAATATTAACTATAGATGCGGGCGTTTCTGCGTACACATCAGCATCTTCGAGTAATGTTGATCCATTTGATGGCGGGCAACCGGCAGATCCGTTTGTAGCTAGTTCTGGAGCATCTAGTTCAGATACTTGGGCAAACATATCTGGTTCCTATAGTCATAGTTCAGATGATAGAAATACAATTGTAACGGGTAAACTATCGGTATCTTCAGAATACGATTATTTCTCTTTAGGTTTTGGTGGTGGATTAACGAAACTATATAATGAGAAAAATACAGAAGTAAGTGTAAATGCTAATGTGTATTTAGATAAATGGAATGCTCTTTATCCCTCTGAATTAAGACCTTTTGCCAGTGGAGCAAATGGTTTGGCTAATGGTTTTTTTACCAATAATACAATTACTGGAAATACTGACTACAGTCCTATTTTTACTGAGTTCACTGATGAAACTAGAAATTCCTATTCTCTAGGGTTCGGATTTTCTCAAATTCTAAGCAAAAACCTTCAAGGTTCATTGGCTTTAGATTTTGTTCAGCAGCAAGGATTATTATCAACTCCGTTTCAACGAGTGTACTTTACAGATGTAGCAGATTCTTTTATTGATAATTTTCAATTGGCTGATGCTATAGAGCAATTACCAGATAGCCGCTTTAAAGTAGCTACAGGCGGTCGTTTAAACTGGTATGTGAATGAGACTGTTGTAGTACGTAGTTTCTATCGATATTACTATGATGATTGGGGAATAAGCTCGCATACGGCAAGTGTAGAAGTTCCGATAAAATTATCGGATAAGTTTACGGTATATCCTTCCTATAGATATTATCAGCAGACAGCTGCAGATTATTTTTACGGATATGAAGAAGCATTATCTACCGATACTTTTTACACTTCAGATTATGATTTATCGGAGTATTCGGCGAATCAATTTGGTATGGGAGTTTCGTACACAGATATATTTACAAAAATGCATATTTGGAAATTAGGGCTCAAAAGTATTGACTTGAAGTTTTATAAATATGATCGAGATACTACTTTTAGTTCTAGCATAGTTACCGCAGGTTTTAAATTTGTGATGGACTAATCAACGAATTAAAATATAATAAAAAGCAGGTCATACGACCTGCTTTTTATATTTAATGAATAGTTTTAATTTTAAAATCATTCAATAAGAACCAATTGAAATAGTTAACTTTTCGAATATATAGAAAGCATTAAAACTTTAATTTGAATGGAATTAAGAAAAGAGTATGACCTTATTTGCGTAGGTGCAGGTATTATGAGCGCAACGTTAGCATTATTGGTAAAACAGTTAAAGCCAGATCTTAATGTACTGATCGTTGAACGATTAGATAAAGTAGCGCAAGAAAGTTCAGCAGCTTGGAACAATGCAGGTACAGGTCATTCTGCGTTATGTGAACTTAATTATACGCCTGAAGATGAAGCTGGTCATGTGGATATAAAAAGGCAATTAATATTTGCACTCAATTTGAAACATCTAAACAATACTGGTCGTTTTTGGTGAACGAAGGTCTTATAAAAGATCCAAAGTCATTTATTACTCCAGTTCCTCACCATAGTTGGGTAAAAGGAAAAGAGAATTCAGATTATCTAGAAAACAGGTATAAGGCATTGAAAGAACATTTTATGTTCGATACCATTGAGTTTACTAGAGAGATAGCTAAAATGAAAGAGTGGTTTCCTTTAATGATGCATGGCAGAACAGAAGATGAGGTTATGGCAGGCTCTAGAATAGATAGAGGTACGGAAATGAACTACGGCTCGTTAACAGAACAATTGTATGCTATACTTGAGAAAGAATATAATACAAAAATATTGTTCAACACCGAAGTAGAAGATATTGATCCCGATACCGATATCGAATGGCTTCTTAAGATGCAGGATAGAAAAACAGGTAAGAAGGCAACGGTAGACGCTGAGCATGTTTTTATTGGCGCAGGTGGAGGTAGTTTGTTATTGTTACAAAAAGTAGAAATAGAGGAGAAGGATGGTTATGGAGGTTTTCCGGTTAGTGGAGAATGGTTGGTATGTAAGAACCGAGATATTATCGAACAACATAATGCAAAAGTTTATAGTAAAGCAGGCGTAGGTGATCCACCAATGTCTGTTCCGCATTTAGATACTAGATATATCAATGGTAAAAGAGAATTGTTATTTGGACCATTTGCAGGTTTCAGTCCTAAATTTTTAAAGGAAGGTTCTTTCTTAGACTTGCTTAATTCTATTCACCTAGACAATATCCCATCTATGTGGGGTGTTTTTTGGCATAATTTGCCACTTACGAAATACTTGATTGAACAAGTGGCCATGAGTTTTGATGATAGAATGGATTCATTAAGGCAATTTGTAAAAGATGCTAAAAACGAAGATTGGGAAATATTAGTTGCAGGTCAAAGAGTACAAACAATTAAGAAAGATGAGTTTGAAGGTGGCTCCTTAGAGTTTGGAACACAATTGGTTAGTAGTAAAGATGGTAGAGTTACATGTCTTCTAGGAGCATCTCCTGGAGCATCAACATCAGTAAAAATTATGTTAGATGTTCTTGAAAAAGCATTTCCAGAATTAACGTCAACAGAGAAAGGAAAACAACAATTAGCTAAAATGGTTCCCTTTTATAAGAAGGAAGTAACTAAAGATTTATTTGATCAAGAACTTTCAAGAGTTACTGAAATTTTAGAATTGTAATGAAGTCTTACATTTTCATTTAAGCTATTATTTTTCTTATAAGCACTAAATCAACACAATAAAAAGACAGTACTTGCATTATTGTATTTTACCACCATTGCAACAAATAGAAAATGCGAATTAGACTTCTTTTATTTTTTCTTTTTAGTATTAGTTATTTCTCACAAGCACAACTAAGCGATTTAGCCAGAATAGATTTTACGTTTATTCCTAATAAGGGATCTGATGTAGAGTACACACGTTCACGATTTCTTATAAATTACCCAGTAAAACTTAATAAAGAGGGCGAATACATACTCTTAGGGATAGATTATAGTAACATACATTTACGTTTTAAAATTGATGAACTACCATTCGATAGAAACTTATTGAACGATTTCAAATTATTGGATTTTACCATTGGGTATACAAAGCCATTAAATAATGGATGGCGTTTAGGTGTTCGCTTTCAGCCAGGTATAAGTACTAATCTTACTGCTAAAAGTCTAAATTCTAACGACTTGGTTTTTTCAGGAGACGTTGTATTTATTAAAAAGTTTGAAAATGATATGGATAAGCCATCTCGTTTAATTGTTGGATTATCTTATTCGCAAAATAGGGGATATGTTTTTCCGTTACCCTTTATAAGCTATTATAAAAAGTTTAAACCAGATTGGTCATATAATCTTGGTATTCCAAAAACCAATTTACAGTATCACTTGTCAGATAAGCACAGGTTTAAATTATTTGGACAGTTAGATGGTTTTACATCTAACATACAAAACGGGGCATTGGTTAACGGAACGGATACTGCTGAAATTATAAATATGTCTTTGATTAATGGTGGTCTACAATACGAGTATCATTTTACAGATCATTTACAATTAGATTTACGTGCGGCCTATAACTTTAGTCTAAATAATAAACTAAAAGACGGTAGTAACAATACATTGTTTACTATAGATAATGATTCTAGAAGTTATTTTAGAGCAGTGCTAAGGTTCAAGATATAATTAATTAGTAGAAAATAAAAACGCCGAAATCTTAGATTTCGGCGTTTTCGATTTACAATAGCATAAGGGCATTAGCCAATTACCGATTTTTCAGTAATAAATGGTTGATTGTAATGTCTTTGACCAGTAGCTTTATATAAGGCATTTGCCAATGCACCAATAATTGGTGGTAATGAAGGTTCTCCTAATCCTGTTGGATCAATACCGTTATCTACAAAGTAGGTTTCTATTTCTTTTGGAGCTTCTTTATGTCTTATTAAACGATAAGTGTCAAAATTTTTATGTTGAGGTATACCATTTTCAAAAGTCATTTCGCTGTACGTAGCATGACCAATACCATCAATGATACCTCCTTCAATTTGATTTTTAGCAGCCATTGGGTTAATAACAATACCGCAGTCAACAGCACACCATACTTTAGTGACCTTTGGTGATTTTGTATCGGTAGAAAGGTCTAGCACTTGTGCTACATAAGAGTTGTGGCAATAGTAGGCGGAAACACCTCTCGCGGCACCGTTTTTCTGACTACCGTCCCAACCAGATTTCTCTTTAACCAATTTTAAAACTCCTGCATAGCGTGATGGGTCATAATCATTTTTTTCTGGATCACCAACAGGGGCTTTAATAGCTCTGTCGAATAACTCTAGTCTAAATTCTATAGGATCTTTTCCGGCAGCTTCGGCAACTTCATCTAAGAAGGCTTGTTCTGCACCAGCAACAAAATTAGAACGAGGCGCACGCCACGCTCCTGTAGTTACATTAGTTTCTAAACTAAATTTTTCAGCCAAGTAATTATCTACGGCACCGGCAGGAAATCTATTTTCAAAAAGTAAATCGTCATTGGATCCAGCACCTTTTACATGCCAAGCAATTAGATTACCATCCTTATCTAAACCTGCTTTATATTTTACTTTGTATGTTGGACGATAGGTACCTTGTGTCATATCATCTTCACGTGTGTAGACCAATTTTATAGGTGCTTGCATGTGTTGAGAAATCACAGCTGCTTCTACACCAAATGTACCGTAAAGACGTCTACCAAAACCACCGCCCATTCGGCTCATTTTAATGTCAATTTTTTCAACTGGCATGTCTAATCTAGAAGCCAAGGTCTTTTCTAAAAACTCAGGAGTTTGTATTGGTCCGTTGAACAAGGCTCTCTCAGCTGTTACATCAGCGTAGAAGTTCATAGGTTCCATTGTATTATGCGCTAAAAAAGGAGCACTATAGGTACGTTCTATAACCTTATCTGCTTTTTTAAATGCACTAGCTACATTCCCGTCTTTACGAGCAGGTTCTTTAGAAGTAGTATTTAATAATTTAGTTAAAGCTTCATCATGGCCTGCTGTACTTTCTAAAGGTGAGGTTTTTTCCCATTCAACGTTCAATGCTTTTTTAGCCTGCATACATTGCCAAGTAGTCTCACCAACAATAGCTACTAATTTATCTATAGCACCACCATCAGACCATTGTCTTTCTATACCTTCGGGATAAACATCAATAGGAAAAACATTTTTTATACCGGGCATTGATTTTACAGCTTCGGCATCCATTGACTTATATGTCATACCAAAAGCAGGAGGATGAACAATCATTGCGATCATCATACCTTCTTCTTGAATATCAATACCGAATAAAGGCTTTCCTGTAACAATATTTGGTCCGTCTACATTTCTTTTATCAGTTCCGATTATATCAAAATCACTAGTTTCCTTTAAGGTTACTTCTTCAGGCACGGACATAGTAGCCGCCTTAGAAGCCATTTCTCCGAAGCTAGCAGATTTATCTGAACCGTTATGGGATATTACTCCCGCTTTAACTGTAATTTCTGAAGCTGGTACTTGCCATGCTTCAGCAGCAGCTGCAACAAGCATATGTCTAGCTGTAGCACCTGCCATTCTTAAACCAGACCATCCTGCACGTATAGATTGACTACCACCGGCAAGTTGTCTTTGAAAAATATCTGTATTTAATGGAGCTTGCTCAACGATTACATTTTTCCAATCGACTCCTAATTCATCTGCAACGATCATTGGCATAGAAGTTTTTACGTTCTGCCCAATTTCTGGATTTGGTGACATAATTGTGACCATACCATTATCACCAATTTTCAAGAAAGAATTAATATCGAACCATTCTTTTGGTATGTTGCTCACCTGTTCAGGAGTTGGTTTACAAGAGGCAAGCCAACTAAATCCTAAAATCATACCGCCACCGGCGAGCGAACTACTTTTTAAGAAAGAACGTCTATTATATGTTGTTTTTATGAGAGTCATCTGTTTATTTTTTGAAGGTTAATATCCCAGAACTGTGGGGCAATTAATTTACGCGTTAGAAATATTTGAAGCATTTTTGATTGCTTTTTTAATTCGCGTATATGTGCCACAACGACAGATATTACCGTTCATAGCATCCTCTATCTCTACATCTGTAGGATTAGGGTTTCGTTTTAAAAATGCACTGGCATTCATGATCTGGCCTGCTTGGCAATAACCACATTGGTATACATCTTCTTCTAACCATGCCTTTTGTACAGGATGATCTCCATTTTCTGAAAGACCTTCTATGGTAGTAATAGATTGTTCACCAACAGCTGAAACAGGTAGTTGACAAGAACGCACTGCATTATCACCTAAGTGAACGGTACAGGCACCACATTGTGCAATTCCACAGCCAAATTTTGTACCTACTAATTTTAAATGATCACGTAATACCCAAAGCATTGGAGTAGATGGGTCTACATCTACTTCTTGGGTTTTGCCATTAACTTTTAAACTGAAATTCGCCATTAGATTTTGATATTTATTTGAGTCCCTTGAAATTAGGTATTTTTTCAGAGTAAATGCCCTGATTTTCAATTAAAATATCATAAAAATTTAGTTGAATAAAGAACAAATACGAATTTAATGTGTTGAGTATATGTGTTTGATATGTAGTTGATTATGGATGTTTTGACGTTGTAATCATTAGAAGCAGGTATTAATGTGATTTTAAACTATAAAATGAAACGAGTTATTTATAAAAGTTATCGTGATACTGGTTTATAATTTACCTAGGTAATTTTAAATCCTGAATTATACCATTCTTTATCTAATCGAAATGGTTGTAAATACTAGAAAATGATAACTCAAAATATATCAGGCGTTGTTTCTGAATCAATTATAAGTACTGTGGGTAATACCCCTTTAGTACGATTAGATAGAATTTTGACAGGTAATTATTTCAATTTATATGGAAAATTAGAAGCGGCAAACCCTGCAGGTAGTATAAAGGATAGAACATCTCTATATATTTTACAAGAGGCACTTGCTTCTGGAAGAATAAAAAAAGGAGATACGGTAATAGAATCAAGCTCTGGTAATATGGCATTAGGTTTGGCTCAAACATGTTTATACTATGGTCTTCAGCTTATTGTAGTAGTGGATCCTAAGCTAAATTCACACACAGAAAAAATTCTTAAAACATATGGTGTACGAATAGAGCATGTAACAGAACCCAAAGAAGAAGGTGGATATTTGGCGGCTAGGTTAGAAAGGGTTCAGCACTTATTAGACAGTATTCCAAATAGTTTTTGGTCCAATCAATACGGTAACCCTGATAATCCTAAAACGCATCATAAAACCATGACGGAACTTATGGATTCGTTAAGCGGAAAATTAGATTATTTATTTGTGGCAACAAGTACTTGCGGAACGCTAATGGGTTGTGCAGATTTTATTTATGAGAACAAACTTGATACAAAAATAATTGCAGTAGATGCCGTAGGAAGCGTACTATTTGGGGGTCCGCCATTAAAAAGATTAATACCAGGGCATGGTGCCGGAGTACCTTCTCAATTTCTTGATACATCTAGAATTTATGACCATGTTTATGTTGATGATGTAGACTGTGCTCGTGGGTGTTGGTCTTTATTGGAAAAAGAAGCAATATTATGTGGAGGGTCTTCCGGTGGAATTTTAAGCGCAGTTAAAAAGTATAGTAAGAATATAGAAGAAGGCAGCAATTGTGCTATGTTTTTATGTGATCGAGGAGAACGGTATTTAGATACCATTTATAATCCGCAATGGTTACTTAATGAGTTACCGGAATGTAAGAATGCATTTATTCCAATAGGCGGGTGGCAATAAATTATATGGAGAATAGGAATACATATCGAATAGGGATTATAGGTTTTGGACCTAAAGGATTCTATGGTTTTGAAAGGTTGACAGCTCACTTAAGTCAACATACATTTCAGCAACATATTGAAATTCATATTTTCAATACTACCGAATTTTTTGCGGCAGGGGATGTTTATAGAAATGATCAACCGGAATATCTTATAATGAACTATGCGAATAGAAATATTAATTGCTGGTCATTACAAGAGCCACTTTCGAATGTGGAAAAAACCGTAGGTTTTGTGTCTTGGTTAAAGAACAATGGCTATACCAATGCGGCACCTGGAGATTATGCGCCGAGAAAAGTTGTTGGGGATTATCTTGTACATTGCTTTGAAGGGGTTGTGGACAGTTTACCTGAAACTATTAAAGTAATAACCCACATAGGTTCGGTAGCAAACGTTGAAAATAATGAAGAGTCTTATTTAGTAATCGGTAGCTACAGAAATATGGGCAATGAATTTAGTATTGATTGTCAAAATCTGCTATTTACTACTGGTCATCATTCATTTAAATCACAACATAACAAAACATTAAAAAATAAAAACAGAATTGATTTTATATACCCTGTCGATGAAAAATTAAGCTCAATAACACCACATTCCTTGGTTGCAGTTAAAGGATTCGGACTTACGGCTATAGATGCTATTCTAGCATTAACTGAGGGTAGAGGAGGAGAGTTTAAAAAGAACGAAAAGGGGGTTTTAAAATATATCTCATCTGGTAAAGAGCCTTATAAGATTTACCCTTTTTCTAGAACAGGCCTACCAATGGTGCCAAGAAATGGGTCGCCAACATCAGAAATGAAACTTCACTATTTCAACGAAACGGTAGTTGAAAATTTTAAGGAAAATAGACCAATTAGTCTTAATAGTACACTATTGCCATTATTTAAAAAAGAATTCTATTTTGCTTTTTATACTGCGCTATTCAATTCTCACGGTCATCAATTATATTTTGATGAGGATTTCACCGTAATAGAAAATCAAGTAAAATATTTCCATGAAGATAATCCTGAGTGCCCTGTTTTTAATTGGGAGACTATAGTTGACCCATTTAAAGATGAGTCAGTTTTATCATCTGTTGTCATACAGGTGTATTTAGAATTTTTATTAGAAGAAGCAAAACGAGGAGAAGATAAAAGTCCGTTCATGGCAGCTGTTGCCGTGTGGAGGAAAATTAGCCCAATTTTTAACGAATTATACAGTTTTGGAGGTTTAGACGCTGTTTCTCACAAAGAATTCGACACCTACTATTTTGGGTTGTTTAATAGATTGTCTTACGGTCCGCCGGTTAAAAATTCGCAAAAAATATTGGCATTGTGTAAAGCAGGTCTGCTAGATTTTTCTTTTGCAAAATCGGCAAGTATTACGGTAAATGAAGAGCTTAACAGTTTTAGTTTGAAAGTTGAGAACGGACAAGAAACAGAGATAGATTATCATATAAATGCTACAATTTCTAGAGCAAAAGGAAAGGGCTTTGAGAATGAGTTGTATGAAAATTTAAAAAGAAATAAACTTATTGTGGAGTTCGAAAATAAACTGAATACTTCATATAAGCCAGGTTGTTTAACATTGAACCATCAAGGAAATCCTATAAACGAAAATGGACTGATCAATCCAAATATTACATTTTATGGAACACCAACAGAGGGCATAACATTTGATAATGATACATTATCAAGAACTAGAAATGACTTCGCTACGGGGTGGGCAAAACAAACTACTGCAGCAATTTTAAAAAGAGATGAATCAACTGAGAATTATGAAAGAGAAAAAAATGTATTATAAGGGAGCGCCAAAATATGAATTAACACCAATAACCTCTAGTTGGATGCATGAGCTGTTCAATGATCAAGTTGTTTTAAGAGGATTAATTGAACGTTATGGCTCCCCTGTAAATATACATCATCTACCGTCTTTCAACGAAAACATTATAAATTACAAGGAGCTTTTTGAATCGTACGGATTAAAGTACAGAATTTTTTATGCCCGAAAAGCCAACAAATCAAAAGGTTTGGTAAAGCAAGCATTTACTTCGGGAATAGGTGTAGATACCGCAAGTTATAAAGAGCTAGAGCAATCTTTGTCTTTAGGTGGAAATGCCGAAAATTTGGTGTTGACCGCAGCCATTAAAACTGAAGAACAAATTAAATTAGCCATAGAAAATGGTGTGCCCATTATTTTAGATAACGAAGATGAATGTGTTTTGACACAATCTATTGCAAAAGAGATTGGTAAAATAGCAAGTGTCGGGTTTCGCATAAGTGGATTTGAGGTAGATGGAGAAAAGCTGTATAGTAGGTTTGGTTTTGATGTAGATGAGGTAGTTGATTTTATTGGATCTTATGTTGGGGAACAAAGAACTTTTGATTTTCTAAAAGTTACGGGACTCCATTTTCATTTAGATAGCTACTCTACCCATCAGCGTAGTGTAAGTTTAATTGCTAGTATTAAAATAGCATCGACCTTAAAAGAAAAGGGGCACGCGTTATCTTTTATAGATATTGGTGGTGGTATTTTAATGAACTATTTGGAGAAAGAAAACCAATGGCTAACCTTCAACGAAAACCTTAAAAAAGCAGTAGTAGAAAGTAATAACGATATTACGTATAATAATAATGGTCTAGGATTTAGACTAGAGGATGGTAAGCTAAGAGGTAAGTTGAATACTTATCCATTTTTCAATACTATAAACAAACGTTCTTTCTTAAAAGAAGTACTTGATTTTATAGATGATGAATCTGGGTTATCGGTAGCATCCTTATTACTGAAAAATGATATCGAAATTCGTATAGAGCCGGGTAGATCACTATTGGATCAAGTAGGTATGACGATTGCAAAAGTTAGCCACCGAAAAAAAGATGCTAAAGGACAATGGCTGGTGGGTTTAGAGATGAATATGAGCCAAATGATGAGCTCTAGCGCAGATTTTTTATTAGATCCTTTTATACTTTATGGTTCTGAGGTTGAGGTCGAAGAGTCGGTAGATGTATTTTTTACAGGAGCTTATTGTTTAGAAAGAGATGTATTGTTGAAACGTAAAATTACCCTACCCAAGTTGCCGGCAATAGGGGAGTATGTTGCATTCATAAATACAGCAGGTTATATGATGCACTTTTTTGAAACAGAGGCACACCTTTTTGAGCTTTCAACTAATTTAATTTTTACAGGTTCAAAAGAAAAGCTATCCTTTTTTCAATTTATTGACGATAATAAAATCGTATTGGATTCATAACTATCACTTTAAAAAAGCATTGTCAAATGCATCAATAACTAAGTGTTTTAAGACAATCTGAATTGCAGGTTGTGGGTAAATTGTATCAAAACAATATATCATGAAAATACAAGCATATTTAGCCTTCAACGGCAACTGTCAAGAAGCATTGAACTTCTACGCAAATCTGTTTAACGCAGAAATAAAAAACAGACAAACATACGAGGATAAGAAAATTGATGTCCCATCCTCTTTTAGACAAAAACTACAGCACGCAGAGTTAAAAGGAAAAGGAGTACATTTTATGACGTACGACGCTGCTCCAGATACTCCATTGAACAATGGTAACCAAATTAATATGAGTGTTGATACAAATGATTTAGATGAAGGAAAACAAATGTTCAATGATTTGTCTAGCGGGGGGCAAGTACATCACGAATTTAGAGAACGAGAATGGGGACATTTTGGTAGATGTACAGACCGTTTTGGTATTGGGTGGATGATTAATGTAGATAAATAAAAAAGTAATATGGATATAATATATGAGTACGACGGCGTAACAGCTAGTCCCAGATTAGAAGGTTATGCAGCTGAAAAATTGAATAAGCTTCATGACAAATTCGATGATATCATTAGAGCAGATGTTTTTCTAAAACAAGAAAATACATCGTCTGATGAAACAGGTATGATTTGTAACATACGTTTAAGTTTACCTGGTCCAAGAATTTTCGCAGAAGCCAGTAATGAGAATTTTGAAGAATCGGTGAATGAATCGGTTCGGGAATTAGAAAGGCAGCTGAAAAAGCGAAAAGATAAATTGAAAGCTTACTAAATTAATAGGCATAAAAAAGCCCTTGCAATTGCAAGGGCTTTAAATTTGTGGTGAGTTTTCTATCTATGATTTTCTAAAATCTCTGTAGTTTCCAAATCGTTCTGTAAACGTTCTTTTTGAGCTCTAATAATTTCTTTTAAACGATGTGGCATCATAGTCTCCGCCAATGCCTTATCATAATCTAGAATGGCAGCTTTATCACCTCTTACAACTTCTTCTAACATTGCATCATCATTATCTTCTGCGAAAAATGCTTTGACATCCATCCAGGTTCTATGTAATGTACCTGCACCGCTACCATCAATTTCTACTCTACCTAAATCTAATTCTGGTGCAGAAGCTCTAAGTTCTTTTAGAAACTGCATACGTTCTACAACTTTCTTCTCGAAATAACTTTTAATTCCTACTTCTTTTGAATTTTCAGATGCTTTCTCAAATCCTTTAATTGCATCTTCATTTTTACTTATCAAGTCTTTTAGACTATCCTCAATTTTTGCTATATCTGTATTCATAATATTATTTTTTTATAGGTATTTATACCTGTGATTAAATATGCTTTCTACCTCTAAGATACAGGTATGTCAACATTATCATTGACTATAAACAATAGTACTTTTGCTGTATTGAATAAACTGCAATATCCCATAAACACTATGTTTTTTAAATGTTTTACGCCTATTATTTCAGTGTATAGAGTTAAGAAGAAATAGATGCTCGTATTATTTTCGATAAGAACTTTAAAAATATAATTATGGGATTATCACCACTATTCGGAGTAGCAAAAATGTTAGTAAGAAGTAGGAAATTGAAAATGGCGGCTGTTGGTTTACAGCTTGCATATTTAGGGTATACCTACATTTCAGATAAAAGAAAAAATAAACAGGTATCAAAATAAAGTATTAATTAATATATGTATTTGATTTTTAATTAGTTATAATCATTTTTGAATTCTATGGTTTATCAATTTTACAAAAACCTATGAATTTTTATTAATAACAGATTGAATGAGTTGCTAGACCTTTGGAGTATTAAATCCCCAAAATCTAGTATTATGAACAATTCAATTAAAATCAGCCTTTTGTTTGCCTGTATGGCAACCATGGGTTATGGCCAAGATTTGGCCTACAATGACACTTCAACCAGTTTTCATGAAAAAAAGATTACTGAAGTATCTAATAGAGTAGAGAATTATGAAAAGCTAAAATCGCTTGGCTACTCAGATTCTGAAATATTTGAAGACCTTGGCAATGCCAACTTCTTAACCAAAAAATATGCGAATGCATTATACTGGTATGGTAAGCTAATTGAAATATCTGAAGACGGTACTTTAAAGAAAAGTTATCAGAAGAGATTTGACCATGCGGTATCTCAATTAGGAAAAGAAGTCCAGAATGAAATTGCCGATGAAAATTGGACTGAATTGGTGAAAGACGATTATAAGATGACGCATAACGTTGTACCTTCTCGTTTAACATCTAACAATAGAAGAAATTTTTTACCATGGGATGACCAAGGAACAAAAAAAGAATTTGCTTCAAACAGTGCTAGTCCGTTAAATACTACTGGTGAATACGCTCCACCGGTAGCACTTACTAATGGCGGTAATACGGCATACTACAGTAAAACAACATATCAAAGACCAGTAACCGGTATGTTTTCCAAAAAGAAAGAAATTCATAAAATTTACAAAGCCGATAAAGTTGGTGGAGAATGGAAAAAAATCACAGAAGTAGCTGTGTGTCCAGGAGACTATTCTGCAAAGCATCCTGCTATTTCACCAGATGGTAGTCGTTTATTCTTTGCATCTAACATGCCTGGTACATATGGTGAATATGATATTTATGTAGCAACCATTCAAAAAAATGGAATGTTGGGTCAAGCCAAAAACTTAGGCTCAAAAGTAAATACAGATAAGAATGATGTTCATCCAAACCCTATATCAAACGGTAGTTTAGTATTTGCTTCAGACGGTAGGGAAGGTTACGGAGGTCTAGATGTATATATGGTAGAAGTTGGTCAGCGAAGCGTTGGTCTAGCCATAAACATGGGCAATACCATTAATAGTTCTTACGACGAGTATTCTGTTAATCTATTGCAAGGAGATGGTTCTGGTTATGTAGTTTCTAATAGAATTGCAAAAGGTAAGCGAACACAAAATGTAGCTTTTAATTTAAATGATAAACCTATTAATGATAAAGATAGAGATGATCGCTTCTTAGAAGCATTCAACTCAGAAAGACAGACGCAGTATTCTAGTTCTGTATTTGAAGATGAATAACTACCCATTATTCATTTCCCTCAATTCATTTGACAAATTCAATTTTAATCGTAAAAATCAATCGTTATGGAAAGTCCGTTAAAATTCAATAGTTTTCTTATTGCATTACTTTTATTGGCCCTTGTCCAAACAGTAAAAGGTCAAGAAACCAATGCAAACTTAGGATCTAGTAGTACATACCACAATCAATTATTCTTCAATCGTTTTTTTATAAACCCAACATTCTCTTTGGTACGTGAGAACAAATCATATTTAAACATTCTTCATAGAAATCAATCTGCAACATTCGAGGATAATAGTCAAAACTATTTTCTAGGATTTAGTAACAAATTAAATGATCATACTGCAGTAGGTATTGGTGTATACAGCCAATGGTCTGGTGTTGTTCAAGAGTTTGGATTTAATGCCAACTACGCATCATCGGTACAATTAGGAGAAAAATCTGTACTTACATTCGGTACTAATGTTACTTATTTTAACCAAGGGTTAGATAAGAACAGAATTGTTGTTGCTCAAGACGATCCGCAGATTGCAGATTCAAGAAAAGAAAGTAAAATAGCTATACAGCCAGGTATAAATTTATCGCTAGGTAAATTCGATTTTGGTTTTTATGCAGAAGACTTATTTAAGTACAATCAAACAACAAACGAATTTTTAACTGATCTGTCTACAAAAAGTGTAAAGGGATCTGTACAATATACACACTCATTTGAGCATACAAGAGGTCTTTTTGAAGATGCTCGTTTAATGCCAATGGCTCAAGTAGGTCAAAACTTAGATGGTAGCTTATACTATTTTGGTTCTTTACTATTAGATCTACCAAATTATGGTTGGTTGCAAACCACAGTAGATCAGGAATATGGTGTAGCAGCAGGAGTAGGTTTCAATTTAAGTGAAAAAATGTCTTTAGGATATTTAATGGAGAAAGACCTTTCTAGTGTAGATGCAAACCTTGGGTGGAATCATGAGATTACCCTAGCGTATAAATTTAAAGATGATGATTTATCAATATCTGTAGCCGATAACTCATCAGACAATCAAATAGATAATATAGTACGTAACTATGAGGAGCAAATTGCTCACTTAATAGAAGAGCGTGATAGTGCAAGAAAATCGGGTCGTAAAAAGCAAGAAGCTTCTTCTAATACTTCTTCACCCGTTTCAGAAAGTAGTTTAGCTTATGAGAACAAAATAATTTTGGATGAACTTATTCTTCGACAAGACTCTATTGAAGATCAACGAATTGCGGCTTTTGAAGAACGTTTTGAATTAATAGTTAGAATGTTACGTAATGATATTGATACGACGATAAAAAGCTCTTTACAAGACTTTAGTGTGGAGGATAACACATCTTATGCATCTAATGACATTGATGATGATGCTATGGATTTTATAACAGAGCCTGCAGATGCTTTTGCCACTGCAAAGGCGTCATCAACTGTAGCAACAGCATCTTCTTCAAGAAGAGCTAATTTTAAAGAATTGCCATCGGCAAGAGATAATTTTAAAGCTTTACCTGTAAAAATGCTGGTAGATTCTGATGTAATAGATATGAACTCTGGTTACTATGTAATTGCAAATGTATATAGTCAAACAAAATATATGAATGCATTTATGAAGGAGCTAAAAGAGAAAGGTTTAGATCCAAAGCAGTTTTACAATAAAGAAAACGGTTTGTACTATGTGTACTTAGCAGACTACGATTATAAGAATGATGCCCAAATGGCAGCAAGTACAGATTTAAATGGAAAATACAATCAAGAGAAATGGATTATGCAGGTAAACGAAACAACGGCTACTGCGTCTAATACTTTTGAAGATGATTATATAACAAGAGAGTAACGAATTTAAAAGCCATTAATTTTTACGATTTTATGGTTGATTTGAATTGTCAATAAAAGGAGGGGTATTATCCGGGGGGATAATTGGGTCCCCTCCTTTATTTTTTGGTTTACAATAATGGTGATTCTCGATTTTAACTTTACGTTAACTATCGACGAATTACCTTCTTTTTTAAGAAAACTTGGTATTTGAACGAAAATTCTTATGTTTTCAACGGGTATATTACATTAATATCTATATTTCGATCACCAAATAGATTCAAACCCAATTGTATAACCCCAAATCCCCCCACAACCATGAATGAATTTAACCTACGTAATTCCAGTTCCAAAACACATCTTATTCTTCACAAGATTTCTGTTTTTTTAGTGTTAAGAAATCTCATTAATCCAAAGTTTGGCAAACGCCTCAGTATTACAAATTAATTCACTAGCGAAAATTCGTTTTTGATTTGATATTTATGACTGAACAAAGTCGAAGTACAATCTAATTTTACGATTGTTCTTTGGGGCAATAGTGCCATTTTATATGTAAAAATGAACTTTTAGTGTATGCTATTTGATCATAATACATGTCTGTTGTTTAGTTATTCTAGCCTTGTTAATACTCAAAAATAACTTTGGTTATTGTTCTATACTTAGAATGATAGCTGCAAAACTATGGAGATTATGAAAAATTCAAACATTAGAATAATACTATTAGAAAAAGATACATCATTACATTCTGTTTATAAAAATCACTTTGAAGATATTGAAGGATATGAAGTGGTAGGTAGCTATACCTCTGCTAAAGATGCCATTAAAGATTTCAAATTTACAAAACCGCATATTGTACTTTCTGAGATTGATTTGGCTGACATGAATGGTGTAGATGCTATCAAGCTCTTTAAAAAGAAAGACTGGGAAGTGAAAATTATAATGTTTAGCGAAATCAATGATTTCGAAATTATTAAAAATGCTTTCAAGAAAGGAGCAAATGGCTACTTGACAAAACCTTTGACTTTAGACAAACTAGAACATGCATTGCGCAGTATGGAAAAAGAAGGTGCTGCTATGAGCAATGATATTGTAAAGAAAATCATTAGTAATTTTCATAAAAAGACATTCGCATTTTTCTCTGAACGAGAAAACCAGATTGTAGATTTTTTATGCCAAGGAGCTACTTATAAGATGATTGCGCAAAAGTTATTTGTAACCCCAAGTGCGGTAAATTTTCATATTCAGAATATCTATTTAAAGTTAGATGTAAACTCGAAATCTGAAGCACTTTCTAAATTAGAACAACTTCAAAATCAACTAGAAGAGTATTAAGTTAGAGCATTAAAGTTCGTAAGGAAGAAGGTAATGCGAAAACCTTTTCGGAAATATTGATTAATATATTTTACAAATAACTAATTGATATACAGTTGTTTGAGGTGATTATTTACTGCTAGTTAATTTTTTGGATAAATGCACTTACGATAATTTTCGTACGGTAAATATCGATTGGATGGTATAGTAGCTATTTTTGGTTTAACTTATTACAGGAAAACCAATTTATACTATTTATGTACCATTTAGGATTAGATATAGGAAGTTCATCTATTAAGATTGCTCTAGTAAATGCTTCTACCGGAAAGAGTGTAGGAGTTGTTACAGAACCAGAGACAGAAATGTCTATGGAAGCCGTAAAAAACGGCTGGGCAGAACAAAGTCCAGAAGATTGGTGGCGCTACGTTTGTAGTGGTATCGAGAAATTATGTGTACAGAATTCTATTAATAAAGCCGATATTTCTGGTATCGGTATTTCATATCAAATGCACGGTCTAGTGCTTATTGATAAAGAAGGTAACCCCTTAAGAAAATCTATAATTTGGTGCGATAGTAGAGCAGTGGGTATAGGTCAAAACGCTTATGAAGAAATAGGTGCAGAAACTTGCGATACGCATCTACTAAATTCCCCTTCAAACTTTACAGCTTCTAAATTAAAATGGGTAAAAGAAAATGAGCCCGAAATTTACGCGCAGATTTATAAGATGATGCTTCCGGGAGATTATATCGCCTATAAGTTATCTGGTGTTGTAAATACTACGGTATCTGGTTTATCCGAAGGTATTTTCTGGGATTTCAAAGAAGATTCAATTGCCGATATAGTTTTAGAACATTACGGGTTGGATAAAGATATGATTCCTGATATCGTAGATACTTTTTCAGTACAATCTAAGGTCAATGTTAAAGGAGCTACAGAAAGCGGACTTTCTATTGGTACCCCGATATTATATAGAGCAGGAGATCAACCTAACAATGCCTTGACCTTGAACGTTTTTAATCCGGGTGAGGTTGCTGCAACTGGTGGAACATCTGGTGTAGTATATGCTGTAACAGATAACCTTTCTGTAAAAGAAAGTTCTCGTGTAAACAACTTTGCACATGTTAATTATTCTCTAGGAAAACCAGCTAGAATAGGGAAATTACTTTGTATTAACGGAGCTGGTATTCAATACCGATGGTTATTGAATAATCTTAATGTTGAATCTTACGAAGAGATGAACACCTTGGCAAATGAAGTGCCAATTGGTTCAGATGGCGTAACAATGATTCCGTTTGGAAACGGTGCAGAAAGAATGCTTAAAAACAAGGAAGTTGGCACCCGTATTGTAAACCTTAATTTAAATAATCACGGTAAAGGTCATTTGTGCAGGGCTGCATTAGAAGGTATAGCTTTCTCTTTCGTTTACGGTATGGAAATAATGAAGTCAGATGGCATTAAAGTAAATGTAATGCGTGCAGGTAACGACAACCTTTTTCGTTCAGAAATTTTCTCGAATACAGTAGCTACTTTAATAGGGTATGATATTGAGATTTATGATACCACTGGTGCGATAGGAGCAGCTAGAGCAGCAAATTTACATAAAGGCGATTTTGATGCCTTTGGTAAGGCAATATTGGATAACGATTATGTAATGACGTTTAGTCCTAAAAAAGATAAAAAGGTATACCAAGATGCATATGCAATTTGGAAAAATGAATTGGAATTAATTTTAAACAACTTATAAATCAATATAATGGCAAACAAGGAATATTTTAAAGGAATCGACAAAATTAAATTTGAAGGAAAGGAATCTGATAATCCTATGGCCTTTAAATATTACAATCCTGATCAAGTAGTGGCTGGTAAAACCATGAAAGACCATTTTAAATTTTCAACAGCCTACTGGCATACATTCTGTGGTCAAGGTTCAGATCCATTTGGTCCTGGTACACAAAGCTTTGAGTGGGATAAATCATCAGATGCAATTCAAGCAGCTAAGGATAAGGCAGATGCAGCATTTGAATTTTTTGATAAAATAGGATTTGATTACTACTGTTTTCATGATTTCGATTTAATTCAAGAAGGTTCAACTTTTGCAGAGTCTGAAAAGAGATTGGCAACAATTACAGATTATCTTAAGGTAAAACAAGAAGAATCTGGTAAGAAATTACTTTGGGGTACAGCTAACTGTTTCTCAAATCCAAGATATATGAACGGTGCTGCAACCAATCCAGATTTTAATGTATTGGCAAGAGCAGGTGGTCAAATTAAATTGGCGTTAGATGCTACTATTGCTTTAGGTGGTGAAAACTATGTATTTTGGGGTGGTAGAGAAGGTTATATGTCTTTGTTAAATACAGATTTAGGTCGCGAGGTTGATCATTTGGGTCAGTTTTTAACCATGGCAAGAGATTATGCTCGTAGCCAAGGGTTTAAAGGTAACTTCTTCATAGAGCCAAAACCTATGGAGCCAATGAAGCACCAGTACGATTTTGATTGTGCTACTGCAATCGGCTTCTTAAAAGAGTACGGTTTAGAAAACGATTTTAAAATGAACATTGAGGTAAATCATGCAACATTGGCACAACATACTTTTCAGCACGAGATTGCTGTAGCTGCTAAAGCAGGTATGTTAGGTAGTATGGATGCAAACAGAGGTGATTACCAAAATGGATGGGATACAGATCAGTTTCCAAATAACATTCAAGAAACAACAGAAGCAATGTTGGTATTCTTAGCCGCTGGAGGTTTACAAGGTGGTGGTGTTAATTTTGATGCCAAAATAAGAAGAAATAGTACAGATTTAGAAGATGTATTTCATGCACACATTGGTGGGGCAGATACTTTTGCCAGAGCTTTGATTACAGCAGATAAAATCATCTCATCATCTTCTTACAATAAGCTACGTGAAAACAGATATAGTTCTTTTGACACAGGTAAAGGAAAAGATTTCGAAAATGGTAAATTGAACATGAAGGATCTTTACACAATAGCCAAAGAAAATGGTGAGTTGGAATTACAGAGTGGTAAACAAGAATTGTTCGAGAATATCATCAACCAATACATATAAATTATACATCCCTTAGACTATGCTAAATAGTTGAAATTTGGGTAATAGTATTTATATAATATGAAGTAATCTGTCCCTTGGTTTTCCATTAGGGACAGTTTGCTTTAACCAATAATTTAAAGTGTCAATTTAAATCTGTTCTTTTGTAGTTATAAATTATGAAAAAAGTAACTCTAAAGGATATTGCCGGACATTTTCAGGTTTCTATTTCAACCGTTTCAAAAGCGATTAATGATAGTCATGAAATTAGTAATGACCTTAAGCTAAAGATTCAGGCATATGCAAAGGAAAAGCACTATAAACCAAATAGACTTGCACTTAATTTATTAAATAGGAGCACCAAAACTATTGGAGTGGTCGTACCTAACATATTGAATTACTTCTTTGTTCAAGTACTTTATGGTATAGAGAAAGTAGCCAATGAAAGTGGCTATAATATTATAAGCTGCATTAGTAACGAATCTAAAGCCAAAGAAACAAAAACACTTGAATTTTTTGATGCAGGTACCGTTGATGGGGTTATTATGTCCTTGGCAGAAGAAAGTCAGAATGAAGACAAACACGATGCTTTAATAGATGTTATTAATAACGATATACCTGTAGTTCTTTTTGATAGGGTATCCGACAACGTGCAATGCGATAAAGTAGTAGTAGATGATTTTGAAGCGGGATATAAAATCACGAAACATTTAATAAATATAGGTTGCAAAAATATAGCGGTTGTTAATCCTATATCTAGTTCTAGTGTTGGTAAATTAAGACTTTTAGGATATAAGAAAGCGCTTGAGGAATTTGAAATTCCATTTGACCCTAAATTGATTATCAATCTTACGGTTAAAGATGATTTAGATCTGTTAATGTCGTTTTTACTGAATTATAAAACCATTGATGGTATTATAGGTATCGATGAATTAATTGCCGTACAAGTATTGGAAGTAGTGAAAGCAAGAGGTTATAATGTGCCAAACGATATTTCAATAATTGGTTTCACAAACGGGCAGTTATCAAAATACGTAACACCATCATTGACCATGGTAAGTCAGCATGGTAAATATATAGGTGAGCTTACAGCTAAACTACTGATTAATAGAATAAAAGACCCAAGTTTACCTTACCAGACCAAGATTGTAAAAACAAGTTTATTGGTTAGGGATTCTACTAAAAAACTACAGTAATTTAAACCGTATTTGGGTGCGGATGTTCCCAATCTCCACGGTAACTTCGCTGTAATAGGGCAGTGGCTTCATAGTCATTTAAAACAGTTCTGCTTTTTGGGTCATAAACTAAAGCTCTTTTTAGATCCATAGAAAGATTAGCTAAAATGCAACTAGAAGATGAAATATGTCCCTGTTCAATATCTGCCACTGGTTTTGTTCCGTCTTTTATAGCCTTTAAAAAATCTATCATATGTCTACGGGTAGCAGGTGCCGCATGTAATTCTAGATCTTTCTCAAATAAGTCTTCAGGGTATTTTTCTTTCTCGTAAAGAACTTCAAATTTTATAGTTTCACTGCCATCTATTGGAATAAATTCAGCCTTCATAACATCACCTTTAAGAACACCTTTAGAACCATAAATTTTAAAAGCCCAAGGATATTCTTTGTCTGCTGGGTTTCCCCATGTTCTATGTTGCCAATTACAGTTGAGTCCGTCATATTCAAAAACGGCAGACTGCGTATCCGATATATTAGACTTCCCACCTTTCTGAACATAAATTCCGCCTTCGGAGCTAATACGTTTTGGCCATCCTAAATCTAACATCCAACGAACGGTATCTAACATATGTACACACATATCGCCTGTAATTCCGTTCCCATATTCTCTAAACGTTCGCCACCATCTTTTGTGGGGCAGACCATCGTAAGGTCTCATAGGTGCAGGTCCTGTCCACATTTCATAATTAAAAAAATCGGGTACTTCTTGAGCAGGAGGATTGCCATTGGCACGCATGTGGTAATAGCAGCTCATATCAACATGACCAATAGAACCAAGCAATCCAGTATCAATAATTTGCTTTTTAGCATCTATTAAATGCGGTGTACTTTTTCGTTGTGTTCCAACTTGTACGACCCTGTTATATTTTCTAGCTGCAGCAACCATAGCCTCACCTTCCATAACATCAACACTAATAGGCTTTTGAACATAAACATGTGCCCCAGATTTTAGCGCTTCAATACACGTTAATGCGTGCCAATGATCTGGTGTACCTATGAGTACGATATCTAGACTATTGCTTTTTAGCATGGTTCTATAATCGGAATAGAGCTTAGGTTCCTTTTTGTTTTTTTGACGTTCAGAAACTAATTGCGCGGCTGTGTTAAGTTGATTTTCATCAACATCGCAAAGTGCTACAACTTCAATATTAGCAACTTGAATAAGCCGCATTAAATCTCCGGTGCCATACCAACCAGTTCCAATAAGTGCTACCTTTTTCGGCTTTTCATTGGCGAAAAACTCAAACCCATATGAATTAAACGATGTTAGCAGCAATGAAGCTGACGCTACCTTAATAAAATTTCGTCTCTTAAAATTGGTAGGTGAAGTAGGCATGATAAGTTGATTATTAATAGATTATGAACATCTTAAAAAGAGATGTCAATATAACGATTACTTTAAAAATATTGTTGAATGTTTAAGAATTTGTCAGTATGATGCATTATTAGGTATATTTAAATCAAAATTAGTATCAAACCAATGAATTTACGTATTAGACTTATTTTACTGTGCTTTTTAGTAACAGGTCTCGCCAAAGCAGAAATTACATTACCTAAAATATTTTCAGATGAAATGGTCTTACAAAGAGAGACCAGTGTGTTATTGTATGGTTGGGCTAACCCAAATGAAGAAATTACCATTTACACAAGTTGGAACGATGCAACGGTAAATGTAAAAACAGGAAACAATGCTAAATGGGAGGTAACAGTTGAAACACCAAAAGCAGGTGGACCTTATCAAATATTTTTTAAAGGTAAAACCAATGAAATTATACTTAAAGATGTGCTGATAGGTGAGGTATGGATCTGTTCTGGACAGAGTAATATGGAATGGAGTGCAAATAGTAAAATTGAGAATAGAGATTTTGAAGTAGCCAATGCAAATTATCCTAATATTCGTTTGTTTACGGTAGCTAAAAGAACAGCAAAATATCCTCAAGAAGACGTATCTGGTTCTTGGGCAACCTGCTCACCAGAAACTATGCAAGATTTTAGTGCTGTCGCCTATTTTTTTGCTAGAAGAATTCAAGAAGAATTAAATATACCCATAGGGTTGATAGATAATGCATGGGGTGCGACAAGCGCAGAAGTTTGGACACCAGAGTCTGTTTTTAAAGAGCACCCAGAATTCGTGGAGGCTCATAAAATGATAAAACCGAATAAATGGGTGACTGTTGAAAAGTCTTCATTGTACAATGCTATGACCGCTCCTTTAACAAAATTTAAAATTGGTGGTGCTCTATGGTATCAAGGAGAGTCCAACGCTCCCAATGCAGAAAATTACCAGAATCTTTTTACTAATATGATAACTTCTTGGCGAACAGAATGGCAAGATGATTTTCCGTTTTACTACGTGCAAATAGCCCCATTTAAGTATGATGATGAGTTTAAAGGAGGTATAGTACGAGATCAACAGCGTAGAGCGCTTTCGTTAAAAAATACAGGGATGGCAATGACCAGTGATATTTGTAAAGTAGAAGATATTCACCCTTTAAATAAACAAGATGTTGGTTTGCGTTTAGGGAATATTGCATTAAAAAATCATTATAATTTGTTGCAAGATCAAGAAGTATACGGCCCGTTATTTGACTCTTCTGAAATCATAGGAAATCAAATTAAAATAAATTTCAATCACGCAGAGGGGTTATATAATAAAAGCAAAAAAATAGACCTTTTTGAAATCTCAAAAGAAGAAGGGCAGTGGTTTGCTGCTAAAGCCAAAATCAAAAATGGAGCGGTAATCGTTAGTTCAAAAGAAGTGAAGAATCCTAAAAGAGTAAGATATGCTTGGCGAAGTACAGATATTGGTGCGCTGTTCAATGAGGTTGGTTTGCCAGCATCTACATTTACTAGTGAGTAAAAAATGACATAAAGTGAACTAATGTGCTTTAAAAGTATACGCCCATCCAGTAACGATGGTTATTCAGCTAAAAACACAGGTTCTTATTTTAATAAATAGTTAAATTGTAATCAATAACTAATTTCAAATTATGCAGATAAAAGAATCCTCAGAAATCTTTGATGTTATCATCGTAGGTTCAGGAGCAGGTGGTGGTATGGCTACCAAGCAATTGGCAGATGCAGGTTTAAATGTAGCTGTTGTTGAGGCGGGTCCGTTTTTTGACCCAGCTGATCCAAAAACCATGACGCAATTAAAGCAGCCATATGATTCTCCACGAAGAGGAGCGGGTACAGATAGAGCTTTTGGCGAATGGGATATGTCTTGGGGAGATTGGGAAGTTGAAGGAGAACCATATACACATGCAGAAGGAACTGAATTTAGGTGGTGGCGTGCAAGAATGCTAGGAGGACGAACCAACCACTGGGGACGTATTTCTTTACGTTTTGGACCAAAGGATTTTAAAGGTAAAACACGTGATGGTCATGGAGATGATTGGCCAATAGGATATGATGATGTTAAACCTTATTACGATAAATTAGACAAGTTAATTGGTGTTTTTGGTACCAATGAAGGTAGAGAAAATGATCCTGATGGATTCTTTCTTCCTCCCCCGAAACCGAGATTACACGAGTTGTTTTATATAAATGGAGCAAAGAAGTCTAACGTACCGGTTATACCAGGTAGACTTTCTATGTTAACAAAAAGAATTAACGCAGATCGCGGAGTTTGTTTCTATTGTGGTCAATGTGGCAGATCATGTCAAATATATGCCGATTTCTCAGCAGGTAGTTGCTTGATATTTCCAGCTCAAAAGAGTGGTGGTCAGGTAAAACTGTTTGTAAATTCAATGGTACGTGAGGTTCTTACTAATGAAGAAGGTAAGGCGACAGGGGTTTCTTATATTAACAAAGAAGACAGAAAAGAATATACACTTAGAGGTAAAGTGGTTGTATTGGCTGCATCTGCATGTAGTTCTGCACGTATACTTTTAAACTCTAAGAGTAAGCAACACCCTAATGGTTTAGGAAACAGTAGTAATCTTGTTGGTAGATATTTACATGATTCTACAGGTTCAGGTGCTGCTGGTGTTATACCGGGCTTAATGGATAGAAAGACATCTTATAATGAAGATGGTGTAGGTGGTATGCACGTTTACTCACCTTGGTGGGGCGATAACTCTAAATTGAATTTCCCAAGAGGATATCATATTGAAGTTTGGGGAGGTATGAGTCAACCAAACTACGGTTTTGGTTGGGATCCAAATGCTTTGAACCAATACTTCGGACTAAAATCAGGAGGTTATGGTGATAGCTTACGTGATGATGTAAAGAAATATTATGGATCCGTAATAGGATTTGGTGGTCGTGGAGAAGCGATCGCTTACAAAGATAATTATTGTGAAATCGACCCTACAACGGTTGATCAATTTGGTATTCCTGTTTTGAAGTTTAACTATAAACATTCAGAATACGAAGTAAACCAGGCGAAGCACATGCAAGATACCTTTGAGGAGATTATCCATAATATGGGTGGTCACTATTTAGGAGACAAGCCAGGTAAGGATAAAGATTACGGATTGAACAAACCTGGTGAGATTATTCATGAGGTAGGTACGACCAGAATGGGAGATGACCCAAAGACATCGGTTACAAATAAGTTTCAGCAGTTACATGATGCGGACAATGTATTTATTGTAGATGCTGGTGTATTTGTTTCTCAAGCAGATAAGAACTGTACTTGGACAATTATGGCACTTTCATGGAGAGCTTCTGATTATATCATTGAACAACTTAAGGCACAAAATATTTAGAAGATGGATAGAAGAAAGAGTTTACAAACTTTAATACTTGGTGGCGCTGCGGCAACTACCGGTCTGGTCTTCAATTCTTGTAAGACTGAAAATGGTGAAACTATTGATGAAGCCATTGCAACCAGTAGCGAAAAGTATTTTGGAAGAACGCCTGCAGAATTAGAACGTATTGAAAAGATTAATGCTGAGCAACTTTTCAATGAACATGAGATGGAAACTATTGCAGCTTTAAGTATAGTTATACTACCTCCAAAAGAACCACATGGTGGTCCTATTGAGGCTGGTGTGCCAGAGCTTGTTGAGTTTATGGGTAAGGATATTCCAGATTTAGCACCTACTTTGTTAGGTGGTCTAATGTGGTTAGATCATAAAAGTAATACAGAATTCGGTACAGAATTTAAATCGGCGACCTTAGAACAAAAAAAGCAGATTTGCGATGAAATTTGCTGGCACGATACTGAAAAGCCATTAAGTGAGCAACCGCTTGAAATTCAATTTTTCTATACAATGCGTGGCCTAACGGTAACCGGTTACTATACTTCTAAAGTAGGTATTGCAGACTTAGGTTATAAAGGAAATTCACCAAATGTATGGGATGGCGTACCGCAAGATGTACTTGATCAACACGGTGTTGCTTATGACCCAGCATGGATAGCGAAATGTGTAGACCAAAGTCAACGAAACGTTATCGCAGAATGGGACGACGAAGGTAATTTACTTACGTAAATAGTAAAATGAGTATGAAAAAAGTAATAATAGCCGCTATCTTTTTAGGTAGTGGTTTTTTAGCGCAAGCCCAAGAAGTAGGTTTGCAATTATATAGCCTTAGAAATCAATTTAAAATGGATGTGTCAAACACATTGGGGTTGATTAATGAATGGGGTATCACTAAAATTGAAGGTGGTGAAACGTATGATTTACCAATTGAAGAATTTAAAGCTTTATTAGCCGAAAATGATTTAGATGTGGTAAGTGTAGGTGCTGGGTTTGGTGACTTGGAGAACGATGTAGAGAAGGTCATTAAAAATGCAAAAGATTTTGGAGCTAAATATGTAATGTGTGCATGGGTACCTCATGATGACAATAATTGGGCTTTGAAAGAAACCAAGCATGCTACAGAAGTATTCAACAAAGCTGGTAAAATTTTGAAAGAAAACGGACTGGTGCTAGCATACCACCCACATGGCTATGAGTTTAGACCGTATAAAAACGGAACCCTGTTTGATTATATGGCTAAAAATGCAACTCATTTTACTTTTGAGTTAGATGTATTTTGGGCACAACATGGAGGTGCGGACCCACTAGCGTTAATGAAGAAATATCCGAAGAAAATCACATTATTACATCTAAAGGATATGGAAAAAGGTATTGAAGGAAATAATACCGGTCATGAAGAAGATGATACCAATGTTGTTTTAGGAACAGGGCAAATAGATATTGCGGGAGTAGTTGCTGAAGCTAAAAAATTAGGAATTGAATACATGTTTATAGAAGATGAATCTAAGAATGTAGTCACTCAAGTACCAAAAAGCTTAGTTTATTTAAGTCAATTGGAAGAATAGTACCAATTACCAATACCAACCATTAGCCCCTATTTCATATTTGAAATAAGGGCTTTTTTTATTCTACTCGTTTAAATTGTAAAAGCCTGAAGTCACCAACTTGGCCTCCTTTAATCTCTATAGCTTTAAGTGTGAGTGTCCCACTTCCTTTAGTAAGGGTAATAATACCTAAATCAAGAGGAATGAAATCTTTAACATAAGATTCCGTTCTTAGAACTCTATCTTCGTTCATGCCTATTAAAATGGGGTCATGAGGCACCACATTTTTTTTAGCTATTCTACTATTTTTGAAACTTAGCTCAATAATTGACCCTAAATCCATTTGAGGGCATGTATAGTACATTTCTACCTGAAATCGGCCATCTTCAATTACTTCTACATTCCAAGTAATCGAATCTTTAACAGATTTCCAATTTCTAAAAAATGAGTCATTAGGCCATTTATTGCTCCGTTTAATATTTCCATGGGCTTCACCATCTCTGGCAGGAAGCTGAGTATATAACGCTTTTGAATAACCCAATGTAAAAGCTCGTTCATCATTTTCTTTGGTTATTTGTATCGTCTCTTTCTCCCAATTGTTTTTAGCCTTAATTAGTGAATCTGTGATTTGCGGATAATTATACGAAATATCATTTTTTTGACCTCGATCAGTTGTAATATCAAAAAGTCTATTTTCTTCATCTAATCTAAATTGTTGACTTCTTACGCTTGTTTTTCCATTCCAATGATTAAAGATAAAACGATCTTTAAAGTTTGTGGTATTCCCTAACAGTAATGCACTTAAATCCTCACCATCAATAGGTTTTTCTGTCTTAATAGGTATAGACAATAAACCAGAAAGGGTTGGTAATAGATCTATGCCACTAGCTATTTCGGTAAGGTTTAATCCTTTTTGAATATGATTTACCCATTGAATATAGAATGGAGTACGAACGCCACCCTCATCTACGTGTCCTTTTTTACCCTTCATGCCACCATTCCATCGGTATGCATTAGGTCCATTGTCCGAAAGATATATAATAATGGTATCCTCTTCTAATCCTAATTTTTTAATTTTATTGGTAACTCTGCCCACATTATCGTCTATATTTTCGACCATCGCCAACGCTGCTTTAGTAAATTGTAAATCTTCATCTACATCAGCTTCAGATAGTAAATCTAACGACTTGTGTTTCATTCTATCCCAATATTTATCCGGTACTTGCATTGGACTATGAGGGGTATTGTAGGGTAGGTAAAGAAAGAATGACTCATTGGCATTCTTCTCAATAAAATCAAGTCCTTTTTCTGTAAGGTCATCTACTAAAAAGCCATTCCCTTTTACTATCTCTCCATTATTTTCTAACATGGGACTAAAGTAATTACCCCAATGACCAGAAGCGAAACCATAATACTGGTCAAATCCTCTTGAATTTGGGTGATAGGGAGGCTGCATACCATTATGCCATTTGCCAAATGCCGCAGTTTGGTAACCTATATCTTTAAGAAGATCAGCTATGGTAGTTTCATTCAAATTAATACGTTCACCACCTGATGAGGTTTCGTAAACACCCATACGTGTAAAATATCTGCCGGTCAATAATTCGGCTCTTGTGGGGGAGCAAACAGGTTGAACATAAAAATTTTCAAAGGATGCGCCATTAATTCTTAAAGAGTCGATGTTTGGAGTATTAAGGTTGGAGTTTCCACTGCTGCTCAAATCACCCCAACCTTGGTCATCAGCAAGAATCAGAATTATGTTAGGTTTTTTTATTGAGGTTTTTGAGCTTTTTTCTTTTTCAACACAAGAAATTGCTACTGATAATAAGATGAGAATACTTAAAATTTTAAATAACTTCATATAATTGAAACTAAATACTTTAATAAATTTTCGTGACTAATATTATTTTTTAACGGCTAAGCCGACCATAGAATCTGCTGTACCATAGTATAGAAACCATTTATCTTTGAAATATACCAAGCCTTCAATAAAGGTTGTGCCAGCTTTATATTGTCCACTTATTTCGTGAGGTAAACTAGGACAAATGAAAGGAGTCTCTAATCGCTTTATCAATTTTGTAGGGTCATTTTTATCGAATAAGGCTTGACCACCACAATAGGTACCTTCTGGGTACTTAGCTGTTGCTCCTTCACCACTTAAATTTTTTCCGTTATATAATAGTAAAATACCATGTTCTGTGTATAAAGCAGGTGGTCCTGGTTCGGTTAAATGACTATCGAATTCATTTATAGATGGTGTAAAACTATGAAGCAATTCTTCTTTTTCATTTAGTGTAGGTTCCCAATCCACACCATTTGTAGAAGTAGCAAGATTCACAAACAATTCGCCCCAATACATTAAGTACTTTCCATTTATTTTTTTTGCAATTAATCTACCATCGACCAATTCGGTAACAATTGATCCAGATTTGCTCCATTTATTCAAAAATTTACCGTCGTAGGCATTCTCAAACACAGGACCTTGTTTCGTCCATTCTCTAAGGTTGATAGATGTGGCACTAGATAGACGGGCAATATCTTTATTCCAACTTGTATAGAGCATAATATAAGAACCGTCAGGTGTCTCTATAATACGTGGGTCTTCAATACCGCCAGGTTGATCATATTGTGAAAATTCGTCGTTATCGGGGAAAAGTACCGGAGTAGGATGTTTCGTGAAATTTATACCATCAATACTATAGGCTAAACCTATCCGAGAAGTTCTATGACCTAAAATAGCTTTAGGATTATCTTCTGCCCTAAATAGCAGAAAAACAGTATCGTTTTTTACAATTGCACCCGGATTGAATACGTCTGCTTTTTGCCATTGAACCTCTTTTTTAGAAATAGGATCTAAGAAAGTATAAGAAGAATCTGCTTTCATGATTGGGTTAATAGCTGTTTTTTCGAAACCTAATAACCAAGGTGATTCTATTGCTTCGTTTGTTTTAGTAATTGATTCCTTTTCATTTTTACAGGAGACACAAAAAAGAGCTAGAGTAAAAAGTAGGAATAGGTTGTTGTTCATCGTTTTTAGTTAAATTGCTGTAATTAAAGGTTTAAGTAAGGTAGCCATATTTCTATCAGAACTAACACTATTTAGTATAATATATTGAGCACCAAAAGAGTATAAAAAATGAGTTCGTTGATTATTTTAAAAAACAATTTTATGAGATACAAGTTTATTCTTGTAATGATTATAAGTCCGTTATTCTTGCAATCCTGTAAAGACAATTCTAAAACTACTGAACCAGAAACGATAATTACTGGTGTAGAAATCAACGAAGATTCTATTTCCAACATAAAACCAATAGCCATAAAAATTGAGAAGGAAATTACACTGTTGACTTCTTTAAAGGATACAACATTTGTACGCTTAGCAGATTATAGCGATGGCTTTGACTATGATTTACGATACGCAACCGATAATAATTTTCTAAAAGAAAAGGTATATGATTGTGCAGAATGCTATACACGAGTAAAGACAGTAAAAGCTTTGTTAATGGCTAATGAAGAGTTTAAAAAGAGCGGAGTAAAAATTAAGTTTTATGATTGCTACAGACCAAATTCGGTACAATACAAAATGTGGAAAATTGTACCTAATCCACAATATGTTGCTAATCCCGTAAAAGGCTCTATTCATAATAAAGGCGGTGCTGTAGATATAACTTTGGTTACTTTAGAAGGGGAGGAGTTGGATATGGGAACTGATTTTGATTATTTTGGAAAAAGAGCATATCACGATAATTTTGACTTACCAAAAAAAATTCTTGATAATAGGAAACTATTAAAAAGTACTATGGAAAAATATGGATTTTGGTCTACCCGAACAGAATGGTGGCATTATAACTTACAAGGGGCGTCACATGACCCAATAGCAAACTTTAAATGGGATTGTGAATAGTATAAATTATATAATATGAAAAACACACTATTGTTGTTATTGTTGCTAATGGTAAACAGCATCTTTGCTCAAGATACCATTATGCAGTTATGGCCTAAAGATAAAATACCTAATCACTTAAAAAGTGTAGAAAAAGAAATACATGAGCAAAATGAAATTTTGCGAATTAGTAAAGTTCAAGTCCCCAATATTGAGATTTTTTTACCATCAAAACGAGATGCAACAGGAGAGGCAGTTTTAATTTTTCCTGGAGGAGGGTATGGAATATTAGCCTATGATTGGGAAGGTACGGATATTGCAAAATTTTTGAACAGTAAGGGCATTGCAGGTATAGTTGTAAAATATCGTTTACCATCAGATATTTCGCAAACCGACAAAAAGTACGTGCCACTTATAGATGCTCAAAGAGCGGTAAGGCTAGTTCGTAGTAATGCTGAACAGTTTAATGTAAAGTTGGATAAAATAGGAATTATTGGATTTTCAGCTGGCGGACATTTAGCATCCACATTGGGAACGCATTTTAATGAAAAGGTTTATGACCCAATTGATGGTATAGATGATGAAAGTGCACGTCCAGATTTTATGGCGCTGGGGTATCCTGTAATTTCTTTTGGAGAAATGACGCACCTAGGCTCAAAGAAAAATTTAATAGGGGAAAACCCAACCACCGAATTAGTCAATTATTTTTCAAATGAAAAACAAGTTACAGAGCTAACTCCACCTACATTTTTGCTACACGCAACAGATGATACTGTAGTGCCGGTAGAAAATAGTTTATTATTCTACAAGGCTGTTAAGGATAAAGGTGTTTCAGCAACCATGCACATATATCCAAAAGGTGGCCACGGATTTGGATTAGGTTTACATGATGAACATTTAAAAGACTGGGGAGATAGAATGATAGATTGGATAGTATCTTTGAGATAACTAATTTAAGTTTTAGTAAAAGTTAGATATTAATCTATAGAACTTCTCTATTTTTGCAGGCTTAATTTCGGGATGTAGCGCAGTCCGGTAGCGCACTCGGCTGGGGGTCGAGTGGTCGCAGGTTCAAATCCTGTCATCCCGACAAAAAGGGTGTCATTTGACACCAAAACATATCTAATCTTATGATAATCAAGGGTTTTCATTTTTCTTGAAATCATAAGATTGGCTTTATTATCAAATCAAAGGTTACCTATTCGGTTACCTGGTTTATTACCAGAATTTTTACTATATTGGTAATTCAATAGATTTGACTTTCGCAACGATTTGACTTTCGTAAACAAATCGATTATTAATTTAAAGCGAGAGTTTATGCAGACTTCAAAGACTTTTAGTATTCATTTTTGG